>Ga0209638_1002214_pt1 | contig 12026 bp, 16 predicted proteins | sample BarGraNGADG00211_FD_184490 | JGI IMG/M metagenome (GOLD analysis project Ga0209638, IMG submission 184490) | Arctic peat soil microbial communities from Barrow, Alaska - Barrow Graham LP Ref core NGADG0002-211 (SPAdes) (version 2) | ecosystem: Environmental > Terrestrial > Soil > Wetlands > Peat... | reverse complement strand
AGACTATGTGGGAGAAAGGCTTCGGCACGGACGCCATGCGGACGCTGTGCCGCGTCGGGTTCCGCGAGATGAACCTCCACCGGATCGAGCTGTGGGTCCAGGCGGAGAACGCGAGGGCGCGGCACGTGTACGCGAAGCTCGGCTTTCGCGAGGAAGGCGTCCGGAGGGAGGCCGTCTTCAAGGGCGGCCGGTACCACGACATGGTGCTGATGAGCGTGCTTGAGGGAGAGCTGGCGGAAGCCCTCCACCCCCGGCCCATCTCCCACGGGTTGGAGGAGGCCTGCATGGGCGACGGCTGGCGCGGGGCGCCGGGGTGCTGGTAGGCTCGATTGGACTACTGGAACGGAGCGCGCACGTGGGAATCGAGATGGTTGGCTGGCTGGCCGTGCTGCTCACCCAGGCGTTTTACGTCCCGAACATCCTGCGAATCGTGCGCACTCGTGATGTGCAGGGGTATTCGCTGGCGGGTTGGCTCCTGCTGTTCCTGGGGCTGAGTTGCTTCCTCGTCTACTTCTCCGTCAAAGGTGACGTTGTCGGGATTGGGGCGAACGCCTGCGGCGTAACCGGTTCTGGCCTGACCGTCATCTGTGTCTGGCGGTGGCGGGACAGGGGTGTGGTGACGCGGGGCGGTGCGTCGCCTGAACCTGCGGAGTAAGGGCCAGCCCTGAATTGCTCAGTCTTCTATGCGAATGCGGGTAAATTTGTGACGGGAATCGCAATTTGGGGTTGACACCCCCCCGCGAACCTTGGTAGCGTCCAAAGGTGGGCACGCAAGTGGCCACATTGCGCTCGGTTTCGTTGGACATTGCCAAATGCGCTTCGGCGCTACGGGGGAACCATTTCTGGGGTGAATTCTGCGGCCTGCGCCGCGGATAGAGCGCCTTCCGCTCGAACCCGTCAGCTAACCCCGTCGGCACTTGGAAGGCCTGGCGAGAGGGGTCTCGTTTCTAGGTCTTTTTTTCTGTCCTGTAGATCGACAAATTAATGACGTATTGAGGAGGGGTCCATGCCAGCACTGCAAGAAGCACCACCGAAGTCCTGTCCAAAGTGTCGCGGTTCCATGATCGTGGAACGCGATTGGCACGGCACATATGGAAGCTGCATCATGTGCGGCTACGTCCATGAGGTGCTCACGAGCCCGCCGGTGGACCTGGTTGCGGAAGCTGCGGCGTTGCCTCAGCGCCAGCGCCGACGTCAGCCGTCACACGGCAAGCTTCGCTTGTAGTTCGTTCCACCCGATTGAATCACAGAGGACTCCCTGAACAGGGAGTCTTTTGTTTTGCATCGGGTTGCGGAGTCACGGGTTGCGGAGTCACTATCATTCGTCAAATTCAGAAGTGGGGGATGGGAATGCCATATATCCGAATTTCGATTGCACGTCCGCGGCGGGGCGAGGAGCAGCGACTCGAGGATTTGATGCGGAAGCTCTCCGTGGTGTCGGCGGAACAGCCGGGGTGCGAAGCGAGTTACGTCCTGAAACCGCGCGACCAGAGTGGAGAACTCGCCCGCGTTTCTATCTATAAGGACGAACAATCGGCGGAAGCCGCGGCCCAGTCGCAGACGATCATGGCGTTGCGGTCGGAGATGCACCTCGTGACGGAGCCTGGTCACACGGAGCGTGCGTTCTTCAGTATTTGAAAGTTTGATTCTGGGCGACATCACGGGTGATGGATGAATCGCGCGATACTGATGGGTTACTTTGTGTCCTGGCGGGGTAGTGGCGCCCGTTTTCGCCGTGGGATTCAGTAGAACAATGGGCAGATAGAACCCGATTACTGCGGGCGAAAGGTGAGGTTTATTGGGGTGAACCCTAATACGCCAGCCCGATATGTCGACTAGACTGCGAAACACCGTAAGGGAGTAGCCCACGGGTTTCCGCTCACTTGGTCAGTGCCGCAGAGCGAGGAACTCGGGATGGCAGCCCACAGAATGAGGTCCGTGAAAAGATGACTCCTCCACGCACATCCGGCCGCATGATTCCGATTCGGCCTGCTTCGACATCTTCGAACTCGGGGCGCACGACGCACACGATCCGCATCCTGCTTGTTGATGACCATGCGGTGATTCGGCAAGCGCTGAGAATGTTGCTCGAGAGCCAGCCCGAGCTCGAAGTGGTCGCCGATGTTGAGAACGGCCGGGAAGCCGTCACGGCAGTCGAGAAGCTGAACCCGGACGTCGTGTTAATGGATGTGGTGATGCCCGGCCTGAATGGGCTGGAAGCGACGCGGCAGATCCGCCGGTCATCGCCGGGCACCAAGGTCGTGATGTTGAGCGGCTACGTCGATGAGGACCAGTTGCTCGAGTCGCTGCGATCGGGGGCATCGGGCTACATCATCAAGAAGTCGGACGTTTCCGAACTCGTGCTGGCGATCCAGACCGTCCATCGGGGAAACAGCTACTTCTCCAGCGCCCTCAGCGAAGGCTTTGACCTGGCGGAGGTGCTCTACCAGGCGAAGCGCACTGACCAGCGGACCGGGGTGGATGCGCTGACCTCGCGTGAACGCGAAGTGCTGCAGCTTATCGCCGAGGGCTACACGAACCAGGGCATCGCGAACGAGCTCTACATCAGCGTGAAGACCGTGGAAGCGCACAAGGCGCACATCATGGCCAAGCTCCACGCTCGCAACCGGACCGACCTGATTCGCTACGCGATCCGCAAGGGCATCGTCCACATGGAGAGCGTCGAAGAAGCGGAGCGGATGCTCGTTGGTGTTGGAGACGACGAGCAGGCCGTCTAAGCGCTCGTTCGGGACATACCACTCAACAGGCCCGGGTTTACCCGGGCCTGTTTCTTTGTGTTCTCGGCGGCGCTGGTGGGGATGGTGGCAGGCAAAGACACAGGGAGTTGACCCACGGTTATAGGGGAAGTCACGGGGCCTGTCAGGGGAGAGTCACGGTGAGGCAACGGCCTTCCCTGATAACGGCAGTGGATCGGGCTGCATACCCTTAAGACCGGTCACAACCATCCTGTCACCCGGCGGAAACGCGAATGATCCAGTTGACGCGCATTGACGGCACCACGTTCTACCTCAATCCGGATCTGATCGAGATCGTTGAGGCGACCCACGACACCTATATCACCCTGACCAACGGGCACCGGTACCTGTGCGCGGATTCTCCTGAAGATATCGCGGACCGAATCGCGGAGTACCGGCGGACAAGTATCGGAATCATCCGGAGGAGTGCCTGATGGACCTCGCGACAATCGTGGGACTGGTCGTCGCGATCGTGGGCATCGTGGGCGGCAACATGGTCGAGGGCGGATCGCCCCTGCGACTCGTCAACATCCCCGGGGCGATGATCGTGTTTGGCGGCACCATCGGCGCCACCATGATGGGCTTCTCGATGAGCACCATGGTGCAGGTGCCCAAGTTCATCATGAAAGCGTTCCTCGGCGGCGCTCAGCAGGACTCAGCGGCGCATGTCGACCTCTTCTGCGTCCCATGGCTGACAAGGCCCGGCGTGAAGGGCTCTTGGCGCTCGAGGCCGACGTAGAGAAGATCGACGACGAGTTCACGCGCAAGGGCGTGCAGCTCATGATTGACGGCACCGACCCGGAGCTCCTCCGCGAAATTATGGAGATCGAGGCGGAGGCCATTAAGCACCGCCACGAGAGCAACTTCGCGGTGTTCGAGGCCATGGGCGGCCATCGCGCGGCGGCTCCTCGGAGACTAAGGGGCGGGGAACCCTGAGCCCGATGTCGGCGCCCCGCGGGTACTGACGACGGGATTCCCCTGATTCGGCTGCGGCTTTTCTCCAGATAGCATGATCAAGTCGGACCTGAGCCGGCCGGGGAGGGCGGGCCTCGCCGGGAAGCTGTGTCCACTGCGGAGAACCAATGCCGACTGTCCTCGCGATAGCGCCGGGTACTTCCCTAACCTACCGAAATCAGAAGCTTCTCGACGACCGCTACACCATTGAGGTCCGGCAGGAGGCGCAGCCGGTCCGCGAGAGCGACCGACGGCAGGCACACGACCTCCTGGTCCTTGCAGGACTGTCGGTCGACCAGCAGCAATGGATCGCCGCGCAGCTGCAAGAGAACCATTGCTGGCGACTCGTGCCCGTCCTTTACGTGCTGCCGGAAGGTGGTGGCCTGGCAGTGCCGGGCAGCTACCGTCCCGATCTCGATGGGCTGGTGAAAGGTACGCTCGAGTCGGCCGAAGTCCAGCGTCGAATCGCGGCGATGGCCTGCGAGGGCGTAGCCTCGGCTGAACTGGTGGTCGCTGGCCCCTTCTCTCTCGACCCAATCCGGGGCCTGTTCCACATGGTGGACCGGGATATCTCGCTGACCGAGCGGGAGTCGGACATCATGACGGTCTTGCTGGGCCAGTCCGGGCGGACCGTGAGTGCCGATGAGCTGATCGAACGCGGTTGGAGCACGGAGGCTGACGGACGCCATCTCCAGATTCTCCGGCGGCACGTCTCAAACATCCGGCGGAAGCTGGATTCAACGCCGGCCGCGAACGCGATGCGAACTGTCCGGGGCACCGGCTACTGCTTCGAGACGAAGGTGCTCAAGCGCGCAGGTTAGCCGCGCCGGTCACGTCGAGCCCGGGGCCGCGGGACGAACCAACGGCCCCGAACCCGGGGATTTCAGTCGCTACTGAAGGGCAGGTCGCCTTCGACGCGCCGGCCCTGGCTCGCATGGATGCGAGCGATCTTCTCAGGCTCCTGGTCGTGGACCGTCGTGGTCTTCGTTCCACGGACCATGGCCATCCGGCCCGAGCGAGACAGTTCGCGAATGCCATACGGCTCGCACATCTTGATCAGCCCGTCGATCTTCTCTTCATCGCCGACAACCTGGAGGATGACCGCGTTGGTCGCGATGTCGACGACGTCGGCACGGAAGACCGCGGCGATGTCCAGCAGTTCGTGGCGATTGACGTTGTTGCAGCGAACTTTGAGAAGCGCTAACTCGCGCGAGATCATGTCCTCGTTGGAGAGGTCGCTGACCTTGACCACGTCGATGAGCTTGTAGAGCTGCTTTTCGACCTGCTCAACGGGGGCGCTTTCGCCGTCGACCACGATGGTCATCCGGCTCAGGCCTTCCGCTTCGCTGTGGCCCACGGTGAGGGACTCGATATTGAAGCCGCGGCGACGGAACAGGCTGGAGACCCGCATCAGCACGCCCGGCTTGTCTTCGACGATCGCGACGACCGTGTGGTTCAGATGGCGCCGACGGGATCCGCTGGTTGTGGCGGTGCTCATCGCATCAACTCCTCAGCCGGGGCTTCGATGGTCTCCGAGAGTGCCGCGCCCGCGGGCACCATCGGCCAGACGTTCTCTTCCTGGTCAATCTGGAAGTCCAGGAGGATGGGGCCCTTGTGGAGTCGGGCCTCCCGGATGGCGGGCTCGACTTCGGACTTGTGCTCGACGCGGATCGCGCGGATCCCGTAGGCGTCGGCGAGCTTGCAGAAGTCGGGCTGCGAGAGACCGCTGCTGCTGTAGTTGCGCTCATAGAAGAGTTGCTGCCACTGGCGAATCATCCCGAGGTAGCCGTTGTTGAAGATGGCCATCTTGATCGGGAGTTGTTGGTCAATGAGGACGGCCATTTCCTGGAGGGTCATCTGGAAGCTGCCGTCGCCGCAGATCGCCCAGGTCTCCTGGTCGGGGCAGGCGATTTGCGCGCCGATGGCAGCGGGCAGTTCGAAGCCCATGGTCCCGAGGCCGCCGGAGGTGATCAGCTGGCGCGGGCGGTTATAGAAGTAGTGCTGGCCGGCAAACATCTGGTGCTGACCGACGCCTGTGACGATCGTGGCGTTGCCGTTCGTCTCTTCGTAGAGCGTCCTGACGACGTACTGCGGGAGCATGCGACGGGACTCGCGGATGTGCAGCGAGGGGTGCTCCTCGCGCTGCTGGTCGATCCAGCGGATCCAGTCGGGGTGCTTGCGCTCCTGCACGCGACCAACCAGTTCGCGGAGGACGTGCTTCGCATCGCCAACGATCGGCACGGCGGTGGGGAAGTTCTTGCCGATCTCGGCGGGGTCGATGTCGATGTGGATGATCTTCGCGGTGGGGTTGAAGTCCTTGAAGCGGCCCATAGCGCGGTCGTCGAAGCGCATGCCGACGCCGATGATCACATCCGCCGCGTCGGCGGCCATGTTCGCGTAGTACATACCGTGCATGCCGAGCCAGCCGTAGCTGAGGTCGTGCGATTCGGGGAAGCCGCCGATGCCGAGGAAGGTCGTGATGACTGGGATGTTCGCCTTCTCGGCAAGGTCGAGCAGTTCGTGGTGGGCGTCGCTCCACATGATCCCGTGGCCGGAAATGACCAGTGGGCGCTTCGCCTGGTCGATGAGCTCGGCGGCGCGGCGGATCATGCCGGGATGACCTTCCATCGTGGGCTTGTAGCCACGGAGGCTGACCTGTTCCGGCCAGTCGAAGTCGGTCGACTCCTGGAACACGTCCTTGGGGATGTCGACGAGGACGGGACCCGGGCGTCCGGTGCGGCAGATGTGTGCGGCCTCGCGGATGCTCATCGCGATCTCGCTCGGATTCATGACCAGGTAGTTGTGTTTCGTGATGGAGTGGGTAATGCCGGTGATGTCCGCTTCCTGGAATCCATCCTTGCCGAGGAGGGTCCGGGCGACGTTACCGGTAAGCGCGAAGACCGGCGTCGAGTCCATCCACGAGGTTGCGATGCCGGTGACCAGGTTGGTCGCGCCGGGACCGCTGGTACCGAGGCAGACGCCCATCCTTCCGCTGGCGCGGGCGTAGCCGTCGGCCATGTGGGCCGCGCCCTGCTCGTGGCGGACGAGGACGTGCTTGATGCCCGGGAACTGGGGCAGGGTGTCATAGAGGGGGAGAACCACGCCTCCGGGGTAGCCGAAGATCGTGTCAACCCCTTCGCGCTGGAGCGTCTCCAGCGTGATCTGTGCGCCGGTCATGCGCGTCATGGGTAGGGTCCTTCTCACGGCCCTGTAGATTTGTACCCGGTGGTGTCCCCGGTAAGGGGAGAGCCGGTGCCCGCCACGCCTTGAGGGTCGTGGCTACCCCGGGGCCCGCGGTGAGCGAACATCCGAGGCTGGAAGCAGAAGGGGGCGGCCGGTAAGCCGCGATCCCTCCGACGTGAGCCGTAGGCATCCAGTGTAAGCATGACGAACGGATTACGTGAAGCAGAATGGCCACAAAGCACCGAAGGTGGCCAGTTCTCGAGCGTGGGGAGGCTGCTCAGGGCGGGCCACAACGAAGGAGGCCCGGTGCGAGGCTACGCGGTGGCCACTCCGTCGAGGGCCGCGAGGAGCTCTGCCTTGCGGGCGACGAAGTCCGCCGAGGTGACGATGCCGGGACGGCGCGGGCGATCGAAGGGCACGTCGACCTTCGCGGCCATGCGGCCGGGGCGGGGCATCATCACGTAGACATGGTCGGAGAGGACGAGCGCCTCCTCCACGTCGTGGGTCACGAGAAGGACCGTCCGGCGGTCGCGCGCGAGGACTTCCTGGAGCCACTGGTGCATCTGGCGGCGGGTGATGGCGTCGAGTGCCCCGAAGGGTTCGTCGAGGAGCATGACCCCAGCGGGAATCAGGAAGGTGCGGAGGAGCGCCAGCCTCTGGCGCATCCCCCCGCTCAGTTGCACCGGCCAGGCGTTCTCGAACCCGGCGAGGCCGAAGACGTCGAGCAGTTCAGCTGCCCGCTGGCGGGCTTCGCTGCGTGGGACACCTGCGATCTCGGCTCCGAGCGAGGCGTTGGCAAGCGTCCGGCGCCAGGGGAGGAGGAGATCCTTCTGAGGCATGTAAGCGGCATGCCCGGGCCGCCCAATGACACTCTCGCCGCGAACCAGGGCCTCCCCGGCGGTTGGCTCGAGCAATCCCGCGAGGACGCGGAGCATCGTGCTTTTTCCGCATCCGCTGGGGCCGACGACGCTCACGAAGGCGCCGGCAGGCACGCTCAGATCGACGCCATCGAGCGCGACGACACTCCGGCCATGGGTGGTGAACACCTGGCGGAGGCCGCGAAACTCGATGGCGTCGACGTTCATGTGGCTACTACTGCTTCGGCAGGTAGTCGTTTGTGAACGCAGCCGTCACGTCGACCGGTTTCGTGAACAGGCCGGCGTTGCGGAGGAACTGCTCGAAGTTCGTCCAGATGCTGGGGTCCTGCAACCCCCACTGGCGGCCCTTGTCCACGTACTGCGTGGTCATGAAGTTCGCGCTCTTGGTGACGAGGGTCTTGTCCAGTTCCGGGGCCGCCTTCAGGAGGATATTGGCGGTATCGGCGGGGTTCTGCATGGCGTAGTTGTATCCCTTCGAAACGGCCGCCATGAACTTGCGCACGGTGTCGGGATCGTTCTTGAGCATCTGCTCATTGGTGATGACGACGGGCGTGTACCAGTCTGGGATGCATTTCTGGTAGTCGAGGAAGGGCAGGGAACTGACCTGCGCATTCTCGACATCGCGGGCGCGAATCACGTCCCATGAGTCGAAGACCCAGACGAAGTCGAAGCGATTCTGTTGCATGCCGGCGAGGTAGTCGACGTTGCCGACCTCGACGAAGTTTACCTTGTTGGGATCCCCGCCATCGCAGGTGACCAGCTGCTTAATAAGGGCGGTCTCAAGCGCTCCCCCGAAGCCACCGTACGTCTTGCCCTCAAGATCCTTGGGTCGCTTGATGTTCTCGCTTGTGAGGGACATGAGGCTCGAACCGTCGTGCTGGCGGATGGCGCCAATCGAGACGATTGGAACACCCTCACCGCGCGCCGGGATGACGGACTCCATGACTGAAATGCCGAAGTCCGCGTTGCCGTTGCCGACGACCTGCTCGACGCCGCTCTCGGCCGGTTCGACGATTTGTACGTCGAGGCCCTGGTCCTTAAACCAGCCTTTGTCCTTGGCAACATAAATACCGCTGTGGTTGGTGTTCGGCGTCCAGTCGAGCATGAGCGTGACCTTCTTGAGGCCGCTGCTGCTGCTCTTGCCGTTGCTGCAGGCAATGGCTGCGAAGGGAACGGCGCTGAGCAACAGCGCCAGGGCGAATATCCGGGACTTCATTTGTCTGTCTCCTGTTCATGCAGATACGCCCATGGCGACGTGAGGCGGGCAAGGAGGTGGACGACGCCAAACAGCGCAACGCTGGCCAGCGCGACGACAACCACTGCCACGAAGATCTGGTCGACGCGGAACGATCTCTGGGAACGCGTGATGAAGAGGCCGAGGCCCGAGCTGGCTCCGACCCACTCCCCGATGACGGCGCCGACGACCGCATAGGCCGCGGCGATCTTCAGGCCCGCGAAGAACGCGGGCAGTGCCGAGGGCAGGAGCACGTAGCGCATGACCTGCAGGCGGCTGGCTCCCATCGACCGGACAAGTCCGACCATCTCGGGGTCAGCGCCGCTGAGCGCTTCGGCGGTGCTGACGACGATAGGGAAGAAGGCGATGAGGGCGACAATGACGATCTTTGGCGTCATGCCGAAGCCGAACCAGGCGATCAGCAGTGGCGCCATGACCACCATCGGGATGGTCTGCGACACGACGAGGAGCGGATAGAGCACGCGCCGAACGAGGGGAAGGCTGGCGATCAGCGCAGCCAGGACGACGCCGACGATTGCCCCGTAGGCCAGGCCGAGGAGAGCCTCGGTCATGGTCGTGCGGGTGTCTTTCGGAAGGACGGAGCGCTGGGCGAGGAACGCCCGCCAGACGCGGGATGGGGCCGGGAGGACGTACGGCTTCGTGTCGAAGACACGTACCCATGCCTCCCAACCGATGATGATAGCGACAAAGAGGAGCGTCGCGGGCAGGTACTCCCACACGCGCGCCGCCACTCCCTTTGCGAACCTTCGGTAGGTCCCCGGGGGGGGAGTGGGCATCAACTCGTCGCTCGCGGCCATGGTTGCCTACTGGTACCTGGAGGTCAGGCTGCCCATGGTGGGGGCGGATTCGCCCTTCGCCTGTTCAACCTTGACCACCGAGACAAGGCTGTTGGCGCCGGCGTTGAGGCAGGCCTCGTGGACCCGGCGCAACAGGGGCCAGACGACGTCCGGCTCGCCTTCGAAGGTCGTGCCGAGCGGCGACACTTCGTAATGCAGGCCCGATTCCTGGACAACCCGGATGGCAGCTTCGATGTGTGCGTATTTCGAGGTGGGAGTGCCGGGAGGATTGGCGAGACACTGTATCTCGACGATCATCGCGGTCCCTCCTCGGAGGAACGCGGGATTGCGTTCGATGACGTGGCGAATGTTGAGGGATGCAGCGGCTTTTCCTTTTCCGCCGCCCGGGAGCTGGGAGTCCCAGGATTTTCCGGGCAAAAAAGAAGCCCGGAAAGCCCGGACTCAGAGAAGCTCTCGTGGTCCGACCGCTTTCCTCCGCACGTATAAACGTGGTCAGGTTCAAGGGGTTTGATCTCAGCCCGAAGGCACCCCCAGCAGTCCCGAACAGCTATTTGATTGTGCCCATGAGGCTACACCGCCTTGCGACGCCTCGCAACGTATAGGACGGAACGCCTCCGGTGGGCGAAACCGGTTGCACACGCGGGGCCGACGACAGCAATGAGCGGCCCGGGCGGGGATCTGCCGAGGGCGGGTCCGGGAGCGCCAGCGCGAACGGGAGCCCGATCGCCTGAGCGACGTTCCGTGGGCTGCTCGCAGCATTGGGAACGGCCACCATCAACCATTCTTTATGTGTGCATATGATATGTGGGCGTGGCCTCGAGGGGACTGGATGGGCTTGGCGGGGGGGCCTTCGGTTGGGCAGGAGACCTCTCCCGGAACCTGGTGCTGTCAGCCGCCTGGATGACGGCCCAGGAGCGCCGAGACCGATGCCACGAGTGGTTTCGACTGCCGCAACCATCGCGAGGTAGGCGCGGGCTCCAGCGTGTCGGTAGCTGGCCTCCGCCACCGCGTTGGGGAGAGCCGCCAGAACGACGACACGGTCGCCCCTCAACGCCAGGTCGGAGACTTCGGTTGGGGACGAGGCACCGTCGGTGGTCACGACGATGTCCCCGCTCATCGAAGTTGCCGGGTCCCCAATGAGCACACGGGCAGAATCACCGGGGCAGCCGAAAGGGTGCGTGCCAGGGCGTTGTCGAGCGTCGCGTTGGTGCCTTTGACATAGACCCGTGTGGGGCGGCGGCGGTGCACGGGTCCATAGTCGATCCCGGGAGGCTGTTCTTCATCGGCCGGGTGGGGAAGTAGATGAGGGCCGCCCCTGCGCGGTTTGCTTACGATATTTCGGCAGAGGGCGGCCACAGAGCGGCGGGACGTGGACCGGCCCATTCAGGAATGGACGGCTGAGACCGGGTGTCAGGAGGCCCTGGACGTCTTGGCGAGGGCCACGGTGTTCTGGGAAGTGCTGGTGCCGGTGGTGCCTACAGAAGACGTGACCGACGCGCCCGCGGAAGTGGTCGTGCCGACGGTCGCGTCGGAGTGGAGGTAGCTCCAGGTCCCGGCGAAACCGACCATGACGATCGCCGCGGTCATCGTTCGCATCCAGCTCATGGTTCGCATCTTCATCGAAGCTCTCCTCGAGGGTCCTGCCTGAACTATTGCAGGGCTTCGTGAGGGGCAGATGAGTACTGGATGAGACCGGCGAAATGTCACGAGTGGGGCACCACCAGGTCATCGTCCACGGGAAGGCGCTGTTCGACGATGCCGTGTCCAGGATCGCCGCCGCGCGCACGCCAGCCGAGCTCACCGCGGTTGCGACGTCGGTTGACACGACGGTCCAGCAGCAGCTGATCCCGGCGCTGGGGGCCGCGTTCCAGGTCTCGCATCAGGAGGTCGTTCTGTCGCTTTTCCTTTGCCAGTAGCCAGGACGTTGCGCCGCGTCTGCCAGTTTCGGGCAGACACAGCGTGGGATGATGACTGGAGGCGTGAGTTGTTGGAGGCTCACCCGCTAACGCCATAGCGGTTACCACTTACGGTCGAGTTGCCCCGTTGAGTTGGCCCGTGGGCCCGCAGGAAGGTTCACTGCCGGGCTATAGAATGCAGTCCATAGCCGGTCGCGGCTCGAGCGGAGATTGGGTTGACGGCACTCTGGATGCTAAGGCGACACTGGCTCCTCTCCATGTCAGTGGCTTCCATGGTGCTCGTGCTG
>Ga0209638_1002213_pt1 | contig 12027 bp, 12 predicted proteins | sample BarGraNGADG00211_FD_184490 | JGI IMG/M metagenome (GOLD analysis project Ga0209638, IMG submission 184490) | Arctic peat soil microbial communities from Barrow, Alaska - Barrow Graham LP Ref core NGADG0002-211 (SPAdes) (version 2) | ecosystem: Environmental > Terrestrial > Soil > Wetlands > Peat... | reverse complement strand
GCGGCCGGATCAGCCCGCCTCCCGGCTGCTCACCGCGGCTGCCCAGCTCGGTGACGTAGCGGCCCATGGTCGCCGCGTCGATCATCACTGGGCAGGTGCCGGTGCCACCCACTAGCGCACTCCCCCGATCGCGACGCCACCCCCGTACGCCGGGTCGCCGCCCGCCGTGACGTCGTTGCGATAGACGACGCCCTCCTTGGCCACGAAGGCAACCTGGCGCATGGCGCCGATGTCCTGGGTCGGGTCGCCGGCGACGAGAATGAGGTCGGCGAGCTTGCCGACCTCGACGGTGCCGACGCTGTCGAGGACGTCGAGGTTCTCCGCCGCGTTCCGCGTCGCGGCGAGGATCGCCTGCATCGGGGACAGTCCATACTCCACCATCAGCCCCATCTCCAACGCGAGATCCTCGTGCCGGTTGAACGGCGTCCCCGCGTCGGTCCCCGCAGCGATCTTCATGCCGGAGTCGACGGCCGCCTTGAAGCTCTCCCGCTGCTTTCCGGCCTCCTGCTCAGCCTTGCGCACCACCCAGTCCGGGATGCCACCGGCGACGCCGTTCGCGGTGATCTGGCTGATCGCCAGCAGTGTGGGGACGAGGAAGGCGCCCTTGGCGACGGCCAGGTCCAGTGCCTCGTCGTCGAGGTAGAAGCCGTGCTCGATGGAGTCGATCCCGGCGCGGAGCGCGTTCTTGATGCCCGCGTTCCCGATCGCGTGCGTCGCCACCCGCCGGCCGGCGTTGTGCGCCTCCTGGGCGACGACATCGAGCTCCTCCGGCAGCAGCGCCGTCTGCGTCGGCGTCACGCCGGGCGTGAGCACTCCACCGGTTGCCATCACCTTGATGAAGTGGGCGCCCTCCTTGATCTCGGTCCGGGTTGCCCGTCGGATCGCGTCCGGGCCGTCGGCCTCCCGGCCGATGAAGTGCCCGTGGCCCCCGGTCATGGTGATGACGCGACCGGCCACCTTCATCCGGGGCCCCGGGATGAACCCTTGCTCGATCGCCTTGGCCAACTCGATGGCGATGCCGCTCGCCGCGCCGCAGTCGCGCACCGTCGTGACCCCGGACTCCAGCGTCAGCAGGGCCCCGCGCGCACCGCGCAGCGTCGCGATCGGGATGCTGTCCTCGCGCACCTGGGCGAAGAGGTCGGCGGCCCCGTCGTTGCACAGATGGACGTGGCAGTTGATGAGACCCGGGAGCAGTGTGTGGCCCGTACCGTCCACGACTGTCTGGTCGGCGACAGCCGGAGCCTGGCCGGTCGGGCCGACCCACGCGATGCGTCGTCCGTCGACGACCACTGCTTGGTCGGCGACCGGCACCCGGCCGGTGCCGTCCAACAGCGTCACGTTCCGGATCATGAAACTCGTCGTGCTCATACCATCTCCCAGCAGTAGTCCGGTCGTTGTGGGTCCGTCGTCACAGCGCAGGACCTGCCTGCAGTGCGGCGACGAAGTCGATGACGTGGCGGAGGTAGAGGTCGTTCTCCTCCGCGAAGGTCATGTGCCCGCTGTGCTCGAAGATGACATGGGTGGCGTCGGGCAGCGCCTCGGTGATGACCACCGACTGGCTGACAGGGGTCACCCAGTCGTGCCGGCCGGACAGCACGAGCGAGGGCGCCCTGACAGAGGGCAGTTGGTCACGTATGTCGAAACCCGGGATTTGGGTCGCCATCATGTAGTTCGCCACGTCGACCCGTCCGCGCATCCGGTCCAGCATCTCGTCGAGCGCCTCGGGGTCGGGGTCGTGGAAGTAGAGCGGCAGGCACACCCGCCACCACTCGTCGAACTCCTGCTGCGAGCCGATCCGACCCTCGAAGAGCGCGGTCAGGACCTCTTTCTGCTCAGGCGAGGCCATCCGGTCGGCCATCTCCTGGGCCTCGTCCCAGAACTGCGCGCTCGGCGCGGTCGACGACAGCACAAGTCCGCGTATGGCGTGGGGGTGCCGGATCGCGCAGACCTGCGCGACCATGCCGCCGAACGAGTGGCCCAGCACCACGACCGGGCCGAGACCCAGGTGACAGCGCAGCCCCTCGACGTCGTCGGCCATCTGCTCGATCGTGTATGTGCTCTCGTCGGCGTCGTCGGAGCGCCCGTTCCCGCGGTGGTCGACGTAGACGAGCTGGGCGTGCTGCGAAAGCGGCGACAGCCACGGCTTGAAGTTGGAGTGGTCGCAGCCAGGTCCGCCGTGCAGCACGAAGACGACCGGCTGCTCGCTGAGCACGCCGCCCTGTGCGACGTACCCGCTGCCTTCGACGTCGAAGAACAGACTGCAGCCATTGACGTTCGCGTACATCGATCAGCCTTCCGTGCCGGCTACTTGACGAACTCTTGGAAGCCCGCGATGCGTTCCCCGGCAAAGTGGCAAGCGGCCAGGTGGCCGTTCTCCTTCTCCTCCAGGGGAGGCTCTAGCTCGGCGCAGATCCGCTGCGCGAGCGGGCAGCGCAGCCGGAACCGGCACCCGGACGGCGGGTCGATCGGGCTGGGCAGGTCGCCCTTGAGGATGGCCCGGGCCCGCTGGCCGGGCACCGGCTTTGGGATCGCGGACAGCAGCGCCTGGGTGTACGGGTGCAGGGGGTTCTTGTAGAGGTCCGCGGTGGGCGCGATCTCCACGATCTTGCCTAGGTACATCACGGCGACCCGGTCGGAGATGTAGCCCACCACCGCCAGGTCGTGTGCGATGAACAGGTAGGTCAGGTCGAAGTCACGCTTGAGCTCGGCCAGCAGGTTGAGCACCTGCGACTGGATCGAGACGTCGAGGGAAGAGACGGGCTCGTCGGCGACCAGGAACTTGGGCCGCAGCACCAGCGCGCGCGCGATGCCGATGCGCTGGCGCTGTCCGCCGGAGAACTCTGCCGGCCGACGACCCATGACCGACGGGCTCAGACCGATCCGCTCGAGCATGTCGGCAACCACGCGGTGCCGCTCGGCACGGTCGCCGATCCCGTGGATCGCCAGGCCCTCCCCCACGAGCTGTTCCACGGTCATCCGCGGGTCGAGGGAGCCCATCGGGTCCTGGAAGATGACCTGCACCTCCTTGCGGTGGTCCTTGAGCTGCGCCCGGGACAGCCGCGACACGTTCTTGCCGTCGAACCAGATCTCGCCGTCGGTCGGCTCGACCAGCCCCAACGCGGTGCGACCCAGCGTCGACTTGCCGCAGCCGGTCTCGCCGACCATGCCGAGGGTCTCGCCGCGGCGGACAGTAAGGTCGACACCGTCCACCGCCTTGAGCAGCGGCCGTCGCCTGCCGAGCCGGGGTCGGCCCACCGGGTAGTACTTCTTGACCCCGACGACGCGCAGCAGGTCAGACATCGGCCAGCCCTGCCGTGGGAAGCGTTGTCAGGGACCGGGGGCCGGACTCGCACAGCCAGCAGGCCGCGGACTGGCCCGAGGACAGGTCGACCATCGGTGGGTACTCCGCACATAGGTCGAAGGAGTAATCGCAGCGCGGCGCGAACCGACACCCGCTGGGCCAGTGTGCGCCACCAGGCACCATGCCCCTGATGACGCTGAGCGGGTGCTGGGTGTGGGTCATGCCGAGCACGGGGATCGAGCGCAGCAGCGCCTCGGTGTATGGGTGCTGCGGGTGACCGTAGATCTCAGCCGCCGAGCCCTCCTCCACCACCCGCCCGCCATACGCCACGGCGACGCGGTCAGCGGTCTCGGCCACCACGCCGAGGTCGTGGGTGATGTGCAGCAGCGACATGCCGAACTCGTCCTGCAGACGCTCCAGCAGCTCCATGATCTGGGCCTGCACGGTGACGTCAAGCGCGGTCGTTGGCTCGTCGGCGATGAGCAGCTTAGGTCGGCAGACGATCGCCATAGCGATGACGACGCGCTGGCGCATGCCGCCGGACATCTCGTGCGGGTAGTTGCCCATCCGCTCCTTCGGCGACGGCATGCCGACCAGCGCGAGCGCCTCCTCGGCCTGCGCCCTCGCCGCTTTGCGGGAGACGTCCTGGTGCAGCCGCACCGCCTCGACGATCTGCGCACCAACCGTCTGCACGGGGTTCAGCGAGCTCATCGGCTCCTGGAACACCATTGCAATGTCGTTGCCCCGGATGCGTTCCATCTGCTTCTCGGAGAGGCCCAGCAGGTCGTTGCCCTCGAACGTGACGCGGCTGCCCTCCTGGATCCGGCCGGGCGGGTCGATCAGCCGCATCAGCGCGAGGCCGGTCACGCTCTTGCCACATCCGGACTCACCGACGAGGCACACGGTCTCGCCCCTGCGGATGGTGAGGTTCATCCCGTCGACGGCCCGCACCACCTCGGTGGGAGTGTCGAACCACACCCGCAGGTCCTCGACCTGCAGCAGCACCGACGGGTCGCTCGCGGTCATCGGGCGCCGTCCTCGGGAAGCAGGATCTGCTTGAGGCCCAAGCCGGACAGGTTGAAGCCGACGACGGCAAGCAGGATCATCAGGCCCGGCATCATCGCGACGCCCCCGTTGAGCGCCATGTAGCTCTGTGCCTCGGCGAGCATTGTGCCCCAGTCAGCCGTTGGCGGCTGGGCACCCAGACCCAGGAAGCTCAGGGCCGACGTCTGGCTGATCATCCACCCGACGTTCACGAACAGCACCGAGAGCACCAGCGGCAGCACGTTCGGCAGCACGTGCCGCAGCAGGATCCAGGTCCGCGAGGCACCAAGCGCCGTCGCCGCCACCACGAACTCGTACTCCCGGACGCGCAGCGTCTCGCCACGGATGACCCGTGCCAGGAACGGCACGTTCGCGATAGCGATCGCGAGCAGCGCATGGAACACCGAAGGGCCAGCGAAGGCCACGATGAGGATCGCCAGCAGGATGAACGGGAAGCTCATCAGGACGTCGAGCACGCGCATGATGACCGAGTCGACGGGGCCACGGAGGAACCCGGCCACCATCCCGAGTAGCACCCCGAAGACCGCCGACAGAATCGCGGCGGAGAAGCCGGCCAGCAACGTGATGCGGCCGCCGTACAGCAGGCGACTGAGCTGGTCACGCCCGAGCATGTCGGTGCCGAGGAGGTGGTCCGGTGCGCCCAGCGGCAGCAGCGGGCTCCCCGAGCCGAGGGCGTTGGGGTCGGCCGGCGCCAACAGCGGCGCGAGCACGCTCAGCAGCGCCAGGACTACGACCAGGGTGCCGCCAACCAGCAGGTAGTTGTTCGGGCGTCTGCTGCGTTTCCCGCGTGCCGTCGAAGCGTCGATGCCGGCGGCGGTGCCGAGCGGGACACCGCCGATGACGACGACTGGATCAGCCATCGTGGGCCACCCTCGGGTCGAGTAACGGATAGAGCAGGTCGATCGTGAGGTTCACCAGTACGAAGAGGACCGCGAGGACCAAACTCGCGCCCAGCACCGCCGGGTAGTCGCGGGCGACGGTGGACTCGACCAGCAGCTTGCCGATGCCGGGCCAGTTGAACACGTTCTCTACCAGGACACCGCCGCCGACGACGTACGTGACCTCCAGGGCGAGCGTCGTCCCCACCGACATCCACGTGTTGCGCAGCGCGTGGCCGAGGGTGGCTCTCCGCCGGGAGCAGCCCTTTGCCCGGGCGGTCCGGACGTACAGCTTGCCCATCTCCTCGATCAAAGCCACCCGGGTCACCTGCGCGACGACGGCGGCCGGGGCGACGGCCAGGGTCAGCACCGGGAGCACCATGTGCCGGGCTGTGTCGGCAGCGCTGGTCGTCAGGCCGGCCGACTGCATGCCGCTGACCGGGAACATGCCGAGCTCCAGGCCGGCGTAGAGGATCAGCAGCAGTCCCAGCCAGAACGCCGGCATCGAGAGGCCAGTGAAGGCGGCCGTGCTGAGCAGGGCGTCGACCCACTCGCCGCGCCGCAGGCCGCCGACGATGCCGGCGCCAACGCCGACGATCGTCGCGAGGATGAAGGCGGGTACGGCGAGGAGCAGGGTGTTCGTGAACCGGCTGAAGACAAGGCTCCACACGTCCTCGCGGTAGCTCACGGAGTAGCCGAGGTGACCGTGCAGAAGGCTGTTGAGCCAGGACAGGTACTGCAGCGGTAGAGGGCGGTCCAGGCCCAACTCGGCCCGCAGGGCGGCCAGCCTCTCGGTCGAGGCGGTGGGTCCGAGCAGCACGGCGGCCGTGTCACCTGGCGCGAGGTGCAGCGCGACGAAGATGACGACCGACACACTCAGGAGGACCGGGATGACGAGCAGGCTGCGACGCACCATAACGACGAAAGTCCCTTCCTTACCTTGTTGTCGTTCAGGCCTGTGTCGGCCCGGTGAGCAACGGCGTCGCTCACCGGGCCAAGCACGCTGTCTCAGCCGACGGTGACGTCCTTAAGTTCCGTGAGCAGGAACGGCATCGCCTTGTTGAGCTTGAGGCCCTGCACGTTCTTGCTGTGGGCGAACACGGCCTTGCCGTGGTCGATGAAGATCCACGGCGCGTCCTGGTTGACCAGCAGCGACGCCTTCTCATAGAGGGCCATCCGTGCGGCCTGGTCCTTCTCGGTGAGGGCGTCCGCGACCGCCTTGTCGACCTCGGGGTTGCTGTAGAAGCCGGTGTTGAAGCCGGGCGGCCACGAGCCCTTGGTCAACAGGGGCCCGAAGAACAGCGAGGGGTCGACCGCCGTGTTCATCCACGACATCTCCCACATGTCCATCCCGGACTTCTGCGCGCCGGCGCCTATCTTGCTCAGAAACGTGCCCCAGTCGAACTCCTGGATCTTCACCGTGATCCCGACCGCGGCGAGGTACCCCTGCACCGCCGTACCCATGGACACCGGCTCCTGCATGCCGGAGCCGGACGTGGTCACCATCAGGTTCACGGAGAAACCGTTGGGGTAGCCCGCCTGCCGTAGCAGGTCCTTGGCCTTCGCCGGGTCGTACTTGTACGCCTCGGCGCCCTTGGCGTAGCCCGGCTGCCCCTCGCCGTTCGGCTGGTTGGCGGCCACCGCCGTGCCGTACAGCAGGCCCTTGACGATGGCGTCACGGTCGATCGCGTAGTTCATCGCCTGGCGGACCTTGACGTTGTTCAGCGGCGGTTTGGAGGCGTTGAGACCGATCCACCACGTGTGCGGTCCGGTGGCCGAGGCCACCGTGAAGCCTTCCTTCTCGAGCTTGGGCACGCTGGCCGACTGCGGGCTGATCGACAGGCCGACGGTGCCCGCCTCCAGGTTGGTGACGCGCTGACTCGCGTCGGCCACCGGCACCCAGGAGATCTGCTGCAGCGTCGGCTTCGTGCCCCAGTAGTGCGGGTTGGGCTTCAGCACCAACTGCGTGCCACGCTGCCAGCGGGCGAGCATGAACGGGCCGCTGCCACCACCCTCCTGGGCGAAGTTCTTCCCAACCTTCTGCGCCGCCACCGAGTTCACGATCTCGGCCGTGGGCGTGGTGAGGGTCTGCAGGAAGCCACCGTTGGGCGACGAGAGCTGGAACTCCGCGGTGTGGTCGCCGACGGCCTTGACGCTCGACACCGAACCGAAGAAGAACTTCCCGAACGGGTACGGGCCGAACTCGGCGCCGGGTGCCTTGTCCTGCAGCATCCGGTTGAAGGAGTATGCCACGTCCTTGGCGGTGAGCGGCGTGCCGTCCGAGAACTTCACGTCGCTGCGCAGCGTGAAGGTGTACTTCAGGCCGTCCGCGGACTTATCCCACTTCGTGGCCAGCGACGGCACCAGGTTGCCGCCGGCGTCCCACTTGACGAGGGTGTCGTACATCTGCACGAGCACGTTCATCGTGTTGATGTCGGTCACCTGGCCGGGGTCGAGGCTGGTGGAGTCGGCCTCGTAGGCGATGGTGAGCTGGTTGGGGGTCGACTTGGCCTGGCCATTCGACTTGTTCCCCGAGGCCGAGCTGCAGCCGGTCAATGCGACGGCAACAGCGAGGAACGCGGCGATGAGACCGGTTGCCCGGTTAGCGTGCTTCATCTTGAAGGAGTCCTAACTCTCGTGAGCGCTGGAAGTTGAATGTGCCTTCGGGATGGTCGAGCGTGGGAAGCATCTCGAGCAGCGGCACCAAGCTGACCCGGGCCACGTCGTACACTCGCTGCAACTCGGCGACAGGGTCGGGATGCTCATCGACCCGTAGGTCGAGCGCGGGGTACTCCTCAGTGCTGTAGACCTTCACCGCCGCCGACTGCCGACCGCGCTTGTCGCCGCCGACCGCCTGACCCGCCGCGAGCGCGGCGAGGAGACGTTCCACGAGAGGCCGCGAGTCGTCGGACTCGAAGCTCTCCTTCATCGCCTCCAGCGTCTCGACGCCGACCAGCATGTTGCCGGCGATGGCGTAGTTGGGACCCGTCAGGTCACCACGCCAGGTGTCACAGTCACCGCCGGTGAAGGCCGCGCTGCCGCCGTGGGAGTCGACGATCCCGAGCTGGCGGTACTCGATACCGGCGTCCCGGCTCTTGAGGTACGCGAGGGTCTCCTCTGCGGTGTGACCCTCCGCCAGGTACTCCAGCCCCCAGATACCGAGGTAAGGGTTCACGAAGGACTGGCTCGCGATGGCGCCGACGTTGCTCCGGACGAAGGGGCAGAGCATGCCCACCGCCGGGACCTTCGTCGAGACCGCCACGCCGAGCTCACCGGTGCGATGACATCGGGCGGTGATGGAGAACGTGTTGTACTTCAGCATCTTCAACTCCGTACCTAGGGGACCGGGGATGTGAGGTGGTCAGACGCGACCGCTGCGTCGCGGCGCAGCGCGCGGACGGCGAGCTCGGCGTGCATCTGCGCACCGAGACGCAGGACGCCGTCGTCGAACCGCGCTCGCGAGCTGTGGTTGTTCTCCGCAGTGAGGTAGTCCGGCGCAGAGCTGGCGCCGAGCATCAGGTAGCAGCCCGGCACTGCGGCCAGCACGCGGGAGAAGTCCTCCGCGCCGGCGAGCGGGAACTGCATCGGCTCGTAGTGCTCGTCGCCGAAGACGTCGGCCACGGTGTCGGCCACGAACTGCGCATGTGCCGCGTCGTTGACGGTGACCGGATACTCCGTGACCGCGACAGCGTCGACCTCGAGCCCGTATGCGGCCGCCACCCTCTCGCACAGATGCACCGCCTCGCTGCGGATCCGCTCGCGAGCGCGCTCGGAGAACGTGCGGATCGTCGCCTCGAAGGTCGCCTCGTCCGGGATGACGTTGCGCTTGGTGCCTGCGTGGAACGAGCCCACGGTGATCACGACGGGGTCGAACACGTCGAACCGCCGCGTGACCAGCGTCTGCAGGTCGCCGACCATCTGGGCGGCGATCGCGATCGGGTCGCGCGCAAGGTGCGGGGCGGATCCGTGGCCGCCCGACCCGCGCACGGTCACGTGCAGGCCGTCGCTCGCAGCCATCAACGTCCCGGGCCGCGTCGTGAAGACGCCGAGCGGGATGCCCGAGGACATCACGTGCATGCCGTACGCCGAGGACACCCGCTGACCGGCGGCGTCCAGCACACCCTCCGCCAGCATGTGGCCCGCTCCGTCCCAGCCCTCCTCGCCCGGCTGGAACATGAACACGACGTCGCCCACGAGGCTGTCTCGATGGGCCGCGAGGAGCCGTGCGGCGCCAACGAGCATCGCGGTGTGCAGGTCGTGGCCGCAGGCGTGCATGGCGCCGTCGACCGTGCTCGCAAAATCCTCGCCGGTCGCCTCGGCGACGGGCAGCGCGTCCATGTCGGCGCGGAGCAGGACCGCGGGCCCCGGCGTCGAGCCGCGCAGCACGGCGGTCACCGACGACAGCGCCGTACCGAGGCTGATCTCCAGTCCCAATCCGTCCAGTGCCGCCAGCACCGTCTCCTGGGTCTCGGGGAGGTGCAGCCCCAGCTCGGGCCGACGGTGCAACCGGTGCCGGAGCTCCGCCAGCTCCGGCGCCATCTCGCGTGCGTCGTCGCGCAACGCCACGTTGTGTCCCACGGCCACCTGCCTAGTTTCGTGTCCGGATCGCGAGAAGATCGACTTTCTCTGTTGGCCGCGGACGCTACATTTGCGACTATGTAGTGCTAGGAAAATAGACTGAATCTGTCAGGAAAGGGGCAACTTCCGATGAAAAACGTCACTCTCGACGAGAGCGACTTGGCGCTGATCGAGGCCCTGCAGGTGGCGCCGCGAGCCCCGTGGTCGGCGCTGAGCAAGGCAGTCGGCGTCACGCCGGCAACCGCGGTACGGCGGTGGCAGCGGCTGCTCGACGACGGTGCCGCGTGGGTCACCGGCACCCCCGGGCCGGGCGTCTGGGACGCGTCGTGCGTGGCCTACATCGACATCACCTGCGAGCCGGCGGCCAAGGTGGCGGTGGCCGAGCATCTGGCGGCGGACCCGCACGCGCTCTCGGTCGACCTGACCTCGGGCGGGTCCGACCTGTTCGTGACGGTCGCGACTCCCAACCTGCGCAGCCTGGCGCGCTACCTGCTCGAGCGCCTCGATCGGATGCCCGGCATCACCGCCTCGCGCGCCCGCATCGCCACCCGGCTCTACACCGAGGGCTCGTCCTGGCGGCTCGGTGCGCTCTCCCCCGACCGGTTGGCGACCCTGCAGCGGTGGCGGACCGGCGGGCTCGGCGAGACCGGCTCCTTTGTCAGCCCCGGCGACCGCGACATCCTCGTCAACCTCGGCCTGGACGGGCGGGCGTCGTACGTCGCTCTGGCCGAGGCCGCCGGCGTCAGCACCGCGACGGCGCGACGCCGCACCGACCGGCTGATCGAGTCCGGTGCGGTGCTGCTGCGCACCGAGATGGCCGCCCCGCTCGCCGGCTGGCCGGTGTCGGTGATCCTGTCGGGACACGCGCCCGCCGCGCGGCTCGACGAGGTCGCCCGGACGCTGGGGCGCCTCCGACCGGTCCGGCTCTGCGCGACACTCGCGGGCACGCCGAGCCTGATCGTCGTGGCCTGGCTGCGTACCGTGGACGAGGTGCACAGCTTCGAGCTGTCGCTCGCGCGAGGCGTCGCGGACCTAGAGATCATCGAGCGGCGCGTCGTGCTGCGCACCGTCAAGCGCATGGGCCGGATACTCGCCGACGACGGGCGGGCGGTCGGCATGGTGCCGATGGACGTGTGGCGCGACCCGGTCGGGGGCGTCGCCGCCGGCACCCCTCCCGGAGAGGCGCCAGCGGTGTTGAACTGATTGTGCTCGCCGCTCCGGTCCGGGTCCGGAACGGCACCGGCCCGGAGGTCGGCCGTGGCATGTCGGCGGAGGATGACGCGGGGCGGACGTCTCTTGCGGGCAGGGGCACTGGCCCTGACCAGGGCGGCGCTCCTTCAGGTACTGCGCACGCCCGCAGACCAGCGGACCTGGCAGGGCGGCGTGCGCGGCGCTGTGCCGTACGACTTCCGCCGGCCGACGCTGGCCCGGCTCCGCGAGCGGATGTGGAACCCGGACGACGAGCGCCTGGTCATGCCGCAGGTGTTCGGCGTGGGCTGGACGGTTAGCGGGAGGCCTGCGGCGCTGCTGCGCGCGCCCGTCAGTACGGCGGGAGAGGGTCAGGCGGCCCGGTGCGGGAGGGGGACGCCGCGCAGCATCCAGCGTCAGGGGGCGCAAGCGTCTGACAGAGCCGCCGCGGAGGCAGCCCGGTCAGCGGCGGCACCGGAGCGGTCAGCCGAGGCGGCCGAGCGGTCCACGCAGCTGACGGAGTGACCCCTCGGCAATGCCAGGTCAAGGGGTCTCCAGCGATATCCAGAGGGTCTGGCCGGGCACTGCTTGGGCGGCGAGGTCGATGTCCGTGTCCTTCACCACCGCCGCGACCGGGTAGCCGCCGGTCACGGGGTGGTCGGCGATGCACGGCGAGGCGTTCGCCCACGCAAAGTACAACCTGTATGCCGATCACGCTGCGCAAACCGGTCACCCTTCGATCGCCAAGCTCTTCCGGGGAACCGCACAAGTCGAGTTGCGGGAGCACTTCGCTGGCGAAGCCGTTCTGGCTGGTCTGGTCGGCAGCAACCGGGCCAATCTGACGGACGCGATCACCGGGGAGACCTACGAGGCGAAGACCATGTACCCGGGCTTCGCCCACCAAGCTGCCAAGGCTGGTGACCGTCACGCAGCCCGGCTCTTCAGCGAGATCGGCCGCGACGAGCGCGCCCACGCCCACGCCTTCACCGCCGCCCGCCACCGGCTCTGAGCTCACAC
>Ga0209638_1002212_pt1 | contig 12027 bp, 13 predicted proteins | sample BarGraNGADG00211_FD_184490 | JGI IMG/M metagenome (GOLD analysis project Ga0209638, IMG submission 184490) | Arctic peat soil microbial communities from Barrow, Alaska - Barrow Graham LP Ref core NGADG0002-211 (SPAdes) (version 2) | ecosystem: Environmental > Terrestrial > Soil > Wetlands > Peat... | reverse complement strand
ACTTTTTTTTCATAAATATTAAACCACTTTAATATTATTTTAAAACCACATTCATAACATATCAAAGTGATTATGCTTTCAAGATATTTATCTTGATTTCAGCAACACTTTACCTATATATATACCAAAAAAGATGTAACAGGGTTGTCACACTAGCTGTTACACTGTAACCTCTGGTGTGACACTTAATGACTCGGCTTATTATCATCCCTGCATATTAATGTTTCATTGTAATATCAACTCAATACGTAACTAAATACAATTGAATAATAAATGGCACAGTCTGTGCTGTAAGAATTGTCACGGTGGCCCCGGTAAAACTGTATCTATATTTTTGAGGCACTATTAGCATAGTGATGCTTGTAGATGTGTGTAAGTTCGTAAACTACTTAAAAGCAGGAGGTAAGTTTTATGGTTAAAGATGTTAAAGATAAGAAACTCAGTTCCGTCAGTGGTAATAACACACTTGAGTTGATCGATGAAACATTGCGTGATGGAATGCAAAGCCGGTGGGGAATGATGATGACCCATCATATGTTTGAGCCTGTTCTTGGCGAAATAGGTGAGGCTGGTTATTATGCCCTGGCTCTTCCGATACATGTTGCCACGATTTTGATTAGCGCTCGCTTCTTTAATGAAGATCCTCGTCACCTGTTTAAAATGTGGAAGGAGAAGCTGAAAAACACAAAATCGAATGTTCGTACGGTGGATATGGGCATGTCGTTGCAAATCGCGGCAGCGGCTGAAAATAAAACAATGGTAAGGATGATTTATCAGCAATTCACAAACTGGGTGCCAGAGCGCAACCAGACGGAGTTAATGTGTTGCGTTGAAGATGAGATCAAGAACACATTCCCGATTTTATTCCCATTGTATCGAAATATGGGAATAGAACCAATACCCTATATGGCCATCGGGCACGGTCCCCGTCATACCGAAGAGTTCTACGCCTCCCGAGTGAAGGAAATTGTTGAGAAATATAAGCCCTTAAGTATATGTATCAAGGATGTTGACGGGTTGCTGGTTGCGGATCGTCTCCGGAAGCTCATCACCGCCATGGGGGCGGCTGCCAACGGTACGCCTCTCGAGCTCCATATGCACGGCATGAACGGCCAAAATACATATAACGCTGTGGTGGGCATGGAGATGGGTATAAGAAAAATTACCACCTGTATTCCTCCTCTGGCATATGGCTCATCCCATGCTTCAGTCTTCAATATCTGCAAGAATGCGGGCGAAATGGGTATACACCATAACATGGATTTGGAAAAACTGAACGAGATATCCGATCGTCTTACAAAAATAGGGAAGGCTTATGGTCATCCCGTCGACAGTACCCCACTGCCCTTTGATTTGTCATTCTATAAACACCAGATGCCCGGGGGCGTTATTTCCAATACCACAACACAGTTGGCGCAATTAGGTATCCCGGAAAAGCTGCAGGATGTACTGGAAGAAATTCCGCGTATTTTGGAGGAGCTGGGGCATCCCGTCATGATTACCCCATTTTCGCAGTTCATTGTGACTCAGGCTGTTCTTAATGTACAGGTGGGGCGCTGGGAACAGTGCCTGGATACCATGGTCGAGTTTGCTGCCGGTATTTACGGTATTGAAGAGACTGGAGTTGCTTATATGAATCAAAACCTCAAAGATAAGCTCTTGAGCCTTCCCCAGGCTAAGGCGATTAAAGAAAAAGCTGCCCATCTCATCGAGTATATGAATTCCGAACCGTCGGAAGCAGACTGCTATAAAAGACTTGGTCTGTCGCCCAAAGATGGCCTCGAAACGTTCACAATGCTGTGGGCTTTGCAGAGCAAAGAGCTCTTGAAGGGAATCCCCCCGGGAGGACCTGAGAACTATAAGAAGTATCTATAGTGAAGGTTTGCAGTGAGTATGTAACCTGTGTTGATGGTATTAGCTGTCTGAAATTGTTTCAGCTTATGTAGTCTCAGACAGTTGAAGATAATGAAAATCAAAAAATTAGTTATTAGAAATAGGAGGTAACATTTTATGTGTGCAGTAAATGCAGATGGCCTCGTGCCCATTGAAGCGGCAGTAACCAGTGTTTTCTATAGCAGACCCAGTCCCGGAGATCCTCCTTTCGTGGTGGAAGGTGATAAGGTTAATAAAGATACCGTAGTCTGCTTACTGGAGATAATGAAGTGTTTTCGTTCCGTCGCTGCCGGTGTCAAAGGGACGGTAGAGAAGGTTCTTGTGGAGAGCGGATCCATGGTAAAAAAGGGAGACGCGATAATGCTCATCAGACCGGAGAAATAATCAGACAAACCCGGAAGGGGATATTTCCAGGCTGGTGGCTATGAACAATGGCCACCAGCCTGATTAAAATAAACATGCGGTAAAGCGGGCGGGGATAAGAAATGCCTTCTTGAGATTTTGAGGTGAAAGGATTTATGAAAAAAAGAAAAGTACTTGTTGCCAACAGAGGTGAGATTGCCGTCCGCATTATCAAAGCCTGTAAGGATCTTGGTATAGAGACAGTATTAGTTGTTTCAGAAGCTGATAGGGAAAGTATGGGAGCGAGACTGGCCGATGAGGTTGTCTGTATTGGCCCTCCCCAGGTTAATTTGAGTTATCTTAATATACCGAAGATTATTAATGCTGCTTTAGAGACCGGTGCCGATGCAATTCACCCGGGATATGGATTCCTTGCTGAAAATCCGGAATTGCCTGAAGCATGTGAGAAGAATGGGATAATTTTTATTGGTCCGCGCTCAGAAACTATGAGGCAATTGGGGGACAAAATAAGTGCGCGAAGTCTGGCCAGGAAGAGCAATGTTCCCATGACGGAGGGTAGTGAAGGTCTTAGCAGTTTCAATGATGTAGAAGCTGAAGTTCAAAAAGTAGGGTTCCCTGTTATTTTTAAGGCGGCTGCCGGCGGTGGTGGACGTGGGATGCGTGTTGTCACGGAACAAAAAAACTTGAAAAATGCTTTTGATATGGCATCTAATGAAGCACTACAAGCCTTTGGTGATGCGACTCTATTTGTAGAGCGCTATGTACAGAATGCCCGGCATGTGGAAGTACAGGTAATCGGAGATAATTTCGGGAACGTAATCCATTTAGGACAAAGAGACTGTTCCGCACAGAGGCGTTACCAGAAAGTAATCGAAGAAGCTCGTCCGCACAATCTTCCCGATGATTTAAGGAATAAAATGCTGGAAGCGGCCGTAGCACTTACTTCAAGTATTGGTTACAATAGTGCGGGCACGGTGGAGTTCTTAGTCGATAAAGATCGTAATGAATTTTATTTTATGGAAGTGAACACTCGTATTCAGGTTGAACACCCTGTCACCGAGGAGTTAACTGGCGTGGACTTAGTAAAGGAGCAAATTCAGGTTGCCTTTGGAGCCCCTCTCTCACTGAATCAAGAGGACGTTAAATTCAAAGGGCATGCTATCGAATGTCGAGTAACAGCCGATGATGCCAAAGATGATTTTATGCCATCGCCTGGTGACATAACATATTTTGCTTTGCCTAATGGCAATAATGTCCGGATAGACACACACTGCTATCAGGGATACATGGTCAGCCCGTACTATGATTCATTATTAGCCAAGCTGATCACTACAGGTGATACCCGTGCAGAAGCATTAGCGAATATGAAAACTGCACTGGCAGATTTTAAAATCGAGGGAGTAGAAACGAATATACCCTTCCTGCAGTTCTTGATTGAGCAGCCTGAGTTTGCTACAGGAGATATACACATTAAGTGGATAGAAAATACAGTCTTACCCAAGTTTGTAGAATCAATTAAATAAGAGAGTTAGGCAAGGCAAGAATTTTCATTAATAAATTAAATGGTTTTTGGAACGTTTCTCCCTAGTTAGGGTGTGTGAGAGAGATTGAAGGCCTCGCGACTGTAATTTGCATTGTGCGATATCAATCGGAAGAGGCTTTCAGTTATCTGGCAGCGCTTCCCAAGAGCTGGTCGGGCAGAATTTTATAACCGAACAAATTATGCGGGTTTGACTTCTTTTAGCCGGATAGGCAGGAAATTGAACTATAGTTAACACCATCAATAAGAAGATGCTGACCGTATAGAGAATTCTATATAAAACAGAAAAGTCTTATCCACGTGGGCTGTCTGAGGGCTAACATGGCGAAACACCGTTATCGGCAAATTGAGAAAATTGAGAAAATTGAAGCGAAAGAAAATATCGGCTCATATGGGGCATGGCGCAGGGAATTCTGTGGGAAATATCGGGAACTCCTTATCCAAACTCGCAATCATAGTTACAATTCTCTAGTGAAAACTCTTACCTCAAAAGGCGAGATGATAACCTGTCGGAAGGAGTGTACTTATTGTTGTTTCCACTATGTGGCTGTGCCATTAGCTCATGGTATTGTGATTGTTGATTACTTATATAACAGAAAGGAATTGCTGAAGCAATTTATTCATAACTACGAAAAGTGGCGTCATAAAGGGTATAATATTTCAGATATCATAGATCACACCCGAGTCCAGGCCTTCTCGTCATCAATGCCAATCAATGATATCATAGCAGTCACCAGACCCTTGTCCACACGTTATCTTGAGATGGACATTCCGTGTCCCTTTCTCACAAATAATGCTTGTCTTATTTATGCTGTTCGGCCGTTGCCTTGTTCGGGACAATATTCTGTCAGTCCTCCCGATTGGTGTACTCCTGCCACAGCAGAAAAAGCTGTTATTCATCAACTAATCCCTGATAATGAAGACCTCATAAAAATTTTGCAATTGGCTGATCCTCAGCTTATGCTTTATGAACTTACTCTCCCAATAATGATATATAAGCTCATTACCGAAGGTGCATCATCTATTATATCGTCTCTGAAAAAGTTGTAACATATTGATATTGTTATTTTAATAACTAATTATAGTATGATGTAATTGCCGGAAATTATAGGAAAAGGAGCTAAAAACCGGCAAATTTATGCGATCGAAAGACAACAGTTTTGAAGCATCCCCCGGGGATGTTTCGATCGAGTTTGGAATAGATATTGGATAGAAACCATCCATTGTATGTATTGGCAAATAAGATCGATTGGAAAAGATTTGATCAATCCTTTGGTGCCCTGTTTGCTCAAAAGCACGGAAGACCGGCATTGCCTACGAGATTGGTTGTTGGTCTGCATTATTTGAAACACGCCTACAATGAGAGTGATGAGTCCGTTATGGCGAGATTTCTGGAGAATCCTTATTGGCAGTATTTTTGCGGATTCAAGTATTTTCAGTATACCCTGCCGATAGACCTGTCATCGATGACGCGCTGGCGGAAGCGATTGGGCCCGGAAAAACTTGAAGAACTTTTAATGGTAACGATTCAGATTGTGTCTTTTTGCCTAAATAAAGCCGGGAAGAATTTTCTTGGGGAGACTATTCATTGGATATAATTGATAAACTGAAAAATCAGGCCCTTCAAAATGATGGCCTTACTGTCGATGATGCCCTTGACCTCTTTATCGAAGGCGCTAACCACCCTTTCCAGGTTATGGCTGCGGCCACCGAAATACGGGAGCATTTCAAAGGACGGGAGATCATCCTTTGCGGCATAGTTAACGCAAAATCCGGTAAGTGCCCGGAAAATTGCTCCTTTTGCGCCCAATCTTCCCACTATGAAACAGGAGTTCCGTCTTACCCTCTCAAGCCGGCCGCTCAGATCATGGAGGAGGCCGCAGCGGCTGCCCGCGGCGGTGCGGAACTGTTCGGGATTGTCACCAGCGGCAAGATGATCAAAGCAAAAAAGGAGTGGTCGGAAATTTTCCAGGCTATTGACGGAATTAGAAAAATGGGACTCAAACCCTGCGCCTCCCTGGGCATCATCGATGCCCAAAGGGCACGGGATCTGAAAGCCGCCGGTCTTTACCGTTACCACCACAATCTGGAGACTTCCCGGAGTTTCTTTCCTAACATTTGCACAACACATGACTACGAGGAAGATGTGGCAACGGTGCAGACAGCCAAAGCCGCCGGCCTTTCCGTCTGTTCAGGAGGGGTTATCGGACTGGGAGAGGGAATCACCCACCGAATCGAACTTAGTGAAACACTGCGGCAACTGGGCGTAGATTCCATACCCGTCAACATCCTTACCCCGATTAAAGGAACACCACTGGCCCGGATGGCACCACTATCTCCCCTGGAAATCCTGATGACCATTGCCGTTTTTCGCTTCATGCTTCCCGATCGGGACATTAAGCTATGCGGCGGTAAGGAGAAAAGCCTGCGGCAACTGCTGCCCCTGGCCATCGTGGCCGGTGCCAATTCCTTGATGACCGGTAATTATCTAACAACAGACGGAAGAGACAGCGCTCTGGATCAAAAAATGATCGCCGACCTCGGACTTAAAGCTACCCGGGAGGCAAAGCCTATTTGCTCCTGTTCGACCAAAGCAAAAAAAACCTGCGGACGACGGACGACGGCAAAGAAAACAGGATGACTTACATGACCGCAACACCTTCAAGAGTGACCGCCCCGAGAGATATTCTATTGGACATTCTGAAACAAAATCAAGGAAAGTGGGTTTCTGGACAGGCACTGGCCAAACGCTTATCCATGACACGCTCCGCCGTCCGGAAAAAGATCGAAATCCTGAAACAAGAAGGGTATGGGATTGAGTCATTACCCCGCAGGGGCTACCGACTCCTGAACATCCCCGACCTGATGTTGGTCCAGGAGATCCGCGACGGGTTGCATACTGCAGTTTTGGGGCAACGGGACATACACCGTTACGTGAGCACGGACTCGACAAACACCAGGGCCAAGGAATTGGCCGTAGCGGGCGCTGCTGAAGGTGTACTGGTGATTGCCGAGGAACAGACCCAAGGGCGCGGGCGTCTCGGTCGACCCTGGTTTTCGCCCGGGGGAGAAAATATTTGCGCATCCTTGATTCTGAGACCATCCATGCCGCCGGAAGCGGCCTCAAGGATGGTAATTCTCACAGCTGTTGCCGCTGCCGAAGCACTGATCGCAACTACCGGCCTTACGGCGACGGTAAAATGGCCCAATGACATCCTGGTCGCGGGCAGAAAAATAGGGGGGCTTCTTCTGGAAATGGATGTGGAAATGGATGCCATCGATTATATGGTTATCGGTCTGGGCATCAATGTCAACAGCGCAGCTGAACGGTTTCCCAAAGAAATTCGAGAAAAAACGACAAGTGTGCTGATAGAAACGGGCAAGCCCTTTTCACGTATTATCCTCCTGTGCAGATTTCTGGAATTATTAGAACATGAGTATAATGTGTTTCGAGACTCAGGATTCGAACCCATTATAACCCATTGGAAAGCCTTGACGGACATGCTGGGCAAGCAAGTGTCGATCCAGACAATCAACGGCAGACATAAAGGTGTGATCGCGGACATGGATCACGATGGTTTTTTAATTCTCCGGGATGAACAAGGATGTGAAATGCGCTTGTTTTCCGGAGACATAACGCTTATGTGAGGCGATATCTCAATGGCAGCAGAAAAAAGATCCCTCCGGGGAATGGCTTACGCATCCATGTTCGGCGCCCTGACAGCAGTCGGGGCATATATTATGATTCCTCTGCCGCCGGTGCCTATAACAATGCAAACGCTTTTCGTGAGTTTAGCCGGAGCATTACTGGGTGGATACCTCGGGGCATTGAGCCAGGTTGTTTACATCCTGCTGGGAGTCATCGGTCTCCCCGTCTTTGCCGGCGGCAAGGCGGGCTTTGGTGTCCTCATCGGGCCGACAGGCGGTTATCTTATCGGCTTCGTCATTGGCGCCTTTATCATCGGCAAACTAACTTCATTGCGCCGTGAGCCTGGACTCTTATGGCTGATGGGTGCAATGGCTGCCGGAATCAGCATTGTTTATACTCTGGGAATAATACAGCTCATGATTGTGGCGAAGCTTAGTTTCGTTAAGGCTATATCCGTCGGGTTGCTGCCGCCTCTTCCTGGTGATATTATTAAGATTGTAATCGCCTCCCTTATCTGCCGGAAGATCCGGGGGCGTATTTATAATAAGATATGATTAAGATTTCACATGTCTCCTATCAATATGACCATCCCGGTATCCCTGCGCTAAACGATATCAGCCTGGAGATACATCCAGGGGAATACGTGGCCTTGATAGGTCCGAACGGCTGTGGGAAAACCACATTGATCCGACAGCTCAATGCACTTTGCAGACCGGATCGGGGCGTCGTAACTGTCGATGGACTGGATACGTCTGTTGCGGCGAACCACAAAGAAATCCGTCGCGCGGTCGGCATGCTCTTTCAGAATCCAGACAATTCGATCGTGGGAATGACCGTTGAGGAGGACATAGCCTTCGGTCCCGGGAATCTTAATTGGCCGCCATCGGAAATCCGTCGGCAGGTCAGCCAGATACTAAAGAGTCTCGGGCTGGAATCTCTGGCCTTGCGCGCTCCCCATACCCTCTCCGGAGGGGAAAAGCGTCTCGTGTCGCTAGCCGGTGTGCTGGTAATGAACCCCCGCTACATCGCCTTTGATGAACCGACTGCCTACCTTGACCCCGTCGGAAGAAGGCGGGTTCTGGAGACGATGGAACGGCTGCACCGGTCGGGAATCGGCATTATTCATATCACCCATGATGTCAACGATATGGCCGATGTCGACCGCCTGTTGGTTATGGATAAGGGGAAAATTATCCAAGAGGGTACTCCCCGGGAAATATTTTGCAAAATGGCCGAGAATCGAGATTCCGCTCTATCACTGCCGCCTATAATGGAATTGATGCATCATTTGAATCGTCAGGGATGGCCACTGGCGCCGGACATTCTCTCTGTCGATGACGCCAGCCGGGAGATCCATCGCTTGCTTAGCGGTGCTTCGCACAAGGAAAAGCCATGATTTCCTTCGGCCAATATCGGAACGGCAATTCATTCGGGCACCGTCTGGACGCACGGGTCAAGATCATGGCGATGGTCACATTGTCGATTCTCATATTTCAGGCCCGTGGCTGGGAAATATGCCTGCTCAGCGCCTTCCTCTTTGCCGTCTGCTTCATTTCCCGGTTAAAGTTTTCAGAAGTTCGCGAAGCACTCCGGCCGCTGGCCTCATTTGCAGTTTTATTGTTCGTCTTGCATCTTTTCTTTACGGACGGCACCCCTCTGTTCCCAATTCCTTATCTGCCTGTCGAGATTACAAGGGAAGGACTTGTTCGCGGCTTACTCATCTCCTGGCAGTTTCTCGCCCTTGCCCTGAGCGGAGCTATTCTAACCATGACCACTTCACCGTCGGATCTGGTATGCGGACTGGAGCATCTGTTAAGTCCCATGAGGCGCATCCGGATCCCCGTTTCGGATATTGCCGTCATGGTTTCCATAGCCCTGCGGTTTGTGCCGACAATTCTGGAAGAGTATGGCCGGATTAAAACGGCTCAGATAGCCCGAGGCGCCGAGGTGGAAACAGGTCGTTTGGACCGGAAAATGAAATCCCTGGCCGCACTGCTGATACCCCTCATGGTCAGCGCACTGCGGCGAGCGGATGACTTGGCAGAGGCGATGGAAACCAGAGGTTATGCTCGGGGACCAAGGACAACTCTGCACCAACTGCACTTGGGGCGCGAGGAAACTGTCGCCGTGATTGTTTTTGGTTTCTTGCTTTCTATTGTCCTCGTGTCCAAATACTGTCTGTAAAACGGGCTTACTTGAATCGCTGATCCGGCGATAGCCGCAACAGAAGACAGGATGCTATTGTTTTACAAAGATAGGGTTGGAAAAAATCCAGGGCCGATACTTTCCGTATCTTTTCAAATAGGCCTCCACACGATAAACACCAGCTTCCCTGATGAACAGGTTAATATCTTTGCTTGTCTCTTCAGCAAGGAGAGCACCGTCCCTGATTATTCGTACCAACGCTGATACGGGAAGAGAAATGCTTATCTGAGCTTTATCTTCCAGAACCAGTGCATCTCCCATCGAATATTCTTCGCTGTTTTGGGTAATTATAATTCCATTATGTCTTCAAAATGGCACTAATCCAAGGCCAATTGGTTAATTGGCGGGTTGCTGATTTGTTAGCAGCCATCTCTACCAGCCAAAGTTCGGCTTGTTCTGTCGCGGCATTCAGGGAATCGAAAACGCGGTTTGCGAAATAGTTCCGCCTGAGGTAAGCGTCTGACCAACCCAATTCGACCTTCATAAATCATCCCGCCGGGAAACCTGTCGTGCGCACTATGTCAAAGAACAGCTCGTACTCTTCACATATCGAGAACAACTCTCTACAGAAAAATGATGATGTATGGCATCCACTTAAAGTAAGCATCTGAGCAAAGATCAGTTGCCAAAATAGTTTCAAGATGTGTTACACATTCTGTAACACTGTAACTCCCTGTGTGGCACTCGATAACGAAGCCCGCCATAATCTGCAATCTGCGTATATTCATTATTTGATGTAAAATTAACTAAATACATCATGTGATTCTTTTGGTTGAAGAGGTGGCATGGTATGTGCGATGTCGTATAAAGGTAATGATGATCATTAGTGACGCGGGTTATCGGTCACCCGTATATGAGCAGAACCAAAGGCCATAAAATATGGGCCTGAAAGGAAGGGGTATTGCGATACAACCATATGTTTTGAATGATATTGCTAATTACAAAAATTCAATTGACAAGGAGTTAGTTTATGAAAGAGAAAGCTATTATCACCTGCGCGATCACGGGCAGTATACACACGCCTACCATGTCGGAATATCTACCTATAACCCCCAAGCAGATAGCTGACGAGGCCGTCCGGGCCTGTGAGGCCGGGGCCGCCGTGGTCCACGTTCATGCTCGGAATCCCGAAAACGGGGCCCCATCTCCGGACATCAATCTGATGAAGGAGATCATCACCAGCATCAAGAGTCGCTGTAATGCCGTCGTATGTATCACGACCGGCGGCGGTATGGGTATGAGCGTGGAGCAGCGTGTCGCCCCGGTGACTGCCTACAAGCCGGAACTGGCATCTTGCAATGCTGGATCCATGAACTGGGGACTCTTCCCATTGTTGGGCCGCTACAAAGAGTGGAAGTATGAGTGGGAGAAGGCCATGCTGGGCTTGACGGAAGACTTCATATTTCCGAACACGTTCAAAAGCTTGCGAGAAATTTGTGCCGCCTTCAACGAGACCAATACCAAGCCGGAGTTCGAGATATATGATGCTGGCATGGTGAATAATGTGGCCTTCCTAATCCAGGCCGGTTACGTCAAGAAACCCGTATACATCCAGTTTGTTATGGGCATCCTAGGTGGTCTCACTGCCACTCCCGAGAACTTGATGTTCTTAGTGGAACACGCCAAACGCAATATTGGAGAGTTTGAATTCTCCGTCTGCGCCGCCGGGCGAGCCCAGATTCCTATATGTACACAGGCTCTCATTTTAGGTGGTAACTGCCGGGTAGGTCTGGAGGACAACCTGTTCCTGGAGAAAGGGCGCATGGCTAAAAGCAATGCTGAGGAAGTGGCAAAGATAATTAGGGTAAGCCGGGAACTGGGGGTCGAGCCGGCGACTCCCGACGAGGCTAGGAAAATACTTGGGCTCAAGGGTATCGACAAGATCAACTTTTAACATGTCCGCTTCCATTCCTGTGTATGTGTATGTATATGCGTCGCAGCCGAGTCCCTTGCAGTAATGATTTCGCTGTGACGTGTTCCCGTTCTTGCCGGATATCAGGCGGGAACGGGAACTAATGAAAGCATAAGTAGAAGAGCTTAGAGCGCTCAATTATTATGCCGGATTTTGTATGGATATGACATGTGTTGCCGATAAAGTGGAAGATTAAGAGGAAAATAATTGGCTGGGTTTATGGAATTATTAACTTTGATTTGCAAATCTTAAGGGAAAATCACTGATCAACTTTTACACTAATTAAAACGGTGGAAAGCAAAGAGAAAAATTGCTTCCATGAGAAAACCCATACGAGTATACGTTAAAGCAAAATAATATCCGGGAGGATAAAGGAGATCCAGCATGAACAAGGCAGTGGAATTAAAGCAAGGCCAGAATCAATTGTTTACTGACCCTGATGCCGATAAAGCGAGGGAGTTTTTC
>Ga0209638_1002211_pt1 | contig 12030 bp, 6 predicted proteins | sample BarGraNGADG00211_FD_184490 | JGI IMG/M metagenome (GOLD analysis project Ga0209638, IMG submission 184490) | Arctic peat soil microbial communities from Barrow, Alaska - Barrow Graham LP Ref core NGADG0002-211 (SPAdes) (version 2) | ecosystem: Environmental > Terrestrial > Soil > Wetlands > Peat... | reverse complement strand
AGCGCTGTGCGGCGCGCTGCAGTTCGAGCAGAAGCGGGCGGGCGGGATGGCCGGGTTCCAGGGTTTCCAGGGAGAAGGACGTGGTGTTGACGATGATGGTCAACTCGTCATTCAGGTCGTGAGCCGCGGCGGCGGCAACCGCGCAGGCCCGGTCGGCGTGAGTTAGTCTTTCCACACCTGGATGTTAGCTGGCGAATCGGCGGCTGGAGGGGCTGTCAGCTTCGAAGCGGCTTTGGAATCAATAAAAAATAAATAAATGTTTGTGTCACTGGGGGCGGGAGGGCACAGAGTAGGAGAGATGAGATTCAACGCTGAGACGCAGAGAGCGCAGAGATAAGCGCAGAGAAGACATCGGAGAGGATTGGGGAAGCCGGGCCGCGGCGGCGCGGCGGAGATCATCTGTTAGTCTGAAGTTTCATGAAATCGCGGGACCGAAAAGGCGCCGTACCGCCCGCCATCGAGAGCGCGCGCGGGCTGGGCGATATGACTATGCGGCGGCGCCATCTGCTGGTGGCGCTGGGACTTTGCCTGCTGACGCTGGCGGCCTATTCCAACTCTTTCGGCGCCGGATTCGCGATGGACAATCGCGGGTTGATCCTGCAGGATGCACGCGTCCACGCGGCCACGGCGGAAAACCTCGATCTGATTTTCGGGCACACCTACTGGTGGCCCTACGGGGAGAGCGGGCTGTTCCGGCCGCTCACCACCCTGTCCTACCTGTTCAATTACGCGATTCTGGGCAATGGCGACCATCCGGCCGGCTACCACTGGATCAACTTCCTGATGCACGCCGCCAACGTGCTGCTGGTTTACGCGCTGGGGCTGCGCCTGGCGGGCTGGCGCCCGGCCGCCTGGACGGCCGCGCTTTGGGCGGTGCACCCGGTGCTGACCGAATCGGTGACCAACATGGTGGGCCGGGCGGACCTGCTGGCGGGGATGGCGGTGCTGGGCGGCTGGCTGCTCTATCGGAAGAGCGCGGAATCGTCCGGCTGGCGGCGCTGGGCGTACCTCGGCGCGCTTTCCGCGACCACCGCGATTGGGGTGTTTTCCAAGGAATCGGCGGTGACGGTGCTGCCCGTGATCGTGCTGTACGAGGCCATCTGGTGGAAAGAGAGGCGGCAGGCGCTGGGGCTGGTACGGGGATCGATCGCCATGCTGATCCCGATTCAGGCGATGCTCTATCAGCGGGCCGCCGTGCTGTGGTCCTCGACGGCGACGACTTTTCCTTTTTACGACAACCCGATCGTGGGGGCCGGATGGGTGACCGGCAGGCTGACGGCGTTGAAGGTGATGGGCAAATACGTGGCGCTGCTTTTCTGGCCGGCACGGCTCTCCTGCGACTATTCGTGGGCGCAGATTCCGCTGGCGGGGGGCAGTGCGGCGGATTGGCTGGCGTGGATGGCGCTAGCGGCGGCGCTGGCGGCAGGGGTGCTGCTCTGGCGCGGCAACCGCACGGCGCTATACCTGGCGGGCGCGGCGGTGCTGGTATTTTTGCCGACCTCGAACCTGTTGTTCCCGATCGGCACCATCATGGCGGAGCGCTTTCTGTATCTGCCGGCCATCGCCTTTGCGGCGGGCGTAGTGGCCGCGGTGGGCGCGGCCGGGAAGCGGGTGGGCGATGCGCGGTTGGCGCCGGCGCTGCTGGGGCTGATCGTAGTGGCCTGCGCGGCGCGGACGTGGGCGCGGAATCTCGATTGGCAGGACGATCTTGCGGTGGGGAAAGCGGCGGTAGAGGCGTCGCCGGGGAGTTTCAAATCGCACAAGCTGCTGGCCTACGCGCTGCATGAGGCCGACCCGGGTCACGCCAATATCGACCGTGTGATCGAGGAGGCGGAAAAGGGGTTGGTACCGCTCAGCGCCCTGCCGGACTCGCGGAGCAATGCGGACAGCTACCGGCGCACCGGGGGTTATTACGCGGAGCGGGGCGAGAGTTTGCGGCAGAGCGGCGCGGCGGGGAGCGATGCGGCGGGGAGCGATGCGGCGTACCGGCGGGCACTGGAGTTGCTGCTGCGCAGCCGGGCGATCGCGACGGCGCAGACGAAGGGTGCGGGCGACCTGGCGCGGTTCGCCGACCTGGCGCTACGCATCTCGGAGGTGCAGCGGAGGCTGGGGGATGGCGGACAGGCGCTCGGGGCGGCCGTGGAAGGGCGGCGCATGGAGCCCGGGAACACGGAGATTCACCACCAGATCGCGGCCATCCTGCTGGACCAGGGACGCGCCGACGAGGCCGCGGCGGCGTTGATGGAAGGGGTTCTGGTGACCACCGATAGCGGGCTGCGCAACGAGCTGCTGCGGCTTTACCAGGGAGGGCTGGACCGCTTGGGGTGCGCGACCATGCCGGTGCAAGGGAACACGGCGTTGAATCCGGCGTGCGACATCGTGCATCGGCACCTGTGTGCGGCATCGGCGGGGACGATCCGCTTGCGGCTGGAGACGGGGCGGCCGGATCTGGCGGAGACGATGAAGCAGACGGCGCTGAAGGAATTCAACTGCACGGCGGAGGAGTTGGAGGCGGGCGGGAAGCAGTAGGTCTTTGACCGGGTGATGTTGTGCTGTGGAGAGCAACCCCTCCAGGCCCAGAGGGCACCCCGTCGGGGCTCGGATCAGAGCCCGGCCCAGGGGGCACCCCGTTAGCGAGCGGGTTTGCGGTAGCACCGAATCTCGCGGCCATGGCAGTAGGAACGCGCCGGTCCCGCGGAGGAAACCGGCGCGCAAAACGGAACGGACTTACTTGCCGCCGAAGCGGAAGACGGGGCCCACGCTGAGGCGGAAATTGCTCTGCTTGGTCTTGCTGAAATCGGTGAGGTAGAGACCGGGTTCCACGCGGATGCCGATCAGTTTGGTAACGCCGACATCCACCGGCACCGCAACCAGCATGGCGAATTTGGTCTGGTTGAAACCGGTATAGCCGGCGGCGGACAACTGGGCGGCGGCAGCGGCGTTGGTCTGCGCATCGAGGTTGACCTGTCCGAAGACACCACCGAGCAGGAGTTTGCCGGCAACCTGCACCCTGTCGGTTTTGATGAAGCGGAACTGCGGACCGGCCATGTAGCTGTATTCCTTAAAGGTCAAGTTGGGGGCCGTGACGCCGGAGGGCGGCGGCAAGGTGCCGAACTGGCCGGCAACTTCCAATCCAGCGCCAATCCAGCGGTTGGCATAGGCCGCGGCCGAGCCTACCCACCCATGCATATTCTGTTTGGGGAGCAGGACCAGCGGATTTGCCTTGGTATACGAGTAGCCGCCGAAAAGCTCGGCGGAGGCATTCTGGGCCGGAAGGCAATGGGCGGCCACGAACATAAGACAAAGTCCGATGATGATGTGTCGGTTAAGTTTGAGCATTTTGAATAAAATCTCCTGTGCGCACAGGGGCGCGATTTGACCATTTCATCCGCAGAAAGCGACGAGCAACCTGGCTCCCGTAGGCGGGCAGAACGAACGCTAACCGGAAAAGTGGCCGGCCCCCCAAAACGGGGGACCAGCCATTGAGCGAGGTCAGAATCATGCTCCCGGCTAGAAGAACAGCTTCAACGCCAACTGCACCAGGCGCGGGAAGTTGTTCTGGCTTTTGGGCAGTTGTCCGAAGCTGGCGTTGCTGAAGGTGCCGGAGATCGGGCCTCCGCGAATCACGGTGTTGGAAACGTTGAAGGACTCGGCGCGGAACTGGAGGGTATACCTTTCCGCCCATTTTGTGTCCTTGACCACCGCGACGTTGGCCTGCGGCGCCGCCGGATTCATGACATTGGAGAACCGCGGAGGCAACTGCTGGTTGATCGCGTTGGTCGGGAGGTTGGCGTAGCACGCAGGATTGTTGTTGTACCAGTGGTCTTCGTTCTTGACGAATGCGCCCGTGGCCGGATCCTTGTAGTGCACGTAGTCGCCGCAGAAGTTGATGCCGCCGGGGAGACCGATCAGGTTGCCCTGGATGAAGGTAAAGATCCAGTCGGCGCGCCAGCCGCTGACGATCTTGTCGGCGACGCCGTTCACACTGCCGCCGAAGTGCTTGCCCTTGCCGATGGGCAGATCCCACACGCCGCTGAAGGCGAGTTCGTGGTACTTGTTGGCCGAATCCGGCGCGTAGACCAGATTGGCATTCTTGTCCTTGTAATCGTACAAGGCCAGGGTACCAGTCGAGCCGTTGGGGCTGAGCTGCAGCACCGCGCCCTGGTTGTACGCATAGCTCTGGCCCAGGCAGCAGGTGCTCGAATACTGCTTGCTCCAGGTGTAGGAGGTTACCCACGTCAGCACACCGGCCTTGTCGCTCCTGGCGCGTTTCTCGAAGCGGACCTGGAAGCCATCGGAGCGGAAGTTGCGGTCCGCCACGTCGGCCTGCGTGTAGCCATTCTGCGGATTGGACGTGCCGGTGCTCCATAGCGCGTAATAATCCATCAGCGAAACGGCCTGAATCGTGGGGGCAGTGCTGCGCGCTACCGTGGAGGGCAGGTTGCCGATGAAGGGATTGGGCACGCTGCGAGTGTAGAACGTAGGATCGTTCATGGCCGTCTGCTGTGCGGCGTATCCCGCGGCGTTTTGGGGGAAGCCGAGGTTCTGGGTGTCGCGATCGTACATCGCCCAGTTGCCCGCGAAGGAGACATCGAGCAGCATCTCGTGGGGCAACTGCCGCTGGATGCCGAGCGAGTACTGATAGGTGCGCGGCGTCTTATAGTGCAGCGGGGTGCTGGTGGAGCCCTGGCCGAGGTTGGCCAACAGCCCGTCGGCGGTGCCCGCGGCAGTGGTCATACCCTTGGGGAAGGGATTGACCAGCGAGTAGGGACCAGTCGGCGGGCCGCTCTGGCAACCCCCGCCCGAGTACCCGTTGAGGTCGTTGAAGCATGCCGAGGGGAAGGGCGACCCGTTTACGTTGAACGAACTGGTGTAGCCGGTGGACTGGCTGAAGCCGGTCTGCGTGTTGTTGTTGGCGGTGTCGGATTGATAGAACGTGCCGAAACCACCGCGGACCACGGTCTTGTCATTGAGGCGGTAGGCGAAGCCGATACGCGGAGCCCCCGTGGTGAAGTCGGTGTAGTGGGCGCGCCGCGGCATGCCATCCACGCCGGCGAACCGCCAGACGCCGTACAGCGCCGGAGGCGGAGTTGGATACGGGTACTTCGGATTGGTGGCATCGTAGGCGGTCTTGTTGGCCTTCCACACCGCCAGGATCTGATCGCTCTTGGGGTTGATGGTGTTGATGTCGAACATCGAACCCATGCGGTTGTAGCGCTCCAGGTAAGCAAGCTGGAATTCGTAGCGCAGACCGATGTTGACGGTCAGGCGCGGGGTGACCTTCCAATCGTCCTGCGCATACCAGCCGAAATAGGGGCGGCTGATGTAGTAGTTGGTGTTGTTGTCGATGCTGCCAGAGGTCGGCATGCCGAGCAGCAGGCTGGCCACTCCCAGGAACTGGTCGGTCTGGGTGAGGGTGCGGTCGGTGGCGCGCTGTGTCAAACCGGAGCCGAAGGTGAAGACGCCGTACGCGTTGCCGGGGTTCACGTTGCCCTTCGATTCGTAGTTGTACTCGAAGCCGAAGTGCAGCGAGTGGCTGCCCTTGGTCACCAACAGGCTGGGGGTGAAGATCCAGCGGTTGTACGGCGACCAACTGAAACTGCCCGAGCCGAACAGAGCGCCGGTGTAGCCACCGATACTGATGTTGGGGATCACCGAATCCGGCACCGTCGGGGCATGGATCATGTTAGTCATGCCGATGGACTGCGCGGAGATGGCGCGTGCCTGATCGGAGTAGCCCGGGGTCAACTGCACGAAGCGGAAGAAGCTGGCCTTCACGTCCAGCACCGCGGTCGGGGAGATCACGTGCGTGTCGTCCAGGTTGAGGCCGGTAAAGGTACGGTTGTTATCGATGTTGCCCTGGGCCACCGGCTTGGGGAACGTGTTGGTGGAGCGGAACTCGTAACCGTGGAACTCGCTGAACAACGCGTAGAGCTTGTTCTTGCTGCTGAAATTGTGGTCCCAGCGCACAATCGGCTGGTTGTACCAGTAGCGGCCGGTGTTGCCGGCGTTCACGTAGTTGCTGGTGATGCCGGCGGCGCCCTGGCCCGGAGCGTTCGGCGCCGGCAGGTAGGAGAGGATCTTGGTGGCGATGGGGCTGATCCGGCTCTGCGGGATTACGTTACCGGGGAACGGACTGCGCCAGTAAGCGGAACCGTTGGTCCCGGCGCAGGGCTCGGTATCGGGCGCGCCGGTGCCCGCCGTGCAGGGGTGCGTGGTCAGCGGGTCGTAGACGGACATGTTGTACTTGGAGAAGTTCTGGCCGGCACGCAGATCGAGGGGCACGGCCTGCTGCCCGGCGCCGGGGAACGGGATCACTTCCTGCCAACCTTCGTAGCTCATGAAGACGAAGTCCTTATCCTTGCGGATGGGACCGCCGAAGGTGCCGCCGAACTGGTTCTGCTGGTGGTTGCCCTTGGGCGCGCCGGCGTAGTTGTTGCCGAAGTTGTTGGCGTCCAGGACGGCATTGCGGAAGTAATCGTAAACCGTGCCGTGCCAGGCGTTGTTGCCGCCCTTGATCACGGTGTTGACCACGCCGCCGGCCTGATGGCCGTACTGGGAGTCGTACACGGTGGTCATGGCGCTGAATTCCTGAATCGCGTCCACGCTGGGGGCGAACTCCCACTGGCTGCCGTTATCGCTGATGGCGGTGCCGTTCATCATGAAGACGTTGTTGCCGTTGCCGCCACGCGCGCCGTTGAACTTGTAAGCGCTGGTGACGTCCCATCCGCGGGTTCCGGAGTTGCCCGAGGCACCAAACGTCTCCGTGGTGAAGATCACGCCCGGGGTGAGGGAGAGCAGCATGTAGCTCTGGCGGCCGTTGAGCGGATACTCCTGCGTCTTGATCGGGTCGAACACCAGACCGCGCGATGCGTCGGAGCTTTCGATCACTTCCTGCTGGCCGGTGACGGTGATTTCCTGGCTCATCTGGCCTACGGTCAGACGGACGGGCAGATTCAACTTCTGGCCCACGGCCAGGGTGATCGCCTCGCGCTTTAAGGTTTGGAAACCGTTGGCGGTGATCTCAACGGTGTAGACACCGGGCTCCAACAGCGGAATGGTGTACAGGCCATCGCTTGAGGTCTTGGTTTCGCTGGTGGAGTTTACCGCGGTGTTGACGGCTTTCACCGTGGCGTTGGGAATCGCGCCTCCGCTGGGGTCCGTGACCGTGCCGGTGAGCGTGGCGCGGAATTCCTGGGCAAAGAGCCCGGCGGACAGAACAAGAAGCGCGAGAACACATCGCTTGATCATGTAGTTACCCTCTCTCATTTGCTGCTGTCTGGCCCCCGCAACCTCTAACGACGGGAGCGGTACTGCCTCGTACTGCTACAAATCTGAAAATCAAGCTGATCGTAACGGATATACCGATAAAAATCCAGGGTTTTTCAATAAATTGGTGTGCTTTCCGCGGTTCTTTGATTTAAGAGAAGCGGCTATGAAATTCGGGAGAACCCAGGACGCGGAAAACTCAAGAAATACTGATAGGACGGGACGTTTCTATACATCGGCAATTCTGATTTTCATAGGTGAAGGTCTTTACAGACGCTTGCACTTGCGGCTGTGTGCGGGCACGGGTCAGCGCCAGGCAAGCCCGGCTATTTCGCGGGAAACAACTGCTTCATGAATTCCTGGTCATCCATGATGGTGCGCAGGCGCTGTCCGCGGCCGGGTTGCGGTGGCGCGGCCGCCTCGAACTGGCGGCGGACGTTGGGGTCCATCTCCAGCGCCTTCCGGAAATCGGCGAGCGCGGCGGGTTTGTCGCCGAGCTCGTAGTCCATCACGCCGAGCGTGAGCTGCGACTGGGCACCGGGCATGTACTTCACGAGCTTACTGGCGGCGTCGCGCGCCTCCTTGGGCTTGCCGGCGGTGCGCAGTTCGCCCATCCACTGCGCGTACAACATGCCAAGATTCAGGTCGAGCAGGCGGCGCAGTTCGGGGATGGGAGCGGGGCTGTCGTCGACATTGATGTAAATCAGGCGATCGTTATTGATGTTGCGGCCGCGGCCAAGGCCAACGACGAGCATGGACGCCGATTGCTTGCCGCGCGAATCGCCGCCCGCGTCGTCGCCGGCTTGGAGAGCGGCGAAGAGTTTCTCGGCCAGGTCGCCCTCGGTGGCATCGAAGGCGCGGCCCATCGCCTCGGGCACCCGCGGGCCCACCAGGATGTTGCCCTGCGCGGACCAGGTCTTGCCCTGGCGATCACCGGCCCAGTTGGGCGCGTTGGGGCCGGTGAAGGCCGCGACGTTGCCCTGTTTATCGATGACGGCCAGTTGGCGGCCATCCTTACCGGGGAAGGTATCGCCGGCGAGGAGTTTGTCGATCACTTGTTGGGCGGTGAGTCCCCGGCGGAGCAGTTCGAGACCGCGCGGGCCGTAGCCCACGTTGACGTTGGCCTGGGTGGCGATACAGCCTACGCCGGCCTCGGCCCACGGCACCACGGCGCCGACGGAAAAGTACTTGGACGCGACGGTGACGCCGCAATCGCCGGTGGCGGGATCGTAGGCCACGATGGAGAAGGTGTTGACGTCGGCGGCACAGAGCGAAAGCGCCGCGCAGAGGCCGAGCAGGATCCGGTGCATAGAGACTGTTATACAACGGCGGCAACGGCACGCGCAGGCACGGATGGAACGTGGGGCGGACCGCGCGGTCCTGGGGTCCGCACTGGGGACGACGCCCCCGTCGGCGCTAACTTACGCGTCCTCACAAGAACCGTGTGATGCCAATCGTCCCGCTGGCAAGCTAGGGGGAATAACGCGGCGGCGCGGAGGAAGAATGCCCCCACGAATGGGGGCATGGCAGCCTGGAAGGCTACGCTACGGTGCTGCGACGCGTCGCAAGAATCGTCGCGGCGCACGGAGAAATGAATACCTGCGGGCAAGGTAGGTGGCATTGAGCTAAAGCATGCCCCACGCCATCCCAACAGATGCGGTGGGGTCCCCACAGGGCCGAGGGGCGACCTCCGAAACATCCACCCGGTCAGCCTCCGTCGGGGAGTTTCCCCACCGCACTACCATGTAATGCACGGCAAGAGCCATTCCGCGGCAAGCAAGTAAACCGCCTGTTATCAGTACATGGTACCGGATTTCTCCGGTCTGCTCCCTGGGCACCGTATACCTTGTAGACGCTGCTGTCTACTTTGCGGACACAAGCCGTGCGATGAAGTAGACTGGGGGTTCCCATGAGTTCGCCTCCACCGCCCGAATTGAACGAGAGGCTGGCCGCCATTCTAGCCATCTCGCACAGGATGAACTCGCAGCGCGACCTCAGTGCCCTGCTCGATCTGATCGCCCGCGAAGCCACCAGTTTGCTGGATTGCGAGCGCGCCAGCATATTCCTGCTGGACCGGGAACGCAACGAACTCTGGTCCAAGGTGGCGCTGGGATCCGAGGAAATCCTGCGCTTCGACGCGCGCCGCGGCATTGCCGGCAACACCGCGCTTTCCGGCAACACGATCAACGTGCGCGACGCCTACAGCGACCCGCGCTTCTACACCGCCATCGACGACAAGACGGGCTACCGGACGCGCAACGTCCTAGCCGTGGCGGTGCGCAACCAGTACGGCGAAATCATCGGCGCTTTCGAGGCGCTCAACAAGCGCAGCGGCGTCTTCAGCGCGCGCGACGAGGAATCCCTGATGGCGCTCGCATCGCACGCGGCAATCGCCATCGAAACCGCCCAATTGATCGGCGAACTGCGCCGCACGCAGGATGAGTTGACGCAGCAGAACGCGCACCTCTGGCGCGAGGTGGAGAACCGGTATGCCACGCACGGCATCCTGGGCACGGGGCAGCGCATCCAGCAAATTGTGCGTCTGGTGGAGCGCATCCGGGATTCCGTGGTCAACGTCCTCATCACCGGCGAAAGCGGCACCGGCAAGGAACTGGTCGCCAAGGCCCTGCACTACAACAGCCCTCGGGCGCGCAAACCTTTTGTCGCCCTCAACTGCGCCGCGCTGCCCGAGACTCTTTTGGAGAGCGAGCTCTTCGGCATCGAGAAGGGCGTCGCCACGGGCGTGAACTCGCGGGTGGGCCAGTTCCAGAAGGCGGACGGCGGCACGCTGTTCCTGGACGAGATCGGCGATCTCAGCCTCACGGCGCAGGCCAAGATTCTTCGCGTGCTCGAGGAGCGCGTGCTGGAACGGGTGGGCGGGCGCAATCCGATCTCTGTCGACGTGCGCATTCTGGCGGCAACGAATAAGGATCTGGAAGCCGAAATCGCCAAGGGCAGTTTCCGGGAGGATCTGTACTACCGCATCAAGGTCATCCACGTGCACATGCCGCCGCTGCGCGAGATCCGCGAGGAAATCCCGCTGCTGGCCAATCACTTCTTAAAGGAATACTGCCGCGAGACGGCGCGCGGCGCCATGGAGTTCGCCCCCGAGGTGATGCGTCAATTGGTGAGCGCACCCTGGCCGGGCAACGTCCGGCAATTGCGTAATGAAGTCATGCGCCTGGCGGCGTGCGCCCGCCAGAATGTGATTGGGGAAGAGGACCTTTGGGAGGGAATCCCGCGTCCGGGCCGCGATCAGCCGGCGATTCCGCCCGTCAAACTGCAATCCCTGAAGCGATCCGTGGCGGAGATGGAACAGCGGATGATCGCCGAAGCGATGCAGGAAACCAGGAACAATCAGCAGCAGGCTGCCCGGCTGTTAGGTCTGAGCCGCCAGGGGCTGATCAACAAGATGAAGCGCTATTCCATCGCCGGGTAGCGGCGGGACGCGCTTGGCGCTCAGTACTTGCAGTCCCCTACACACTCGCGGTCGGCGCAAGTCTTGCAGAGAGGCCGCTTGGGCGGCTTGGCCGGCACGTACCCTACTTGACCGGATTCCGCATCTTGCGGATTCCCGCGTGCGCCAAATGACCCATAGGAACCGCGCATTGCCCCAACCAGCGACTGCGCCATTTCACCCAGATTCACTTCCCCGCGCGGCATAGGACCCCTCCTCACTCGCGTTTCCAACCAGTTGCCGGTCCGCAACTGTTCAGAACATCCACAGAATGGCACGTCGAGGCCAGAACCACAAGTGAAATGGAGGGGGTAGGGCGAGAATTCGGGGGAACTAGGCGACTTTCTGGACTTTACCGTTCCGAATGCACGACGTGCAGACCCGCAGCCGTTTGCCGGCGCCCTTGACGAGGGCACGCACCGACTGGAGATTGATATTCCAGCGACGCTTGGTGACGTTATGAGCGTGGCTGATACGGTTGCCAAACTGAGGCCCGCGACCACATATTTCGCAAACTTGTGCCATAAGACAAAAATCTCCCGAGTAGTTCGAACCCGTAGTATACCAAATTCGAGTGGCAGGTTGCTGCGCTTCACGGCTCCAGCGCCCCAGCCGGCCATTCCAGTTCCTGCGTTCCAAGCTATCATGGAAAGAATCTTATGATCCAAGACATACTTCCCGAGGGTCTGACTTTCGATGACGTCCTTCTCGAACCGGCCCACAGCGAAGTGGTCCCGGCCGAAGTGGATACTCGCACCTGCCTGACGCGCGAGATCTCTCTCAACATTCCGATTGTTTCCGCCGCCATGGATACGGTGACGGAATCGCACCTGGCGATTGCGCTGGCGCAGCAGGGCGGCATCGGGATTGTGCATCGCAACATGTCAATCGAGCGGCAGACGGAAGAAGTGGACCGCGTGAAACGCAGCGAGAGCGGCATGATCGTGGACCCCATCACAATCGGTCCGGACGAGCCGATTTCCGCCGCGCAGGCGCTGATGACGCGCTACCGCATCTCCGGCGTGCCGGTCACCAAGAACGGCGTGCTGGTGGGCATTCTCACCAATCGCGACCTGCGGTTCGAGAATCGCTTCGACCTGCCGATCTCCGAAGTCATGACCAAGGAGAACCTGGTCACGGTGTCGGTGGGCACGACGTTGGAACAGGCCGAGGCGATCCTGCACAAGCATCGCGTGGAAAAACTGCTGGTGGTGGACGAACACTTCGCGCTCAAGGGCCTGATCACGGTCAAGGACATTCAGAAGAAGTTGAAGTATCCGAATTCCGCGAAGGATAGCCAGGGA
>Ga0209638_1002209_pt1 | contig 12031 bp, 9 predicted proteins | sample BarGraNGADG00211_FD_184490 | JGI IMG/M metagenome (GOLD analysis project Ga0209638, IMG submission 184490) | Arctic peat soil microbial communities from Barrow, Alaska - Barrow Graham LP Ref core NGADG0002-211 (SPAdes) (version 2) | ecosystem: Environmental > Terrestrial > Soil > Wetlands > Peat... | reverse complement strand
ATTATCCCTGCTTTTAGTGTTGGCCGGACACAGGAGATAGTTTATGCTTTTAATAATTTTTTTAATAAGGGTGTCTTACCCAGAGTGGATGTCTTTGTCGATAGTCCCCTCGCAGTTAACGCAACTACTGTATTCAGGATGCATCCGGAATGTTTCAATAAAAACTTTGCTGCAGTATTGGAAAAGGACCCTGATCCGTTTGGGTTTGATAACCTTTTCTATATCACAAAAGTTGAAGATTCGAAAAGGCTTAACGACCATAAGAAACCATGTATTATCATTTCAGCCTCAGGCATGATGGAAGCCGGACGTGTAAAACATCATCTGGCGAATAATATTTCAGACCCTCGAAACACAGTTTTAATTGTTGGTTACTGCGCACCGACAACTCTTGGAGCAAGAATTGGCAGGGGAGATAAGGAAGTTTCTATTCACGGAACATTTTATGAAGTAAAAGCTGAAGTGAAAAAAATTGAGTCATTCAGTGGTCATGGTGATTATAAGGAGATGATTAGCTTCCTTTCCTGCCAGGATAAGAGCGCTATCGCTAAAACATTTATCGTTCATGGTGAATATGAAACGCAGAAAAGATATGTCGCTTCACTCCAGAATGAAGGGTATAAAAACATCGAAATTCCTGCAAAAGGTCAGGAATATGAATTGTAGGGAACAGTCGTGGTTTATTGTAGGGAACAGTCGCGACTGTTCCCTACAATAAATTGTATTTCCGTAGATCATTTCTTACTGATTTATAATTGGGGTAGAGTTCTGATAAAAGTTTATAGAAATGTACCCCATGGTTATGATGTTTGAGATGACATAGCTCATGAATAATTACATATTCAATAAAAAGATCAGAAAGTTTTATGAGTTCTGTATTTAGAGTGATTACTCCTTTACCGGAACAACTCCCCCAACGTCTTTTCATTGTCCTGATAACTAATCCTGAAGGCTTAAACTTTTGATTGTCATGTCTTTTAAGAACAGTATTTAATATCTCCGGAAACACAATCTGAGCTTCATTCTTATATCCCTGATACATTAAGAATTTTATTGCTTTTGGATCGTCAGTCTTACTCAGGCCGACTTCAATTGTACCAAAATAAAACCTGACAAAAGGTTTCCTGGTCTTTTCAATCCTTAAAAGATATTCATTTCCACGGAATAGATGAAACTCCCCATTAGCATATAATCTGGCAGGTTTGATCTTTACTTTTTCTTTGTAATTGTCTCTGTGCTTAAGTATCCAATCATATTTTTCCGTTACAATTCTGCTGATAGTTTTTTGGGATGTAAGGTAAGGAACTCTCACTATAACTGATGAATCGGGAAGAACACTTATCCCCAAAGACCTTCTCCGCGAATAGATTACACTGAATTCTATGTCTTTTATAAAATGATTAATTTCACTTTTCAATATCAATAATCGTAAATAAATGTAAATGGTTAAGATCAGTTGGAAATGTAAATATAATTATTGAATTTTATTAAATATTTCATGATTTGAATAAACAGGACTAAAAATTGCTCAGATGAATATCGGGGAAATAATTTCGCAGATAGTTGAAGGTAACAATCTGTTAACAAAGTTGCATCAGAAAGAATATTACGAAAATTTCAAAACTGAACAGCGACCATAGAAGCTACCCGTTCTTATTTTCTGACAAGGGAACGATTTCTCTGTCCTGTTTTACTCTGGCATTAATGTTATTACAGTAATTTCAGGTGGCATACATATCCTGAAGGGGATTGCCAGAACTCCAAGCCCGCGGTTAACATATTGAAATTGATTTCCGTCGGTGTAAAGTCCGTTCCAGTGCGGATAGAAATATTTAGCGGGACTCCATTTAAACTTTTTTGTAAGAATACCCATCTGCATACCATGTGTGTGTCCGGAAAGTGTAAGATCGATATCAGTTTTTCCTGTTACGTCTTTAGCCCATTGATTTGGATCGTGGCTGAGAAGTATCTTAAGGTCTACGCTGTCAAGTCCGGCGATTGCTTTTTCCAGATCTCCATGTATAATATTCGGATGGCGTCCCATTGTGATTACACCTATAAGGCCAATTTTGGCATCTCCTATGCTGACTTTTGTGTATTCATCATTAAGTACTTTGTAACCCGAAGCATTTATTAGTTTATTCATCATCAACACATTAGTGTCTCTGTCTGCCTGATTGAAGACCGGATCGTAAGTTCCGAAATCGTGATTGCCCATAACGGCAAAATTGCCATATTTGCTTTTTGCCTTTATGAGAATAGTATCATTCCGGTCAAATTCTCTCCAGCCATAGCTAACAAAGTCACCGGTATTAAGAATCAGATCAGGCTTAATGATATTTACCTGATCCATTACCTTTTGAAGAACTTTTGGGTGATGATAAAAACCAGCAAGGTGAAGATCAGATAACTGAACGATCTTAAGACCTGTAAGTTCTTTATTCAGACCTTTTATCTTTACGGTGACATACTCAGTTTTAAAATTAAATCTTCCGTGAAGTGTCCCCAGGATTATAGTTATCATAATGATAACCATAATAGCGAAACCGGTGTTTGTTAACCACCTGATATATCCTCCTCTTTTTATTCTTATCAGGCTGCCTGAGAAGTGGCATAAAGAAAGAATTGCTCTGGTAACAGGTACTGCAATGATAGTTGCTGTAAAATTCAGCATAAGCCAAATATGCTGTGGAGTATCGAAGTCGCTTTTATAATTTGTTACTTCAAAAAACAGTATCCATACCCAGATACTAAGGATAGTATGAATTATAATAGAAATGAAATACTTAATCTTTGAATTGCTGTAAAAATGCTGACGTAAAACAATAAGTGACAAAATCTCAGTGATGATCAGAAATAATAATAACCCCATATTTCATAAAGTTTAGCAGGTAAAAGTACTTAATTATTAATCATTACAAATATTCTTACATTCGCAGTTGGCTATATACCTATTAAGATGACTGAAGTAAAATTTTACGATCCATTATTTGAGACGGATACAAAACTGACATACTCTGTTATTTCGGCAAAATTTGAAGGTAAGTGGATATTCGTCAGGCATAATAAACGAACTACCTGGGAGATCGCCGGAGGTCATATTGAAGATGGAGAAACCTCATTTGAAGCTGCCGGAAGAGAATTAATGGAAGAGACAGGCGCATTTAAATTTAGCTTGGTGTGCATCACAACCTATTCGGTTACAAAGGATGGTGAAACAGGCTGGGGGAGACTCTACCTTGCAGATGTACTGGAACTTGGACCGATACCTGATACCTCAGAGATTGCTGAAATTACTTTACTTGACAAACTACCTGAGAATCCTACTCATCCCGATATTCAGCCTCATCTCTTCAGGAAAACACTTGATTTTATAGGCCTCGGAGAAGACAAAAGACAAAAGTAAAAAGATAAAAGTGTGAAGCCTCAATAAGTGTGAACATGAAACGAAAATCATGAATTATGATTAATCGTATAAAGCTTCGTATTGTATTGAAAAAGAAGTCATTGTATATTAATAGGAATTTTTACTTTTGTCTTTGAACTTTTGTCTTTTGTCTTTCCTGCTACCAAGCCTAGATATACTCGAATGTTACCTTCTTCAACCATTTTTCTTCAAGCAGCCTGGCAATACGTTTTACGACGGTACGGCGGATTTCAAGATCAACAGGCAGATTAGGATCCTGATGAGCTATATTTATACGTGTGCCTATAATAAAGTGAATTTCATCACTTTCCATAATAAATCTGACAATCTTATCAGCCGGACCTTTTCCAAGTTTTACACTGTTATTATAAGTTTTGAGTATCTCATTTACCTTCTGCAAAGTAAGAATTCCTTCAGTTACAAGGTCAATTCCTTCCAGAAAGCTTTCCGGAGGCAGCTCAGGATCTTCAAAAATAAGTTCATCTACAATTTTCCTGTTTAATTCTCTGGCAATTATGTCGGCAGTTGTACCTCCGCAGAGAATTACTTTACCTTTATACGACAGCACTTTTGAAGATAGATCCTTATCTTTTTCTTTTTCATAAGGAGGACCCGTACAAATCAGTAATTTACGCGGATCGCGGAAATAAATTGTTGCGCAGCTAATATCGTCTCTTGCTTTATAACTGTCGTTTTTATGTGCCATAGTAACGATTTTGCCGGCAAGCATCATTGCTGAAATGGATATTTCACTGGAAACCAGAGACGCAGCATAATTTGCAATGTTTTCCCTTTCCCATCCGAATGGAAACTGTTCGCTCCCCATTCCACTCTGCGATACACCGTCGGAGCAAATGATAATCCTATCCTCTTTTTCAGGTATGAACGAACAGGTCTTGAGTACTTTTCCCGAGTGTTTGCCATTTCTGAGTACAACCTTTTTCCAACCGGGATCAAAAATCTGGTTTCCCCTCAAAACTATTGTTGATGGATTATCATATTCCAGAATTGTTGCTCTGCCACTACTCTCAATATCAAGAATAGTGAAAGTTGAATAACTTATTTTTCTTTCACTGCAAACAGGCAATGTGTTCATTATTAAGTCAGCAATGCGATCAACCTCTTTGTGTTCCCTGGTGAAATTAAGAGCCATTGTGGCAGTAAGTGTTGCCAGGATATTGGCTTTAACGCCATGACCCATACCGTCTGACAATACAACAATAACTCTGTTTTCTTCCTTAATAAACCTGTTCAGGAAGACGTCGCCGCAAATCCTCTCTCCATCGTGATTTCTCTGCTGGCTGTTTACTTCTATGTAAAAACTTCTATCCAATTAAGGCTCTTTCTTAGTTGTGTTAAGTCTATTCTTTTTTGATTTATAAGACTCTATGATTGAGTTTAGCATCTGCTCTGTCTCCGAGGCCCCTTCTCCAAGCAGAAATCCAATCTTTTGAACCATTTCCAGATTTTTTTCAATTACTTCACTAACTCTGTTTGTAACCTCTTCGCCTTGTACTTCAGGTGAGTATAGGTCGCGTATTATGGCTCCGCACATCTTGTTCTTTTTTATAGGAAAGATTGATATGTTCAACATCTTATCCTCAAAATGAACATCCTTGCTTACTACCGGCTCATCTTCTTTGATTACGAAGGTGAACATATTATACACATTGAACGGTATTAGCGTTTTCAGGTCAGCGCCTGCAAGACCCGGAATAACATCAGAAATGGCTTTGGCATCTTCACCGATAATGTTTATAAAGCTTAGATTTGAATGAAGTATTTTAAGATAATTATCAACTATGACAACACCGGAAGGGAGTTTTTCAAGCATGTTATTCATCATATCAGAAGCGCTCTGGGCAATCTCTTTTTCCCTGCGGGCCAGTTCTTCAGATTCTTTAAGAGCTTTTTTCGTTTCAGCAAATTTCCTGTTTGTCTGCCTGAGTGTCTCAATGTATTCCTGTTTATTCCGAAGATTATAAGTGTGGCACATTTCAGGAACTGCAAGTCCTTTTGCAACAGTCGATGCAAAATCACGGCACGATAGGTATCCGCATGCCCCGCAATTTATTTCTTCATTTGGATTGTCCTTGCCTATAATCTTTAGAACTTTGAGTATTGCATCTTCAGGAGGATCAGGTATTCGCTGATCATCAGGTGTGAATGTTCTTGAAAAATCGAGTTTAGACCACTTTTCCATGTTTTTTTGCCAGAGAGCTTTATCAAGTTTGCTTACTCTCTTTTCAGCGTATCTGCGCACAAGGGCTCTTCTTCTGAACCGTTCCTTATGTTGCTGCATCCCGGGGCCGAGCAGACAACCGTTGCAAAAGAAAAGGTTAAAATGGTGTTGAATGGTATCAATATACTTATCGAAATCATTTATTGCTTCCAGAATTTCTTCTTTCCCCGAGGCTGTTATCACATGGCTCGAAACCATATCGCGTTTTATTCCTCCTGCCTGAATAATGCCGGCAGGAAGCGGGTAAAGAGCTCCCCAGTTTCCATGAGGAGGATCGAAATCCGACAATTTTACCAGCCTCTCTTGTATCTTAAACTCATCAAATAGTTGTCTTAATTCTATAAAGGTCAATACCCCGTCAACAAGCTTCCCCGACCTGTAAATTAATGATTCATCTTTTGCATCGAGACATGGTCCGATCTGAACCGTACTAACATCGGGCCCATACAACTCTTTAACAACCATAGCGGTAGCAATCATTGGAGAGACTAACGGAGCAAGATTAGGTACCAGTTCGGGGTGAAATTTCTCAATAAGTTTTACAATCGAAGGGCAGTTGGCTGTAATCAGATATTTACCTTCTGCTTTTGAAAAAAGTTCCGCATACGCTGAAGCTATAAGATCAACACCGAAAGAAACTTCATGAACATAGTTAAATCCCAGAGATCTGATCATTGCCACAAACTTTCGGTAATCAGTTATATCATCAAATTCTGATGATATACTTGGCTCAATAAGCGCTGCAACTTTCTGCCCCGACAACAATAATTTTTTAACATCTGCCTTTGAATCACGGAATTCTACTGCACGGGGAGTACACGAGATGTAACATAACCCGCATCCAATACACCTATCCGACAGAATATTCGGATGAGCTTTCTGAGGTTTAACTTCGATTGCATTGACAGGGCAGACGCGTACACATGAATACGAATTTCTGCATTTTTCGTCATTTATATAAAGAACTTGTTTTATGTCTGTCATACGAACTCTTATAACGTATTTATTCGTTTGTTCTAAATTCGTTTGTTCTGTTGTTCAAATGTTTATATTATTCCTGCAAATTCCTTTTCCAGAATACCTTCTATCTTTAAAATCGTTACATCTTCAATAGTAATCCCATTTACATTCAGATTCGGACCGTTGCTACAATGACCCATACAACGTGCCCCCTTAAAGATGACCTTGTCCTCAAGATGATTCTTTCGGAGATATTCCCTGATGAACATAACTACATCCTTATTGCCTCTTGAAAAGCAGGAACTGCCAAGACAAATTTGCATTTCTATTCTCTGAGCCATACTTTTTACTGTTCACAAATAAACAATAAGGTCAAAAGTACTACATTTTTCTATGCCAAATCAATCTCTCTAATCCTAAAATACACCCGATTATGATATTGTATTTCAATTAGCTTTTATCTGAAAGTTGATCATAAAACTATTGTAAAATTGTAAAATTATATAAATATCAGATATACAGCGTAGTACACCATTTCTTACTATTTATTCTGGATTTATATTTTATTGTTAATAAAATAACAATGTTTATTTATTAACAATAAAAACATTTATCTTTGTTGTGAAAATTATACATTATTAATTAATAATGAGCACAGAAGTAAGTAGTATTCTGAAAAACTACAAGCAGGGTAAAAGAGAGGATCTCATTCCTATACTTCAGGCAATACAGGAAGATTTGGGCTATTTATCTGAAGAAGCAATTATAATGGTCGGTAGCTTTTTAGGGTTGAGTACAACAAAGATCTATGGAATGGCTACCTTTTACGACAGGTTCCGGTTCATACCTTCCGGAAAAATACAAATAAGGATTTGTCACGGGACTTCATGTTTCCTTAATGGATCACAAACAATAATTAATAAGATCAGGGAAGAGACAGGAGTTGAGCCCGGACAAACAACAAGAGATGGAAATTTCAGCTATGAGATTGTTTCATGCATGGGAGGTTGTCACAATGGTCCGCTTATAAATGTGAATGGGGAATATCATATCCATGTTAAGGCTGAACAGTTGCCTGAGCTGATTAAGAAATTGAAATATATTATTGAAAACGATTAATAATATTAACTATCGCGGATGGAAGATATAAAGTCTTTCCTTATTGAAAAGGTACTGTTGTTTGAATCCGATACATTATCACCGGAAGCTGAAAAGGTATTACAGAAGGTAAGACGGGAGAAACCCGACACTCCTGTAATTTTTGTTTCATCCGGAACAAGCAGTTTAATTGCCGGTTCGGAAAAAACGCATTCCGCAATTGAATCTTATATAAGTGAAAATAAGACAGCCGTAGAACTAGTTAGTGTCGGGTGCACGGGCCCGTCTAATTTTGAACCTCTGGTTTGTATTCATATTCCCGGTAAGAACAAATTGTTTTACAGAAACATAACCGAGGAGAAAGTAGAGCCTCTTCTTAACGGGGTTTTTCACAATGATATAAATGAGGAAGACCTGGCAGGTCAGTCAGGGACTAAAGGATTTGAGCACTGGCCGGGAATTCCATTCATGGACGAGCTTCCGTTCTTTTCCCACCAGAAAAGGGTTGTGCTTAATAATTGCGGATGTTACGATCCTGAAAATATTGAAGAATACATTGCACGTGGTGGCTATCGTTCATATATAAAAGCAATAAGGCATTATACTTTTGAAGAGGTATGTGATATTATTGAAAAAAGTGGTTTAAGAGGAAGAAGTGGTGGAGGATACCTTACCGGATTAAAATGGAAACATGCCCTCAACACCACTTCAAACGCGAGGTATCTTATTTGTAACGCTAAGGAAAGCGACCCGGGTGCATTTACTGACAGAACAATTCTTGAAAGTGACCCTCACAGACTTATAGAAGGCATTGCAATTGCTTCATATGCTATCGGCGCTTCAAATGCAATTGTCTTTATGCGTTCAGGTTCCGATCATGCCCTGAACAGACTTCAGAAAGCCATCGACAGGGCAAGGGAATATGGCCTCTTCGGGCATAACATTTTCTCAAGTGGCTATAATCTCGATATTAAAATAAGAAAAGAGCCGGGTGCTTTTGTATGTGGTGAAGAAACCGCTCTGATTAATACTCTTGAAGGAAAAAGGGGAATGCCACAGCTTAAACCTCCCTATCCTACAACCTCAGGATTATTTGGAAAACCCACTGTAATAAACAACGTCGAAACTCTCATAAATGTTCCTCTAATAATGCAGAACGGACCTGAATGGTTCCGGTCTATGGGTACGGAAAACAGTCCGGGTACCAAAGTATTTGCAGTGGCCGGAAAAGGCAGGATGTCAGGAGTAGTGGAGATTGAAATGGGGACAAAAATCAGGACTATCCTCGAAGATATAACAGACGGAATTCGCGAGGGAAAAGAATTTAAAGCCATACAACTTGGTGGTTCCTCAGGCTCATTTATTACAAGTGAAAATCTCGATATAACAATTGATTATGAGGACCTTCGGGAAAATGGTATTGGGATGGGTGCCGGCGGATTTGTGATTATCGATGAAAACACCTGTATGGTGGATCTTGTCAGATATTATATGGAATTCATCAGGAATGAGAGCTGTGGAAAATGTATACCATGCCGTGAAGGTACAGGCAGAATGCTCGAAATTCTTGAGAGTGTTATAAGAAAGCCATTAAATGAAGAGTCGGGTACCACCCTCGAAAGATTTAAGGGGGTGATGCAGCTCGAGACTATTGCATCAGTTATGAAAGATACTTCTCTTTGTGGACTTGGTCAGACTGCACCAAATCCTTTCATAAGTGCTCTAAAAAACTTCAGGGATGAGTTTGAGGAGCATATTTTCGACAGAAAGTGCAGGGCGAATGTATGCAGGGGATTAAGATTATTTTCTATTGATGTAGATAAGTGCACAGGATGCACAGCCTGCGCAGCTAAATGTCCGGTTAACGCTATTTATGGAACACGATTACAACCGTTCTTTATTGTTGAGGAAAAATGCATAGGTTGTGGTATCTGTTTTGATATATGTAAGTTCAGCGCAATTAATGTTAAATAGCCTATATGCTTTTTACAATTCAGGTAAATAACAAAAAGATCAAGGCCGAAAAGGGTGAGACAATTCTCTCTGCACTTAACCGTAACGGGATAATAATCCCTACACTTTGCAGGATGAAAGAGTTTACTCCAACAGGAGCTTGCAGAATGTGTGTTGTTGAAGTAGACGGTCGTGACCGTCTTGTTACTGCCTGCTCTCAGCCTGTAGAAGAATGGATGAAAATTAAAACTCATTCACCGAGAGTGATTATGGCAAGAAAAACCATTGTGGAATTACTTCTCTCGAACCACCCCGATGATTGCCTTTATTGCGACAGAAACCTAAATTGCGAACTGCAGAGACTTTCAGAAGAGTTGAATATCAGAGAACGACGAATTAGGGGTAAGAAAATTAAGCCCCGCCTGGATCAGTCAAGTCCTGCAATTGTAAGAGAATTATCGAAATGTATTCTATGCGGCAGATGCGTCAGAGTATGTGAGGAGGTAGTTACATCAACGTCTCTCGATTTCATAAATAAAGGACGGGAGACACATATCGGTGCTGCTATGGACAGGGATTTCAACTTTTCGAGCTGTATACACTGTGGGCAGTGCGTACTGGTTTGTCCCACAGGAGCTCTTCATGAAAAACATAACATAACCGAAGTTCAGGATTATCTTAATAAACCTGAAATTGTAAAGGTTATTCAGTACTCTTCAATGGTTGTTTATGGAATAGCTGAAGAACTTGGAATGAGGTATACAAAGGATTTTGACAAGGTTCTGAATGCAATACTCCGTAAAATTGGTTTCGATAAAGTTTTTAAAACAGGTACAGGCACAGACGTTTGTATAACCGAAATCACCAGCCAGTTGTCTGACAGAATTGAAAATAAGGCTGTGAATCCATTATATATTACTGCCTGTCCTGCATGGGTCAAGTATGCTGAGCAATTTATTCCTTCACTTTTACCTGAACTTTCAACTGTAAAATCACCCCAGCAAATTACCGGCGTATTGATTAAGACCCTCGTTGCCGGTCAGCTGGGTATAAAACCGGAGGAGATTTATTCAGTTTCGGCAACACCGTGTATGGCAATGAAATTTGAAGCCCGCCGCGACGGTATGATGAGGAAAGGAATAAGTGATGTTGATTCTGTTCTTACAGTGAGGGAACTGGCCAGGCTTATAAGATTATATGGTATTGATACATCGAATATTGAACAGGAACCTGCCGACGAACCCATGGACGGAAGAAGTTCAGCTGCTATTATGGCAGAAGTCTCAGGCGGACTGGCTGAGGGGGTTATAAGGTCCTTACATTACTTAAAACTTAAGAAAGAACCTGATAAACTCCTGTTTAAGAGGCTCCGCTCAGGTGGTTCATTCAGAGAAACATCAATACAGATCGGGGAAATAGAATTAAATGTGGCTATTGTGGATGGACTAACAGGACTTGAAAAACTAAAAACATCAATAGAATCCGGTAAAAAATATAATCTGGTAGAAGTAATGACTTGTCCGGGTGGATGTGTTCATGGAGCCGGGTTATCTTTCGGCAGTTCAAAAGATGAGATCAGAAGCCGTTCGAAGTTGATCTATCATTCTGATGATACTGAAGCAATTAATCTTCCATGCAAATCCCCAACACTTATTAATCTGTATGAGAAGTATTTGAAGGAAAATGCCGATATTGCAGATAAAAAAATCTTTTACACACATTTTGAGAAGCGAAATGTGCTCTTATAATTAACATACTGAGGAAATATGTTGGTTTATACTATAAAGGAACTTTGCCGTACATGCTATACTTGCGTGAGGGAATGTCCTGCGAAAGCTATAAGGATTGTCGGAGGACAGGCGGAAGTTATAGATGAAAGATGTATCGCCTGCGGCAATTGTACTAAAGTATGCAGTCAGGGTGCAAAGGTATTTCTTAATACAACCGATAGGGTTATAAAGCTCCTGGAGACTGAGTCAAGAGTAGCTGCAATCATTGCGCCAAGCTTTCCGGCGGAGTTCTTTGATATTCCTGATCATCTGGTGCTTACAGGAATGATCAAAGCGCTTGGTTTTAAATATGTTGCAGAGGTTTCTTTTGGTGCTGACCTGGTTGCCGACAGGTATAAAAAATTAGTATCAGAAAGCAAGAATTTTTATATTTCTTCTGATTGTCCTTCTATCGTGAACTATGTAAAATTCTATCATCCTGCACTTGTAGATAATCTTGCTCCAATAGTATCGCCTATGGTGGCAATGAGCAGGGTAGTTCGTGAAAAATATGGAAAGGAAACGAGAATAGTTTTTATAGGCCCGTGTATTGCCAAGAAAGCTGAAAGCACTGAAATAGAT
>Ga0209638_1002208_pt1 | contig 12032 bp, 12 predicted proteins | sample BarGraNGADG00211_FD_184490 | JGI IMG/M metagenome (GOLD analysis project Ga0209638, IMG submission 184490) | Arctic peat soil microbial communities from Barrow, Alaska - Barrow Graham LP Ref core NGADG0002-211 (SPAdes) (version 2) | ecosystem: Environmental > Terrestrial > Soil > Wetlands > Peat... | reverse complement strand
CCAAAACTGGTAGCCCTTACCGGACAGGATGTTGACGAAGTAGGTGTAGAACCAGTGCGGCATCAGAAGCTCTTCGTAAACGACGAGGGCGCGGCGGCCCCGACTGCGCTTGAGACTTCCGTCGTCCGGGTACTAGACCTCCCGACCATTCGACACGGAGGTTCGAGATGCTTGCGATCGCTGGAACGGGATACGGAATCATCGGTTTGTTAGTCATCGTCCTGCTCGTGGTGTTGATCTTCTACTTCCTCCGCAGGGCTTAACCGTCGCTGGGCCTCCGCGTCCATAAACAGCGGAGCCCGTTCAAACCTTTTTGGAACTAAGCGGACTCGAACCTAAATGCCTCTCGCGCTCGCGGGCGGCGGATCAGGGAGGCCGGTCGCGCCCGGACGGTCGAAGCCGCCGACCGATTGGGCTGAATGCGAGATGCATCTCGCGCGCTCGGGGCGCCGCTGGCGGTGCGTCGCCGGAGGGGATAGTGCTTCAGCACAGACCCGGAAAGCGGCGTGCCGCCAGCGGTGTCAGGCGGCTTCGGGCGGCCGGTCGCGCCCGGACGGTCGAAGCCGCCGACCGAGTGTGCGAGACTGGCGGCTTGGCGCCGCCACTCGACCTGCGTGATTGGATCGCCCTGCTCGAGCGCGAGGGCGAGCTGACGCGCGTCGCCGCCGAGGTCGATCCCGATCTCGAAATCACCGAGATCGCCGACCGAGCCGTGAAGGCCGGCGGCCCCGCGCTTCTGTTCGAGCATCCGAAGGGGTCGAGGCTTCCGCTTCTGATCAACCAATTCGGTACCGAGCGGCGAATGTGCCTCGCGCTCGGCGTTCTGGCGCTCGACGAAGTGGCGGGCAAGCTCGCTTCGCTGCTGGAGCTGGAGCTGCCCCGTGGTGCCCGCGCCAAGCTGCGCAAGGCGCTGGAGCTGAAGGCGGCGGCTGCGAGCGCCGAGCCACGCAACGTGCGCCGCGGCGCCTGCCAGGAGATAGTGCTCACCGGCGACGACGTCGATCTCGGGCTGCTGCCCGTTCAGCGTTGCTGGCCGGACGACCCGGCGCCCTTCATCACGCTGCCCGCGGTGATCACGCTCGACCCGGAGACGAAGGCCCGCAACGTCGGCATGTACCGAATGCAGGTCGTGGACGAGCGCACCACCTTCCTGCACTGGCAGGTGCACAAGGACGCGGCCGCAAGCTGGCGGGGGATGGGCGAGCGCCTCGAGGTGGCGGTAGCGATCGGGCTCGACCCGATCACCACCTACGCCGCCACGGCGCCGCTCCCGCGCGGGCTCGACGAGCTGATGCTGGCGGGGCTCCTGCGCGGCCGCCCGGTCGAGCTCGTTGCCGCGAAGACCGTTCAGCTGGACGTTCCGGCGCAGGCCGAGATAGTGCTGGAGGGATACGTGGAGCGCGGCGAGGTCGGAATCGAGGGTCCGTTCGGCGATCACACCGGCTTCTACTCGCCCGCGGGCCCCTTCCCGCTCTTCCACATAACCGCCATGACCATGCGCGAGGACGCTATCTACCCTTCGATCGTCGTCGGCAAGCCGCCCGCCGAGGACGCCTGGCTGGGCAAGGTGACCGAGCGCCTCTTTTTACCCGCGCTCAGAAGCGCCGTGCCCGAGATCGTCGATTTCGACCTGCCGGTCGCCGGGGCCTTCCACAACTGCGTCATCGTCTCGATCCGAAAGAGCTTCCCCAACCAGGCGCGCAAGGTGGCGAACGCCGTCTGGGGCCTGGGCATGCTGAGCCTGACCAAGGCCGTCGTCGTCGTCGACGATCACGTCGACCCGCACGACTACGAGGACGTCTTCTTCCACGCCTGCGCCAACATCGACCCGAAGCGCGACGTCTGGATCAGCGAGGGCCCGCTCGATCAGCTCGACCACTCGGCCGCGCGCGAGTGCTTCGGCGGGAAGATGGGCATAGACGCGACACGCAAGGACGCCTCGGAAGGAGCCCGGGAATGGCCGCAGGAGATCGAGATGAGCGCCGAGGTGAAGCAACTCGTCGAGCAGCGCTGGCACGAGTACGGCATCGCTCTTTGACGGAAGACTGGACGGAAGCGCACGAACGCGGCACCCTCTGCAGAGACAGCGTTTCGAGCAAGAACGGGTCTGTAGTTCCACGGCGATCGTCTCGCCCCGCTAGTCTCGGCTTGAGGTATCAGTGAAAGTATTTCTCGGCATAACGGGTGCTTCGGGAGCGGCGTACGCCTCGAGGGTGCTCGAGCTCCTCGTCGCTCGAGGCTGCGAGGTGGGGTTGTGCGCTTCGGATGCGGGCGTGCAGGTGCTCGCCACCGAGCTCTTCGGCGACCCGCGGCTACCTCGCGACGAGGCGCTCGAGCAGCTGCTGGCGCCGCTTGACGGCAACGTGCGGGTGTTCGAGCCCGATGACTACACGGCGCCCTTCGCAAGCGGCTCGGCGCGTGCGGACGCCTGCGTCGTATGCCCCTGCTCGATGTCCAGCGCGGGTCAGATCGCCGCCGGCGCGGGCGCAAACCTGATTCACCGCGCCGCCGCCGTGGCGCTCAAGGAGGAGCGAAAGCTGCTGCTTGTCCCGCGCGAGACGCCGCTTTCGGCGATCCAGCTGGAGGCGCTGCTGAAGCTGCGCCGCGCGGGCGCGACCATCCTCTTTGCCGCACCGTCCTTCTACGGCCGTCCCGAGTCGGTGCAGGATCTCGTCGACACCGTGGTTGCGCGCGTGCTCGACCAGCTCGGCGTCGAGCACGAGCTGGGAGCCCGCTGGGGGGAGGCGGAGAGTTGAGCACCGCCAGCGGCAGCCTCGAGCCCGAAGCGGTGCGGACGATGTTCGATTCGATCGCTCCGCTCTACGACCGCATGAACCTGCTGATGACGGCAGGTCTCGACCGGCGCTGGCGCGACGCGACCGCTCGGCGAGTGGTCCGGCCCGGCGACTACGTGCTCGATGCGGCCTGCGGGACGGGCGACCTGGCGCTCGCCGACCTCCGCGCGGGCGCGTCGCGCGTCGTTGGCGTCGACTTCTCCGAGCGGATGCTCGAGCTGGCCGAGCGCAAGTCGAGCGCGGTCGAATGGATTCAGGGCGATCTCTGCCGGCTTCCCTTCCCCGACAGAACATTTCAGGCGGCGACGATCGGCTTCGGCCTGCGCAACGTCACCGATCGCGCAGGCGCCCTGCGCGAGCTCAGGCGCGTGCTGGCGCCGGAAGGACGACTCGGAATCCTCGAGATCACCAGGGCGCGCGGACCGCTGGCGCCCTTCTTCCGCATCTGGTTCGAAACGCTTGTGCCGGCCGCCGGGAGGCTTCTTCCGGGCGGCTCGGCCTACGCCTATCTACCGGCCAGCGTTCGGCGCTTCTCGACGCCCGAGCAGCTTGCCGGCGAGATCGCGCAGGCCGGCTTCAGGGAAGTTCGCTACAGGCTCCTGGCCGGAGGCTCGATGGCGCTGCACGTGGGGGTGGCGGCATGAGCGCCGTTCGCTCCTACGAGCCGCTCGATGTGGTGCGCGACGCCCGCGGTCTTAAGGAGTATCTGGAGACCGTGGAGCAAAGGCTCGACGAGCTCTTCGCCGGCGGTTTCGGAGCGGTGGATCTGGCCGCGCAGCAGGCTCTCCGCGCAGGTGGAAAGCGCCTGCGACCTCTGCTCGCGTTCCTGGCCTCGCCGCCCGGGCAGGCTCCGCCGGTGGCCGCCGGAGTGGCGGTCGAGTTGATCCATCTCGCCTCGCTGGTGCACGACGACGTGCTCGACGGCGCCCCGGTGCGCCGCGGCGCCCCATCGACCTGGAACGAGTTCGGTCAGCAGGTCGCGCTGGCAAGCGGCGACCGGGTGTTCGCGCTCGCCTTCAGCGAGCTGGCCGCCGAGGGCAGGCTGCGCGATCTGGCGACGCTGGCCGAGACGGCGCTCGCGCTGGCGCGCGGCGAGGCCCTCCAGCGCGATCTGCGCTTCAATCCCCACACCAGCGTCGAGGCCCAACTGAGACTCTGCTCGCTCAAGACCGGCTCGCTCTTCTCGGCTGCCTGCCGGCTGGGAGCCGGCGGCCGCCGCCGTTCATTGGGCGAATACGGCCTGGCCCTCGGCATCGCCTTCCAGATTGTCGACGACGTGCTCGACTGCGTCGGCGAGGCGGGCGAGACGGGCAAGGCGCCCGGAACCGACCTGCGCGAGGGCATTCCGACACTGCCGCTGCTCTTCGCCGCCGAGCGCGACGAAACGGTGCGCGCGGCTCTGGCCGGAGACTCGCGCGAAGGCGTCCTCGAGCGGGTCGCCGCCTCCGGCGCGCTCGAGCGCGCACACGAGATCGCACACGCCTACTCCCGCAAGGCCTGCAGCTATCTGAACGGCGACTCGCGCAGGCGCGAGCTCGAAGCGCTGGCGCAGGCGGTAGTGGAGAGACGGCGATGAGCGCCCCGGCCGCGCTCGAGGCGGCCGCGCTCGAGCGAGTGCAGGAGAAGGTGGACGCGGGCGAGCGCCTGGACGCCACCGACGGCCTGGCCCTGTACGAGTCGGGCAACCTGCTCGCACTCGGCGAGCTGGCCGACCGGGCACGCCGGTTGCGCGGCGGCGGAGACGACGTCTACTTCGTCCGCAACCTGACCCTCAATCAGACCAACGTCTGCCGCGTGAAGTGCAGGTTCTGCGCCTTCGCCCGCTCGGCCAGGCAGGAGGGCGCCTACACGCTCAGCCCCGCCGAGCTGGCGGACGAAGCGAAGCGGGCCTACGAGCAGGAGCCCTACAACGAGCTTCATCTCGTCAACGGCGAGAGCCCGCACGTCGATTTCGCCTGGTACTTGGAGACGATGCGCGCGCTCAGGGAGGCGCTACCGAGCGTTCACCTCAAGTGCTATTCAGCGAGCGAGATTCACCACATGGCCACGATCTCGGGGCTCTCCTACGAGCAGGTGCTGCGCGAGTTGAAGCAGGCCGGGCTCGACTCGCTCACCGGCGGCGGCGCCGAGATCTTCTCGGCGCGGGTGCGCAAGCTGATCGCGCCGGGCAAGGAACCCGCCGAGGCCTGGCTCGAGGTCAACCGGGTCGCACACGAGCTGGGGATCCCGAGTCACTGCACGATGCTCTACGGCCACGTCGAGACGCTCGCGGAGCGCGTCGATCACTTGCTTCGCCTGCGCGAGCTGCAGGACGAGACGGGCGGCTTCCTCGCCTTCGTCCCCTTTGCCGTGCATCTCGAGAACACCCGCCTCGACCCGGACATCGCTCCCAGCACCGCGGTCGACGCGCTCAAGACGATCGCCGTCTCGCGCCTGCTGCTCGACAACGTCGCACATATCAAGGCCTACTGGATCGCGATGGGCCTGCCGCTGGCGCAGATCGCGCTGCACTTCGGCGCCGACGACGTCCAGGGCACGGTGGGGCGCGAACAGGTCTTCCACTCGGCCGGCGCCCGCACCGAGACCGAGCAGGCCGCAAGCCGGCTGGTGCGCTACATCCAGGCCGCCGGTCGCGTCCCGGTCGAGCGCGACACCCTCTACAACGAGCTCGCGCGCTGGAAGGCCGAAGCGTGATCGCATTGATAGCCTCGTCCCCTTCGTTTTCCCGGCGCAGACCGGCCTCTGCCAGCTGCTCCGCGATCCCGCACGCCCACCCACGCGCCCCGGTGTCAGACACCGTTCACAGAAGAAGCGCCCGTCAAGGGACATATGTGCCGAGATCGTGACGGAAGTGAATCCGAACACCTCTCGGTGTCAGACACCGCTCAGAGAAAGTACTCGGCGTCAAGGAGACGTTCGCGACGAGAGTGTGACGATCGGCGCACAAAACCGACGAAGAGCCGCCTCATGATCCGCCTCGGGCGAATCTCCTACGTGAACATGGCGCCGGTTTACTACCGGCTCCAGGCCGAGGTCGAGGAGGTCGCGGGCGTTCCGACCGAGCTGGCGCGGCGGCTGCTCGCGGGCGAGGTGGACGTGGCGGCGATCCCGTCGATCGAGTTTGCCCGCCACGCCGCCGAGCTGGAGATGCTGCCGCGAATCTGCGTCGCCTCGGACGGCGCTGTCGACTCGATTCAACTCGTCTCGACGATCGCGCCCGAGCGCCTGCGCCGGATCGCGGTCACCCCGGAGAGCGCAACCAGCGTGGCGCTGGCGAAGGTCCTCTTTCCGCAGGCCGAGCAGGTGCCTTTGGGCGAGGAGGCGCCCGCCAAGCTCTTGATCGGCGACGCGGCGCTGAGGAGCGCCTTCGAGGACGCGACGCCGCACTACGACCTCGGCCGCATCTGGCGCGAGCGCACCGGCCTGCCGATGGTCTTCGCGGTCTGGGCTTACCGCAGGGGAACGGGCGCCGGCATGGCCGAGTTGGAGGAGGCGCTTCTCTCCTCGGTCCGAGCGGCCCGCGCCGAGCCCGAGCGGCTGGCCGAGCAGGCGAGCGCGGCCTACGGCTATCCGGCCGGCTTCCTGGCGCGTTACTTCGAGAAGCTGCGCTACGGCTTCGGCCCGCGCGAGCGAAAGGGATTGATCACCTTCTACGAGCTGGCGCACGCGGCCGGCGTGCTCGATCGGGTGCCGGAGCTGGCAGCGGGCGCACTCAGCGAATGAGCACGAGAACGAAAGCCGCGAGCGAAGTCGCCGCGATCCTCGAGCGCACGCTCGCCGACGAGCGCCTCTCCGACAGAGACGCCCTCACGCTGCTCGGCTCGCGCGAGCTGATGCGGATCGGGAAGGCCGCCGACGAGATCCGGGGTCGCAAGAACGACCCCGGCCGCGTCACCTTCGTCGTCGATCGCAACATCAACTACACCAACATCTGCTCGGTCCGCTGCGAGTTCTGCTCCTTCTCCAGCGACCCGGGCGACGTCCGCGCCGGCTATCTGCTGCCCAAGTCGATCATCTTCAAGAAGATCGAGGAGACCCTCGCGCTGGGCGGCACCGGCGTCCTTATGCAGGGCGGGCACCATCCCGATCTCGACTTCGCCTACTACGACGATTTGTTCCGCTCGATCAAGGCGCGCTACGAGATTCACCTGCACGCGCTCTCGCCCTCCGAGCTGTTGCACATCTCACGGCGATCGAAAATGCCGCTGCCCGAGACGATCAAGCGCCTGCACGAGGCCGGGCTGGACTCGATTCCGGGCGGCGGCGCCGAGATCCTGGTCGATCGGGTGCGCCGCTCGCTCTCGCCGCGCAAGGCGAAAACGGACGAGTGGCTGGGAGTGATGCGCGAGGCGCAGCTGCAGGGTCTCTCGACCACCGCGACGATGATGTACGGCCACATCGAGACCCTCGCGGAGCGGGTCGAGCACATGCGCCGCATCCGCGAGCTGCAGGACGAGACCGCCGGCTTCCGCGCCTTCATCTCCTGGACCTTCCAGCGCGACGGCAACCGCCTGCAGGACAAGGTCGCCGAGGAGGCGCGCCCGACGCCGTTCGATTACCTGCTCACCCAGGCCGTCAGCCGCCTCTACCTCGACAACATCCCGCATATCCAAGCCAGCTGGCTCACCCAGGGACTGCAGATCGGGCAGCTCGCGCTCGCCTTCGGCGCCGACGACATCGGCTCGACGATGATCGAGGAGAACGTCGTCGCCTCCGCGGGCACGCACTACACCACCAGCACCGAGGAGCTGGCGCAGCTGATCCGCGCCTTCGGCAAGGTGCCGGTGCAGCGCGATACGTACTACCGCGAGATCAGAACGTTCTAGTGGGGCGCCTATCCAGGGGCCAGGTCTTGCATGCAACGCTCTCATCGCCGACCGTAGCGCGCAATCCGGGGGTCAGGTCTTGCACGCAACGCTGCCTCGCCGGGTGTTGCACGCGAGACCTGACCCCCGATGTTGCGCTAGGCTCCCCTCCGTGATCGAGCAGCTTCTCGGCACCCGCCCCTTCCAGATCGGCATCGTCGTGCGCGACGTGCGCGAGGCGGCAGCGCGCTACACGAAGCTGTGGGGAATCGAGGACTGGATGATCGTCGAGAACGGCCCCCAGAACATGCACGGCTTGCACTACATGGGCGAGCCGGCCGATTTTTCGATGCGCCTGGCGCTGACCGGCTCCGATCCCCAGCTCGAGCTGCTGCAGCCGCTCGAAGGCCCTTCGATCCTGGCCGACTGGCTCGAGCGCCGCGGCGAGGGCATGCACCACATGGGCGTCGAGGTCGCCTCGGTGGACGAGACGATCGCGCAGCTGGCCGCCGAGGGAATCAAGTGCGTGCAGCATGGCTACGGCTTCGGCGCCGACGGATCGGGCGCCTTTGCCTACTTCGACACCGAGGCCGAGCTGGGTTGCCTGATCGAGGCGATCGAGCCGGCGAACGAGTAGCGGTCTCTCCGAGGCCTGAGTCCATCTAGACTGGCGCGCGGGTGCTCACAGCTTCGATCACCGGCGCGGTCACCGACCACGTGACCTCCTTCATCGGCTCGAACGGCGTGCTGGCCGTGTTCGGGCTGATGGTGCTCGATGCGGTCTTCCCGGCCGCGTCGGAGATCGTGATGCTCTACGCCGGCGCGCTCGCGGCCGGCGCCTTCTCGCAGTCTGTCGTCCTCTTTGGCCACCCGATCGACTCGCGACCGCTCGCCTTTCTGACGATGGTGCTCGCGGGCACGATCGGCTACACGATCGGATCGCTGGCGGGCTGGGCGATCGGCCTTTACGGCGGCCGGCCCTTCCTCGAGCGCCACGGGCGCTGGTTCCACCTCTCGCACGAGCAGCTGGGGCGAGCCGAGCGCTGGTTCGAGCGCTTCGGAAGCTGGGCCGTGCTGGTCGGGCGGATCACGCCGGTCGCGCGCTCGTTCATCTCCATCCCGGCGGGCGTCTTCCGGGCGCGGATCGTCTCCTACACGATCCTGACCCTGATCGGCTCGACCATCTGGTGCCTCGCGCTGCAGTCGGTCGGGTTCGCGCTGGGCACTCGCTGGAAGGAAGTCCAGCACAGTCTCCACTACGTGGACTACGCCGTGGTGGCCATTTTCGTCGCCGGAGTCGCCTTGATCATTCTTCGCCGGTGGCGCGCGGGTAAACTGGCGGGCCGAGATGCCTAAGATCCCGCTCATCGACGTCAAAGCCCAGTTCTCGCCGCTTGTCGACGAGCTGAGAGCGGGCTTCGAAGAGGTGCTCGAGTCGGGGCAGTTCATCCTCGGCCCCAACGTCAAGGCGTTCGAGAGCGAGGCGGCGGCCCATCTCGGCGTGGCGCAGTCGATCGGTTGCGGAAACGGCACCGACGCGATCACGCTGGTCTTGAGCGCGCTCGGAGTCGGGCCCGGCGACGAGGTCATCTGCCCCGCTTTCACCTTCTACGCCACCGCCGAGCCGATCGCCCTGCTCGGCGCGACGCCCGTCTTCGCCGACATCGAGCGCGAGACGATGAACATCGACCCCGCCGACGTCGCGCGCAAGGTCACGCCGCGCACCAAGGCGATCATGCCGGTGCACCTGTTCGGCCGCCCTGCCAAGATCGACGAGCTCAAAGTTCACGGACTGCCGGTGATCGAGGATGCGGCCCAGGCCTTCGGAGGCGGCGACGTCGCCAAGAAGGGCATCGCAGCCACCTTCAGCTTCTTCCCCACCAAGAACCTCTTCTGCCTCGGCGACGGTGGCCTGGTCGCCACCAACGACGAGGAGCTGGCCGCGAAGGTGCGCATGCTCCGCTTCCACGGCTCACGCGACAAGAAGACGTTCGAGTACGTGGGCTACAACTCGCGCCTCGACGAGATGCAGGCCGTGATGCTGCGCGTGTTCCTCAAGCACATTGCGCGCTGGAACGAGCTGCGCCGTGAGGGCGCCGCACGCTACGCCGAGCTAGGCCTCGGCGAGCTGGTCGAGCTGCCCAAAGACGAGCCCGGCCACGTCTACCACCTCTTCTGCACGCGCAGCCCCGAGCGCGACAAGTTCCGCGATGCACTCGCGGCGGCCGGTATCGGGCACGCCTGCCACTACGTGATACCGCTTCACCTGCAGCCTTCGATGGCTCATCTGGGCTACAAGGAAGGCGACCTGCCCGAGACCGAGCAGGCCGCCCGCGAAAACCTCTGCGTACCACTCTGGGCAGGAATCGCCCGAGAGCAACAGGAGCGCGTGGTAGCGACATTGCAGGACGCGGTCGCCACGCCAGTCCCGTGAACCTGCTCAGCCGGCACCGCCTCTGGCAGGTCGCGGTCGACGGAGTCTTCATAGCCTTTGCCTGGTTCGCGGCCTTCCTGCTGCGCCTCGGCTGGCCAGTCAACAGACCCTACGACCGCTTCATCGAGCCGCGCGTGTTCGTGCTCGTCATCGTCCTCAATTTGGCGATCTTCATCCTCCTCGGCTTCTACACGCGCTGGTGGCGCTACGTCTCGACGCGCGACATCTGGGCGGTAGCCAGGGGCGTTACGGTCGCCTGCATCGTCACCGATCTGGTCGTCTACTTCGCACGTATCCCGCCCCGGGGCTGGTCCTTCCCGCGCTCGGCCGCCGTCATCGACTGGGTGCTGTTGCTGGCGCTCGTTACCGGCTCGCGTGCCGTGGCCAGGACGGTGATCGAACGCCCCAAGGCCGGCGAGCGACTGGCGCGCGGCAAGGAGATCATCATCGCCGGCGCCGGCGACGCGGCCAGCGTCACGCTGAGGGAGCTGTACAAGTACCGCCATCTCGGCTACACGCCGATCGGCCTGGTCGACGACGACCCGCGCAAGCAGCACCTGCGCATGCACGGGGTCAAGGTGCTGGGCACGATCGCCGACCTGCCGCGCCTGTTGCGCGACAACCGGCCCGACGAGGTGCTGATCGCGATGCCCTCCGCCTCGGGCCCGGCGCGGCAGCGGATCGTGGAGATGTGCCGCGAGGCGAAGGTGCCGGTGAAGACGCTGCCGGGACTCTACGAGCTCTTCTCGGGCGAGCTGACCACGCAGATTCGTCCCGTCCAGGTCGAGGACGTGCTGGGGCGCGAGCAGGTGGAGGTGAACTTCGAGCAGGTCGCCGGTTACATCGCGGGGCAGACCGTCGTGGTCACGGGCGCCGGCGGCTCGATCGGCTCGGAGCTTTGCCGCCAGATCGCCCGCGTCGGCCCCGAGAAACTGCTGCTGGTGGAGCGAGGCGAGAATCCTCTGTTCGAGATCGATCGCGAGCTGAGGCAGGATCGCGGCTTCGAGGATTGCGTGGCGGTGCTGGCCGACGCCGGCGACGCCGAGAAGATGCGACCGCTGTTCGAGCAGTACAAGCCGCAGGTCGTGTTCCACGCGGCGGCCTTCAAGCACGTCCCGCTGATGGAGCTGAACCCGCTCGAGTCGGTGCGCAACAACCCGCTCGCCACCCGCTCGCTGGCCCAGGTCGCTCGCGACGCCCATGTCGAGCGCTTCGTGCTCATCTCCACCGACAAGGCGGTCGAGCCACAGACGGTGATGGGGCAGTCCAAGGCGCTCTGCGAATGGGTGATCGAGGCGCTCGGAGCGCAGAAGGAAAACGGAACGAAGTTCATGGCCGTGCGCTTCGGCAACGTGCTCGGCTCCTCGGGCAGCGTGATCCCGATCTTCAAGCGCCAGATCGAGAAGGGCGGTCCCGTAACGGTGACCGACCCCGAGATGACGCGCTATTTCATGACCATCCCCGAGGCCGTCTCGCTCGTCGTGCAGGCCGGCGGCATGGGCGCGAGCGGCCAGGTGTTCGTGCTCGACATGGGCCGGCCGATCAGGATCCTCGACCTGGCCCAGAACATGATCCGCCTCTCGGGCAAGGAGCCCGGGCGCGACATCGAGATCGTCTACTCGGGCATCCGGCCGGGCGAGAAGCTGCACGAGGAGCTATGGGGCACGCACGAGACGGTCTCGCCCACCGAGCACCCGAAGATCCGCAAGCTCACCTGCCCCACGATCGATCCCAAGTGGCTCGACGACGAGCTGGCCGCGCTCTCGGCGCTCGTCGCCGCGGGCGACGCGAAGGGCGTCAGCAAGCGACTGGCGAGGGTCGCGCGGAATGCGCAGCGGCTTCCAGGTAAGAAGGCCAAGACAGTAGCCGCCGCGGACGCGGTCGATGCGGTCTCGGAACAGCCTGTTAGCTGAGATCCGTCGGACTGACTCCCGCGTATCTCCGCCTTTGATTGTCGGCGGCCTCGAACTGTGGAGGTCTCGGCGCAGTCTCGACACA
>Ga0209638_1002206_pt1 | contig 12039 bp, 8 predicted proteins | sample BarGraNGADG00211_FD_184490 | JGI IMG/M metagenome (GOLD analysis project Ga0209638, IMG submission 184490) | Arctic peat soil microbial communities from Barrow, Alaska - Barrow Graham LP Ref core NGADG0002-211 (SPAdes) (version 2) | ecosystem: Environmental > Terrestrial > Soil > Wetlands > Peat... | reverse complement strand
TGCACAACGGGCTGCCCGATCTCCTGGAACCAGAGGGACAGGACGAGCAGCGACCAGAGCCAGTGGCTGTTATCGCGGCGCCCGCTATCGTGTTCTTGGAGCAGGGCGCGCAGGAACTCCGGTGAGACGATGCCGCGATCGAGGAACTCCGCCGCGGTCACGTGGTCCCAGAGAAACTCGCGCAACTCGCCGCGGAACCAATCGGCCAGCGGTACGCCGAAACCCCACTTCGGGCGGTGGAGCAGTGCCGCGGGCAGACGGTCGCCGAGCGCCTCCAACAGAATTCGCTTGCCCTGCCCCCCGGCAATTTTCCAGGCATGCGGAATGGTGGCGGCGAGTTCCGCCAACTCGTGGTCCAGCAACGGGCAGCGCACCTCGAGCGAATTCGCCATGGACATGCGATCCACCTTGACCAGCATGTCGCCGGTCAGGTTGGCGGTGGCCTCCCAGTACATTACCTGGGAGAGCGTGCCGGCGTCCTCGGGCAGGATGCAATGGGGGAGAATGCGCGCCAGGAAGCCGGCCTCGGCGGGCATCATCCACTCCGGCCGCAGCAGGCGCGAACACATGTGGAAGGGCGCGTAGTTGAAGGCGAAATAGCGGTCCAGACCGTTGCGCCTCCCCACCATGTGCAGGAAATTCTTGCCATACGCGGAATACGGCAGACTGGCTGAAATCGAGGACATCAGCCAACGCAACCATTGCGGAACGTGGTCCAGCGGGCTCAGGCGCTGCACCTGCTGCAAGCTGGTGTAGCCGCCGAACAGTTCGTCGCCGCCATCGCCAGAGAGCGCCACCTTGACGGATCGCGCGGCGAACTCGCTCACGATGAAGGTGGGTATGGCGGAAGCGTCGGCGAATGGCTCGCCGAAGTGTTTGGTGAATTTCCGGATGATGCCGATCGCTTCGGGCCGCACCACGATTTCATGATGGTCGGTGGCATATTTCTCGGCCACCATCTTGGCATAGGGCAGTTCATTGAAGCGGCTTTCTTCGAAGCCGATGGAAAACGTCTTGACCGGTTCCGGCGACTGGCGCGCCATGGATGCCACCACGGAACTGGAATCGATGCCGCCGCTCAGGAACGCGCCGAGCGGTACGTCGGCGATCATGCGGATGCGCACGGCTTCGTCGAACTTCTCGCGGACGCGGATGACGGCCTCGGCGTGAGTCAGGCCGGGCGCGGGTTCGGCGGCCGGCACCGGCATCTGCCAGTAGCGGCCCTGTTGCACCGCGCCGCGCTGGTAGGTGAGCCAGCCACCGGCGGGAACCCGGCGGATGGCCCGGTAGGCGGTCAGCGGATCCGGAATGTAATTGAACTGGAAGTACAGGCGGAGCGCCTCCGGGTCGGTTTCGAGCGGAACCCCGGCTTGGCGCAGGCAGGAGATTTCACTGCCGAAATAGATGCCGGTGGGCAGTACGGCGTAGTACAGCGGCTTCTTGCCAAAGCGGTCGCGGGCCAGCAGGAGACGGCTCTGGCGGGCATCCCAGATGGCGAAGGCGAACATGCCGCGGAGCCGCTTGAGACCCTCCACGCCTTCCTCTTCGTAAAGGTGAACCAGCGTCTCGGTGTCGCTGGAGGTCTGGAACCGGTGCCCGCGCGCCATCAGGCCGGCGCGCAATTCCTGGTAGTTGTAGATCTCGCCATTGAACACGATCCACACGGTGCCATCCTCATTGGAGATCGGCTGGTGGCCGGTGGAGAGATCGATGATGCTGAGGCGGCGCATGCCGATACCGCACCCGCGATCGACATGTACGCCTTCGTCGTCCGGACCACGATGGCGAATCTCGTCGCACATGGCCTGGACGAGCGAATGCTGGGCAGGTTGATCGAGACGCACAAAACCGGCAATACCGCACATAGGAAGCCTGCGACGAAGGGGTCCTCCTTCGAATTTAGCATCGGTGGCGGAGTGGGCGCTAACTACCCCGGCGTATAATGGGGATCGAGTCATGCCGCACAGCTTCCCTTCCCTTTATAAAGCCGATCTTCTGCGGGCCATCGAATCGATCGACCTGGCGAAGGTAACCGAAGCCATCGACATCCTCAAGCGCGCGCGCGACGAGAAGCGCCACATCTTCGTGTGCGGCAACGGCGGCAGCGCTTCCACCGCGTCCCACTTCGCCTGCGACATGGTCAAGGGCGCGAGTTTTGGGCGCGAGTCGCGATTCCGCATCATGGCGCTCACCGATTCGCTGCCCACCATCACCGCCTACTCCAACGACGTCGGCTACGATTGCGTCTTCGCGGAGCAGCTCAAGAACTTCGCGCAACCCGGCGACGTGGTCATCGCGATCTCCGGCTCCGGCAATTCGCCCAACGTGCTGCGTGCCATCGAGTATGCCGGCTCGATCGGCTGCCGCACCATCGCGCTCACCGGCCGCGACGGCGGCAAACTGGGTCCGCTCGCCCAGTTGAACCTGCAGGCCTCCAATCCGCACATGGGCCGCATCGAGGATGTGCATATGATCGTGATGCACATGATCTGCTACTACTTCATGGACGCGGAGAAACCTGCCGCCGTGGAGGCGTGAGCGCGGTGATCGGTGCACCCGCCGGCATCGGCCGCCCTCCCAGACCTCTGAAACGCATTGCGTACGGGCTGTTGTCCGCCGCATTGGCGGCGGTATTGCTGTATTACTCGCTGCGCGGGGTGGAATGGGCCCGCGTTTGGACCACCATTACCCACGCTCGCTGGCAGTACCTGGTGGCTGCCTGCCTGACCACCTGCTGCGCCTTTTTCCTGCGCTCGTTCCGCTGGCGCATCCTGCTCAACACGGACGTCCACTTCGACGTGCTCACGGTATTTGTGGCGACCATGGCGGGCTATCTGGGCAATGCCTTCCTGCCGGCGCGAGCCGGGGAGTTTGTGCGAACATACATCATCAGCAGCCGCTCGTCTTTGAGCAAGACCTACGTGCTGACCACGGCTCTGAGTGAGCGCATGGTGGACGCCATCGCGCTGGTGCTGGCCAGTTCGGTGGTGCTGTTGGGCGTCAACCCGAAGCCCGCCTGGCTGGGCGATGTGAGCCGCACCACGGCGCTGATCGCCGGCGTGGGGTTGCTGACCATCGCGATCGTGCCGCACACCGGGGATCTGGTCGAGAGACTACTCCGACGGATACCCATGCCCGCGGGACTGCGCGATCGCCTGCTGGAACTGGCGGCCCAGATTCTACTCGGCCTGCGGACGTTTCACAGCCCCGGGCGGCTGGCGGGTTTTGCTTTCTGGACCGTCGTGGTCTGGTCCCTGGACTGCGTTACTGTCATGCTGGGCGCTCACGCCCTGGGGTTGGACTTGCCGTTCCGCGTGGCCCTGCTTTTGTTGACGGGCCTGGGGTTGGGAAGCGCGCTGCCCTCGACGCCCGGGTATGTGGGGATCTATCAGTTCGTTACGGTCAGCGTGCTGACCCCGTTCGGCGTCAGCCGTGACGCCGCACTGGCGTATAGCTTCGTCTCGCAAGCCATGGGCTACGTGGTGGTACTGATCTTGGGCCTTCCGGCGCTGTACCGCGTCAAGGATTGGCGGCAGGCGATCAAAGGGGCCGCGCGGTGACCGCCGATTGACCTGTGTCGCCGATTAGAGTGACCGTCATCGTAGTGCCGGATGGGAGCGGAGCCGCGCCGCCCGGCCCGCGAGGTACCCCGGTCGCGGCTCCGAATGAGGCTTTGTCCGGTGGCTCCGGACCTGGCTGCTAAGATGGCTGTGTATGCAAGGCGCCCTGCTGGGTAAAACGGCCGTTGCCGCGATGCTGCTTGCCCTGCCCGGCCGGCTGTGCTCACAAGCGATTGAGGTCGCTCCGAAGGCCGTCAAGCTCGTGCAGGTGGAGGGCGGTCCCCTGGCCCTGGCGAAAGTTTCGATTCGCTCCGCCGGTGCTAATCCTCAGAACTGGACAGTCACCGCCACGCCGGGGGACGCCAACGATCCCTGGATCCAGTTGAGCGCCCCCGGCGGCACAACGCCCGCCGTGCTGACGGTCGGAATCGTCGATTGGCGCGGGGAATCGAAGAAACCGGGCAAATATCCGGCCAGCATCAGTATTAAGTCGGCCGGTGCGGCCGTGACCCTTCCGGTGGAGTTGGAAGTTCGCGCCGCCAATCCGCCGCCGGTCTTCAGCTACCTTGCCGGACCGGCCGGATGCAACAAGGCGGCGGGCTACCCCGATCCACCGCTTTGCACGCCGCTTACGCTTCCCGGCATTTTCGGTCCGCCCCAGGCCGGAACCAGCTACGTCGATCCGAATTTCGGCGGCCGCGTCCGCGTGTTGACCGCCGCTCCGGTCTACCACACCTATGCCACCCCGTCGCCGCTCAGCGCGCATAAGAAGTATCTGATGAGCTATCTCGAGAATGGCACGTGGGAGATTGTCGATGTCGCCACCGCGCGCGTGCGTTTCCTGCGCGCCCAGTGCAATCAGAGTTACTTCTGGGATGCCAATGACGACGAAGTGTACTACTACTTTCAGGACGCCGCGATCCTCAAACACGATCTGCGCAACAATAAGAGCGCCGTCCTGATCGATTACTCCAAAGAGTCCGAGCAGTTTCATATTATTGCGCACGGCGGTACCGGCGACACTTCCAAGGACAATTGGGTCTCCTTCTGGGCGCCCGACGATAAGACGGTCTGCGCCGTCGATCTCAATCGCATTAAGACCTTTTGCGCGGATTACGCGGAATCCCAGCGCAACCTGCCCTATGGCAATGTCGATTTCACCCTGATTTCCAAAGGGACGGACCGCACCAGCGGAAAGCGTTACGTCATGCTGATTGCGCCGCCGGCGATGGGGGTGTTTTCGGTCGACGAGGCCAAAGGCGCTTTGAAACTGGAATACCGCGGACCGGAGAGTCCCGAAAAACCGGGGAATCACGACGGGGTCTGCGATCCCGGTGAACGCTGCTACGTCGGCTCGCATTTGGACACCCTGGAGGACTCCGCTGGCATTCAGTACCTGGTGGCGAATGGCGAGAACAGCATTCCGTGCGAGGTGTCTTTATCGACCTATCGGTTGAATACCGGGCTCAATCTGCTCAAACAGGTGGAACTGGGAGGAGGCAGGAAGAAGGTCATGACCCTTTGGCGGTGCGGCCGGGGCTGGGTCGATGAGCACGTGGGGTGTGCCAAGTCCGCGCCGTATTGCGTGATCTCCACCCAGTCCGAAGCGCGCCGGCCGGACGACATGTCCGAGGCTGTTCCCACGCCGCACGCCGGAGAGATCGTCGTCATGCGCGAGAACGGATTGGAAATCCGCCGCCTCGCCCTGACCCGCACCGTCTTCTTTACCAACGCCGGCGACGGCAATTACTGGGCCGCCCCCCGCGCGGCGATGTCCAACGACGGCTCCCTGGTGACGTCCGATTCGAATTTCGGCCAGGGCGGCAAACCACGTGTGACGTTGATCGAAACCGGCTTCGGCCCCAAGCCCAATTGAGCGCTTGGCGGAACCTCGCTGCCGATTGCCGGTGCGGCGGCCTGTTCTTGCCGGGAATCGGTAAATCCTTGGCGACTTATGGCGATCTATCTTGATCTGGGCTGCGGCCAGAGATTAGTCCTCGGGGCTACTGCAGAGGTCAACCCAAAGCAGTGCGCCGGGATGAACCACGTTGATTGCAGCCAAGATTGCATTCAAATTGGCGGTGATCAGGGATTCGTCGTTGTCGCTCAGGACGATGAGCGCTACTGGGGAGTTCCTTCTATTCTGCTGGTATCGGATACCCTGATCGGCAGTGATAATGGCCTCGAAGCCGGCATCCTCAGCGGCTTTGAGCAGTGCCCCATTACTAAGGCCTGCCCATCCTTGGTAAGCGGCAGTTCGGACGTCATGGCCGGCAAGCAGCCGCCTGAGCTTGTGGGGGAGATTTTCATCGAGGAGGATGCGCATGGATCACGATGGCTGGAAGTGGTTCTCCCAAGAAGACGGGATCGGCCGAGCGTGCGAGGAAGTCCAAGACCGCTTCGATCTGCTCGCGCGCCACTGACGGATAGTCCTCGACGAGTTGGTCCAGGGTCAAGTGCTTCAGGTTCTTGAGAATTGCAGACACAGGCACACGGGTTCCGCGAAACACCCAGGCTCCGCTGACTTTTCCAGGGATGCTTTCGAGAACCGGGCATTTTGACCAATCGGGCATAATGGGTTTACCTTCCAATTCGATGCTAACGTGTGGCGCCTGGAACAGCAAGGTAGCGGCGGATCCTCGCGAGGCGGACCACCCGCAGCGCCGGGTTTGACGAGCAGTCTGCGATTGCCCCAACTCCACCAGACTCAGCGTTTGCCATCGGGTTGCCTTACGCCCATTGCCGACGTTTGGACAAGTCAAGCGAATAGCTCCCGCCTGACGCCGCAAGGTTTAGTAATGCCGACATCTGTCACGAAACCCACCACGAATCGGTCCACCAACCCTTAACTTAACGCCGATGCTGGGAAAGAATACGCCCGCCAGCGGGCGTTGACAGGCTGAAGCCTGCCCCACCTCCGGCAGCGCCAGATGATACACTTTCCGCCGGAGGCGTATGTGGCAGCGGAAAAGCAAACCCGGCGTGAGTGGTTGAGCGCGGTTCCGGCCGCGGCGGCGGTTGCCTCAACGGCAGCCGCCCAAACTGGCGGCGGCGTCAGCCGGCCCAATATCGTTCTGGTGATTTCAGACCAGTTTCGCTGGGATTGCGTCGGCGCCATGGGCCTCAATCCCATGAACCTGACGCCCAACCTGGACCAGATGGCCTCGCGCGGCGTGATATTCCGCCAGGCAATCTCCAACCAGCCGGTGTGCGCCCCGGCGCGAGCCAGCATTTTCACCGGCCAGTATCCCAGCAAGCACGGCGTGTGGAAGAATGCCTTCGGCCTGGCGGCAGATGCCACCACGCTGGCCACCGTCATGAAGCAGGCCGGCTACTCCACCAACTACATCGGCAAGTGGCATCTCGCGCGGCCGGAGGCCGGCACCGCCGCCGAAACCCGCGGCGCGGTAAAACGCGGGCATCGCGGCGGGTTTGCCGACCTGTGGGAAGCAGCCAACGCCCTGGAGTTGACCTCCCACGCCTACGAGGGCGACCTCTTCGATAGCGACGACAAGCCCATCCACTTCTCCAACCGTTACCGCGCCGACTTCATGACCGACCGCGCGCAACTCTTCCTCCGCTCGCCAGCCGCCAAATCGCCGTTCCTGCTGACGCTCTCCTATCTCGAAGTCCACCACCAGAACGATAAGGACACCTTCGATCCGCCGAAGGAGTTCGCCGGGCGATATCCCAATCCCTTCATCCCGCCCGACCTGCGCCCGCTGCCCGGGACATGGCCCAGCCAGATTGCCGACTACTTCGCCTGCGTCGCCAAGATCGATGAGGTGGTCGGCACCCTCCGCCAGACGCTGGTGGAAACCGGCATGGACAAGAACACCATCTTCATGTTCACCAGCGATCACGGCAATCACTTCCGCACGCGCAATTCGGAGTACAAGCGAAGCCCGCATGAAAGCTCCATTCACATCCCGCTGATTATCGAAGGCCCCGGCTTCCATCGCGGCATGCAGGTTTCCGAGTTGGTGAGCCACGTGGATTTCGCGCCCACCCTGCTTTCCGCCGCCGGCCTGCCCGTGCCCTCCACCATGCAGGGCCACAATTTCCTCCCGCTGCTGGACCGCCGCACCGAAGGCTGGCGCAACGAGGTCTACTTCGAAATGTCGGAGTTCATCACCGGACGCGGCCTGCGGACGCCGCAGTACACGTATGCCGCCGCCGCGCCCCGAGTGCCCGGATGGCAGGCCGTTCCGTCGGTGGAGAAATACGTGGAGTACATGCTCTACGATCTCAATGCCGATCCGTACCAGCAAGTCAATCTCGCCGGCCGCGTCCCCTATCGGGAAATCGCCACCGGGTTGCGCCAGCGTCTGCTCGCGCGCATGCGTGAAGCTAGCGGCGAACGCGCCACCATCGACCCCGCCTGGTTCCCGTATTCATAGGTAGGCGGCGCGCCCTTCCGCCGCTACACTCCTCTCGCAGGGGCGGCATTCCGTCGCCCCCCGCGGCCGGCCGCCGCCTGTCGGCCAATTCGCACACTGTGACCCGTCCGGAGAACGCGAGGACTCCAATCCCAATGCCTCCAACAACCTGCGCCGTTTAAAAGAAAGGAGTACCGCTCCGGATCCGCCGCGTGGAACGTGTGGCAACCGGCGTGCCCTTGTCACCACATCGCACTTGCGAATTGAGGATGGCCCGATGAGACACCTGTACAAGTCATGGTTGCATGGAACCCTGGGTTTGCTGATGCTGGCCGCGCCGGCAACGGGAGCGAACCCCGGAACCGTCCGGGAACTGGAACGGATCGGTAGTGAGATGGAGCGCGTCTCGGCCGCGGTCGGGCCCAAGGTGGTTCAGATCGTCACCCAGTCCCTCAAAGTGGCCGGAACCGGCGACGAGCAACCGGCCGGGGTTCTGGTGGCCGAGCGCGGCCGCGGTTCGGGCTTCTTTGTCGCGCCGGATGGCTATCTGATCACCAACGCCCATGTCGTCGCCAATGCCACCCGCATCCGGGTTCTGGCGGCCACGCCGGGCGCCAGCCCTGCCGATTCTCCCCGCGAGTACACCGCCTCGGTGACCGGCATCGACGCCGACAACGATCTCGCGCTGCTCAAGATCGATGCCCAGCCCGTCCCTTTCTTTGACCTGACCCGCGACGCCACCGCGCGTCAGGGCCAGTTGGTGTTGGCCTACGGAAGCCCCATGGGACTTGCCCAATCCGCCTCGCTGGGCCTGGTCAGTGCGGTAGACCGCCAACTCAATCCCGACGATCCCCGGGCCTACATCCAGACCGACGCATCCATGAACCCCGGCAATTCGGGAGGCCCGCTGGTGGATCTCGAGGGCAAACTGCTGGGCATCAATACCATGATCCTGTCTCAATCCGGCGGCAGCGAAGGACTCGGGTTCGCCGTACCGCTCGATGTTATCCGGCAATCCTATGCGGCTCTCCGCGACCGGGGTACGGTGGCCAGACCGCGTCTGGGGATCCAGCCGCGCAGCCTCACCGCCGACCTCATCGCCGGCTTGGGGCTGAAGCAGCGCCAGGGTGTCCTGGTAGAAGACGTCGAACCCTACGGTCCGGCTGCTGCCGCGGGCCTTCTGCCGGGCGATGTCCTGGTCTCGCTGGGCGCCGAACCCGTCCACACGATGCGCGATCTCTATCGCGCCGAATGCGCCCTCTCCGCCGGCGCGCCGGTGGAACTGGCGGTCATGCGTGGGCCCGATACGCGGCTGCTGCGCATCACCCCGGGCGCGGCGCGAAAACTCCCGCCGGCGTTGTCCGCCGGAAGCGTTACGGAAAAGGAGAATCTGGTATTTCGCCTCGGCATGTACGGCGCCACCCTCACGCCGGCGTTGGCATTGACGTTGGGCGGCGTTCGCGGCGGGCCCGGCGTGTTGGTGCTGGCGCTCGCCGGAACGGGTCTGGCCGGAGAGAACGCGATCGAGCTTGGCGACGTGGTTCACGGGGTCAACGGCGCGGCGGTGGACGCGGTGGAGGCTCTGCGGAGCAGCCTCGAAGCCGTCCCCGACGGCGCGCCCATCGTCCTGCAGATCGAGCGGGCCGGCATGCTCTCCTATGTGACCCCCGGCGCCATGCCCGGCGCCGAGCAGCGCCTCAAGAAGACCAGTTCCGCGATACGCACGGACGGCAGCAACCCGCCGGCGCGCGGGCTTCAGTATTAGAGATTCGTCAGAAGCATCTGTGGGTGAGTTCCGGTTCGTGCGCCGCGACATGAATGTGGAATCGCTGGCGTGATGTGCTCCAAACAATTCATTTCTTCGTGCGCCGCGACGAGTCTTGCGGGGCACTTCGTCGCCGCACCGTAGCGTAGCCTTCCAGGCCGCCATGCCCCCATTCGTGGGGGCATTCTTCCTCCACGCCAGAAGACATCTCGGCACGAATGCCGAGATGGCCGCCTGGAAAGGCGGCTCTACGGAGCCGCTTCACAGTTTACGCAGCATCACCAGCAAGACGTCGTTCTCGCGCAGGGGAAGGTCCTTGGTGAACAAGCCGCCAGGGTGTTTCAGCGAAACCTGCTGAAGCGGCGCCCCACTGGCGCCTTGGCGGAGCGCCTCGGTCTGCGCGCGCGTGAGCTGATCGGGCGCGCCCATGTCGAGGTACATTGTGTAGGCATCGTTCACGCGGTAGCCCGTCTGATAGACCTGCAACCAGTAGGTTCCGGCCGGCAGGTTGCGGACGCGCAGGGAAGCCGGGCGGGCCGGGCGGGCGGGTTGTTCGCGCTTGTAGAAAACCTGATCGTTCACGCCGGCGGGCGGCACGACCGGCGTGAAATCCCAGAGCAGCGCCTGGAGGTCGCCGGCAGCGTTGCGGCAGACCCACGACGAATCGTCGGCATTGACCAGTTCCTGGGGCCCAAGCCGGTTGAGGAATTGGTACGCGTAGTAGGCTGGTTTGCGAATGGCCTGATAGTTCAAGAGCCCGAAGCCGCCGTGAAAGGGCGTCATCCGCGGGCCATTCTCCTCAAAGATGTCGGTGAAGACCCAATAGGACAGCGAATCGACCGACTCCTGCGCACCTTTGATTTTGTCGAGGATGAACGCCGCCTGGTGATACTGATCGTGCACATAGTCGGTCGGGGTGTAGGCCGAACTCCATTCGGTGAAGTGCAGTGGGAGATCCGGCAGCGGAGATTTCCGGATCAGCTCGCGGGAATGCACCATGCGCGCGCGCACCGCGGTACGGTCGCCATCGAGCACCGTGCCTCGGGCGCCCGTCTCGTCGAAGAAGCCTTCCTTGACGCCGTAGGCATGGGTGGAAATGAAATCAAGCGGCACGCGCTCGCGCACGCAGTAGCGCAACAGCTCTTCCTCGAATCGATACGGGATCGCCGAAGCGGGTCCACCGACACGGTATTCTTTCGAGACGCTCTTCACCGCGTCGGCGGCGGACTTGTAGAGCTTGAGATACTCGGCCAGATCGGCGCTCCAGAACGGCGGGATGTCGGCCTCGTTCCAGACTTCGAAGTACCAGGTTTTCACTTCGGCGTCGCCGTAGCGCTCGCGGAAGTGGCGCACGAGGCTGGCAACAAGCGCGCCCCATTTGTCGTAGGACTTGGGCGGCGTGATGTTGCCGCGCCACCAGAAGACGGTCTTGTCGGAGCTGGCCAGGTCGTGGGGCATGAAGGCCAGCTCGACGAATGGCTTCAACCCGATGCCGAGCAGGTAGTCGTAGAGCTTGTCGACATACTGCCAGTTGTAGATTGGATTGCCGTTGGCCTGCTCTTTGTAGACGCCCATGTCGTCGTGCAGCAGGCCATGCATGCGGATGCAGCGGAAACCGATCTCCTTCTTGCCAGTCGGCTCGCAAGCCTTCGTTGGCGCGGCCCGCGCCGATACACTCCTTCCATACCGTGCTGTGCGGTCCGCGCACGCTCGAGAAGTCCACCTCGATGACGCGCGCGGGTGTGCCGCCCGGACCGGGCTGCGCGGAAAGAACACCCGCCAGGCTGAAGAGAAACGACGGAATGAAGATTGACACGGAGTTCACGTGAGGCACCTGCTTTCCACAGCTTTCGCGACCTCCCAGAATACCAAGACTGGGAACACACCGAGTTTAGATAGGCAGAGCGGCATGCGAGAATAGCAGGGGTAAGTATCGGCCGCGCGATAGCGCGCCATTGGAACCAGCATGAGCTACGACGTCGACGAAGGAATAATACCCACTTTGAAACTCGCGTTGGACTCGATGACCGCGGTTGAACTCAGGAAGCTCGTGGCCCTGACCGGGCAGAAAGTGCCTGGCACGAAGGGGGACATGGCCGCCCTCATCGTCCAACACCTCGCAGGGGAGCGTTTGCGCTCGGTCTGGGAGGGCCTGGATGAGTTGCAGCGCGCGGCTGTGGCCGAGGCTGTGCATTCGCCGTCGTCGCAATTCTACTCCGGCCAGTTCCGCGCCAAATACGGCGGGGATCCGAACTGGGGTTCCGAAGGCAAGTACAGGTCCGAACGCACGCCGTCGCGCCTTTGTCTCTTCCTGTACAGAGACTACATGCTGCCG
>Ga0209638_1002202_pt1 | contig 12053 bp, 12 predicted proteins | sample BarGraNGADG00211_FD_184490 | JGI IMG/M metagenome (GOLD analysis project Ga0209638, IMG submission 184490) | Arctic peat soil microbial communities from Barrow, Alaska - Barrow Graham LP Ref core NGADG0002-211 (SPAdes) (version 2) | ecosystem: Environmental > Terrestrial > Soil > Wetlands > Peat... | reverse complement strand
AATTTTTCTTGAGTTCAGAGATCAAGTCTTCGATACCACCTGTGGCGATGGGATCAAGAGCTGAGGTGGATTCGTCGAACAGGATCACGTCCGGCTTGACAGCCAGTACGCGTGCAATGCAAATCCGCTGCTGTTGTCCGAGCGAAAAGCCCAAGGCATTGGCTCGCAAATCCCCCTTGACTTCGTCCCACAGGACGGCATCTTTAAGGCTCTGTTCCACAAGATCATCCAAATTGGATTTATCCTGGACCAACCCCAGCACGCGCGGGCCGAACGCCACATTATCATATACCGACTGCGGGAACGGGTTCGGTTTCTGGAACACCATCCCGACCTGACGGCGCAGTTCGGCCACATTGTAATCTGGGGCGTAGATATTCTTGCCATCCAGCAGAATATCACCCTCCAGGCGTGTCCCTGGGATGGTGTCATTCATCCGGTTCAGGCAGCGCAGGAAGGTTGATTTGCCACATCCCGAGGGCCCAATCAATGCAGTGACTTTGCGCGGCAGGATGTCCATATTGATCTTGGAAAGAGCTAATTTTGTGCCGTAAAAGAAATCCAGGTTGGAGATTGCAAACACGGGGGTTTGGGTCACGTGTCAATTTTACACGATTCCGCCTGCTGGAGCACCCTGTTATAATTTATAATCTGGGCAATGAAAGCTGTCCCTCTCCTATTGCTTGTATCATTATTAATTTGTTCCGCTTGCGGAGGAAGCCCAGGTCAGACAACCCCTTCAGCCAGGACTTCAGCCTACATCCAAAATAAAGGCTCCGACACGATCGTCAACCTGGCTCTTGCCTGGGCTGAGCGATACCAGACCGAGCATCCAGACATTAGCATATCGGTAACCGGGGGCGGGTCTGGAACCGGGATTGCAGCCCTCATCAACGGGACGGTGGACATTGCGAATGCCTCACGTGCCATTACTGCCGATGAAATAAAACAAGCAAAAGCAAACGGGGTCAATCCGGTCCAGGTTGTGATCTCGCGGGACGCCATTGCCGTCGTCGTTAACCCGCAGAACCCGGTGCGACGTTTGACCCTTCAGCAAATATCTGATATCTACAGCGGTAAGATCAACAACTGGACAGGCGTTGGCGGCGATGACCGGCCCATCGTGCGGCTCTCGCGCGAGACCAACTCCGGTACCCATGTTTATTTCCTGCAAACGGTTATCCGCCTGGGTGACCCGAAGAATACCACCCTGTTTTCGACCGACACCCTGCTGCTGCCCTCCTCGGAAGGTATCATCAACGAGGTGCGCCAGAATCCCAACGCCATCGGATACGATGGTCTTGGTTACATTCCGCCTGACTTGATGAACAGCGTGATCGCCGTTGCCGTCGATGCCGGTGGGGCGTACGTTATCCCATCTATTACCACGGTCAACAACAATTCCTACCCGGTGTCCCGGGACCTGTACATGTACACCAATGGGCAGCCGACCGGCGCGATTAAAGATTACATCAATTGGATCCTTTCGCCAGAGGCACAGAAAATCGTCGCCGATCTGGGTTTCGTGCCGATAAAGTAGCCAATCAGACATTTGCCAGCGGAGAAAAATGGATAAATCCCCCAATTGGCGTGAAACCTTCGTGACAGCAATTGTAAAAACCTGTGGTTATTCGGCGGTTGTTTTTGTCATCCTTATCTTCTTTTTCCTGCTGCGCCAGGGCCTCCCGGCCCTGCTCGAGGTTAAACTCGGCGATCTGTTTACCACGCGCTGGTATCCCATTGAAAACCACTTTGGCATCCTGCCGCTGCTGACTGGATCACTGGTTGTGACGGTTGGGGCCATGCTGATCGCCATTCCATTTGGAATAGGGACAGCCGTCTTTCTCGCTGAAATTGCCCCACGCTGGATGCGTGAAATCCTCAAACCGCTGGTGGAGTTATTGGGTGGAATACCATCGGTGGTGCTCGGCTTCCTTGGGATTCTGCTGCTCTCGCCGTTCCTGCGAGTCTTTCTAAATCTGCCCACCGGTCTGACCGCTCTGGCTGGAGCGCTGCTCCTGGGTGCGATTGCCATCCCAACCACCGTCTCAATCGCTGAGGATGCCCTGGACTCTGTCCCGCAAGGTTACCGCGAGGGAGCACTGGCCCTGGGTGCCACCAAATGGCAAACCATCTGGCGGGTGACTCTTCCTGCAGCCCGTTCCGGCGTATTGACTGCGCTCATGCTGGGTGTGGGCCGCACGATCGGCGAGACGATGGCAGTGATGATGGTCACCGGCAACGCACCGGTGATGGCGATTAAATTGACTTCCATTCTCTCCCCCGTCCGCACCATGACAGCAACCATTGCCGCTGAAATGGGTGAGGTCGCCAACGGCAGCAGCCATTATCACGTTTTGTTTCTCATCGGCTTAATATTGTTCCTCATTTCGCTGGCGGTGAATATCACCGCTTCGTCGGTGATATTTAAATCCCGGAAACGTGCTGAAAGGGTGCTGTCATGAAACGCCGCTTCAAGGCAGACCGCTTCCTTGTCCAGCGCATGGGTATTTCGCTCATCGCGCTGGCAGCCATCCTGACCGTCGTCCCGATCATCGGGTTGTTCGGTTACATCATTGCCAAAGGTGCTCCCGCCATCTCGTGGGAGTTTCTGACTACCATGCCGAGCAATGGAATGCGCGCCGGAGGCATCCTGCCTGCCATCGTCGGGACATTCTATCTCACGCTGGGGACTGCTGTCTTATCGGTTCCGCTTGGGATTGCCGCTGCAATTTATCTTGCGGAATACGCCAAAGAGAACTGGGTGACGCGTCTCATCCGGATTGCCATCATCAACCTGGCTGGCATCCCCTCAGTAGTCTATGGACTGTTTGGTCTCGGCTTGTTCGTGCTCTTCCTGAAATTTGGCACCAGCATCCTGTCTGCATCGCTAACTCTCTCGATCATGACCCTGCCGGTCATCATCAGCGCGGCCGAGGAAGCCCTGCGGGCTGTGCCGCAATCCTTCCGGACGGTAAGTATTTCACTGGGCGGCACGCGCTGGCAGACCATTCGGAAGATCATTCTTCCGCAAGCGCTGCCCGGAATTATGACCGGGGTCATCCTTGGCCTGGAGCGCGCCGCCGGGGAGACCGCGCCGATCCTGTTCACCGGGGCGGCTTTCTTCCTGCCGCGACTACCCGGTTCGCCACTCGATGCCACCATGGCCCTGCCCTATCACTTGTTTGTCATTTCCACTCAAGTTCCCGAAATGCCGATCCAGATCCAATATGGTACAGCCCTAGTGCTTATCGTTTTCGTATTGGGCATGAACCTGATTGCAACATTCATCCGGTCCCGCGCCAGGGCAAAAAGACAATGGTAATTTAGTCATGGCAGCCATTAAAATAATCGTTCAGAATTTGTCATTGCAATATTCCGATGGGACCGAATCCCTGCGCGATATTAATCTGGACATCCCTGCAAATAACATCACTGTTCTCTTCGGACCTGCCGGTGGAGGTAAATCATCCCTGCTGCGCTGCCTCAATCGCCTGAACGATCTGACCGAGGTGCAAGCAATAACAGGGAAAATCCTGCTGGACGGCGAAAATATCCTTGACCCAAAAACGGACGTTATTGCCTTGCGCCGCCGCGTCGGGATGGTCTTTGCCCGCCCGGTAGTTTTGCCGATGTCCATCCGCCAGAATCTCACTTATGGGTTGGAACTGGCAGGCGAGAAACACAAATCCAAATTGGAAGAAGCAGTGGAACGCAGCCTGAAACTGGCCGCCCTTTGGGAGGAGGTAAAAGACCGCCTGGAAGACGCGGCTGTGGCTCTCTCCGGCGGGCAGCAGCAGCGCCTGTGCCTGGCACGCGTCCTGGCCAACCAACCGGAAGTGATTCTGCTCGACGAACCCACATCAGGTCTGGACCCGATTTCGACCGGCAAAGTCGAAGCTGCCTTGCAGGAACTCAAGAAGAATTACACCATTATCCTGGTACCGCATTCAGTGCAGCAGGCTGCCCGAACGGCTGATTTTGCTGCTTTCTTCCTGCAGGGTGAACTGGTGGAGGCTGCCGAAGGCAAAGAAATCTTTACCCACCCAAAAGAGAAGCGCACTGAAGATTACGTCGAAGGACGGTTTGGGTAGGGACACGTAGATTTCGCCCATAGGTATTGATCATGGCAGAAATTATCCTTGTTGTCGAAGACGAACCTTCTTTGCAGGAAACACTGGTCTATAACCTCAAAAAACAAGGTTATACGGTGGAGACTGCCGGGGATGGACGATCCGCCCTGGAAACAGCCCGCCGCTTGAAGCCGGATCTGATCGTCCTGGATATCATGCTCCCCGAACTGGACGGCTTCGAAGTCACCAAGCTCCTGAGGCGCGAGATGATCGTTCCCATCCTCATGCTGACCGCCCGCGACGAAGAAATCGACCGGGTCGTCGGGCTGGAGGTGGGCGCCGACGATTACCTGACCAAGCCCTTTTCGATGCGCGAACTGCTGGCACGTGTCAAGGCGCAGTTGCGACGCGCCCAACTCGTTCGAGATGATCAGGCAAAGATTCAGTCCGGAGAGTCTCTTTCCCCTCAGGAAACACTTGTTTTCGGCAACCTGGTTATCAACCAATCCCGACGCGAGGTCCTGTTGGATGCACAGGTGTTGGCGCTCAAGCCGCAGGAATATGATTTGCTTTTGTTTTTCGCCCAGTACAAACGCCAGATGCTATCGCGTGAGTTTCTCCTGGAGCGCGTCTGGGGCTGGGACTATACAGGCAACAGCCGCACGGTGGATGTACATGTTCGCTGGCTGCGGCAAAAGATCGAAGCTTACCCGGCCGCTCCGGTCCGCATCGTTACCGTGCGCGGCGGGGGCTACCGTTTCGAAGGGTAGTGGGATTTACAGAGTGGGTATCCACTTCCGGTAAATAAGTTGATGGAAAGGGAAAGTGCTTGAAAGCATCCCAGGGATCATATCGTTTTTATGAAAACCAAAATCGAACACTTCGCTCTCGGTCTTATTCTCGCTCCACTGGCTCCGCTGGCCGGTCTGCTCGGATTCTGGTGGAGCTCATACGCCTTTCTGCCAGGGGAATGGGTCCCTTATAGTGCCCTCAGCGGACTCGCGCTTGGTATCCTGGCGGATATATTTATCTTAAAAAGAATGATCACGCGTGCCTACAGGCTTGGCACTGTTTTCTGGCTGGCAGTCCTGCTGTTCTATTCCGTGGGCACCTTTGGCTTTTTCATGGGGGTACCGCTCTTCAATGCCGCCCTGGCGATCCCAGCCGGGTTCGTCGTTGGCGGGAAACTGGCACACGAGCCGGTGGATGGAGTCCGGATCCGCCGGGCTTCGCTGCGGACATGCATCCTGACCACCGCGCTGATGGTCCTGGTTTGCGCTGCCTCTGCCACTGTCGCCCTGATCAGTCCATCCACCCCGGGTGATCTGCGCGGAATGCTCGGTCTCGGTTTCGAGGTCACCCGGACCATGATCTGGGTCCTGATCCTGGTCGGCGGTGCCGGGCTATTGGCGGTCAACTGGGTATTGACCGGACTTTCTGTGCATATTTCCTACCGTTTTTTAAACAATACATGATATGACCTGGTTCCTGCCTGTCGTCATTGTGATATTGCTCATAGCGCTGGGAGAGGTGGCCTGGCGCCTTGCCCATTTGCACGGCAAACTGGGACGATTTACAGGTACTATCCGCAAGATCGCCGAGGGGGACCGGCCGGTGACCGACCTGCCGAAGGATGAACCGGGCCTGGAGGAACTCTCGAATGCCATCATGTTGTTGGCGGGGTCGGAACGGGAACGTACCTTAAAGGTCGAGACCGAGCGTGCCCGGCTGGCGGCCGTCCTGGAACGGATGACCGACGGGGTCTTGATTGCCAACGCGGACGGGCGTATCCAGTATTCCAATCCGGCCGCGGCTGGATTATTCGAGAGTCCCGAACCAACCGGGCGGACAGTGGCGGAAGTACTCCGACATTACCAATTGGTTGAAGCCTGGCGCCGCTGCCAACAGGGCCGCGAATTGCAAAACGAGTCGGTGGAGCTCCCCAACCGGCACCTGTTCCTGCAACTGGTAGCCATCCCCGACCAGGATACCGGCGGCAGCTTGCTGCTTGTCCAGGACCTCACCCGCGTGCGCAAACTGGAAACAGTGCGGCGGGACTTTGTGTCAAACCTTTCTCACGAACTGCGAACTCCGCTAGCCTCGCTTAAGGCGCTTACCGAAACCCTGCGCGGGGGAGCCATGGAGGACCCCAAGGCTGCAACCCATTTCCTGGAAAGTATAGAGACCGAGGTGGATGCCATGACCCAGATGGCGGGCGAGTTGCTGGAATTGACTCGCATCGAGTCAGGTCAACTGCCAATGGAGTTCAAACCTGTCCCGGCATATGACCTTTTGCACACGGCGGTAGAACGGATGCGGGCGCAGGCCGAACGCGCCGGGCTGAACCTGCGCCTCGAAAGCGGGCAGGACGAAACCGAGGTGTGCGCAGACTCTCCCAGACTTGAACAGGTGTTGGTCAACCTTATCCATAACGCAGTCAAGTTCACCAGCCCGGGTGGGGAGGTGGTCCTGTCCGCGCGGGCAGAGGCAGGTTTCGTCCGTTTCTCCGTGAAGGATAGTGGAGTTGGCATCCCCGGCGATGACCTTGAACGCATCTTCGAGCGTTTTTATAAGGCTGACCGTGCCCGTTCCAGCGGTGGGACTGGGCTCGGGCTGTCGATCGCCCGCCATATTGTGGAGGCGCATGGGGGCAAAATTTGGGCAGAAAGCGTGGAGGGAAGGGGCAGTATATTCTTTTTTACCATCCCGGTTGCCGGTTAAAAATAAATCATCCCCAGCCCTGTCACACATCCCGTGGCAGGGCTTTTTTATTTCGAAACTTTAACCAAACGTTAACCGCTTGTTTGATGGACCTTAAACATCCTTTGCTAGAATTTGAACATGAAAACAAAGGAGAATCAAATGTCAAGGAAAATGATTATCGTTACGTCCATCCTTTTGGCCACCGGAATTATCCTTAGCGCCTGCGGCTCTGCTGTCACACCACAATCCCAAACCGGGGCAGGCGCTTCCACGCCACTCCCGGCGGGATCCGTCCAGGTCACCGGCGCCGGGGCAACCTTTCCGTTGCCCGTATATTCACAGTGGACTTACGCCTACCAATACGTTGATCCGTCCGTGGTTATCAACTACAACGGAGTAGGCTCCGGGGCCGGCAAGACAGCCATCCTCAACAATACGGTCGATTTCGCCGGTTCCGATTCACTCCTGAACGCCGACCAGTACACCCAGGGGGTTGACTTGCAGATGTATCCCATGCTGGCAGGTGCAGTGGTACCGGTTTATAACATCGCCTTCCAGGCGGTCCCCACCCCTGTAGCCGGTGCAGCTGCCGTCAGCCTGCCCAAGCTCATCCTTGACCGCCAATCCCTGGTGGATATCTATGACGGCAAGGTGACGAAATGGAACGACCCCGAGATCGTCTCGCTCAACCCCGGCCTTGCGAATTTCCTGCCGGAAACTGCCATCACCACCGTCCATCGCTCGGATGGTTCCGGTACCACCGAGATCTTCACCAAGGCACTCACCTCTTTCAGCCCTGATTGGACTGCCGGCGGCGCACAATCCGTACAGTGGCCCGGTAATGGACTGGGTGGCAAGGGCAACGCGGGCGTGGCTGCGGCGGTGATCAATACGCCCAATTCCATCGGTTATGTTGAACTTGCTTACGCCATCTCGAACAGCATGACATATGCACAAATGGTGAACAAGGCGGGCAAAACCATCACCGCCAACGGCGCCAGCGTGGAGGCTGCCATGACTGAGTTTGCCAACTCCTTCACCCCCCAGTTGACCGCCACAATTGTGGATGGCACCAGCGATGGCGCCTGGCCGATCACCGGGTACACCTATATCATCCTGCACACGTCTACAATGATCGATTGTGTCAAGGCGCAGAAAATATTGGAGTTCCTGAAGTGGGCCCAGACTGATGCGGGCGCGCAGACGGCAGCCACCAAACTCGGCTACTCGGTTCTGCCGGATGTTGTGCGCACAAACGTGCTTGCCAAGCTTGCCCAGGTCACTTGCAACGGACAGCCTGTTTTGATGCCGTAAACCTCAATATTTTCCCCTCTTAAGTGGAGGGCTTCCGTAATAAGGCCCTCCACCGGTTGCAATATTTATTATGTGCTCAAAGAATGACTTTTGGATGGTGCCCTTTGAATTTCCTCCGCAGCCAGCAGGCCGTGGCATTTGCATAGAAAATGAGATAACTTAATGTTAAAGCAACTTAAATCCCTTTCTGAAAAAGATTGGCGGGTCCGTATCCAGCGGGCATTGCACCACGGTGACCGCCCCTGGCAGGGGTTGCTCATTCTCTTTTCAAGTGTCGTTATTGTTCTCATGCTGGTCATCGGCGGGATGCTTTGGGTAAAATCCTCGGGCAGTCGAGATGCATTTGGCCTGTCTTTCCTCGCGCCAACCGCCAACCCAAACTGGGATCCGGTCAATAATCTCTTCCAGGCCTGGCCGTTCCTTTACGGCACCCTGGAAACATCTTTATTCGCCATTCTTTTTGCCCTGCCGATCGGGATTGGGATTGCCATCTTCCTGGCCGAACTCTGCCCGCCCTGGCTGCGCACCCCGCTGACCTGGCTGGTGGAACTGCTGGCAGCCATCCCCAGCGTGGTATATGGTCTGTGGGGTATTTTTGTATTTTTACCAAAGGTGGTGGCGCCCATTGGGAACTTCCTGGCAGACACGCTTGGACGGGTGCCTTTGGCGGGTGCGCTTTTTACCGGGCCCATCCCTGCCAGCGGAGCCTCCCGCCTGGCGGCCAGCCTGATCCTGACCATAATGATCGTCCCCACCATCGCGGCCGTGTCCCGCGATGTCTTCCTGGCGATTCCCCCATCCCAGCGTGAGGCAGCCAAAGCACTGGGTGCCACCGAGTGGGAAACCATCTGGCAGGTGCTCATCCCTTACGGTCGCTCCGGGCTGCTCGGTGCGGTCATCCTGGGACTCGGACGTGCCCTGGGAGAGACCATGGCCGTCACCATGGTCATCGGCAACAGTATCCAGGGAGGCATCTCCTTGTTGTCGGCCGGTTACAGCATGGCCAGCATCATCGCCAACGAATTCGCCGAGTCTGTCTCTCAACTCCACACCGATGCGCTGATCGAAATTGGTCTGGTCTTGTTCGTGATCACCCTGCTTTTGAACATCCTGGCCCGCTTCCTGATCTGGCGGGTTGCGCGCCAGGTGCCGCAGGAGGCGCGCTCATGAGCCTCTTTTCAGAGTTAATGGATCGCAACCGGGTGAAACGAGCCCGCCAGCGCAAGGCTGCCAACGCAGTAATGCTTTCGCTAACCGGCTTGCTTACAGCCCTGGCGCTGGTGCCGCTTTTTTGGATCATCGGTTACGTGATAATACAGGGCGGGAAAAATATCAACCTGGACTTCTTCATTAACCTACCGCGCCCATTGGGGATATCCGGAGGGGGCGTGCTCTCGGCCATCGAGGGGACGCTGGTGGTAACCTTGCTGGCGGCGGTCTTTGCCATCCCGCCCGGGGTGCTGGCTGCATTCTATGCCGCACGCTCTCCGAACACACCTTTGGGAGTGGCTCTGCGCTTCAGCACAGACGTTTTGGCCGGGGTGCCTTCCATCGTGGTCGGGCTGTTCGCTTACACCTTGCTGGTGGTCCCGATGAAACATTATTCCGGCCTGGCAGGCGGGGCGGCCCTGGCAGTGCTGATGCTGCCCACCATCATCCGCACAACAGAAGAAATGCTGAAACTGGTGCCGGCCTCGCTGCGTGAGGCATCGCTCGGTCTGGGTGCCCCCGAATGGAAGACCTCGCTGCGTGTGCTCCTCCCGGCTGCCTCCAGCGGGATCATCACCGGCTTCCTGCTGGCGCTCGCCCGGGCTGTCGGTGAGACTGCGCCTCTGCTCATGACTGCCCTGGGCAATGAGCGCTTCGACATTGGACAGATCATTACCAGCGGCGTGCAGTCCCATTTATCGGTGTTCCAGATCATCGGGCACATCATCAATGCGCCGGTGGACTCGCTCCCCCTGACGCTGTGGAAATACGCCCAGCAGCCCTACCCCGAACGGGTGGCACAGGCCTGGGCTGTGGCGCTGGTACTGATGCTTTTTGTGCTGATCGTCAACGTCAGCGCCCGGGTGTGGATCCAAAGCCGCACCCGCCGCATGAAAGGTTAAAGCCATGAAAATGGAAATCTCTGAATCGGTATTCCAGGCGGCTGAGGCAGGAGAATCCCCTGCCAAGGTGGAAGTTAAAAACCTGGCGGTGTACTACGGCAAGTTCCGCGCCCTGAAGGATATCAACCTGACCGTCCACGAAAATCAAATCACTGCCATCATCGGTCCATCGGGCTGCGGCAAGTCCACCCTGCTGCGCTCCTTCAACCGTATGAACGACTTGACGCCCGGCTGCAGCATGGTGGGGGAGGTGCGGTTGGACGGGGAGAACGTGCTCCTGTCCAGCATGGACGTGGTGTCAGTTCGCCGTCGGGTGGGGATGGTTTTCCAGCGCCCCAACCCATTCCCAAAGTCCATTTTCGATAACGTAGCGTATGGGCCGCGACTGTATGGCATCCACCACAAATCAGACCTGGAAGCGATCGTGGAAAACAGCCTGAAGGCCTCCGCCCTCTGGAACGAAGTGAAGGACAAGCTCAACCAGTCCGGCCTGTCCATCTCCGGTGGACAGCAGCAGCGCTTGTGCATTGCACGTGCCCTGGCGGTGGAACCCGAAGTCATCCTGATGGATGAACCCGCTTCCGCCCTCGACCCCATCTCCACCCTTAAGATCGAGGAACTGATGCAGGAACTCAAAAAGGATTACACCATTGTCATTGTCACCCATAACATGCAGCAGGCGGCGCGTGTCTCGGATTACACCGCCATGATGATGATCGACGATGCGCGTGCCGGGCACCTCATCGAATTTGACCACACCAATACGATCTTTACCCGTCCAAAGGACAAACGCACCGAGGACTATGTCACCGGACGGTTCGGATAATTATCCAAAGCAATCTCGGTGGCGTTGGATAGGCAAATTCAGGGAAACTGAAAATGGGTATAATAGGCAAACAGAGCCTAGGAGCGACGGTCCAGATGCGAAAAACTTTTGAAACCGAAATACAGCAATTGAAGGATGAAATGCTCCTGCTGGGAAGCATGGTGGAACAGCAGATCCTCGGCTCAGTGGAAGCACTCAAGAAACGCGACACGGATGCCTCCCGACGTGTCCAGGAGACCGACCTACAGGTCAATGCCAGGCGTTATGCCATCGAGGAGCAGGTGATGATCGTCATTGCCACCCAGCAGCCAATGGCGCACGACCTGCGCCTGCTGGCGTCCATCCTGGAGGTCAGCGGCGAACTGGAGCGCATGGGCGATTATGCCAAGGGCATCGCCACCGTCAGCATCCGCATGGCCGACCAGCCGCTGCTCAAACCCCTGATCGACATCCCGCGCATGGCGGAAAAAGGCGTTGACATGCTGCACCGTGCCCTGACGGCTTTCACGATCGAAGACGTGGAGACCGCCCGTTCCATCCCTGCCGAAGACGATGAAGTGGACGAGCTTTACATCCAGATCTACAACGAGTTGATGATGTTCGTCATCCAGGATCCCAAGACCATCGAGCGCGCCAACTGGCTGTTATGGGTGGCACACAACCTGGAGCGCCTGGCAGACCGCGTTTCCAACATCTGCGAACGGACGGTTTTTACTGCCACAGGTGAAATGAAAGAATTGGAACAGACTAAAATAAAGAGGTAGGTTCCCTCGCTCGCGGAGAAAAGAGACGGAGCACATCCGTCTCTTTTCTTTTCTCCCGATCTTATTAAACACAGACTTCCGAAGCCTTTACAACTTCAGAAGTCAAATTTCCTTATCGCGCAGTTTGGTATTGCATTTAGAGCACTAGAGCAACCTGTCGCCTCCATCCACCGAATCCGAGCGGAAGTGACAGCCGCGGCTCTGGCGGTTATGGCGGGCAGCTTCACCCACCACCAGTCCCACTTCCACGGCATTGCGCAAG
>Ga0209638_1002201_pt1 | contig 12058 bp, 7 predicted proteins | sample BarGraNGADG00211_FD_184490 | JGI IMG/M metagenome (GOLD analysis project Ga0209638, IMG submission 184490) | Arctic peat soil microbial communities from Barrow, Alaska - Barrow Graham LP Ref core NGADG0002-211 (SPAdes) (version 2) | ecosystem: Environmental > Terrestrial > Soil > Wetlands > Peat... | reverse complement strand
AGAGCCTCTGGAAGGGCGGCGAGCCGCTCTTCTATGACGAACGCGGCTACGGCGGTCTCTCGGATATCGCCCGCTGGTACATCGGTGGCCTGCTCAAGCACGCCCCGTCGTTGTTGGCCTTCACCAACCCGACCGTCAACTCCTACCACCGTCTGGTCCCGGGTTACGAGGCCCCTGTCAACCTGGTCTACTCAGCGCGCAACCGCTCCGCCTGCGTTCGCATCCCGATCGCCGGCAGCTCGCCCAAGGCCAAGCGCATCGAGTTCCGCATCCCGGACCCGTCGGCCAACCCCTACCTCGCCTTCGCTGCGCAGCTGATGGCTGGCCTCGACGGGATCAAGAACCGCACCGAGCCCCCCGCGCCGGTCGACAAGGACCTCTACGAGCTCCCCCCCGAGGAGCATGACCAGATCGACCAGGTTCCTGGTTCGCTGCCCGAGGTGCTGGCAGCGCTCGCGGCGGATCACGACTACCTGCTCGAGGGCGACGTCTTCACCAAGGACCTGATCGAGACCTGGATCGAGTGGAAGACCGTCAACGAGGTCGACCCGATCCGGTTCCGCCCGCACCCCCACGAGTTCGAGATGTATTACGACCTCTGAGGATCGCCGGCGCTGAGCGCCGAGTTCTGTTCTGCCACAACGCAGTCGCTGACGCGGACCCACCTCCGGGGGGTCCGCGTCAGCGCGTACCGGGCCACTCGAGCTCATGGGCAAGGGCTTCAAGAAGGAGTTGGACCACGCATTATCGCCATCGGTGGCTTGCTCAATCTGGCGCAAACAACTCGTCTATGAAGCCGCGCACCGGTGGTGTGTAGGTGCCGGTTCCTGCGCCAAGGGCAAGCCATGTGGCGCGGCCCACGATGCCGTTGGCAGTCAGGTGCCGGGCGCGCTGGAAGGCGACGACCCGGTCCCGGGTCGTGGGGCCGAACGTCCCGTCGGCCTCCGGCGCGCCCAGACGGCGCTGCAGCTCGACTACCGCGCCCCCACGTGAACCGCTGGCCAGCCTCACATTGAGGTAGGGCGTCAGGAGGTTGCCCCGTGCCGCCCATCCGGTGACTCCCGGGCAGGTGAGGTTGTAGTCGCGCGGGCCGTCGGTCCACTGGGTCAGCCAGGGCTTGCTCCCGGCGTAGCTCGCCACGGCGCAGGTGGCCCTGGCAGCCTCCCGGCCCTGGTGGCCGACCGGCACCCAGGTGGGCTCGCCCGGCATAACACGGGCGCCGGTGATCGACCTCCATGCCTTGTCATAGGAGTAGATGCCCGCGCGCAGGCCCGCTGCACGGTAGCGGGCGATGACGCCGTCGATGACCGCGTTGTTGTTGACGGCGCTGTCCGACCACGGCGACTTCGTCCGGGGCTCGACATCCACCCAGACCATCGGCGACCGAAGACCCACCCGGGCCATCGTGGCGATGTTGAACCCGGCCTCTGCAGCCCCGACACGTCCCAGCCGCACCAGAAGCGGCCCACTGCCGCCGTAGCGGGTCAGCTCGGCGCTGGTCGGGTAGGTGGAGACCGCGTACGCGCCCGTCCACAGGTGGCTGGTCCTGACGGACGCGACCTGGCGGGCCAGACACGGGTTGGCCCGGAACGAGCCGCCGTCGGTCAGACCGAGCACGACGAAGGTTGCGGTGGCCATGGGACCCGGCAGTCCGTAACCGCCTCCACCTTTGGGGCACTGGGGCCAGGAGATGTCATTGCCATACGCGGTGGTTCCGGGCGCAGCCGGCCCGAGAGCGCCGGCGGGCGCTGCGACGGTGACTGGGGAGGCGGAGGACGCCGAGACAGAAAGGACCAAGGCCAAGGTGGCGGCAAAGGTGGTCAGCTGGCCAGGTCGGACGGTTCGTGAGAGCTCCACAATCCCCCCGCGCAACGCCAGCTTCATGACAGTCACCGAGCCCAACCGTCCGCCGGAGGAAGTGGGCGCCGGACTGCTGCCCATGCTACGACCTGTGGGGAAGTGCGGCAGAGCCGCAGAGATGGCAGTCGTGCGGTACCCCGCAGAGAAGGGCACGGCATACCCGCGTTGGGCTGGGACCGGTGCCGCAGACTCAGGAGTTGTATGCCGCGTCGACGGCCGCGCTGAGAGCGACGCGTGGCCAGCGCACCCCGAGGACGACGATGGCAAGGAGACTGCCGACGGCACAGATGGCAACAGACAAAGCCGGGGACGTGAGCTCGGCCAGATATCCCGCCGCGAGGAACGCGATTCCGCTGGCGGCCACCGAGAGTGCACCTGCGAGGCCGAAGACCCTGCCACGCATGTGCGCAGGAATGACCAGCGAGAAGGTCGACTGCAGGGGCAGCATGAACGCCTGCAGCACCCCGCACACGAACCACAACAGCCAGGTGACTGCCAGCGGCGGGGCAAAGATGGTCCCCACGAGGGGTAACGGCATCAGCAGCGCCAGGAAGAGGATCCGGGAGTTCTGGCGTTCGGGCTGCCAGTGTCCGACCATCACCAGCCCAGCCACGGTGCCGAAGATCGGCGCAGCCATGAGGAGACCGCCGAAGCTGGCTGACCCGGACTTCCCCTGTGCATAGGCGATCGCCACCGCCTCCGGTGCCGCTATCGCCCACACCGAGCACAGGCTCAGCGCCAGCAGCGACGCCAAGACCCTGTGACGGAAGAGGTAGCTGGCGCCGGCCCCGATGTCACGGAAGAACCCCACGACGCCAGCGGATGGCGTGCCGCAGAGGGGTTGGACCTTGACCACCAGGGTTATGACCAGAGCCGAGAGCACGAAGGTGACGAGATCGGCCCACAGTCCCAAGGCGGGGCCCACCCAGGCCACCACCAGCCCGCCGAGGCCAAGCCCGATAGCCTGGTTGACCTGGTCGCTTATCGTTCTCAGGCCCAGCGCCCGGGCGTAGAGCCGGCGATCCGTGAACAGGTCGGTCATCAAGATCTGGCTGGCGGCGATGGCCGGCCCTCCAACGAGCTCGATCAGGAAGAGCAGGGCGAACAGGATCCACAAGGTGACGTGGGTGCTCACGGCAAGGATGAGCGCACCCACCAGAGCTGCTCGCAGCAGGTGCGCGGCAATCAGGACGTACTTGTAAGGGATGCGGTCGGCGATCGGCGCAAGGAGACTGCGCCCGAAGATGCTGGGGAGAAGACTGACCGCAAAGGTTGCGGCCGCGGCAAATGGCGACGCGGTGCGCTCGAACACGAACACGGCCACGGTCACCCGCGCCAGATAGTCCCCCCACGTGGACAAGGCCGCGGTGACGAAAATGGCCAGATAGGCCCGGCTCCGGAAGACCTCGGCGTACGAGGGCATGGGATCGCTGCCGCCCGGCCGCTCCCCCGTCCCGTTCATGATGCGAGGCTACTCGTCTGGTGCGGCCTTCTCGCGCGACTCGTAGAAGTTCGCGACAACCGCGGCCCTCGCGCGTCGCGCCAGGCGCCGGTAGACCTCGGCCAGCTCGGCACCTTGCCCAGCCTCACGGCCCACGATCCGTCCGATGCCATCAGCGTCCCGCAGGTCGCTGGGGAGCGCTTCGACCGGTCGGCCGCGCCACAGCACCGCGGCGTTGCGCAGTGAAGACGTGAACGTCCATGCCCGAGCCAGCGTCTCGACATCTTCACCAGGGATCAGGTCGGCCTCACCGGCAGCCACCAGTGCCGCGAGGGTCCCGGTCGTGCGAAGTGCCTCGATCTCCCAGGCGTGGCGCAGCTGCACGAGCTGAGCCGTCCACTCGACGTCCGAGAGCCCGCCCAGCCCGAGCTTGAAGTGCGTCTTGGGATCCGCGCCTCGGGGCAGACGCTCGGACTCCATCCGCGCCTTGAGCGTGCGGATCTCCCGTATGGCGCGGTCGGACACCCCGCCCTTGGGCCACCGGATGGGGTATATCACGTCGCAGAACGCCAGGCCGAGATCAGGGTCGCCGGCTACCGGAGCGGCGCGCAGCAGAGCCTGGGCCTCCCAGGTGAGGGACCAGCGCTCGTAGTACGCGGCATACCCCGCGAGCGACCGAACCAGCGGCCCGGTCTTGCCCTCCGGTCGTAGGCCGGGGTCGATGACCAGCTGGGGGTCCGGACCGGCCAGCCCCATGAGTCGGAGGACCTCCTGAACGACGAGCGTGGCTTGGTTCTGGGCCACCGTTTCGCTCACCCCGTCGTCAGCGCGGTGGACGAACATGACGTCGGCATCTGAGCCATAGCCCATCTCGCCACCGCCGAGACGGCCCATGCCCACGACGAGCAAGCGGGTGCCCAGTGTCTGCCCGAGCTCGGCCTGCACGGCCCTGGTGGCAATGTCGAGGGCTGACTGCAGCGTGGCTGATGTCAGGTCGGTCAGGGCCGCGCCCACGCCGGCTAGGTCCAGCTTTCCGCTGAGGTCGCCGACCGCAATACGGAACAGCTCCTGCCGCCGGACGACACGCGCCGCCATCATTGCGTCGTCGGCCGTGTGCTTGCGAACGCTTGCTGACGTCATCGTGGCCAGGAGGCCCCGGCGGCTGCGGGGTGTCATTCCCCGGGCGGCGCCGAGGATCGCAACAGACTCCGGTGCTCGGGTGAGCAGGTCTGCGGCGTAACGACTTCGGGCGAGGACATGCGCCAGCCGCTCGGCCGCGCTGCCTTCGTCCCGGAGCATCCTGAGATACCACGGCGTCGCACCCAGGGAGTCACTGATCTGTCGAAAGGCCAACAGGCCCGCGTCCGGGTCGGCCTCGTCGGCGAACCAGCCGAGCATCACCGGCAGCAAGGTCCGCTGGATCGCAGCCCGCCTGGTCAGTCCGCCCGTGAGGGCTGCCAGATGGCGCATCGCCCCAGCGGGATCACGAAAGCCCAACGCTGCCAGTCGCTCTCGGGCTGCTTCGGGAGTCAGATGCGCCTCGGTGCTGCTGAGCCGTGCCGCTGCGGTCAGCAGCGGGCGGTAGAAGAGCCGCTCGTGTATTCGTCGCACCTCCCGGGCTTGCTGCTGCCACTGGGCCACGACGGCACCTGCAGAGTCCCTGCGGTGGCCTACGGCTCTGCCGAGCCGTCGCAGATCTCCCTCGGCGCTGGGCATGAGATGGGTACGCCTCAACCGGAACAGCTGGATCCTGTGTTCGAGAGTGCGCAAGAGCCGGTAGGACTCGTCCAGGACCGCCGCGTCCTCGCGCGCAACGTATCCGCCCTTGGACAGCGCCGCAAGGGCTTCCAACGTGGTTCCCGATCGCAGCGTCACGTCACTACGACCGTGAACCAGCTGCAGGAGCTGGACGCTGAACTCAACGTCGCGCAGCCCTCCGGGCCCGAGCTTGAGCTGACGGGCGGACTCCGCCGCGGGAACGTGCTCCTCAACCCTGCGACGCATGGCCTGGACGTCCTCGACGAAGTGCTCACGACTCGCGGCCTGCCAGACGAGCGGGCGTACGGCGTCGAGGTAGTCCCGACCGAGATCGGGGTCTCCAGCGACAGTCCTTGCCTTCAGCAGCGCCTGAAACTCCCACGTCTTGGCCCAACGCTCGTAGTACTGCAGGTGGCTGGCAATGGTTCGAACCAGCGGCCCGTTCTTGCCCTCCGGGCGCAGGGCGGCGTCGACGGGCCAGAGAGTGCCCTCAGCCGTGGCCGCCGAGCAGGCCCGCATCAGGGCTGTTGCCAGCTGGGCACCGACGGTGAGTGCCACCGTCTCGTCGGCGGCGGCATCGCTGACCGGCTCGACCACGAAGATGACGTCGACGTCGGAGACGTAGTTCAGCTCGCGTCCCCCGCACTTGCCCATGCCAATGACCGCCAACCGGCAGGCGTCAGCTGCCTCCCCGACCTCAGCGCGGGCGATCACGAGGGCCGCCTCCAGTGCGGCGGCGGCAAGGTCGGCCAGCGCCGCGGCCGTGGGGGGGAGCTCGTCGACCGCCCTCTCCGCGGTCAGATCCAGCGCCGCGATCCCGAGGAGGTCGCGTCGGTAGGCCAGCCGCAGAGCGTCGTATGCAGGGATCGTGCCAGCACTCGTGGCAATATCGGTCACCGCTGCGACCAACGCCAGGCGACGTTGTTCGGGGCTCTTGCGGGTGGCGTCGGTGACACAGCGCCAGTGCCCCGGATGTGTCACCAGATGGTCGACCAGCGCGGAGGATGCCCCCAGCACGGCCATGAGCCGATCGCGCCCCGGGCCGGCGTGACGTAGCACGGCGATCAGCTCGCCCACGTGGTCCTCGCCATCGATATCGGTCCGTTGCAACGACTCCATCAGTCGCACGAGCCCGAGGAGCGCGAGGTCGGGGTCTGCCACCTGGCTCAAGGCATCGGGCAGGCCATCACCGAAGACCTCGTCCAGCGGATCTGTCAGCCCAGCCAGCGCCGGGTCGTCCAGGAGCTCGTCGGCGCGCGCCGGGTCGGCAAACCCCAGTCGGGCCAGCCGAGCCGCTCGACTGGCAGACCTCGCGGATGCGCTCACCCATCCAATCTATCGAGGCCGAGCCTGACGTCCCTAAAGCCGCGGGAGATAGCGCTCGAGCTCGAACGGGGACACCTGACCCTTGTAGTCGGCCCACTCGGCCCTCTTGTTGCGCAGGAAGAAGTCGAAGACGTGCTCGCCCAGCGTCTCGGCCACGAGATCAGAACGTTCCATGGCCGTGATCGCGTCGATCAACGAGGCCGGCAGCGGCTCGATGCCCATCGCCCGGCGCTCGGCATCGGTCAGGCTCCACACGTCGTCCTCTGCCTCATCAGGCAGCTCGTAACCCTCTTCGATGCCCTTCAGCCCGGCGGCGAGCATCACGGCGAAAGCGAGATAGGGGTTGCACGCCGAGTCGAGGGACCTGACCTCGATACGTGTGCTCTGGTCCTTGCTCGGCTTGTACATCGGAACGCGCACCATCGCGCTCCGGTTGTTATGGCCCCAGCAGATATGAGCAGGCGCCTCTCCCCCGCCCCACAGTCGCTTGTAGGAGTTGACCCACTGGTTGGTGACCGCACTGATCTCGGCACCGTGCCGCAGCAGGCCCGCGATGAACTGCCGCCCAACCTGGCTGAGCTGGTAAGGCGCCCCGGCTTCGTGGAAGGCGTTGCGGTCCCCCTCGAACAGCGACAGGTGGGTATGCATGCCCGAGCCCGGATGATCGCTGAACGGCTTGGGCATGAAGGAGGCGAAGACACCCTGCTCCAGCGCAACCTCCTTGATGACCGCCCGGAAGGTCATGATGTTGTCGGCCGTCGAGAGACCGTCTGCGTAGCGCAGGTCGATTTCGTTCTGGCCCGGCGCCATCTCGTGGTGGCTGAACTCCACGGAGATACCCATGTTCTCCAGCATCGTGATGGCGGCTCGGCGGAAGTCGTGGCCCGTCCCGTGGGGCACGTGATCGAAATAGCTGGCCTGATCCACCGGAGTCGGCGACTGTCCGACCTTGATCGGCTGTTCGAACAGGAAGAACTCGACCTCGGGGTGCGTGTAGAACGTGAAGCCGAGCTCGGCCGCCTTGGCCAAGGCCCGCTTGAGGACGTACCGCGAGTCGGCAAAGCTCGGAGAGCCGTCGGGCTGGACGATGTCACCGAACATCCTGGCCGTGCCAGGGTTCTCGCCTCGCCAGGGCAACACCTGGAACGTCCCCGGGTCGGGCTTGACCAGCATGTCCGCCTCATAGATCCGGGCAAACCCCTCGATAGCGCTGCCGTCGAAGCCGATGCCCTCGGCGAATGCGCCCTCAAGCTCGGCGGGAGCGATGGCGACCGACTTCAGCTGGCCGAGCACGTCGGTGAACCAGAGCCGCACGAAACGGATGTCGCGTTCCTCGATGGTGCGTAGGACGAACTCCTCTTGACGATCCATGGTGCGATCCTGCCCTAACCGTGTTTCGTACGGGTTAATAGAGCGAGCCGGCTCGGGTACCAAGATCACCGTCATCGAACGTCGGGATCGCGCTCTGCTTCTTCACCACGGTGGCAACGCCGAGTCGAAGTCGGTCTCGATGTCGTACTTGGCCCATGCGGACATTCTCGCCCGTCGAGGTCGTTCCGCGGGACATTCGGACCGGTCGATAGGCTTGCCGTATGGCGCAGATGCGACTGGCCCTTGCCCAGGCCAACCCGACTGTCGGGGATCTGGGCGGCAACGCCCGGGCGGTTCGCGACTGGACCGCCAAGGCGGCCGGGCGAGGCGCCCACCTGGTGGCGTTCCCGGAGATGATGCTCACCGGATACCCCGTCGAGGACCTGGCGCTGCGGGCGTCGTTCGTCGACGCGTCGCGGGCTGCACTGGCAACGCTGGCCACAGACCTGGTCGCGGACGGGCACGGCGACCTTCCGGTCGTCGTCGGCTACCTGGACCAGGCGCCATACAGCCCGGAAGGTTCGACCCGGCTGCTCCCCCAGAACTGCGCCGCTGTGCTTCATCAGGGCCAGGTCAAAGCCCGCTATGCCAAGCACCACCTGCCCAACTACGGCGTCTTTGACGAGTTCCGGATCTTCGCCCCCGGCAAGGACCTCACGGTCGTGCGTATCGGCGACATCGACGTGGCCATCGCGATCTGCGAGGACCTGTGGCAGGAGGGCGGTCCCGTCGCCCAGACCCGCGAGGCAGGGGCGGAGCTGCTGCTCGTGATCAACGGGTCGCCCTATGAACGCGACAAGGACGACGTCCGCTACGAGCTCGTGGCACGTCGCGCGGCCGAGGCCGGTTGCACCCTGGCTTATCTGAACATGGTCGGCGGCCAGGACGAGCTCGTCTTCGACGGGGACTCGTTGGTGGTGAACGCTGCCGGGCAGATCCTGGCCCGCGGGCCGAGGTTCGACGAGGACCTGCTCATGGTCGACCTGGACCTCGAGCCGAGCACCGTGGATGCGACCCATCCGGCCGGAGGCGGCGTCCTGCACGTCACCATCAGCGACACCCCCATCCCCCCGTATGCCGCAGCGCCCGCCGCGCTGGCCGCTCGCCTCGATCCGGTCGGCGAGGTCTACCGCGCGGTGCAGCTCGGTCTGCGGGACTATGTGCGCAAGAACGGCTTCCAGTCGGTGCTGCTCGGAGTCTCCGGCGGCATCGACTCGACGCTCGTGGCCACCATCGCGGCCGATGCCCTCGGCGGGGAGAACGTCGTGGCGATCAGCAACCCCAGCAAGTACTCCAGCCAGGGCTCGAAGGACGACGCCGCCGAGCTGGCCCGGAATCTGGGGCTGGACTACCGCGTCATCCCGATCGATGCGATGGTCAGCGCCTTCCTCGACGACGTCAAGCTCACGGGCGTGGCCGAGGAGAACCTGCAGGCGCGGATGCGAGCGCTCGTGTGGATGGCGCTGAGCAACCAGGAGGGTCACCTCGTCCTGGCCAACAGCAACAAGAGCGAGGTCTCGGTCGGCTACTCGACCATTTACGGCGACAGCGTTGGCGGGTACGCGCCGATCAAGGACGTGCCCAAGACGATGGTGTGGGAGCTCGCCAGGTGGCGCAACGCCGAGGCCGAACGTCGTGGCGACAAGCCGCCGATCCCGCTGGCGTCCATCAGCAAGCCCCCTTCAGCCGAGCTTCGCCCGGGCCAGGTCGACCAGGACTCGCTGCCACCCTATGAGCTGCTGGACGCGATCCTCGACCGCTATGTCGAAGGCGCCCAGGGCCGGGCCGAGCTGGTCGAGGCAGGGTTCGACGCTGCGGCGGTGGACACGGTGATCGGGCTCGTCGACCGGGCCGAATGGAAACGTCGTCAGTTCGCCCCCGGCCCAAAGATCTCCTCGCTGGCCTTCGGACGCGACCGACGCCTCCCGATCACCAGTCGATGGCGCGAGCAAGAGTCCCACGTCTGACCCACGATGTTCCGCACGCTCCCTAGGTTCGGCAATGGAGAATCATGAGTGAACAGCCCGCCCCTTATGGCAGTGGAGCCGGCCCCGCGCCCGGATCGGTCCCATCCACGCTGAAGCGCATCCGCATCCCTCACCTGCAGGCGATGAAGGAGCGAGGCGAGCGCTGGGCGATGCTCACGGCCTACGACCAGTATGCCGCGGAGATCTTTGATGAGGCCGGCATCCCCGTTCTCCTGATTGGCGATTCGGCCGCCAACAACGTCTATGGGTACGAGACGACCGTGCCGGTCACGGTTGATGACCTGGTGCCGCTGGTCCGCGCCGTCAGCCGAGCCGCGAAGCACGCCCTGATCGTCGCCGACCTGCCCTTCGGGTCCTATCAGGCAAGCCCGACCCAGGCGCTTGGAACAGCGACCCGCTTTATGAAGGAGGGCAGGGCCCATGCGGTCAAGCTCGAGGGCGGACGTCCGATGGTCCCCGAGATCGAGCTCCTCGTCCGCGCCGGCATACCGGTGATGGGACACATCGGCTTCACCCCTCAGAGCGAGCACGTCCTCGGCGGTTACCGCGTTCAAGGACGAGGGGACGCGGGCGATGCGCTCGTCGAGGACGCCCTCGCCCTGGAGAAGGCCGGAGCCTTCGCGGTAGTCATGGAGATGGTCCCCGCGCCGGTCGCCGCCCGCGTGACCGAGGTCCTGCACGTTCCGACGATCGGGATCGGTGCCGGCCCCGGCTGTGACGCGCAGGTGCTGGTCTGGCAGGACATGGCCGGACTGCGCGGCGGCAAGGCGCCACGGTTCGTCAAGAGGTATGCGGACCTGCGCACCACACTGGGCGACGCAGCCCGCGCATACGCCGCTGATGTGGCTGGGGGGACGTTCCCCGGGGCCGAGCACTCGTTCGAGGACTGACCTCAGGCGGTCGCCGGCCCCGTGACCAGCTTCCCCGCGATGTATGGCGATCCGTTGGGCAGGCAACCGTGCAGTCCCAGGGTCTGCTGCTGCATCACCGGCGCGGGAAAGCCCGGCCCCGGGCAGGCCTGATGACCGAACCCGAGCCCATGCCCGACCTCGTGGTTGATGACGTACTGCCGGTACAGAGCCACGTCACCGCGGTACTCCGGGACTGCGTGCAGCCAGCGGTCGAGGTTGATCATGACGATCGGCCCCGTCCGGCATGAGGCAAACGAAGCGTCCTTCAGACCTGCCGCTTCGCACACAGCGCCGACCGTGGCGGACGTGGCCAGGCGAATGACGAGGTCGACATCGTCTCCGGCGACCCTCTGGACCGACCAGCGCCCCTGGCCGGTCCAGCTGGCAGGGTCGGCGAGGGTGGCATCCACAGCAGCTGCGAACGCTGACGCGTTCTGCCCGGTGCCCGTCTCGACCTCGACGCGGTAGGTCACCAGCGACCCTGCCCCTTGGCGAGCCGTGCCACCGTGAGCGCGGGCATACTCGCCGGTCGCGTGGAACGGGGTGGCTCGCGCCGGTGCGGTGACGCCCGTGCCCGAGGTGCTGGTCGCTCTCGCCGCCGGACCGTCGGTAAGGGCTGCGGCCACTCGAAAGCCGGTCATGACCAGCAGGGTGCAGCACAGCAGCAGCCCGGCACCTGCGACCTGACGTCGTCGCCTGATGACCCGGCGACTGACCCTGCAGCGAGCCCGGGTCCTGGGCTTGGGCTGCGGCATGGGCATCAGCTAACGCCGGGTGAGGGGGGTGAGGTCGTGGTCGCGCGCGGGCAGAGTGTTCAACCGAAGCGCCTCATTCATCGAGGCTATCGCCGCCTGGCGAGCAGCCTCAGCAGGTCAGCTCCGACACGCCCACCCTGGACAGCCGCCAGCTTTGCCGGCTTCTCTGGCATCTACCATCTCAACATCGACCTGGTAGAACCCGGCAGGTCCGCGCCAACCCGGTCGGTCGGCGCGGACGTCTGCGGACACGTGCAGGCACACGCACCCGACCAACGGCGTACCGAGGACGTCTGCGGACACGTGCGGGCACACGCACCCGAGCCCCGCCAGACCCGGGACGTCTGCGGACACGTGCGGGCACACGCACCCGAGCCCCGCCAGACCCGGGACGTCTGCGGACACGTGCGGGCACACGCACCCGACCAACGGCGTACCGAGGACGTCTGCGGACACGTGCAGGCACACGCACCCGACCAACGGCGTACCGAGGACGTCTGGGGACACGTGCCGCGCGCATATGCCAGAAAGAATGACCCTCCGGGGCATTGTGCAATCGTCGTGATGTTGGTGTGCTGGCTGTCTGGACATTCCCCCAGCCGCCCGGCCGATCCGGACGGAGCGAATCGAGGTCGCGATGATGGCAGC
>Ga0209638_1002200_pt1 | contig 12059 bp, 9 predicted proteins | sample BarGraNGADG00211_FD_184490 | JGI IMG/M metagenome (GOLD analysis project Ga0209638, IMG submission 184490) | Arctic peat soil microbial communities from Barrow, Alaska - Barrow Graham LP Ref core NGADG0002-211 (SPAdes) (version 2) | ecosystem: Environmental > Terrestrial > Soil > Wetlands > Peat... | reverse complement strand
GCAGCAGCAGCGGGCGAACCTCGCGCTCAAAAAAGGATTTGACCCATCGCTGCTGGGCCAGGCTGCGTTCGCTGTGCGAGACGAGACGAATGCCCTCTTTAGCCAGGGCGGGGATCAGCACCTCGTTGTACAACCTATATTGGGCTTCAACCAGGCTGTGGGCGACTTTGCTCAACGCCTCCTGCGCTTGCGCGTCAATCGCACTGAGCGCTGCCTTGGGCTTGGCCAGACTGGTGTATAGGTCGGCGCGCACCTCAAAAAATTCGTCCAGATTCGAAGACACGATGCACAGGTAGCGTATTCGCTCCAGCAAGGGCACATCGGGGCGCTGCGCCCAATGCAGCACCCGTGTATCGAAGGCCAGCAGGCTCATGTCCCGGTCCAGCCACTGAGGCATCGTATGTGTCTGGACAAGTTGGGAACTGGGTTTAGTAGCCGTCATACAAAGATAATTCGTCTGTGTTCAACTGAAGTGAGTTGTTTCAACGAAAGTTCGAATTTCGTGCAGCCGTTATCGTTCGGCTCATACCCTGCGGCAACTCTTCTTATGAAGAAGTGTGACTGACGAATGTGTCAATCTTGTGACATCACAAATCTAAGCAAACGCAATTAATGGGCGGGATACTGATGTCAATGACGGCTCTGGCGTGACCAGTTCGGAACTGGCTTGACTTCTGATTGATATGAGATCATGACTTTTATGGGCTTGGACCCAGGCGAAGAGGTCTGTTGCTGGCATGGGCTTGGCGAAAAGATAACCCTGCCCTTCACTGCACTGCATGCGCTCCATGACCGCCATTTCCGCTGGTTGTTCGATGCCTTCGGCAACAACGCTAAGCGAAAGGCTCTTGGCTAGTGAGACGATGGCGCGTGAGATCGACTCGTTGGCTGGGGTATTCTCGATATCACGCACGAAGGATTGATCAATTTTCAAACGGTCGATCGGGAAGCGGCGCAAATAACTCAGACTTGAAAATCCCGTGCCGAAATCGTCAACGGCCAAGCTGACCCCGAGGGACTTGATCTCCTGCAGGCTCTTCAATACCTTCTCAACGTTCTGCATTAGAACGCTCTCAGTCAATTCGAGTTCGACTAAGTGGGGATCAACTTGAAATTCAGCGAGTTGCTCCTTGAGGAATGTGATGAAATTGTCTTGATGAAACTGCACCGCAGAGATGTTAATCGAGATGCGCAAGGGCGGCATACCTTGATCTTGCCAATCTTTGGCCTGGCGGAGTGCTTCGCGCAAGACCCATTCCCCCAAGGGAATAATTAGTCCGCTTTCCTCCGCGAAAGGAATGAACTCTACAGGTGAAACGACGCCACGAGAAGGGTGCCGCCATCTCACCAACGCTTCTACTCCACGTATTTCCTGGCTAGCTAAATCGATCTGCGGTTGAAAGAAAAGAACCAATTCTTCTTGATCGATCGCATGACGTAACTCATTTCTAAGCGACAGTCTTGTCGGGTTGTACATTGTTGTCCCCGGCGAATATCGACGAAATCCGTTTCGACCAGCGGACTTGACTTCGTACATCGCCGCATCGGCCTTCGCCAGCAGTGGGCTGATTTCAGTATCGTCCACCGGGTAGATCGCACTACCGATACTGACAGTGATAACCAAGGTATGACCAAGGAACTCGAAAGGTTCATTCATCGAGTCCATCACTCTTTGTGCAAACACTTCAGCATCTAATGGACTGGTGATATCGTCCATCAGAATAACGAATTCGTCTCCACCAAGGCGTGCAACAGTGTCATAGTCACGAGCCGAGGCTTTTAGTCGTTCTGCAACCTTTCGGAGCACGACATCACCGGCACTGTGGCCAAGCGAGTCGTTGATTTGCTTAAAATGGTCGACATCGACTAACAGCAAGGCTACCAACTTTTCCTTACGTTTGGCATCGCAGCAAGCTTGATGGAGTCTATCGTTCAGTAATGCCCGATTGGGAATGCCGGTCAGGTTGTCGTAGTGGGCGAGATAGAAGAGTTCTGCCTGTACACGTTGGGTAATGATGCTGAGCAAATCATGGCCGTTGGCGACGCCTTGATATTTTCCTTGGCTGCTGATCAGAAAGCCAGTGACCATGTGCTGCATTCCTGCATCGATGATGATCTTTGCTACATCCTCGATACTGCAATCGTCTTCAACAATGATGGGTTCGCTATAACCATAACTTGGATGGGAGAACAAATCCGATATTTTGCGGCGATCGAAGAGTTCTCGGGCGTAGGGTTTGCTGAAGAACTCGACATGGCGCTTGCGATCCAAAAGCGCAATTGGCCTGTCATCTCCATCAACGACTGGCAAAGCATAGAGCGCGTTGTCGTTTAGAAAACGATCAAGAACGCCCATGACAAAATCACTGCTCTTTACTGGTTCAACATAACGCAACAGCTGTCGAACAGTCGGCGCTTCCGGCAAATGTCCATCGTTAATCAAGGCAAATTGACTCGGATCCAGTTTGTGGTTGATCGTCATCATGGATAGTATTGCCGGAGTGATATTGAAGAAGACATCGTTTTCCCTTTTTTCTTGCCGGTTGCGCCAGCGTCAGATCAGAAGTTGTGACGCACGCCAACGTCGAACAGTGAATCGGTGTTACCCGCTGTAGTCACTTTTACTGCTGATTTTGAATCATTGGTCAAACGACCATAGCTGGTGTACAAGGTGGTACGCTTGGACAATTCGTAGGTGTAACCCACTGCAAACTGATGTGCATCACTGCTGGAAACAGCCTGGTTTTGATGGTCGATGTAGGACACCATCACGGTGCCGGCACCCATCGGTACGGTGGCGCCAATGACCGTGTTACGCAGATCGGTTGTGCCCGTGCCCTTTTCTGAGTCAAACGTCAAAAATGCCTTGGCAACGCCAAAGTTGTAGTTGCCGCCCAACAAAGTCACTTTGGTGCTGTCGGTATCGGTTGCGTTACGGACATCCTGGGTGGTGAAAACGACATCGATCGGGCCGTTCTTGTAGCCCAGCAAGCCAGCAACAGTGCGGCTGGCAGATGAATTACCAGCAACTTCGCCCAGCCCGTACTGGAACTCACCACGCAAGCCGTTGGCGGCATAGGCGTAGGTGATGGTGTTGTCGGTGCGACTGCCCTGGTAGTTGATCAGGCGTGAAGTATCGCCAGCCAGTCCATTAGCAAACGGATCAAAGACGTCGTTGCTGCTGTACAAAGGGTTCTTTTGACGACCGAGTTTGACGGTACCGAAACCGCCGCTTAAACCCACATACGATTGACGGTTGAACAATCGTGCGGCATCCGCTTGGGCACCCGTGTCAGTGCCAAATCCAGATTCCAAAACAAACAAGGCATTCAAACCACCACCGAGGTCTTCAGTGCCTTTTAGACCCCAGCGGCTACCGTTGAGGATGCCGGAGTCCATGCGGTTGACCGAAATTGAGCCATTGTCTTCATGGGTAAAGCCAGCGTCAACAACACCGTACAAAGTCACATTAGACTGTGCCATAGTGGCACCAGAGGCCGCCAGTACAGCCAAAAACACTAGAGATTTTTTCATTTGAATTTCCAAAAAAAAGAGAAGGATCTTATGGTCCGCTCACCGATTTCGATTCGATGCCTCGCTATTAGAAAAAACAAATGTGACAGTTCAGTGAAATTTGGTTCGAGTGGTTGATAAAGGCGTCCCACTGCGTGTTGATAGCCAAATACAGAGACCATTTGTATTCAATACACCACAGAGGGTGTGTAAGTCACTAGTACGCTCTTGCAAGACCTGTGTGGCACCTCCTGCCGGTGTGTCAGGAGTGTTCATGATGTCGTCATAAAACCGCCTTCATCCTGTCATGATGTACTCTTAAGCTCAATACCATTCAACATGAGGAGCGGTCATCGCGCTTGATTCTTTGTCTTCCACCAGCCTGCATCACAAGGCACTTTGGCCTGGGCCGGGTGTGACGCGCATGGGTGTTGGTGTTCGCGCCAGTTGGCGATTTGTGCGCGTGTTGCTGCATCTCGTGCGCGGCTGGTGGACGGTCGTCTGGGTATTTCCGAGACTTTCTTCCCTACAGAAAGAGCAGCGAATCAGGACTTGGGCCATCGCGCTACTTGCGAAACTGGATATTAAACTGGTAATTCTTGGCAAGCCGCCAACGCGCGGACCCTTGTTGATGATGTGTAACCATATCTCGTGGCTTGATATTTATGTGATTTATGCAGCTTGTCATTGTCGCTTTGTGGCCAAAGCCGATGTTCGACGCTGGCCCTTCATTGGAAAACTGGCCGACGCGGTTGGCACCTTGTTCATCAAGCGCGAGTCCCGTCGTGACACTCTGCGCGTGGTGCATCACATGGCTGAACGCCTGCGTTGTGCTGATGTGTTAGCAGTGTTTCCTGAGGGTACCAGCAGCGACGGCGCGCGCGTGTTGCCATTTCATGCCAACCTGGTGCAAGCGGCGATTGCTGCCAATGCGCCGGTGCAGCCCGTTGCACTGCGCTATTTGGATGCTGCCAGCGCCACGCACAGTGTCGCACCATGCTACATCAACAATGACACTTTGCTGGGCTCGCTTTGGCGCACCCTGAGCGTACCGCGGTTATGCGTGACCCTGACGTTTGGCGCTCCCCAATCGGCCCAGTCGCGTGGGCGGCGTGCCTGGAGCGCTGATTTGCGTCGGGCGGTAGAGGATCTTCGAGCCATACCCGTCAACTCCACGTTGGGCAAGCGTCATGTGGACTGTTGGCATCGGCGTTAACCCTATACTGATTCCTGTTCGCTTGGCGTCTGGCGCCGAAAAGGAATTCATTTGACCGAAAGTGCAGCCGTCCCCGCTCGTCCAGCTATCAGCCCACCGTCGGGTCTGGCTCAGCTCAAGCGCTGGTTCAACCCGTCACCGTCCCGGCTCAACCTGGCGTTGCAAGGCGGCGGTGCGCACGGTGCCTTCACCTGGGGCGTGCTGGACGCCCTGCTGGCGGACGAACGCGTTCGGTTCGAGGGCTTGAGCGGCAGCAGCGCCGGGGCCATGAACGCGGTGGTCTTTGCCGATGGCTGGATGAAAGGTGGGCGCGATGGCGCGCGCCAGGGCTTGACGGATTTCTGGACCGAGGTTGGCAAACAGATGCCGATGGGGATGGTGACCCAAGGCGACGGCGATGCGTTCAGCCTGTCGCTCGCGAGCAAGATGCTGATGAAGTGGGCGGGCTATTTCTCACCATCGCAGCTCAACCCTTTGGCGTTAAACCCGTTGAGCGATCTGCTGGGCCGGCAGATCGACTTTGAGCAGTTGCGCGCTCGCAGTCCTTTCAAGTTATTCGTCGGTACCACTCAAGTGAATACCGGCAAACTGCGGGTGTTTCGCGAAACCCAACTCACGGTGGATGTATTACTGGCCTCCTCCTGTCTGCCGACGATTCATCACGCGGTGGAGATCGACGGCGAACCGTATTGGGACGGCGGCTACTCGGCCAATCCGGCGGTCTCGCCACTGTTCTACGAGTGTGACTCACGCGATGTGTTGTTGGTGCTGCTCAGTCCGTTGCAACGCGCGGGCACGCCGCGCAGCGTGCAGGAGATCGAGGCGCGCATTGTTGAGCTGGCGTTCAGTGCCAATTTCATGCGCGAGATGCGCATGTTCGCGCAGGCCATCGACTTCTCGAGCCCGACCTTCCTGACCATGGGCCGACTCGAGCGGCGCTTGCAAAAAATGCGCTTTCACATGATCAATTCAAGCCACCTGGCAAGTTTGCAGTGCGCTGAGACCAAATTGCTGGCACATGGTCCATTTCTAGAACTCCTGCATCGACAAGGACACGAGTGCGCCAGCGCCTGGCTTGCGGAGCATTTCGATGGTGTCGGACGCCGCTCCACAGTTGATCTAAAGAAGTACTTCACCTGACTAAGTTTTTATCATTACCGATTCGGCCAACGCGGCGCACGCCTACACCACGGGCCACAAATCCGGTTCTGTTGCGATAAGCATAAACGACAATTCGGGCCATGCTTGATTTCCGCCAAAGTCTGATCAATAGCACCCTCCGCAAGGTCCTCAAACGGCTGCACTATCCGCTTGAGGTGATGCTCACCTGCGTGCGTTGGTATGTGGCTTATCCGCTGAGCCTGCGCAACATCGAGGAGATGATGCAGGAGCGGGGCGTTTTCGTGGATCACGTCACGGTTCATCGTTGGGCGATCAAGGTGCTGCCGGTTCTGGCCGCTGTGTTGCGTCGGCGCAAGCGATCCGTTGGGCGAAGCTGGAGGATGGACGAGACTTACATCAAGGTTTCAGGCCAGTGGAAATACCTTTACCGCGCCGTCGATCGGGATGGCGACACGGTGGATTTTCTGCTCACGGCCAAACGCGATTTGGCTGCGGCCCGGCGGTTCTTGGAACGCGCGATCGACCTGCACGATGTGCCAGATAAGATCACCATTGACAAGAGCGGCGCCAACACAGCCGCCATTGAAAGCGTCAAGGCCGACGCCTGCGTCGACATCCTGATGCGCCAAAACAAATACCTGAACAACATCGTAGAGCAGGACCATCGGGCCATCAAGCGGATCACCCGACCGATGATGGGTTTCAAATCATTTTGGAGCGCCAGGATCATCATCGCGGGAATTGAGACCATGCACATGATCCGCAAGGGACAGTTGGATTGTCCCAGTGGCCAACCCGCGTCTGCAGCCAACCAGTTCTACCGCCTGGCCACTTGATCATCGGTTCAAACGAGCCGCTGTTTTCGTCCCGAACCCACTACTGCAACAGAACCTTTTTGTTCAAAACTTTATTATTGAGAAACAGAAATAGACTGCGAAAAACTGATGCTAAAAACCTTGTCTGCTATATTTATACTATTAAAATCAATAACTTAGCTGAAAAATACTTCTGGAATTTGCTTGGCATAACTCGCCAAATAGTTTATAAACTTGCCATGAGGTTTTCTTAATGGCAAGCAGTCCTTTTTCCATTATTTTACGCAACGTCCGGTTGCGGGCAAGTCTGACCCAGCTCCAGCTGGCTCGTTCCCTGGGATATGAGCAAGGTTACCTGTCGGCACTCGAATTGGGTATCAAGACGCCCAGCGACGAGTTTTTGGCCAAACTTGTCAGCAATCTGAATCTTGATGGAAAGAGCTTGGCCGAGTTGGAGCTTGCCGTCAAGCGCTCGCGCAGGCGATACACATTGCCACCTGAGGTCTCAACTGAGACCTATGTGTTCTGTAGTGACTTATGGGACAAGATTGATCGGCTGCATCCCAACCTCTTGCAGGCGCTTCAGCAGATGATCAGCATGGACTCCATGGTCCTGGATCAGCCGCAAATTCAACCCACCCGTTTTCGTCGGGCCAGAAAAGCGGAGGCAGCCATGTAAAAGAAAACGGGACATACCCTGCGGCGTGTCCCGTTTTGGTGACCGCCTGAGCGATCTACTGACGTTTGGAAGCATCAGTATCGCGCCACACGACCATTCGGTCAAGCCCACTCCGCAGCCTTCGACCTCAGATTGCTGGACTCAAATCCAGTGATGGGTGTTTTCACACCCCAATTTCGGAATTACCCGCAAAAAACATCAATGGCGTGCAGGCCAGGGAAATCCTTTGCCCAGCACAAACGACAGGAGTTCGCCAAATGGAACCCGTAAGAAAAGTTGTAACCCGCACCGGCAGGAGTATGCGGAGCAAGTTTCCCTCACTGAAGATGGCCAAGATGATCGGCTGTGAGTCCCGTTTAGAAGCAGATGCCGCCTTGCTCTTTGAATGGACGCCGGAAATTCTGCGCTACTACCCCCAGCCATGTCATGTCTATCCAAGTGACGGCGTGAACACATTCAGGTATACGCCCGATTTTCTTCTCGAATTTGTCGACGGAAGGACTGCCTATGTGGAAGTGAAACCTCAAAACAAGCTTGCCAATCCCACGCTTCGTCAGCGGCTAACGGACATCGACAGATACTTTCGAAGGTCTGAGCGCACCTTTCACATTCTGACTGAGATCACTGTTCGCGATGCAATCCTCAAGAACAATGTGCGCAGACTTCAGTATCACGCCAGGCACCTGCCAAAGAACATCGAATTCATGGAGACCTACCACCGACTTGTCGTGCGGACCGACCTGACTTTCGGTGAAGTTCAAAGTGCTTTCGATGACCCTCGCGATGCCTATCGACTGCTGAGCAATCGATGGCTAGCCTTTGACATTGAATTGCCATTGAGATCGGACACACCATTGCATGTCCCCGGGCGGGAGGTGCGCCATGCTGCGTTTCACATTTAGAAAGGGGCTGCGTTTCGTCCAAGGGCAGAAGTCCTGGACCTTGCTGAGGAAGTTGCCAACTCATAAGTTCCAGTTCGAAGATGAGGCTGGGGCCATTGACCAGTTAAGCCGTGATGAAGTTTTTGAAAGATGGCATTCAAGAACCTGGTCAATCGATGAGACCTGTTTGGGTGAAAACAGCAATGTTTTCTATCTCGCATCGCCGCGCGACCTTTCGACTTTCTCGCAACGGCATCAAGAAACCGCCAAGAGACGCATGGCACTCTTGTCGGCCGCAGCAGCAGCGTCGGATTCAGACCCATCAAATGCGTCAAAGCTTAATCGAGAGGACCCTGGAATTCAAGCCGGCCAGAGTTCAGTTCTAGTCGAAAGCCCTCAAGCCGCCCCCCACCGGACAACGCTTTACCGTTGGCGAATACGCTATGCATCGGGCAAGGACATTGTTGCGCTTGTCGATCAGCGCGTTCGATCTGGGCGGCGTCGTAATCCGGTCCTCTATCGCTATTTTGAGGATGCGCTGAACGTGGTCTACCTATCCAACCAGAAACATCCCAAAGTTGCTGTTTACGAAGAAATAAAGCGACAGATTGACCGCCTTAATAAGTCCCAACCGATTGCACTGCAACTGAAGCCTCCGTCTCGCGCCACAGTGTTCAATTGGCTCCGTGAGCTCGATGCCTACCTTGTCGATATAGCTCGACTCGGAAAGGCCGCTGCAGATCGTCTGCACAGACAGGCGATCGGATCGGCGCCAGCGAGCTCGATTTTGGAGCGCGTCGAGATAGATCACTCTCCCTTGGATTTGTTGGTCGTCGATAAGGCAACGATGGTTCCCATAGGACGCCCATGGATCACCAAGGCAACCTGCCGATTCAGCAGAGCCATCCTCGGCTTTCATCTCTCATTTAGCGAGCCGTCTTCGCTTTCGGTATTGCGATGTCTGAAACAGGTCATGCTACCCAAGACGGATCTTCTAAAGCGATACCCGGACATCAAGAACGATTGGCCAATGCATGGAATTCCGGAGCAAGTTGTAAGCGACAACGGTCTGGATCTTCATTCACTTGCCACCGAAGAACTCTGCTTTCAGGCGGGCATTCATTTGATCTATTGCTTGCCGGCAGATCCAGCAAATAAGGGCAGCATCGAAAGAAGTTTTCGCACCATGAATCAGGATCTCATTCACAAACTTCCCGGCACGGTGTTTTCTAACCCGAAGCAAAGAGGCGACTATCCATCGGAAAAAGAAGCCGTATTGGACCTTGACGATGTAACTCATCTGATTACCAAGTGGATTGTCGATGTCTATCACCAAACCGCTCAGCGAGAACTCAAGGCACGACCGATAGACGTGTGGAACAGTCAACTGGCAACCAAGCTGATCGAGTATCCAGCTCATCCAGATGCCTTTGATATCGCAATTGGGGAGCCGTCCGAGCGGTCACTTTTCCTCTACGGAATTGAGTTCGAAGGTCTCCATTACAACAATGATGAGCTCCAAGCTATTCGTCGCCGCTCGGGGAAGTCACTCAAGATCAAATTCAAGTATTTTGAGGATGACATCACCTTCATCCAAGTCTGGGATGAAGACCAAAAGGAATATCTACGCGTCGGCGTTCGCCCGAAGCATGCTGACTACGTCCTCAATTTGAACCGTCATATGCATCGGGTGATTAGGGCGCATCAAGAGCGTTTATACCGAGAAAAGCGTGAGTCCATGGATTCGCTAATTGCCAAGAATGAAATTCTCGATCTCGTTGCTGCGGCTCGGACTGACAAAAAAATGCACCAACGCAAACTCGCTGCTGTTCTTCGTGGCCTTAACAGCGATCGTCCGATAGAGCCACCGTCATCGATTGAGATGGCTGCCAAGAAGCGCATCCCCTTCAGACCGAAACCACCTGATGACCTTGAATCAGGACTCGATGACGAATTGCCCATCTATAAATTATCTGAATGATGGAGAGATTGAACATGTCATACCTTGGCTCACTTGAGAATTTCCAGCTCGCCGCCGCCGAACTCAATCAACTGTTTGAGCAGTTTGAAGAGACTTTTTCTATCCGCGAAAAACGTTTACTGCATCCTGCCTACAACGAAGCAATCAGGAGGATTGCCACCTTGCACCGCAAGGGACAAGAGCTAAAGCAGGGCGGTGGGCTACTTCTCACGGGCCACTCCGGGATTGGCAAATCAACCGTCCTGAACTTTTACAGGGAGCGGTTTCCACCATTCGACGAACAGGACGGCGTTGTCATTCCGGTGCTTTATGTGTTGACCCCAGCAGCACCTTCCGTCAAGAATCTAGCCGAATCAATTCTGCAAGCCATGGGGGACCCCTACAGCGCCAAAGGAACTTCTGAGGACAAGACGCGACGCATCTATTTGCTAATCAAGAAATGCCGCGTTGAGCTACTCATGATCGATGAGTTTCAACACTTCTTCGACACCAGCCGGCACTCCGAATCCAGAAGCGTGACGGACTGGTTGAAGAATCTTCTAAGCGTGGCCAAGATTCCTGTCGTGTTGGCGGGTCTGCCAAGAAGCGAATTGGTGATCCGGGCCAACACACAACTGGCCAGGCGATTTTCCTCTCGCTTTTGCATGCAGCCATTCTCTTTCGCGGAGGAAAACCTAAGAATAGTATTTCGCGGTGTGCTCAAGGGCATCCATGCTGTGATTCCCCTGAAATGTCTGCCCCTGCATGATGCCAACGTTGCGCGACGCATATTCATTGCAACCAACGGCGTAATGGACTACATATGCAAGCTTTTGGATCAGGCTATCTACCTTGGCCGACGCTCGAGGGACCGAGAAATCACCTTAGTTGTCTTGAGCATGGCATTCAGGGACGAGATCTGGAGGGATTGCCCTGAGCCCCTCAATCCGTTTTCAGAAGACTCAGTCCTGCGGCCGTTGACGCAATCCGGGGAACCATTTGAATCCCATGCAGATGCAGACTCGATCAACAAGCGTATATGGAAAACGATATGACAAGAGATGCTCAGACTGGGCCGCTCTTGGCCGGGCTTTCAGTTTCTGGGGAGCCTGGTCATCTTGGACGTCTGCTTAGACGTCCCAGACTGAGGGATCGAGAGAGCCTGCGGGGCTACATATTGAGAGTCGAAAACGAAAACGGTTCGACAGGCTATTTCAAAATACTGAACTCACTTTCAGCCGCCTCTGACTCGATATTGGCAATAGCAACTGCAACGGATTGTGACGCTGAGGAGTTGTCGGCGCGCGTGTCAATATTGCCACGCGAGAAAGGCAAGCCTAAGTTGGTCAGTGCTTGGGGGCAACTTATCCCCGCTCGTCATGTGCGCATGAGCGCGGCCAAATGGATATGTCCAATATGCTTGGCAACTTACGGAGTGATGTCAGCGCTCTGGGAACTAAATTCCGTTATCACCTGCTATCGGCATGGCATCTATTTGACAAATACTTGTCTGGAATGCAGGCAACCTCTTCGCTGGGACAAGGGCTCTCTAAAACTATGCGCATGTGGTTCTGATTTGACCAAAGCAGGAGCTAAGTGGTCACCTGAAGGTAGATGTCGTGTCGAGAGATTCGTTGCCGCCAAGCTCTTCAATGAGAAGGGACTCAACTATGTCGCAAAGCATTCTGGCATTCAGATTGACAAGAATCTCGACCTTGAAAGACTGCTCGACCATATGGCGTTCGTTGACGCATTTGTGGTTCCGATGTTTGAGCAAGCAACGACAGGCATTCCTGAACTGGCCGTGGAGATTTTTCAGTCTGAACTATCCACGCAGTTAGTGTGCAGCGGCTCGTATGGCTACGGCCAATTA
>Ga0209638_1002199_pt1 | contig 12062 bp, 10 predicted proteins | sample BarGraNGADG00211_FD_184490 | JGI IMG/M metagenome (GOLD analysis project Ga0209638, IMG submission 184490) | Arctic peat soil microbial communities from Barrow, Alaska - Barrow Graham LP Ref core NGADG0002-211 (SPAdes) (version 2) | ecosystem: Environmental > Terrestrial > Soil > Wetlands > Peat... | reverse complement strand
GGAAGACTCGCAGTCACTTGCGATAGTCTGGCCGCATACGGACTTCCGCGTGAGCGCGATGACGGCGGACGGTAGCGCACTCGGGATTGTCACTTCGCACCACGGCGAGGGAGCGTCGCGCTACTTCCTTGAGCTGCACAGCGTCCCCCTGCGATCACACCTCAAGGAAGGGACTCTCGTTGTCAGTTCGGGTCTCGGCGGCGTGTATCCTCGGGGAATACCTGTGGGTGTAGTGGTCGCGGAACTAAAGACCGTGGAAGGATTCGCGAAGACCTATCTCTTGCGGTCAGTCGCGAATCTAGCCGACATCAACCTGGTGCTCATCCTCACTCCAGAGAGGGTCCGCGCCGGATTAGAGGGGGTTTGGGTGACCGCAGCGCGCGTCCGGTGATTCGACGAGGCCGTTCACCATCAGTCTTCCATTTCGCATCATCAGCGTGTCACCGGGCATCCCAACGATCCGCTTCACGAGGATCGATGTGATGTCATCGGGAGTGATGCGAATGGCGGCGTCCGATGACGTAATTCTGCCGTTAGGCGCGCCTGCCTTAGCGACATAATCAAGCCATACTTGACGGCGAGCATGAGGCTTCGCTATGAGTATGTGAGACGCGTCTGTCAGTCACAATAGGAATCGCTCACGCCGCGCACGAGCACCGCCCCACGGCGTCTAAATGGTCACCACTCATCGCGCGGTGCGCCGGTCTTAACAAATCATCGGCGGCTGGCGACGTATGTTGAGGGGCCGGATCTCTCGTATACACATTACGCTTCAAGGCCGATCGTTGCGGGCAGCACGCCCGGATCTGAAACATGCCGTCGCACGCAGGCGTTCCATCACCCCGAATTTTGGAGGCGGATTAGAATGAATCCCAAGCTTACGATCAAGCGTTTGACGCTTCACAAAGAAACGCTTCGCGCCCTAAACGAGACAGATATGAATAACATCGCGGGCGGGGGTAATCCCACCACTACGACCACGTTTTGCTCATGCGCTTGCAGTACTCAAGATTGTTGCATCACAGTTGGCATGTCATGTAGATATGTGTGCGCCCAACCAGCAGGTATGTCCCCGATGGCATAAATCAGAGCGCTGACTTCCGTGCGACGGCAGCCAGCGCGTCAACGCGTTGCTCGAACCGCTTATTGAGACAGCTCGAAAGCGCATTGTACGGCAGTTTGCAGTCCGGGCATTTACTTATTAAAGAGGCGGTCAAATGGCGAATTCGTCTCGTTGGAATCTGGGGTGCTAAGTCACGCCGATTCGATGTTGAGTACGCGCCTAATTGCAGAGACGGCTTCGGCACCAACGGTGGTGGCGCTCCGCACATTTGGCGCCCCATGTTCGGACAGTAATGTCTCGACACGCCGTACCCGTCCGACGATGTACGCCTTGCTTTCGGCGAACGGATCTGGAGGATGAACCAACTCATGAACGCGATGACTACGTCTGATCGTCGGTCCGGCAGTCATCGCGAAAGCTCATGGTCGCCGATAATGCTTGGGCGCGAAGCTGACGAAGTGGTTGCGGCGGTTCGAGCGATTCGTGCCGAACTGCTCAATCGTCCCGAGCGGCAATCGATGGCGCCTTCGCCGAACGATCCCGACATGGCTAGAGCGAACCTCCGCTCGCGGTGGGAGGCCGCCTCGCTTCATGGGGGCGATACGGGCCTAGGATTGATGTACTACTACACATCTGCGATTGAGTCGGAACCGTCGTGGTCGAACGCTGCTAGAGCCATCGAGCGTGCAATGGAGATTGCTGCTCATACTAGCTTACCCCTGACCCTATGGTCCGGGATCTGGGGTGTCGCGTGGGCCGCGGAACATCTTTCGCGCGAGAGTGAGGGGCTCTCATACGAGCCCAATGACGAGATCGACCAGCTGGTCCTGGAGGTGATGCAGACGGCGGGGCCTCAACTCCACTACGATCTCTTGCGCGGTCTTGTGGGCGCCGGCGTGTACGCATTGGAACGGCTGCCTTCGCCTTCTGCTCGACGAGCCCTAGAACTCATTGTTCGCGAGCTAGAGCGACGCGCAGTCAAGAGGGATCGCGGACTATCATGGTTTACTTCCGCGAGTACGTTGACCAAGTTCGAGTCGTTGACTACGCCGGACGGTTTCTTTTGCTTGGGTGTCGCTCACGGTGTTCCTGGTGTCATCGCGTTCTTGGCACAGGCGTGGGCCGCAGGCGTTCTTCCCGAGACAAGCTCTGCGCTCTTGCGGGGAGGGTTGGATTGGCTCAAAGGCGAGCGAAATTCATTGGGCTCTTCTTGTTGTTTCCCCGGCATGATAACCGAGTCAGGCAAAATCGCGTCGCGGCCGCTCGGATGGTGCTACGGCGACACGGGATTGGCCGCCGCGCTCTTGACGGCGGCCAAAGCGCTCAGCGATGAGGCGTTGGCAGATCTCGCCATCGACATTGCGCTTGAGGCCGCCAGTCGCGATCACGAGGCCAGCGGCATTCACGAGGCCTGTTTATGTCACGGGTCAGCCGGCGTCGCGCACTCATTCAATCGCCTCTACCAAGGGACCGGCGTCGTAGAGTTTCGTGAGGCGGCTCGCTATTGGATCAGAGACACGCTCTCGCGCAGGCACGCTGGTGTCGGAATCGCCGGATTCGTGTCACGGGTAGAGGAGACCGAAGGAGAACTTACGTGGCGCGGGTGTCAAGGCCTGCTCGATGGGGTAGCCGGAATCGCGCTCGCGCTTTGCGCGACGGTCTCCCCTGCGGAGCCTCGTTGGGATCGATTGTTTCTCGCTTCTTCAGCAATCTACCCGACCAGCGTCGAGCGCCAGCGTTGAATGCCGACAGCGAAGCCTGACCGAGGAGCACTCGGGTTGCAGTTCGAACCAGCCGGATTCGCCGTTTTGCGCGCTCCACTGCTTCCGCATCAGGTGCTAAAGGCACTTTATGTCAACAGTTGCACTCTCTGCGCCGACGGATCGCCGCACGAGAACGAAGATGATCGCGACGAGTGTCACAGGGCAGCAGCTATCAGCCGCATGCGCGAACTCGCCCAATGCGCTGATGTCTCGGAGGCTCTGTGGGTTGCGTCGCCAGATCTGTGGCGCTCCATTAGCGCGCCGCAAACCGCGAAAAAGAAGGTCGATCGCGCGGATCTTTCTCTCGCAAGATATGTGTACCGCATGTGCACGCGCCCGACGCCATTCGGACTATTTGCTACGTGTTGCACGATCCCCCTTGGAAACGAAACCCACCTTAGCATCGCGCCACGCGAAAAGGTGAGGCGGCACGTACGCTTGGACATGACGGTTATCAATCGCGTCTACGGGCTCCTGACCTCCGAGGTGCGGATCGGTAGTTCTGCCCCCTACCGACTCAACAGCTCACTTTATCGATTGGGTGAATCGTGGCGCTATGTGGAAACCGATTCGATCGCGCCAACGGTTTCCTTTAGACTCACCGAGATCCGCACTTCAGACGCTGTTGACGCCTGCATCCATTTCGTGCAATCCAAACTACGGGTGACCGCACCAGAAATCGCGCAATTTCTGGAGCAACAATTTGACGTCGAGCGCACAGAGGCGTACGAATTCGTGGCTGAGCTCGTGAAGGCTCAAGTGCTAGAACCGAGCATCGGTCCGATCGTGGTAGGTGAAGATGCACTGAATCGCTGCAGAACCGATATTGCACCGATTGAAGGGTCCGCGCCGATACTCCGCATCCTCGACGCAGTATCCAACGAGCTGCAAGTGCTCAATAACAGTGCAATTGGCACTCATTTTGACTCATACCGTCAAATCAACTTGGCCGTTCGCAGCGTTGACGGTCTTGGCGACCTCCTCGAGAAACACGTTGTTCATTTGGATGCCTACCGTCCACGCGACGATTCGGTTCTTGGTAGCGATGTGATAGAGTCGATCCGCGATAGCATTAGCGTCGTGAGCGCGGCGACCGCGATGGGTTCGACTACCGACGCATTGGACGACTTTTGTGAACGGTTCCGCAATCGCTTCGGATCGCGCTTCGTCCCGCTTCCATTCGCGCTTGACACGGACACCGGCGTTGGTTTCGGCGAAGACCCTCAGGCGGCAGCGCAAATCGAGGTAGCTCTCAAAGACATGCGCACCCTTCAGAAACCACGAACTTCGGCTTGGGGACCCTTGGAACGGATCCTTCTGGGGCGGCTGGTTCCCGCATTGCGCGACGGTCGAGGAGAGATCGAAGTCAGCTCAGTTGACTTTGAGGAAAAGGATAACGAACAACGACACTTAAGACTGCCGAACGCGTTGTCAGCCATTGTTCGGGTGTTCGGTACCGGCGGAAACCCGGGGGATCCACTGATTGCGTTCGAGAGCGCATCGGGCCCGTCTGGTGCCTCGCTGCTCGGCCGGTTCTGCCATGGCGACGAAGATCTGCTGGACAGAGTACAGTGCCACCTGCGGAGAGAGGAAGGCTTCGCGCCCGACGTCATTTTCGCCGAACTTGCACATCTGCCTGTACCGCGAGCGGGCAACGTGCTCGCCCGCCCTGCGATGCGATCATTCGTGATTTCTCTCTTGGGTTACGCAAGTGTTGACGATGATCATACGCTGGTTGTGAGGGACCTCCTAGTGGGCGTTCGACAGGGCAGAGTCGTCCTCTGGTCGCCTCGTCACGACCGCGAAGTCGTCCCACGACTCACCTCGGCGCAAAATTGGGGAACCGCGTCGAATCTCTCCGTCTATCGATTCCTGACTGCCCTTCAGTCCCACGGGGTCCAAGGTGGGATGTCATGGTCGTGGGGAGCGTTGGAGAGCTTACCGTTCTTGCCGCGCGTGCGGTCCGGACGCGCAATCCTAGCGCCAGCGCGATGGATAATTGACGCAACGGATGTTGAACGACTTCATGACCTTTGTCGGAGCCCGCGACTGCTGCGTGAAGAGGCGTCGAGACTGCGATCACGGTTGGGGATGCCTCTTATTACGATGCTGCGAGAAGGCGACAATTTCTTGCCAGTCAATTGGGAGGACTCGTTGTCTTTGGAGGCTTGCTTCGGCCTACGAAAGGAAGGACCCATAGTGATGCAGGAAACGCTTGAGCTCGGAACCAACGGCGCGGCGCATGGGATTGAGGAAAGCTACAGCCTCCAACTTGTGGTTCCGTTTGAGCGGGTATCGTCGGCGGCGCCGCGCGTGAGTGAAGACCGAATTTCCATCGCGAATGATATCAGGCGAAGCGCGGCGAGAGAGTATGAGCCGCCGCATCCATTCTTGCCGGGCTCGGAATGGCTATTTTTCAAGATTTATTGTACAGAGTCTGTGGTCGATCGCATGCTACGTAAGGAGGTTAGACTCGCCATTGCCGATCTTCAAACGCGCGGGCTGGTAAAGCAATGGTTTTTTGTGCGTTACCGCGATCCCGAGTTTCATTTGCGACTGCGCCTGTTCGGCGACTCACAGACGCTTCTAGTGAACGGCATGCGGGCTTTCGAGGACTCAATTTCGAAGGCGTATGCGCGTGGAGAGGTTAGGCGGCTGGAGATCGGAACATACGAACCTGAAGTCGAACGGTACGGTGGACCTCAGGCGTTGCTCGTCGCGGAGCGCTTGTTTTGCGCGGACAGCGTCGCGTGCGTTCGATTGCTCGAAGCGATTCAAGATGGCCTGCCTATTCCGAGACACCACCTCATTGCGCTGGGACTCCACCACGTGCTCGAAGACTTTCAGATCTCTCTTGGCGAGCGGCTTCAACTCTTAGGCGGCCTCCGCGATGGGTTAGGGCGCGAACTCTTCCCCGATGTGTTCGAACCTCAGCATCGGCTTTCGGCGCAATATCGTCGAGAGAAGCGTCCATTCGCGGAGTTGCTTGACGGTCGCAGGGTGGAGGCGATCGGGTTTGCCGATGCGTATGCGGCGAGACGACAAGCTTACAAGGAGGGGTTTGATGAGCTTGCTCATATCGCGCGTTGCGAGGCTCTCGAAGACACGATCGAATCGATCGCATGCTCACTCATGCACATGCACGTCAACCGGCTTGCCCGAGTCAGCCCCCGTGAGCAAGAATTTGTGGTTTATGAGTTCCTTTGCCGATTCTATCGATCGGCCATCTCGCGCAACGCCAGATGAGGCCGAATTTGTCGGCGATGAACCTAGACATATATAGTTCGCGTACCGCCCTGCCAAGAATCCTGAATTTGGTGATCATGACCATAATATTCATCATCGGCGACCGGCCGTATCTGCCAGAGATGGCATTCGAACTGCTCCGGTGGCTCAAGCGACCCCACCGAGGAGATCTGTTCAGCGGGCCACAGGAAGTTGAGAGCTGACGTTCGGCCGTAAATGCGCGAAGTCGCTGGGCACGTGGTTTCATGACTTCGACACCGTGAGAACTCAGTTGTGATAACGACCGCACGCTTCTGGGTAGAGGCCCGACTCGATGTATCTCGGCTTAACGCCGTCGCAATGGCCCGGTGATCGCATTCCGATGTACGGACAAGTCGAGTCGCGTGACTGCGGTCCGACGTGTCTGAAAATGATCTCGGAGTTTTATGGACGGCCGGTTGAGTCCGATTCTCTTCGCCCCGACGGCGGCCTCAGCCCAAGAGGCACAACGTTCGCTGGACTCGCAGAAACGGCTGAGCGAATCGGCTTCAACGCGCGGGGAGTCCGGGCGACATTCAATGCCATTACTCAGATTGTTGACTTCCCCTGCATCGCGCATTGGAAGGGATACCACTTTATTGTCGTCGCCTCTGCCGACCGAGAAGCAGTTCGCGTTGTCGATCCTATGCACGGAGCGAGAGAGTTGAGGCCCGATGACTTCATAGCGGGTTGGGCGTCGGAAACCGTCGATGGAGTTCAGACAGGCACACTGTTATTGGTTACCCCGACGTGGTCAGGCCGCGCCAGCCGAGCGGAGAGTTCCCCTAAGCCGTCGTTTGGGACAAAGATGTCGAAACCGATCTATGCCTGCCGCAGACTACGAGCAATGCTGTCGACATTAGTTGATACTAGTCGACAGGCGATCAGGGCTCTAGCGCGCCTCCGAGGCGAATAACGATTACGACGCGGCCGCCGGGAGTCGCTCAATCGGGCGCGACCTAACCACACGATGGCCCGATCCGACCGTTGTCCATTGACGTTCTTCTTCAGGACGAGCAAGACGAGCAATCCGCAGTCGCCGACGCGAGTTGTACTAGTTGAGTGGACACCATCCCTAGGTACATCGGGATTGGAGGTGTCACACGGTCGGCCGATCGACATGTACGCGCGAGTTCAAGATTGAAGCGGTGAAGTTGGTGCGAGAGCGTGGTGTCATGACGGCCCAGGCGGCGCGCGCGGTCGACCTGCATGTGAATGTACTGCGCGCGTTTCGCGAGGACCAAGCTCAAGCGTTCCCCGGCGTGGGCCAGAAGAAGCCGAACCAGATCGAAGTCACGCAGCTCCGCGAAGTCCCGCAGTTGAAGATGGAGTGCGACGTCCTAAAAGATGTCGTGGCCTTCTTCGCGAAGGAGCCGACGTGAAGTTCGGCTTCGTGGCGAAACACTGAGGGGTTCGGCTGAGCTGCGCCGAATTCGGTGGACAATAAGTTAGGCAACTTCCGCCATCCTCAATCAAGGCCCATGAGCGAATCGCCCGCCCCTCGTGACCGCCCGCACTCTTCGCGTCAGCGCTTTGGACAATTCGTCGAGGACTACAGGCGACACCGCCTCGACGAGCTGAATGAGGACCACAGGCAGCTCGCGCCCGCAACAACCGATGCCGCCGACGCGACACCGCCTGAGGCGAAGCGGCAGAAGCGCACTGAGCGTCGCCGATACGTGCGCGAATATCTGCGTTGGCTTCGGCCGCACCGCTTCGCCGTCGGCGGATTCATCCTCCTCGCGCTCGCTGTGGCGGGACTGCAGATGATCGAGCCGCTGTTCCTGCGGTTCATCGTCGATCGCGTCCTTCTCAACACCAAGCTGGACAACGCCGCGCGGCTCGTGCGCCTGAATCTCACTGGCGCATTGTTCGTCGGCGTGATCATCGCGTCGAATCTTGTGGGCGCGGTGAAGGACTACCGGCAGCGCCTGCTCAACACGCGGGTGATGCTCGCGCTGCGCCGCGCACTGTTCGACCGGATGCTGAACCTGCCCCTTCCCAAGCTCTGGGAAATGAAGACGGGCGGGATCCTCTCGCGGCTCACCGGCGACGTCGACACGACCACCGGACTGCTGCAGACCGCAATCGTCTCGCCGCTGCTCTCGATCGTGCGACTGATCGTCGCGATCGTGATCCTGACGACACTGAACTGGCGGCTTGCGCTCACGGCGATCGCGATCGTGCCGGGCATCATGTTCATCAGTTTCATCCAGGCGAAACGCATCCGGCCCATCTACCGCTCGCTCAGGAAGGACGCCGGGATCATCGACGGCCGCGTGGGTGAGACGTTTTCCGGCATTCGAGTGGTGCGCGCGTTCCGGCGCGAAGTGCGCGAACTGCTCGAGTACCTGAGCGGCCGCCACACGATGCTGCGCAAGGAACTCTTCGCGCAGCGGCGCGAAATGGCGATCTGGACGTCGTGGGGCCTGCTGATGGGGAGCGTGAACGTCGTGATCGTGTGGTACGGCGGCTACCTGCACATCAGGGGCGGCGCGTCGATCGGCGACATCATGGCGTTCCAGTGGTACACGTTCCTCCTGCTGAACCCGGTGTGGAACATGGTGAACTCGCTTTCGGAGTTGCAGCGTTCGCTCGCCGCGATGGAGCGCGTGTTCGAAGTGCTCGGGATGCCCGCGGACAAGCCCGATCGTCCGAATGCGATCGATGCGCCGCGCGCGGTGAAGGAGATCAGGTTCGAGGAGGTCGAGTTCGAGTACCGCCCCGGGATGCCGGTGGTGCGCGACTTCAGCGTGACCGTGCCGAGCGGGTCGGTCGTCGCGCTCGTCGGGCGGAGCGGAGCGGGGAAGACGACGGTGACCGATCTCGTCGCGCGCTTTCACGACCCGACCAAGGGGCGCATCCTGCTCAACGGCACCGACATCCGCGACTTCCGCCTCACGACCTATCGCGACCTGCTGGCGATCGTGCAGCAGGATGTCTTCCTGTTCGACGGTTCGGTGCGTGACAACATCGCCTACGGCCGGCACGACGCGACCGACGCCGACGTCGAGGACGCGGCGCACCGCGCGAACGCGCACGAGTTCATCGTGAAGCTGCCGGAGGGATACGAAACGTTCGTGGGCGAGAGGGGCGTGAAGCTTTCTGGTGGACAACAGCAGCGACTCGCCATTGCGCGCGCGATCTTGAAGGCGCCGCAAATTCTCGTCCTTGATGAAGCAACCAGCAATCTCGACACGGAGAGCGAGCAGCTCATCCAGGCGTCGATGGCGGGGCTCCTTGCCGGCCGCACGACGTTCGTGATCGCGCACCGGCTCTCGACGGTGCGTCGCGCCGACCTCATCCTATTAATGGATGACGGACGCGTGATCGAACGCGGCGCTCACGCAGCACTGATGGCGAAACGCGGCGTGTACCACGACATGGTGCTACGGCAGATGGAGTCGAATCGTGAAGGAGACGAGGCCGTACTAAGGTGACAACTGGTTCTGGCGTGTTCGGGCTCGTAGAGCGGTTGCATATGCCGGGGGCACTTGGAATTAGTCCGGTCGCCTCCATGATTACGGCTACCGATCCAAAGAGCTGCGCGAGTCTCGCGTGAAAAACTTGTAGTAATCTTATGGAAGCTCCGCTCGCCCGGGGCGTGCGTCTGCCGAAGCACCGGGTCGCCGGGCCGCCCACGTGTGGTAGTGGTGGCAGAACTGCGTCTACTGATATCCGTCCGGGATTCCCGCCTTGTACTCCAGCCAGAGCAGGTGGAGCGTGACGCCCGTGCGCCGCAACTCCTGATGCAGAGCGGCCCACTCTGGCTGCGCCCGCCCGTGGAGCGGCGGACGCTCGGTGTGCGTGAAGAGGCGCTGCTCAAGGGCGGCCACGTCGACGTCGCTTGGCAGGGGCCACGAGCGCCCGCTCGCTGTGAACCGGCGCAGGTAGTCGTTGATCGTGCTTGGGACAGCGCGAGCCAGCGCGCGATCTCGCGTTGGCTGCGGTCCTGGTCGTAGGCCAGGCGCAGAACATCAAGAACCTTCCGCATGGAAATCCTCACGGCTGACACTGCGTCGCTCTGGGAAAAGGGTCCCGGAAGGATCGCCGTCAGCGGGTCGGATCCCGCAGCGCTCACCTTGAGCTGACGAAGAGTGTGTACGTCTATAAGTACATACTCTCACGCTAACCAGCGCACGCCCACGCATGCCGGCGAAGGTTCCCCCTCTGGGAAAGCGCATTTTCACAGGGGGATTAGGAGACTGTCAATCCCTCGGGGCGCAAGCCCCATCCGGCTTCGCGTCCCGTTCCCGGCAGAGAGTGAAGAACGACGAAAAACGAGAGGGCCGCCCGATGCGCTGGGCGGCCCTCTCGTTTCGGTGGTGTACGGCGAAAAGTACACCTACATGTCGGAGTGTACAAATCTTGCGACAGCTCAATGAGACAGAAATGCGGTCAGTAATGAGACACCCGCCGGTCCTGGACGGATGTCCTCACTGAAAAGTTTCTGTCCTCACTGAAAAGTTTCCTAGCGCTCGATCGCCGTGAACGGAAAATCCCGGCAGGCGGTCAGCGGCTTCGCTTCGGCCCATTCCGGGCGCCCGAAATGGGCGGAGGCGCAACTTGGGGCCACGTCCCATCCTCGTATGACGGCGAGTCGGTATTTCCAGCGGATCGAGCCGCAGCCACGGCCTGAGTTACGCGCTGCACGCGTTCGCACACCAGTGCGATCTGCTGGTCGTCTACGGGCAACGCGCGGACGCGATCGGCGAGGACATCAGCACTCGCCATCGCATGCCACAATAACGCGGCCACGAAGTCGTTGTCCTTCTCTCGATACGGGAAGGCCATCTTACTCGCCGCGAGATCGTGCACCTCGAGGCACCACCCCGTGTGCTGCCGGGTATTCGCGTTGCACACGGGGATCAGCCGCTGTTCCCATCCCACTGGGAGCGTGGCCGTTTCGGGTCCCACACCATGGATGTAGAAGCCGAACTCGTGGTGGAATCCCGTTTCTTCACCAATCTGCGCGTCGATGACCTCGGCCATTTCCGGACGGGATCGCGGATAGAGGTCGACCTCCGCCGAGCCGGTCAGCACGCGAGGGGCCTCCGGGAATTGCCCGAGGATCGACTGGCTTCCGATGATGACCACGTCGTCATCGTTCGAGATGTCGCACGCCGCCCGGATCGCATGTTCGAGTTGCTCGCGCGTCATCCGCGGTTACATCTCCTCGAATTGCCGCATGATGACGTCTCGCTCTTCGGCGTTCAGGATTCCGACAAAGGGCCGCGATTGACGGAGACGGATGGCGCGTTCGGAACGATCCTCACCCAACAGGTACAGGAGATCGTCGAACGCGTAGGTGTGGAGAATGTCACGCCACTCCCCCCACGCGGAAAGCGCCCAGTTGTCTCCCTGCGCGCGCGCCGACGCCTCCCACGCATCGAGCCGCTGATGAGCGAGCGAGATCAACGTCGGGTCCGCCCGCAGCTTCTCTGCCGCCGCGTGGCTCAACGCCAAGCTGCGCTCGTCGATCCAATCGTGACGTCTGGTGGTCGCGCGAGGGCCTTTGGGCATAGCGAAACGGTGGTGAGGTCGGTGGAAGGATGGAGCGATGCGTGAGCCCGGGCCAATTCCAGCGCCACGGCAAGACGTCCGTCTCTATTGAACAATACCCGGCGAGGGTGGCTCGGCGCCAACGAGTGTGACGCGGTCAAGCGAAGCCGGGACGCTTGATGAGGCGAGGGGCTATGCGGGGCCGCTAGGGAACTTCATCGTTTTTCCGCTAGGACACTTTTCAGTGAGGACAGACGGATGTCCTCACTGAAAAGTTTCCTCGCGCGTGAACCGTTTCCTGACGCGAAAAGTTTCCTCGCGGCACCGCCTTCTCGGCGCGTCAAGGTGGTGGGACAACATGCGCGATACGAGGGGGCGAAAGCACGCCCGTGCGCCACGTGTCAACGCCGGTGTGCAATGTTCCCATGTTCGGCGGCTGATTTGTCGGGGGCGATTGCTCACGGGACGCG
>Ga0209638_1002197_pt1 | contig 12064 bp, 8 predicted proteins | sample BarGraNGADG00211_FD_184490 | JGI IMG/M metagenome (GOLD analysis project Ga0209638, IMG submission 184490) | Arctic peat soil microbial communities from Barrow, Alaska - Barrow Graham LP Ref core NGADG0002-211 (SPAdes) (version 2) | ecosystem: Environmental > Terrestrial > Soil > Wetlands > Peat... | reverse complement strand
CAGCACGAAGATCGCGGAGATTGCCAGCAGTCCTGCGGAGATGGGTCGCGTGAAGAAGATGGTGAAGTCTCCTCGGGAGATCTCCAGCGACTGCCTCAGACCCCGCTCCATCAGGGGACCCAGGATCAGGGTGAGGCAGATGGGAGCCAGCGGGAAGTCCAGCTTCTTCAGGATGTAGCCGATAGCGCCGAAGGCCAGCATTACGCCGATGTCGAAGACGCTGCTGTCGATGCTGTAGGATCCCAGGACGCAGAAGCCCAGGATGATCGCGAACAGGATCGAGTAGGGCACCTTCAGCAGGGCAACCCACAAGGGGATGAGGGGCAGGTTCAGGACCAGCAGGATCAGGTTGCCGATGTACATGGAGGCGATGACGGCCCAGACGAACTCGGCGTGCTCCTTGAACAGGAAGGGGCCGGGGATCAGGCCGTTCATCATGAAGGCGCCCATCAGGATGGCGATGGTTGGCGAGCCCGGGATGCCCAGGGTGAACAGCGGGATCATGGCGGCGTTGGCGTAGGCGTTGTTCGCCGTCTCGGGGCCGGCCACCCCCTCGATCATGCCGGTGCCGAACTTCTCGGGGTACTTGGAGCTCTTCTTCTCGGCCACGTAGGAGATGAAGGTGGGGACCACGGCGCCGACGCCGGGGATCAGCCCCAGGAAGAAGCCGATGAAGGTGCCTCGGACGATCGGCCAGAAGGATGTCTTGAGGTCCTTGACCGAGATCACCAGGGAGGAGAGCTTGGTCTCGAAGATCTCTCCGATGGGGTTCTCGGCGTTGGCGAAGATCTCGCTGATACCGAATAGGCCCATGACCACTGGGACGAAGTTGAAGCCGCTCAGCAGCTCGGTCATGCCGAAGCTGAAGCGCGGGGCGCCCATGACTGGGTCGATGCCGACCATGGCGACCATCAGGCCGAAGATCGCGGCCATGAGGGCGCGGACCATGGACTTGGAGGCGAGGCCGGTGACCAGGGAGAGGCCCATGACCATGAGGGCGAAGAACTCCGGCGGGCCGAACTTCAGGGCCAGGGTGGTCAGCGGCAGAGCCAGCACCACCAGGCCGATGGTGGCAACGTTGCCGCCGATGAAGGAGCCGATGGCCGCGATGGAGAGGGCCGCCCCCGCGCGCCCCCTCTTGGCCATCTCGTAGCCCTCGATGCAGGTGATGGCCGAGGCGGCCTCGCCGGGGACGTTCACGAGCACGGAGGTGATGGTGCCGCCGTACATGGCGCCGTAGTAGATGGCGGCGAGCATGATGATGGCCGGCGTTGGATCGAGGACGAAGGTAACCGGGATCAACATGGCGGTGCCCGCTGCCGGACCCACGCCCGGGAGCACGCCGATAACGGTGCCAAGGAGGCACCCGATCACCGCGAACAGCAGGTTGGCGGGCTGCATCGCGGTGGCGAAGCCGTTCATCAGGAGTCCGAAAGTCTCCACGTAACCCTCCTATTCCCCTATATCCCGAAGATGCCGATGGGCAGCGGGACCTTCAGTAACTCGGTGAACACCTGGAAGACCCCCCAGCTACCCGCGAGGGAAACCAGCGCCGTCACGATCAGGTTCTGCCGGCCCAGGGCAAACAGCATGAAGAGGTAGAAGGCCAGCATGGTGATGCGGAAGCCGATCAGCTCCATAAGGAACACGGCCGCCGAGATCGCCAGGAAGATGGCGGCCATGCGGATGTAGCCGACCTTGGAGGCCCAGAAGTCGGCGGGCATCGGGCCCGCGTCCTTGAAGGTGGCGTTGTATAACATCATCACGGACAGGATAGCCAGCAGAACGGCGAGCCAGAAGGGGAAGAAGCCCGGGCCGGGTCCCAGGGATGTGTAGAACTTCAGGTCCATCGCCTCACGCACTATGAACGCGGAGAAAATGATGAGCACCACGGCTGTGATCTGATACGGACGCTTCATTCCTGTGCCTTTCTCCATGGGAAGAATGAACTGCTCTCGACGTGACGCGCCGGGGGACGCGTCCGTCGTCCATTAGCCGCACGGACTAAGGGTCCGTGCGGCTCACGCGCCAGACCAAGAACTAAACAGGACCTGGACTGAGCTGTTTAGCCATTGCGGCAACCGGCGATCCGAATGAGGGGGCCGCCAAGGGCAGACTGAGATAGCGAGATGAACACGGCACTGAACTCACTTCGGAAACCGGAGAGGGTGGCTGCCCAGCGCTCGCGGGGGCGGGTGCGGGACAGAGTCGACGGTCAAATAAGTACTGCCGACCGGCGATTTGCCAGACGTCCCTTCGACTGAGTGCATTTTACTACGTCGTCTATTGTCCGTTCAAGAGGGTGGTGAAACACGTGGAATCGGAAGGCAGGCCGGCAATGTCCAATTGTTCGGTAAATGAGACAAACTTCTATGGAGACGATGATGTTGAGCATGGGCGAACAGAGGCGTTTGCCGGTGATGAACTAGCTGCTGCCGAGGCGAGTGGTGGCGGCAAGGGGACTGGCCAGGGGCAGGCTCTTGCCTTCAGGAACCGGCTGCTGTAAGCTCCCGTCACGCCGACGAATTGCGACCTTTCCTCGTCGGCGTGGTTGTTGGTACACTCCTTGCGTCGAGCCATCCTCGGATGGGATCGCCCTACTCGCGTCGCGCAATTGTCAGCGTATTCCCAGATCGGAGAACGCCAAGACGTGGATCCGAACGCTAGCCAGCCAATCGTGGGTCTTGGCGCGAGCCTGCCAGGCGTGGATCGGGACGGGACTGAACCAGACGTGGAGCTCAGTATGGCCGAGCCAGTTGCAGATGTGGCCACCGCCGACCCAGTTGCAGATGTGGCCACCGCCGACCCAGGAGTGGAACAGGGCGCGCCCAGACCGGACGTACGCCACCGCAAGATCATCGTCTTGGGGGCTCTTGCCCTGGCTATGGCGCTTTTCGTGGGCGGAGCTTTCTACTCCGGACTGTTCTTCCTGTCGCATGCGGACGACATCTCGGAATTGGCCAAGCCTTCGGCGCGAGCCGAAGAGCAAAAGATGGCCGACGTGGACTCCCCGCCTGTGGTTGGCGATGCCGCCGGAAGCGGCGCCAGCGTTCCCAGTAAGCAAGCTTCCGATCCCCGTCTTGCCTTCCTTTTGATGGGCTACGGTGGTGGCGGCCACGACGGGGCCTATCTAACAGACTCCATGATGGTCATTATCGTCGATCCCAATCAGAAGACCCTCACTCTGCTCTCGATACCCCGTGACGCCTGGGTTCCCATTCTCTTCGACGGGCAGAAGGCGGTCTACAGTAAGATCAATACCGCGTATGCCTATGCCAGGGATTCCAGCCTGTATAGGAATAGGTTGGACAAATACACAGGGAACCAGGGCGCTGGGACGTTGGTTATGGATACCGTTGGCCGCATCCTTGGTATACCGATCTCCAACTACCTGGCCATGGACTTCGATGGGTTCCGCGAGATGATCAACACCGTCGGCGGAATCGACGTCGACGTTCCGGACAGTTTCAGCGCGCAGTATCCGGCCAACGATGATCCCGAGATAGATCCGAGCTGGACGGTGGTGAGATTTCGAAAGGGACTGGAGCACATGAACGGCGAGCGGGCCATCGAATTCGCTCGGGCCCGCGAGACTATCGACAATATCAGCGAGGGGAGTGACTTCGCCCGTTCGCGCCGCCAGCGGTCGATCATGGAAGCCTTCAAGACTCGACTCCTGCAGCCGGAGGGCCTGGTTCACTTTCCGCAGCTGCTCGCCATCGGGGCCAGTCACGTCGACACGAACTACAATTTCCCTTCTGTTACTGCGCTGGCGCAAATGGCAATGGATTGGAAATCGGTGAAGTTCTATCAGGCCGCGTTGACGAACACCAACTATCTGACGGATGCGAACGGCCCGGAGGGAACCTACACTCTGGTACCAAACAACTCCGAGTACTCCTGGGAAAGCATCCGGGCCCTGTGTCGCCGCCTCTGGGACAATCCGGAATTGGGTGTGGCGATGGCGACCACCGAGATAGTGGTGGAGAATGACTCAGGGGTGGGTGGCGTGGGGACACGGGTGAGCACTGCCCTGGCGCGGCTGGGCTACAGGGTCGGGACGGCAGCAGCAGGACCCGCCCGGGTCCCGTCGCAGCTGGTGGACGGGACCGGCGGAGCCGGCGACGCGCTGCTCCACCAGCTGGAATCCGACCTACATACTCAGTTGGAGCAGATAGTATCCAAGGACGCGACCGGCAGTCTGACGATCGGGATAGGTAGCGGCGATATCGGCCTGGCGGATCTGGTCGTGCCTACGGATGCTCAGGCACCGTCCAGCGCCTTCGGCACTGTTCTGGTGGGCTATGGCGTTGCCGAGGCCGCACCAACGGCAAGGCCTGCGACGGCGATTCCGGCAACCCGTGCCACACCGGTCGCGACTCCGGCAATCCGCGCCACACCGGCCGCGATTCCAGCAACCCGTGCCACACCGGCCGCGACTCCGGCAACCAGCGCCACACCGGTCGCGACTCCGACAACCGGTGCCACACCGGTTGCGGCCCCAACTCAACTCCCCCCGGGAGTCCGGGGTCCGAGCGAACCATCACGGTAGATCAATCTCTCGGTGAAGCCGACCCGCCAAGATGGCGATCCCAGTGCAAAAGCGATTCCATCGTTTGTAGCTGACCGGGAACACCATTCGGGGTATCGTAGACATGTTTGGAGGTGGTTATTGTGGGTAAGGAGATGACCTCTCGGGAACGGGTGTTGACGGCTGCGGCCCATCGAGAGCCGGACCGTGTCCCGATGGATTTCGGCGGGCGCATCAGCACCATTCACGCTTACGCCCATCGGGAGTTGAAGAAGCACCTCGGCCTGGAAGGGGGCGAGGAGAAGATCATCGGCTACATGACCTACACCGTCGAGCCCGACCCCAGGTTGGTGGAGAGGTTCGGTCGCGACACCATCTCCTTCTATCCCAACTACGGCGCGGGCTATCAACTCAAGATCGACCCCGAGACGAATACCTACTCAGACGAGTGGGGGGTCAAGTACCGGATGCCGCTGGACGGCTATTACTTCGATCCCTTCCAGTTTCCTCTGGCCAACGCCGAGACCCCTGCGGACCTCGATCGGCATCACTGGCCAGATCCGAGGGATCCCAATCGCATGCGAGGGGTCGCGGAGGAGATAAAGGCCACCGCGGCGGCGGGGGAGAAGGCGATCCTGTTGGGGGCTCCCACCCTTGGGATCTGGCTACTGCCGCAGTTCCTGCGGGGTATGGAGCAGGCGCTAATGGACCTGGCGGGCAATCGAAAGCTGGCCGAGGCTCTGGCCGAGAAGGTAACAGAGTGGTACGAAGCCTACTGGGACAGCGCTCTCGCCGAGGTGGGGCCTTACGTAGATTTCGTGCACATGGAGGGGGACCTGGGCGACCAGAATGGGCCGCTATTCTCCCCCAAGACCTTCCGGGAAATCTACAAGCCGAGGTTGCGGCGCGTGATCGAGGCCATCAAGCGACGCTCCTCCGCCCGGATCTGGCTACACTCCTGCGGGTCGATCTACTGGGCGATCCCGGACCTCATTGACGCTGGAGTCGAGGTGCTCAACCCCGTACAGGTCAACGCGGCGGATATGGACAGCGCCCGCCTCAAGAGGGAGTTCGGAAAAGATCTCACCTTCTGGGGCGGCGGCTGCGACCCCGTGGTGCTGCAGTTCGGGTCTCCTGCCGACGTGGAGGCAGAGGTTCGGCGGCGCATCGCCGACTTCGCACCGGGCGGAGGCTTCGTCTTCGCGTCGATCCACAACATCCAGGCGAACGTGCCGCCCGCCAACATCGTGGCGATGTTCGAGGCGGCGCATCGATATGGGGTGTACGAGTAGACCGCGCAGACAAGCCGACGAGCATACAAGCAGACAATGGGGACAGTCAGGGCAAAGAAGCGGGGCCGCTATCCGGCGGAAGACGGCCGGGGCGCTCCACATCAGGGGGTGCGCCCCTCGTTCGCCATGAACAGCTGGCAGCCCGGGATCTGCCTTGTGATCCCACATACTGAATGTTCCAATAGATCTCGCGATTTGCCGATGAGTTGCTGGGTCCACCGACGAAGGCGATCCGGCGACGCCCCAGACTGATGAGATGTGTGGTAGCGTCCATGGCGCCCCGCACGTTGTCGATAAGAACCGAGGAGCAGGGCAGTTCGTGGCGGCCTGTGACCACCACGGGGGCCGGGTGGATTGCCAGGTCTTGGAGATGTGCTTCACGGTCGATGCCGCCGCCGATCAGGATAACCCCGGCTCGCAGCGCTCGAAGGGTCTGCACATAGCTTCGTTCCTTCTCGGGTTCGCGGTTGGTGTTGCAGAGCACGGTCAAATAGCCCCGCTGATTGGCCAGCTCTTCGGCACCTCGGACGATTTCCACGAAATAGGGGTCGCGGATGTCGGGGAGGAACGTGGCACCAGCACTGGTCAGGCCGTTAGCCTGGATTCATCATCCGCCCTGGCGAGAGCCCTCGCCCACTCCGCCGCCCGAATTCGGCTCTCCCCAAAAATGGCGAGCAGGTCGAACAGTTTGAGATGGAAAGGCATGGGCAGCAGGGTCTGAGCGAAACTTCCAGCCGCCACTTCCGGCGCGGCAATGAGCCCTGATCGAATGCGCCACGGCCCCAGGCTCATGGTGACAACCTGTCGCACCCGTTTAGCCGGCTGACGATCGGGAAGGTTGTCCAGGTGGTGGAACAGCTCGTGGGCGAGAAAGGCCGGCGTGACGTCCGAGAGGCCCAGAAGCTCGGCGATCGCAGGATCCTCCAGCAGCCGGTTGATGCTTTCCATAGCCTTGCGGTACACCTGGATCTGAGGTGGCCGGGAGTGGTACTCCGCGTACTGTAGGACATGGCCGTATCGCGAGCGATCGTCGGAGATCACCACCTTGATGCCCAAACGGGCAGCGAGAGCGAGGGGGTCTCGGCTTCCCTGCTCGGCCACCAACTCCTCAGCATACCGCACCCCCAGTCCCAGGGCCGTTCGGACCACCTCTTCGGACTCTTCCGCCGTCAGCCGAAAGAACTGAGGGTCGCCCCTCAAGATGAGATGTCCCAACCGCTCTGGCCGGGCGTGAGGGAGCGCCTGGTCCAGCAGACCAGACAGACTCTGGTCTGCAGTTTCGCCGTTGGCCATCATCAGAGCCCCCGCGCACCCTGGATGCCAACCATAGCCACCGGCGCATCGGGAGCAAGCCCAAGTAACTCACTCTGGGCCACCGCAATGGCCTGGGCCGCGGTACCCATTCCGGAAAGATCCACCACGTGACTGCTGGTGATGACGAAAACGTCCGGACTGATGATGCTATCCCCGTTGTAGATGGTCGTCTCCTCCCAGAACTCCTTCAGTCGTCCCAGCGCATTCCGCGAGGTGGTCTGCACCGCCGTCCCGTTGCTGGACTGGATGCGGATCACCCCTTCCAGGTCCATGACACGGATCGGGGTTCGCCTGCTGGTGAAGAAGCGCCACTTCTTCTGCTCCACCATCCCCTGGAAGACCCTCATCCGGTCGGTCCCGGCCACCATGTGCACGGCCTCCGAGGAAATCCCCATGGACTTTGCGGCAAGAATGAGGGCATCCTCCTCGCTCAGATTCTTCAGCATGTCGTGGGTCCGCATTTCTGAGGCCCCGACGGCGATAGCTCGCACCCGCTGAGTTTGTGGATCGACCTCTACCCGGACCTCAACGGTCTCCGGAGCCGCCCCAAGCCGCAACACCGACTCGAAGGCCTCTCGCTTAACAGCCAGCAGGTCCTCGGTGCGAGCGTTTGGGATCACCCTCTCCACGACATCCCGAACCAGCGCCAACGCAACACCGATGGACGAGATCACCTCAGCGTCCGGCGAGATCTTGTACTCGAGGTGGAGGGTTTCCGCTGTGAAGGGGATCAGGGCCGCTGCCCCCCCGCCCTCACCCACCAGCACCGACTGATCCGGGTCGAGTTCGTATTCAGCAATCAGGCTCTGCACCACGGGGATGACCTTCTTCGTCGCGCGCTCGAGAATGGCCCGCGCCGTCTCCTCCACCGATTTCCCGGCCGCCTGGGCCAGCGGCTCCATGGCTCGCCTGGCGGCTTCGGGATTTCCATAAGCGTGATGGCCTGGCTTGGCGTAGCCCAAAACGTTGGCTGCACAGGTATTGGTGATGGCGTAGAGCGCCCCGGAAGCAGTGCGTATGGCAATGTAGTCCGATGGATCGCCCGGCTTCGGCTCAATAAACTCCAGGGTCGGATCCACAATGTCCTCTGGTCGGGCGAAGGCGGAGTAGGAGAGCCCGGCGATGTGGGCGCTACGCGGCCCAACATCGACTATCTGCCCGTCGCTGAACCTTACCATGCTTCCACCAGCTACCCCCAGAACCCGCACATCCAGCGAGCTCACGTAGGTGCGGTGGCCACCGACCTCGGCGTACTTGATCGTAGGTAGGCCGCGGCGGATGACCCCGATGTTGGTGCTGGTTCCGCCCACCTCAAAGTAGATCCCGTCTGAGACTTTCAGGTACATCATGGCTCCAGCCACGCTGGCCGCGGGTCCTGATAGCATCGTCAGAACCGGGCGACGGCGCATCTCGTGGACGTCCATAACGCCGCCGTCTCCCCGCATGATCATGAGCGGGGCGGCGATCCCTGCCTCCCGTACGCTGGCCTCCGTCATCTCGGCCGTCTCCATCATCTTCGGCAGGATGCTGGCGTTAATCACCGCGGTTCGAGTGCGGGTGGTGAGGCCGTACAGCTTGCTGATCTCGTGGCCGCCGGTGGACGGAAGTCCCATCTCTGATGCCAACCGTGTCACCAATTCCTCGGAATCGCCTTCGTCAACCCCAAAGGCCGATGTGGCCACGATAACGCGAGCCCCCTCGGCAACCAACTCTTTGAGAGAGGAGATAATTGCCTCTTCTGTAAACTTGTTCGTGGTGAGAAAACGGTGGCTGGTCGTCAAGAATCGCCCCGGCGACACCTCTATTGTGCCGATGTTCGTCTGCCCTCGAGCCAGCAGCCCCTCCAGGCCGCTGGCCGTGCCCAGGATACCGACGGGCGCAACGTCACCCTCCAGAAGGGCGTTGGTGGCCTGAGTGGTGCTGTGGGCGAGGAAGACCACGTCCGCCGGATCCACGCTGGAGAGCTCCAGAACGGTCCGGAAAACCTCAACCACCCCTTTGGCGACGCCTCTCGGGTCGGAGTGGGTGGTCAGAACAGAATAGCGAGCCACCACTTCGTGGGTCAGATTATCTATGAGAACGGCCTTCGTAAAAGTACCGCCGACGTCGATCCCAATCCGATAGGTGCGTCGGCCAGCATCTGGTTCCGGCAAGTGTCCCCTCCAAACATTTCTCTTTTTGCCCTACCGACCCTCCTCCCTCTCCGGATTCCGGGAGAGGGAGGAGCAAGGCAACGACGGCTCTAGTGTTATGCCAACGACACGCTATTGCCCGATCATGAAGAAGGCGGCGAAGGTGGCGACGGCCACCATGAGCATACCAAAGGGAAGGGCGGTCTTGAGGAATTGGCCGTGGGTGATCTTGGTGTAGCCGATCGTCCACAGGGTCCACGAGTTCGTGGGGTCGACACTGCCCGACATCACCGTCCCCGGGAACCACAGCGCGTAGAGGATCGGAATGGGAAGCACGTTGGCCGACCTCATGATGGCCACCAGAGCAGCCCCAGTGCCGACCACTTCCAATGGACCACGGTAGATATTACCGATTCCACCCAGGACGGCGAAGAAGATCGCTGCCTGCAGCGGCGTGTGCGGGATAATGGGCGCGAAGATCGGCGTAAGTGCCCCGGAAACCTGCGGGGTCATACCGGCCACGATGATCATTCCACAGATGGTCCAGAGCGCCGCGATGGTGGCGATATCAGGGAAGGCATCGTAGAAGGCCTTGTTGAAGAGATTGATGTGTGCCTGGAAGCTCCTGTCCTGATAGGTGGACGCCAGCGCGATCACGATGCTGACCATGAAGGTGGGGATGATCTGCCAGCCCAACGCGATCACCATGAAGACCGGGATCAGTGGCACCACATAGGTGTAGTAGGGGGTTCTTTTTCGTCTGGTCGGCTCGACCGCTGCCAGATCCACCGTTGCCGAATGGCGCACACCACGCAGCCGTAGGTGGACATTGACCAGCAGCCATGCGCATAGAATGTACACTACCATGCCGACTACCCAGACGTTGAGCCACGGCGCCTCATAGGCGATACCGGGGAAGAGCGGCTTCATGGTGCCGAACTGTACCAGGTTGACGAAGGTGCCCGCGCCGATGCCCATAGTGAAAGCTGGCGCCGCTACGGCCGGCGGAATACCCTGGCTCATCATGATCGGGAGGGCGATGACGCCGATGGCTATGGCGGCGCCCACTCCATACATTGAGGTGAATAGCAGCGCCGTCACCAGGGTGATCACCATCGCCGTTACGATCGGTCGGTCTCCGGCCAACTCCACGGCCGAACGAATTACGCTCTCGGCGATGCCGGTTTGGACCAAGATCTGAGCGAACCAGGCGCCGAAGACGATGATGATGACGGAGCTTGCATACTGCACCCCGCCACCCTGCAGGACCTTATTCTGAATGTCGTCGATGTTGATGCCAGCCAACAGTGACCACGCTATAGCCAGTATGATCAACATGACGACCGGACTCTGGCCCTTAACGATGGCCGCCACGACGGCCAGGAAGACGAGGAGAAGCAATAGCCCGGTGAACAGTTCCATTGATAACCTCCGTCCCTCCCTAACTCTTTGCGAAACACTGACCGAATGGCTTCGCAGTGCATCGCGCACCCGCGTGCGCCGCGTACCCAGATGGTGCACTGCCAGGCCCGAAAGCTCTTTCTACATTGCCACCTCCGCCAGCTGTTGCCGCTCGCTCGGCTCCCGCTACATGACGCAAAGGGAACCCAAACCCGCCCGCGACGCGCCTCAACAGCGAAGCATCAGACCGAGATGGGATAACGGCCGTACTCGAAGACCGCCTCGCGCATCGCGTCGTAGTTGGCTGCCGGCACATACTCCGGTATGGAGTTCGCCGATGCCACTCCATAGCCGCCACCGGGAGCAAGATCGCGAATTCGCTGCCGAACCTCCTCGCGCACATCCGCCGGGGTGCCTCGGGTCAAGGTGTAGATCAGGTCGATGTTGCCCATCAGGGAGATCCGAGCACCATACTTCTGCTTGACCTCATTGATGTCCATAGCCTTCGGCTCGATGGGATTCAAACCGTCGAAACCGCAGTCGATGATGTCCTCCATAACCTGCTGCAACGCCCCGTCGCTGTGGTAAACGACCAGGCGGCCCCGCTCGTGCGCAACTCGGTTCATCTCCTTGTACCAGGGGAAGAGGTGCTTCCTCAGGATCTGGGGGTTGACCATCAACTGCGTTGCGAAGGCGATGTCATCGGCGTGCCAGAGCATCCCCACACAATCGAACTTCAGCATGTTTTCGAAGACTCTGTACTGGAATTGACCTACCTTCTCGAACATCCGGGCCAGGAGGTCGGGGTCGTCCTTCGTGGCCATGGCGAACCCCTCCAACCCCATCAGCCACCAAACGCTGGAGAAAACCTTGCCGAGTACGGCGGTGACCTTCATCTTCGTGGGGAGAAAGGCGCTGACTCTGTCGAACTCACTGTAGTCAAGAGCGTCGGGATCCGGCAAACGCAGAGCTTCGAACTCGGCCCTGTTGGTTACTATCCCCTTTCCCTCGGTCGCCCACTGTCGGTGCTGGGTGTCCGTGGTGCCGGTAGCATAGTTCGACTCGATATCGTGCATCGATTGCCGCTTGATAAGGTCCGTCTCCTGGAGGCCCTGCTGCAGGGGCACGTGGTCGTAACCGGCCTTGACCCAGAACTCCACCTCGTCTTCCAGGCTCTTGACCGGTCGCCCCAGGACCGACTCCTTCAACATCGCGTGCACGCCCACCTCGACCAGGGGCACGCGGTCGGGTTCACCACCTCGCAGCAACATCGTCCGCAGACGCTGGAAATCTGGATCGATACTCATCCCACCATAACCTCCTTGGCCTTGCCGACGGCACCCGTGGCGTCCGGCGCGTAGAAGTCGGCACCTATCTCGTCGGCAAAGCGCTGG
>Ga0209638_1002196_pt1 | contig 12068 bp, 7 predicted proteins | sample BarGraNGADG00211_FD_184490 | JGI IMG/M metagenome (GOLD analysis project Ga0209638, IMG submission 184490) | Arctic peat soil microbial communities from Barrow, Alaska - Barrow Graham LP Ref core NGADG0002-211 (SPAdes) (version 2) | ecosystem: Environmental > Terrestrial > Soil > Wetlands > Peat... | reverse complement strand
GCGGGTCGAGGTCGACGGTATGGCTGCCCGGCTCGGCGCCGGCGACATCGATAGGGAGCTGCACGACGTGGTGCTCGGCCAGCTCGCGCAGCAGGTGCGGGATGTCACGAGGGATGCCGGCCCCCATCAGCACGAAGTCGACCCCGGCGAGCATCGCGCCGTAGGCGGCGGCCGGGGTGGCCATCCGCAGCTTCTCGAGGTAGTTCACGCCGACCAGGCCGTCGTGGCCCTCCTTGGCCAGCCAGACCTCGGCGAAGTTGGCCAGGATCGCCAGCTCTTGCGCTGCCGGGGTCTGGTGCACGGCGAGCCGGGGCACGGGGCGGTACGGAGTGCCCGGGGCTCGCCCATCCGCCTGGAAGTAGCGTGCGACTGCGCGAGCAGCGACGGCGGCCGCCGGGAATGCCGCGAGCGCACGGCGCGCCGAACCGTCCCGGTCGCCGTCCTGGAGCCGACGGGCCAGGACCACGTCCAGCGCGGTGCCCGAGACGACGCCGAGCTGCCCCGCCCCCGCGATCGCCGAGGCCAACCGCCAGGACGACACGGCCACGCCCATCCCGCCCTGGATCACCAGAGGGAGCGGACGGTCGCCGGCCCAGGCCGAGCCGGGTGGTGCGGACATGAAAGTCACCAAGGCAGCCTCTCGTTACCTACGGAAGCGTAAGTTACGAAGGTACCGGTTGACGACCCCAGCGGGAGCCGAGATCGGCACGACCACCGGTCGATGAGGGATCTACCCACGATCCACACCAAGCGTGCGCGAGATCTACGCGCTCTCGCGGCTCTCCTCCGCGAGCGCCTTGGCCATCCGCCAGTGAGCGGCCCAGATCTCGTCCGGCAGGTTCTCGAACTGCTTGAGGTGCGCCTCGCGGCTCTGCATCTCTCTGTTCCAGAGGTCGGGGTCGTAGGAGAGCAGTCGGCAAAGATCCTCGGCGGCGATGTCCAGGCCCTCGAGCGAGAGCTCCTCGGCGCTCGGCAAGGTGCCGATAGCGGTCGGCACGCCGGTGACGCGGCCCTCCTTCAGGTCGATCAGCCAGAGCAGGGCACGCAGGTTCTCGCCGTAGCCCGGCCACAGGAAGCGACCGTCGGCGTCACGCTGGAACCAGTTGACGTGGGCGAAGATGGGCATCTCGGTCGCCTCGCCGAGGATCTTCAGCCAGTGCGCCGCGTACTCGCCCTCCGAGTACGACATGAACGGCCGCATCGACATCGGGTCGTAGCGCAGCACGCCCGCCTTGCCCTCGGCCGCCGCTGTTGCCTCCGCGCCGAGCGTGAGGCCGTCGTAGACGCCCTCGGCCAGATCGGTGATCGCCCTGATCAGCGGCTCTCGGTCGCGGACCCGCCCGCCGAAGATGATCGCGTCGATCGGCACACCCTTGGGGTCCATCGAGTCCGGGGAGGCGTTCGGGACATTGGCGAGCGTCGTGGTGAACCGGCTGTTCGGGTGGGCCCACTCGTCGCCCTGAGCCTTCGATCGCTGGTGCTCGATCGGACGCTCGGAGATCAGCTGGCCCTTCCAGTCACGCCATCCCGCGACGTCCTCGGGGTAGTCGGGCGCGCGACCCTCCCACCACGTCTCCTCGGTCTCCGCGCGGTACGCGACATTGGTGAAGAGCGCGCGAGACCCCGGCGCGACCGCATGGATCGCGTTGGGGTTGCTGCTCTCGTTCGTGTCCTTCGCGACGCCGAAGACGCCGTACTCGGGGTTCATGCCGTAGACGCGGCCGTCCTCGGGGTCGACCCTGAGCCACGCGATGTCGTCACCGAAGAACTCGACGTAGTAGCGCTCGCGGAGGCTCTCGGGCGCCAGCATCATCGCCAGGTTCGTCTTCCCCGACGCGCTCGGGAAGCCGCCACACACGTGGTACGTCCGCCCGGTCAGCTTGTCGCGGATGCCGATCAGCATGAACTGCTCCGACAGGAACTTGCCCGAAGCCTTGCCGTCGTAGGCGGCCTGGCGCAGGCCGTGGGCGATCTTCCCGAGCAGCGCGTTCCCGCCGTAGCTGGAGCCGAAGTGCAGGATGAGGCGCTCGTCGGCCACCGTCACGAAGTACCGCTGGTCTGACGGCGTGCCCTGGCCGAGGTTCTCCAGGTCGCCGGTCACGTTCACGCCGCGCACGAAGCTCGCCGGATCCGCGAGGTTCTCCACCAACGCTGGGCCGACGCGCGACATCCGGATCATGTGGAGGACGACGGTGCGGTTGTCGGTCAGCTCGACGCCCGCCGCGTACTCCTCGAGCGGTGAGCCAGGCGGGGCCATCAGGTACGGGATGACGTACAGCGTCTTGCCTGCCGCAGCGCCTCTCATCTTCTCCTCGACGATCGCCTTGATCTCCTCGGCCGGGCGCCAGTTGTTGTAGACGCCCCGGTCGGCCGGGTCGCTGGTGGCGACGATGGTGCGCTCCTCGCACCGAGCCGTGTCCTTGGAGTAGCTGCGCGAGTAGTAGAGGCCGTCGCCCGCGGGGACGATCTCGCCGGCCGCCAGTGACTCCTCGATGAGTCGATGATCATCGGCCGCGCTGACAACCTCGATCCGCGCAGCACCGGTCACGTCGGACCAATAGCGCACGAACTCGTGCACGTACGGATTCTGCAGTCCGGCGGCGTCGAGGACGGCGTCTGCGTCTGGCATGTCTCCCCCAAAGATGCTTGAACATTCCACGGCGCCCGGCGAACTCCGGCGCTTCCCGGGGCTCTGCCTCGCAAAGCTCGTGGCTCATCGCGTCTTTGCGAGTCGCGTGCGCACGGCAGGCATCAGGTCGGGCAACCGTACGCCGCCAGGATGGCCGACGGCGAGGGGGTGTCGAGAGTCGAGTCTGCCAGGTGACCCGCCCCGGCGCGCCAGAAACCGAGACCGCATTTGCCAAGAGATGACCGTCTGATGCATGTCAGGTGACGATTCTGGGGCCGCGCGACGGCTCCGTGTCAGGGCAGCGCGGGATACGACGGGTCACCCAGCGGGCGCGGCTGGACCACGACGCCCTCGGGGTATCCGCCCGGCATCGACCAAAGATCAGCCACGGGCCGCTCCAGCTCGGGCACGCGGCCATGGGCCGCGATCCACCAGACGTCCTTTCCGGCCAGCTCCGGGGAATCGACGCGCCTCGTCACGACGAGCGCAGCCACCGCGCCTGGGAGCATCAACAGCGCGACGGCGCCGAGCGCCACGCTCGTGCCCAGGACGAACCGGCCGCTGACCTCAGCCCAAGCCAGTGCCGCAATCATCGTCGACCAGAAGATCGCGGTTCTCTTGCCCTCCCGCGAGACGGGGCGGACGACCCGCTCGGGCTGGGCGATGCGATGCCCGAGAAGTCGGCGTAGACGCCGCCGGGCCACCGCCGCGCACAGCACGCCGACCCCAACCGCTCCTGCGAGCACCGCAAGCGCGACGATCCGTCCACCGCCGACCGGACCCGCTACGAGATCGCCCGTTACCGTGTAGGTCTCCCCGGGACCGGAGATGATCGGACCGCTGACGAGGATGAGGGCACTCGGCGCGAACGCGGCGGACACGACCCCCGCCACCGCCACGGTTCCGAGAAACGATACCGTCCAAGTCAGCGCCGACCGCGCCGTCGCGCGGTTCCTAGGACCGTCCTGCGCGACCAGCGCACCCTCGAAGACCAGCTCCCCCGGGCGAGCCGCGACGTGCTTGAGCCGAGCGGTGCGACGACGCTTCTCGGGCATGATGAACATCGTCCCCACGAAGACCACCGCGAAGAAGCCCCACCAGCCCCGAGCTGCCTGAGGGTCCCGGCTCCACAGGAATGGGTTGACAAGTACGATCCATGCGCTGCCAACGAACTGACGCACCTGGAACCAGTACCCGTCGATGTCGTCGAGCGCCCAGGCCCGGTACGCGACCGGGATCCGCTTGTCGAACATGCGGTAGAGCAGCCAGTTGTGCAGCGGCGGGTGCTCACGCCACCGGGTCGCCCAGCCACCGCGGAGCAGATCGAGCGCCGCGCGCGCACCGAGGCGCCGGGCGCCCGGCGGCGCGAGGTCGGCCACCAGCCCGGACATCTCCTCGCCGCGCTCCGCTCGCCAACGGCGTGGGTAGGCGCGCATCCAGGACCGGATGCTCCGGGCCAGGTCCGGCTCCACCGGATCGACGGCGCCCCGCGCCGACGACTCCCCCCGTACCGCCATCACGCGCCGCCGAGCACCGGGGACGGCCCCTGCGCGGACCGTGCGCGCCGGACGAGCGCCCGCAGCCGAGCCGTCTCCGCGGTGGCCGCAGCCGAGCCCGCGTCGGTGAGCCGGTAGTAGCGACGCAACCGTCCGTCGACGACCTCCTCGCCGCTCGCCTCGATGAGGCCGGCCGCGCTCATCCGATCGAGCAGACCGTAGAGGGTGCCGGCGCCGAGCCTCGTCGCGCCGTCGGACAAGGTCACGACCGCCTGCACGATGCCGTAGCCGTGCCGCGGTTTGTCCGCGAGCGAGAGCAGCACGAGATAGGCCTGTTCGGTCATCCGGAAGTCCATGGACGATATATATCGTGCAGCGACCTATTCGCACAAGAGGGGCGGCGGACCGGCGCCCTGGGTACATCCCAGGTCGGCCGAGTAGGAGCGCTCATGTCGTCTCGAACAGGTATCCCATTCCGGGCTGGGTGATGATGTGGCGCGGGTGGGCGGGGTCCCGCTCGAGCTTGCGGCGAAGTTGGGCAGCGTAGACGCGCAGGTAGCCGGTCTCGGTGCCGTAGCCGGGACCCCAGACTTCCTGCAGGAGCTGCTTGCGGCTCACGAGCTTGCCGCGGTTGCGGACCAGGACCTCGATCAACGCCCACTCGGTCGGGCTGAGCCGGACCTCGCTCCCTTGGCGCAACACTCTCCGGCGGGCCAGATCGATCGTGAGGTCTCCGGCCTCGACGACGGCTTCGGTGGTGTCGGCTGGCGCGGCCCGGCGCACGGCGGCACGTAGGCGTGCGAGGAGCTCGTTCATGCCAAAGGGTTTGGTCACGTAGTCGTCCGCCCCGGCGTCGAGCGCGTCGACCTTGTCCTCGCCCTGCTGCCGCGCCGAGAGCACGACGATCGGGACTCGGCTCCACCCCCGGATACCCGCGATGACGTCCAGCCCCGTGATGTCCGGCAGGCCGAGGTCGAGCAGGACGACGTCGGGGTGCGAGCTCGCGGCCAGGTCCAGGGCGCTCGCGCCGTCAAGCGCCGTGGTGACTTCCCAGCCGTGCGCGCGCAGGTTGATCGCCAACGCGTGGACGAGGCCAGGCTCATCGTCGACGACGAGGATCCGGGTCCCGGTCATGTGACCGGCTCCGCTGCCAGCGGGACAGAGAGGACCATCGTCAGGCCACCGCCGGGGGTGTCCTCGGCGACCAGCTCCGCGCCGACCGCCGTGGCGAGCCCTTGGGCGACGGCCAACCCAAGGCCAATGCCTCCGGGTGACGCGTCGCCGAGCCGTTGGAACGGCTCGAACATGCGCTCCTTGAGGTCGTCCGACAGCCCGGGTCCGGTGTCGATCACGCGCAGCTCGACATCGCGCCGCGTCGACGACGCGGTCACCAGGACCGGGACGCCGGTGGGTGCGTGCCGCACCGCGTTCGAGACGATGTTGGCCACCACCCGCTCGAGCAGGCCGGGGTCTGTGTTCACCAACGGCAGCGTCTCCGGCACCTCGACGCGCACCTCGGCCGGCTCGAACCCCTCGGTCGCGAGCGGCACGAACTCGTCCAAGCTCGTCGCCCGCAGGATGGGACGGACACTCCCGGTCTGCAATCGGGACAGGTCGAGCAGGTTCTCGATCAGTCTCTCGAGGTGCGCGGTCGAGTCGCTGACCGTCCCGACGAGGATCGCGGTGTCCTCGGCGCCCAGGCGCACGTCCGTTGAGATCAGACCGTCGACCGCGGCACGGATCGTTGCCAGCGGTGTGCGCAGGTCATGTGACACCGCGGCGAGCAAGGCGCTCCGCACGGCATCGACCTGCTGGAGCGCCTTCGCGTGCTCGGCCTCCTCACGCAGCCGCCGGTGCTCGAGCACGACGCCCGCCTGAGCGGCGAAGGCCTCGAGCACGCGCCGATCGCTGGCCGGCAGCACCCGGCCGCGAAGGGCGAGCACCCGGAGGGCGTCGATCGCAACAACGGTCTGGGCAGCGTCGGGGTCGAGCGCCGGGTCGGTGCCGGCAACAGCCAGTGGGTGCCATGGACCGCGGTCCGAGTCGCGCTCGAGCAGCGAGACCCCGGTGAGGTTGAACGTCTCCCGCAAACGGGCGACCAGGGCCCGGGTCGTGTCCTCACCGGAGATCACCGAACGGGACACCGCTGCCAGGGCGGATGCCTCGGCCCTGGCCCGGAAGGCCTGGCTGGTCCGGCGGGCCGCCAGGTCGACCACCGAGGCGACGGCGGCGGCCACCAGCAGGAACACGGTCAGAGCAAGGGCGTTCTCGGGGTCGGCGATCGTGAGGCGGCCGGTGGGAGGGGTGAAGAAGTAGTTCAGCGCCAGGAAGCCGGTGACGGCGCTGACCAGCGAGGGCCAGAGCCCGCCGACGAGCGCGACCGCGACCGTGAGCGCGAAGAAGAGCATGAGATCGGTGGGCAGGCCGATGCGGTCGTGCGGCAGATGCAGGATCCCGGTGAGTGCCACCGGGCCGACGATGACCAGGAGCCAGCCGATGACATTCCGGCGCCAGGACAGGGGCGTCGTGCGAACGGGAGTGCGCCGACCCGCGCGCGCTTGCTCGTGGGTGACCAGGTGGATGTCGATGTTCTCGGCGAGCCGAGCGATCTCCACGCCGTTGCTCTCGGACAGGGCCTCGCGCCAACGGCTGCGGCGGGACACACCGACAACGATCATGGTGGCGTTGACGCCCATCGCGAAGTCGACGACCGCGGCGGAGATGTCCTCGCCCACCACCGTGTGGAGCGCCCCGCCGAGGGACTCGATCAGCGCTCGCTGGGCGGCGATCGCAGCGGGTGGCGCGCTCGGCAGGCCGTCGGTGGCCAGCACGTGCACGGCAAGCAGCTCCGAGCCGGCGGCCCGCTGGGCGATGCGCGCGCCGCGACGGATGAGGGTCTCGCCCTCGGGACCGCCGGGGATGGCGACCACGACGCGCTCGCGCGCCGGCCACGGTGCTTCGATCCGGTGATCGTGGCGATAGGTGGTGAGCGCGTCGTCGACGCGGTCGGCGAGCCAGAGCAGGGCGAGCTCGCGCAGCGCCGTGAGGTTGCCGACCCGGAAGTACGAGGAGAGCGAGGCGTCGATCTGCTCGGCCCGGTAGACGTTGCCGTGGGCGAGCCGGCGGCGCAAGGCCGCTGGGGGCAGATCGATGAGCTGGATCTGGTCTGCCTCGCGGACCACGTGGTCGGGAACGGTCTCGCGCTGCCGCACTCCGGTGATGGCTTCGACCTCGTCGTTCAGCGACTCCAGGTGCTGCACGTTGACCGTGGTGACCACGTCGATGCCGGCCTCGAGCAGCTCTTGGACGTCCTGCCAGCGCTTGGCGTTGCGCGAGCCAGGAATGTTGGTGTGGGCGAGCTCGTCCACCATCGCGACCCGCGGCGCACGCCGCAGCACTGCGTCGACGTCGAACTCGGTGAACTCCTTGCCCTGGTACTCGAGCAGCAGCCGCGGGACCATCTCCAGCCCCTCGAGCTGGGCGACGACGCCCGATCGCCCGTGCGTCTCCACCAGACCGACGACGACGTCCGTCCCCCGCGCCTGGCGCCGGTGCGCCGCGTCGAGCATCGCGTAGGTCTTGCCCACCCCAGGCGCGGCACCGAAGTAGACGGTGAGACGGCCCGGCCGGCCCGGCTCGCCGGTAGTTCCGAGCACGGGTGGCGTGGTGGCGGCGCCGGGCTCGTTGACCGCGCCGTCCGCCGAGGAGATGGTCACGACCCCATTGTGACCAGTGCGAGGTTGAGGCGGAGCACGTTGACCCGCGGCTCGCCCAGGAGTCCCAGGGTGCGGCCCTGCACGGCGTTCTCGACGAGCGCGGCAACCCGGTCCACCGGAAGCCCCCTGGCCGCGGCGACGCGCGCGACCTGCAGTCGCGCGTAGGCCGGTGAGATGTCCGGGTCGAGGCCCGACCCGGACGCGGTGATCGCGTCCGGCGGGACGGCCGCCGGGTCCACGTTGTTGGCGGTGGCGACCTGCTGACGCAGCTGCTGGACCGTCTTGAGCAGGGTCGGGTTGTTCGGACCGAGGTTCGATCCTGCCGAGGCCAGCGTGTCGTAGCCCTTGCCCGCATCGGACGGGCGGGGCTGGAACCACGTCGGCCCGTCGAAGCTCTGCCCGATCAGGGCGGAGCCGATCACGGGGTGACCGCCCGCCCCGGCGACCGAGGTGGCGTGTTGGCCGCCCGCGGTCAGCAGTGAGCCGTTGGCCTGCCACGGGAAGGCCAGCTGGCCGACGCCGGTCACTGCCAGCGGGTAGGCGACCCCTAGCAGGAGGGTGAACGCTAGCAGGACGCGCGCCCCGGCCCAGGTCTGGCGGGTGAACTGAACGACGATCGCGCCGGCGGACTGCGAGGCCGTCGGGCGGACGGGAGCGGATGTGGTGGTCATGTCAGCGGATCCCGGGGATGAGGGAGACGAACAGGTCGATGAGCTTGATGCCGAGGAACGGGGCGATGAGGCCGCCGACGCCGTAGATGAGCAGGTTGCGGCGCAGCATCACCGAGGCTGCCGCCGGGCGGTAACGCACCCCACGCAGGGAGAGCGGGATGAGCGCGATGATGATCAGCGCGTTGAAGATGACCGCGGACAAGATCGCCGACTCCGGACTCGCCAGACCCATCACGTTGAGCACGGCGAGCTGCGGGAAGACGACCACGAACATGGCCGGCAGGATCGCGAAGTACTTCGCGATGTCGTTGGCGATGGAGAACGTCGTGAGCGCGCCGCGCGTGATGAGCAGCTGCTTGCCGATCTGCACGATCTCGATGAGCTTGGTCGGGTTGGAGTCGAGATCGACCATGTTCCCGGCCTCCTTCGCCGCCGTCGTGCCGGTGTTCATCGCGACCCCGACGTCCGCCTGGGCGAGCGCCGGCGCGTCATTCGTGCCGTCCCCGGCCATCGCGACCAGGCGGCCCCCCGCCTGCTCGCGGCGGATCAACGCGAGCTTGTCCTCCGGGGTGGCCTCCGCGAGCACGTCGTCGACCCCGGCCTCGGCGGCGATCGCGCGCGCCGTGATCGCGTTGTCCCCCGTCACCATCACGGTGCGGATGCCCATCGCCCGGAGCTCGTCGAACCTCTCGCGCAGACCCTGCTTGACGACGTCCTTGAGGTGGATGACGCCGAGGACGCGCGCCGGCGCGTCCCCGACCTGCTCGGCGACCACGAGTGGGGTGCCACCCGAAGAGCTGATCGCGTCGACGATCCGGCCCGTGTCCGGGCCCGTGTGCCCGCCGGTCGAGTGCACCCAGGACGTGACCGCCGCGGCCGCACCCTTGCGGATGTGCCGGACCCCGTCGCCATCGGCGCCGTGGTGGCCCGCCGGGGCCGGGAGGTCGAGCCCGCTCATCCGGGTCCGCGCGGTGAACGGCACCAGGGTGGCGCCGACCAGCTCCCCGGACTCCCGGGCGCGCAGCCCGTACTGCTCCTTGACGAGCACCAGGATGCTGCGTCCCTCGGGGGTCTCGTCGGCCATCGAGGAAAGCTGGGCTGCGTCGGCCAGGGCCGCCGCGGCGACCCCCTCGATCGGCAGCAGCTCGGCGGCCTGCCGGTTTCCGAGCGTGATCGTGCCGGTCTTGTCCAGCAGCAGGACGTCCACGTCGCCCGCGGCCTCCACCGCCCGGCCCGACATCGCCAGCACGTTCCGCTGCACGAGGCGGTCCATCCCCGCGATCCCGATGGCCGAGAGCAGTGCACCGATCGTCGTCGGGATGAGGCAGACCAACAAGGCGACGAGCACGATGAGCGACTGGCGTGAACCCGAGTAGATGGCGAATGGCTGCAGCGTCGCGACGGCGAGCAAGAAGATGATCGTCAGTGAGGCGAGCAGCACGTTGAGAGCGACCTCGTTCGGGGTCTTCTGTCGCTCGCTGCCCTCCACCAGGGCGATCATCCGGTCGACGAACGTGTGCCCGGCCGGGGCCGTGATGCGCACCACGATCCGGTCCGAGAGCACCGTGGTCCCCCCGGTCACCGCCGAACGGTCACCGCCCGACTCGCGGATGACGGGGGCGGACTCGCCCGTGATCGCGGACTCGTCGACACTCGCGATGCCCTCGACCACGTCGCCGTCCCCGGGAATCGTCTCGCCCGCGACGACCACGACGACGTCGCCCACCAACAGCGAAGAGGAAGGCACCTGGGTCGTCGGAAGGTCCGCGAGACCGCTCGTGTACTCCAGGGCGTCCTGGGAAGCGACGACCTTGCGCGCACTGGTCTGCGCCTGCGAAGCGCGCAGGCTCGCGGCCTGGGCCTTGCCCCGGCTCTCCGCGACGGACTCGGCCAGCGTCGCGAACAGCACCGTGGCCCACAGCCAGCCAGTCACCGAGATCGAGAAGAGGCTGGGGTGCAGGACCGAGAGCACCGTGCAGGCCGCCGCGCCGACCTCGACCACGAACATCACCGGCGATCGGTACAGCTCGCGCGGGTCGAGCTTGCGCACCGCTCCGGGCAGCGCGGCCGCGAGCTGGCGGGGCCCGAGCGCCTGGCGCCCGGTGGGCCTGGTCCGGGCCGTTGGTGACGACCGGAGCGCGGTGTCGACCGATGAACCCGTCGGATCCAGCAGGGTCGGGTTCATGACAGGGCCTCCGCGATCGCACCAAGAGAAAGAACGGGGATGTAGGTCAAGCCGACGACCACGAGAACCACGGCCACCAACAGGCCGACGAACAGCGGTCGGTGCGTGGGCAGCGTGCCGGCACTGGGCGGGACCTTCTTCTGGGTCGCGAACCGGCCCGCGAGACCCAGCACAAGGGCCATCGGTATGAACCGGCCGGCCAGCATCGCCAACCCGAGCAGGATGTTGTAGAAGGGGGTGGCCACACTGAGCCCGGCAAAGGCGCTGCCGTTGTTGTTGCCCGCCGAGGTGAAGGCGTACAGGACCTCGGACAACCCGTGCGGGCCCGCGTTCAGGATTCCGGCCTGCCCGGCCGGAGTCGCGATCGCTATCCCCGTGCCGATCAGCACGATCGCCGGCGTCGCCAGCACGTACAGCGCGACCAGGGTGATCTCCTGGCGACCGATCTTCTTGCCCAGGTACTCCGGGGTGCGACCGACCATGAGCCCGGCGATGAACACCGCGACGATCGCGAGCACGAGCATCCCGTACAGACCCGACCCAGTGCCGCCGGGCGAGATCTCACCCAGCTGCATGTTGAAGATCGTCACGCCACCACCACCAGCGGTCAGTGAGTCATGCATCGAATTGACCGCGCCGGTCGACGTCGAAGTGGTCGACGCGGCGAACAGTGCGCTGGCGGCCGCGCCGAAGCGGGTCTCCTTGCCCTCCATCGCGGCTCCGGCGGCAAGGGGAACCAGGCCATGTCCGGACAGCTCCGCCCAGGTCAGCAGGCCCACAGCCCCGGCCCACAGCGTGCCCATCACGGCAAGGATCGACCAGCCCTGGCGCTTGTCACCCACCATGATCCCGAAGGTCCGGCACAACGAGAACGGGATCACCAGGATCAGGAAGATCTCCAGCAGGTTGCTCAGCGGCGTCGGGTTCTCCAGCGGGTGCGCCGAGTTCGCGTTGAAGAAGCCGCCCCCGTTGGTGCCGAGCTCCTTGATGACCTCCTGGGAGGCCACCGGTCCCCCGAGCACATGCTGACTGCCGCCGGCGAGGGTGGCGATGTCGGTGTGGGCCGCAAGGTTCTGGATCGCGCCCATCGAGATCAGCGCGATGGCCGCGACGAACGCAATCGGCAGCAGGATCCGCACCACGGTCCGCACGAGGTCGGACCAGAAGTTGCCAACCCGCCCGTCGGCGCCGGACCGGGCGAAGCCGCGGATGAGGGCGACGACCACCGCGATGCCCACCGCCGCGGACAGGAAGTTCTGGACCGCGAAGCCGGCCATCTGCAGCAGGTGCCCGGCGGCCTGCTCACCCGAGTACCACTGCCAATTCGTGTTGGTCGTGAAGGACACCGCGGTGTTCCACGCGCCGGCCGGG
>Ga0209638_1002193_pt1 | contig 12080 bp, 9 predicted proteins | sample BarGraNGADG00211_FD_184490 | JGI IMG/M metagenome (GOLD analysis project Ga0209638, IMG submission 184490) | Arctic peat soil microbial communities from Barrow, Alaska - Barrow Graham LP Ref core NGADG0002-211 (SPAdes) (version 2) | ecosystem: Environmental > Terrestrial > Soil > Wetlands > Peat... | reverse complement strand
TGACCCGACTCCCGCCAGCGGAGATCGTGGCGTGATCAGGCAACCGGGACAGGAACCCTTCGACATGCGCGAGCTGGTTCACATTGTTGACCGGACCGAACGTCGCGTCCTCGTCGTGGGGGAGACCGACCTTGACGGTGGACTGTGCATAGTGCGCCAAGGCGGCGACGAAATCGTCGTAGATGCCTGCACCAGCGATGACGCGCGTGGCGGCGGTGCAGTCCTGTCCGGCGTTGAAGTATCCGGCGGCCGCGATGCCTTCGACGGCTGCCTCCAGGTCGGCGTCATCGAAGACGACCACGGGCGCCTTGCCACCGAGCTCGAGGTGGACCCGCTTGACATCGTGGGAGGCGCTCTCGGCGACCTGCATTCCCGCGCGGACCGAGCCGGTGATCGCGACCATGGCGGGCGTCTTGTGCTCGATGAGCGCGCGCCCCGTGTCGCGGTCTCCGGTGATGACGTTGAACGTCCCCGCCGGAAGGAACTCGGAGGCGATCTCGGCCAGGAGCAGCGTGGTCTCCGGCGTCGTGTCGCTCGGCTTTAGCACCACGGTGTTGCCGGCGGCAAGCGCCGGCGCGATCTTCCAGATCGCCATCATCATCGGGTAGTTCCACGGCGTGACCTGTCCGACCACACCGATCGGCTCACGACGGACCCACGACGTGTGACCCACCATGTACTCACCGGCCGCACGCCCCTCGAGGACCCGGGCGGCACCGGCGAAGAAGCGGATCTGGTCGACCATCGGCGGCATCTCTTCGCTGGCCGTGACCGCGTACGGCTTGCCGGTGTTCTCAGCCTCGAGGTGCACGAACTCATCGGCGCGGGCCTCGACCGCATCCGCGAACTTCAGCATCGCCTGCTGACGTTCGCTGGGGGTGGTGTCGCCCCATACCTCGAACGCGCCAGCCGCTGCGGCGTAGGCCCGGTCCACATCCGCTGCCGAGGACACCGGCGCGGTGGCGACCACCTGCGCGGTCACCGGGCTCACGATGTCGGTGGTGGCGTCGCTCTCGGGCTCGACGTAGTCGCCGTTGACGAAGTTGCGAAGGATGCGAGGACGTGCACTCACAAGAGACTCCTGACGGGTGCGGGTTCCGGTCAGGGAACTCTAACCACAAGATGGGACTTTTCGACAGGGTTGCGGCCAAATATATGCTGAATCCGTTGTCCAGTTGGGACCTTCGCAACGGTTTCAGTCGTGCGAGGACTTGCCAAACTAGTCCCGGACCAGACACCATCGCCTCGTGAGCCCACACAACTCGGCGATCAGCAACCACCGGCCGGTCGATCGCAAGCCCCACAGCGGCGCGCTCGACGACGTCTCGAAGGCGATCATCGAGCACCTGCAGACCGACGGCCGCCGTTCCTACGCGGCCATCGCCAAGAGCGTGGGACTGTCCGAGGCCGCCGTCCGGCAGCGCGTGCAGCGCCTGCTCGACAGCGATGTCATGCAGATCGTGGCGGTCACGGACCCCCTACAGATGGGCTTCACCCGCCAGGCAATGGTCGGCATCCGAGCCGAGGGTGAGCTGCATCTGGTCGCCGATCGCCTGACCGAGATGCCCGAGGTGGATTACGTCGTCACCACGGCAGGGAGTTTCGACCTGATCATCGAAGTCGTCTGCGAGGACGACGACGAGCTGCTCGACCTGTTGTCGCGACGGATCCGCACCCTGCCGGGTGTGGTATCCACCGAGACATTCGTCTATCTGAAACTCAACAAGCAGCACTACAACTGGGGTACACGATGACCACCACTGAGACAAGCAACAGCGCGACACCCAACAACCCCACCCGACCGTCCGGCACCACTCCCGCGGGCACGGCATACGCCGAAGCTGCCCGCGACCACCTGTGGATGCACTTCACGCGGCAGTCCACGTACGAGCCGAAGGACTCCGGCGGCGCCGGCGCCTCGGTCCCGATCATCGTCAAGGGCGAGGGCGCCTACATCTGGGACGACCGGGGCCGCAAGTACCTCGATGCCCTGGCCGGACTCTTCGTCGTCCAGGTCGGGCATGGCCGCGAGGAGCTGGCCGAGGCGGCCGCCAAACAGGCCCGCGAGCTGGCCTTCTTCCCCCTGTGGTCCTACGCGCACCCGCGCGCCATCGAGCTGGCAGAGCGTCTCGCAGCCGACGCGCCCGGTGACCTCAACCGGGTCTTCTTCACCACGGGTGGTGGAGAGGCGGTCGAGTCGGCCTGGAAGCTGGCCAAGCAGTACTTCAAGCTCACCGGCAAACCGGGCAAGTACAAGGTGATCAGCCGCAACATCGCCTACCACGGCACCCCTCACGGCGCACTGTCCATCACCAGCATCCCGTTCGCCAAGGAGCCGTTCGAGCCGTTGGTCCCAGGCGCTGTCAAGGTCCCCAACACCAACCTGTATCGCGCGCCGGAGCACCTTCGCCAGGATCCCAAGGCGTTCGGCCGTTATGCCGCCGACCGCATCGCCGAGGCGATCGAGTTCGAGGGTCCGGACACCGTGGCTGCCGTCTTCCTGGAGCCGGTTCAGAACTCCGGTGGCTGCTTCCCGCCGCCGCCCGGGTACTTCGAGCGGGTCCGCGAGATCTGCGACGAGTACGACGTGCTGCTCGTCTCCGACGAGGTCATCTGCTCGTTCGGCCGGATCGGCAGCATGTTTGCCAGCACCGACTTCGGCTACCAGCCGGACATCATCACCGTCGCCAAGGGGATGACGTCGGGCTACTCCCCCATCGGCGCGATGATCGCCAGCGACCGGCTGTTCGAGCCGTTCAAGCATGGCCACACGATGTTCCCGCATGGCTACACGTTCGGCGGTCACCCGGTCTCTGCCGCGGTCGCGATGGCCAACCTGGACATCTTCGAGCGTGAGGGCCTCAACCAGCACGTCAAGGACAACGCCCCGGGGTTCCGGGCCACCCTGAACAAGCTGCTCGACCTGCCACTGGTCGGCGATGTCCGCGGCGAGGGCTACTTCTACGGGATCGAGCTGGTCAAGGACAAGGCGACCCGCGAGACGTTCGACGACGACGAGTGCGAACGTCTGCTGCGCGGGTTCCTGTCCAAGGCGTTGTTCGATGCCGGCCTCTACTGCCGAGCCGATGATCGCGGCGACCCGGTGATCCAACTCGCACCACCGCTGATCATCGGTCAGCCCGAGTTCGACGACATCGAGCAACGACTGCGCTCCGTGCTGACCGAGGCCGAGAACCACCTGTGAGCCATGGGGCAACCGGCCCCCTCTGGTGGGCCGATCTGCCGGCCGGCGCAACCCGGCCGCCGCTGGCCCAGGGCGAGAGCGTCGACGTTGCCATCGTGGGTGCCGGCTATACCGGCCTGTGGACGGCCTACTACCTGCTGCAGGCTGACCCGTCGCTGACAGTGCTGGTCCTGGAAGCAGAGCACGTCGGCTTTGGTGCGAGCGGACGCAACGGGGGGTGGGTCTCGGCCCTGTACCCCGTGGGGCCAAAGACACTGGCTCGTGACCATGGTGAGTCCGCGGCCAGGGATCAGTACGCGGCGCTACGGGACAGCGTCGACGAGGTCGGTCGGGCCGCCAAGGCCGAAGGCGTCGACTGCGGGTTCCACAAGGGCGGGACGCTCGTCGTCGCCCGCAACCGGGCGCAGGCGGCGCGAGGTCGGGCCGAGGCAGAGGACTCCGACTTCTGGGGCACCGGCACGACCTGGCTGGAGGCCGACGCCGCGATCGATCGGCTTGCTGTCCATGGGCTCTCGGGCGCGACCTTCAACCCGAACTGTGCCCGTATCGACCCGTTCCGACTAGCGGTGGGACTTGCCCGGGCGGTCGAGAAACGGGGAGCTCGAATCCACGAGCACACTCACGTCACCAGACTGGGCGCCCGTTGGGTGCTGACCAAGGACGGGGTCGTCGTCAAGGCCCGCCACGTCATCCGGGCCACCGAGGCGTGGACCGCCCGGCTGCCCCGTCACCGCCGTTCCGTGGCACCCGTCTACTCGCTGATGGTGGCCACGGCACCCCTGCAGCAGTCGCTCTGGGATGAGATCGGTCTGGCCGACGCCGAGACGTTCAGCGAGATGCGGCACGTGATCGTCTACGGCCAGCGGTCGATGGACGACCGGCTGGTCTTTGGCGGTCGCGGTGCGCCATATCATTTCGGCTCCAGCATCAAGCCTGAGTTCGATTCAGTCGCAACGGTATTCGCGAACCTGCGGCGCAGCCTGACCAACCTTCTCCCGGCGACCGAGGGCGTCGACTTCACGCACGCCTGGGGCGGCCCGCTGGGGATCTCCCGTGACTGGCACCCCAGCGTCGGATACGACCCATCGACCGGAATGGGTCACGCCGGTGGCTACGTCGGAGACGGGGTTGCCCTGAGCAACCTGGCCGGGCGCACGCTGGCGGACCTGGTGACCGCCCGCGATACGGCTCTGACCCGCCTTCCGTGGGTCCAGCACCGATCTCGGCGATGGGAGCCCGAGCCGCTGCGCTGGCTCGGCGTGAACGCCGGACTGCAGCTCGCCAACCTCGCCGACCATGAAGAACGGCTGACCGGACGTCCGGCGCTGCTGGGCGGAGCGCTCTCCGCCCTGACCAGCCACTAGCCCGGATCAGCGACTGGTCGTCCGGACCAGCTGTTAGCTCGGACCAGCTGCTGTGATCAAGCCCCGCGTCAGGACCGGCCTCAGAGCCTCCAGCACCGACGCGTCCTCGATGGTGCTGGGAACCGCAGGAGAGCTACCATCGGCGATCTGGCGCATGGTCTTGCGCAGCATCTTGCCCGAGCGGGTCTTGGGCAGCGCCACGACGACGTCGACCAGATGCAACGACGCGAGCGCCCCGACCTCATCGCGGACCCGCTGGACCAGCTCGGCCTGAAGCGCCTCCACGGCACCATCGCCCGACACGTCGACACCGGCCTTCAGAACCACGAGCGCCCTGGGCACCTGACCTTTGAGCTCGTCGGCCACCCCGATCACGGCGCACTCGGCCACTGACGGGTGGCCGGCCAGGGCCGCCTCGAGTGATCCGGTGGACAGACGATGTCCCGCCACGTTCAGCACGTCGTCGGTGCGGCCCATGACGTAGAGATACCCGTCCTCGTCGAAGTAGCCTCCGTCCCCGGTCAGGTAGTAACCATCAAACGCGGCGAGGTATCCGGAGATGTAGCGTTCGTCGTCCTGCCACAGCGTCGGCAGCGTGCCCGGCGGCAAAGGGAGCTTGATACAGATGGCCCCTTCCACCCCGGGCTTCACCTCGATCCCTCGCTCGTCGAGGACCCGGACGTCGTAGCCCGGGACCGGCACGGTCGGTGACCCCGGCTTGATCGCAAGAAGCTCCAGACCGATGCAGTTGGCCGCGATCGCCCAGCCGGTCTCGGTCTGCCACCAGTGGTCGATCACCGGTATGCCGAGGCGCTGCCCTGCCCAGTGGTACGTGTCCGGGTCGAGGCGCTCCCCCGCCAGGAACAGCGTGCGCAGCTTGGAGAGGTCGTGGCCCTCAATGAGCGTGCCGTCGGGGTCCTCTTTCTTGACCGCACGGATCGCCGTCGGGGCGGTGAAGAGTGCGGCCACGCCATACTGCGCCGCCACCCGCCACAAGGCCCCCGCGTCAGGGGTGCCCACCGGCTTGCCCTCATAGAGCACCGTGGTGCACCCGGCCAGCAGCGGCGCGTAGACGATGTAGGAGTGGCCGACCACCCATCCGACGTCACTGGCCGCCCAGAACACCTCACCCGGATCGAGGCCATACACGTTCTTCATCGACCAGTGCAGCGCGACGGCATGGCCGCCGTTGTCACGCACGATGCCCTTGGGCCGGCCCGTGGTCCCGGAGGTGTAGAGGATGTAGAGCGGGTCCGTCGCCTCCAGGGTCACGCACTCGGACACTGTCATCTGGTCCGGATCCATCAGAGCGTCCCAGTCGAGGTCGCGCTCCCCCATCGTCGCCACGGCCTGCTTGCGCTGCAGCACCACGCAGTAGTCAGGTTTGTGCGCGGAACGCTCGATCGCCGCATCGAGGAGCGGCTTGTACTCCACCACCCTCTTGGGCTCGATCCCGCAGGAGGCGATCACCACAACCTTCGGCGCGGCGTCCTCGATGCGGGCCGCCAGCTCGCCGGGCGCGAACCCGCCGAACACCACCGAGTGCACCGCCCCGATCCTCGCGCAGGCCAGCATGGCCACGATGGCCTCAGGCACCATCGGCATGTAGATGACCACGCGATCGCCCTTGTCCACACCGAGCGCCCGCAACGCGCCCCCGAACCGGGACACCTGGTCCAGCAGCTCGATGTAGGTCAGCGTGCGCGAGGTCCCGGTCACCGGGCTGTCGTAGTGGATCGCGGGTTGGTCACCCCGACCTGCGATCACGTGCCGGTCGAGGGCGTTGTAACAGGTGTTGAGCTGACCGCCCTGGAACCACCGGTAGAACGGCGGCCGGGAGTCGTCCAGCACTGTGCGGGGTGGGGTGATCCAGTCGATGCCACGGGCAGCCTCTCCCCAGAACCCTTCAGGGTCCTCGATGCTGCGACGATGGGCGCGCGCGTACGTTCCGTCGGTCATACCGACATCTTCACTCCCCCCGCTCCGTCAAGCCACAGGCCAACCAGACGGTGCGATGAACCGGCGCCTTCGTGCGATGAACGGTGTGTCAGGGACACAAAGTCCCGGTACGCCGTCCCACAAAGGTCACGCTCAGGCGGTCGAAGCTGCCAGCTGTCCGCATGCGCCGTCGATGTCCGAGCCACGGGTGTCACGCACCGTCGTCGGCACCCCGCGCGCCCGCAACCGGCGGACGAACTCGCGCTCGACACCGGGCTCCGAGGCCGTCCACTTCGAGCCAGGAGTGGGGTTCAGCGGGATCGGGTTGACGTGCACCCAACCCCGGCCTCGGGCGTTGAGCTTGTCGCCCAACAGGTCAGCACGCCAACCCTGGTCATTCATGGTGCGGATCAGGGCGTACTCGATGCTGACCCGTCGACCCGTCACCGTGAAATATCGGTACGCCGCGTCGATGGCCTCATCGACGCTCCATCGGGTGTTGATCGGGACGAGCTCGTTGCGAAGCGTGTCGTCGGGCGCGTGCAACGAGAGCGCCAAGGTGACGGGGATGCCCTCCGCGGCAAGCTTGTCGATCGCGGGGACCAACCCCACGGTCGACATGGTGATGCCGCGCGCCGACATGCCGAGGCCGTCGGGTGTCGGGTCGATCATCCGGCGGATGGCACCGATGGCAGCCGTGTAGTTGGCCAGCGCCTCGCCCATGCCCATGAAGACCACGTTGCTGACCCGCAACGGCGACACCTCGGCGCCGCCGGTCACGTCACCGCGCCGCAACGATCGGGCGGCATGCACGACCTGCTCGACGATCTCGGCCGCCGACATGTTGCGCGTCAAGCCCTCTTGTCCGGTGGCGCAGAACGGGCAGTTCATGCCGCAGCCGGCCTGGCTGGAGATGCAGATGGTGACCCGTTTGGGATAACGCATCAGCACGCTCTCGACCAGCGCGCCGTCGTGCAGCCGCCACACCGACTTGATCGTCTTGCCCTTGTCGGCCTCGAGAGTCCGCACCGGTGTGAGCAGCTGGGGCAGCAGTGCAGTCACCAGCTCGTCGCGGATGGCCTTGGGCAGGTCCGTCATCTCGGCGGGCGACTCGACCAGATGTTCGAAGTAGTGCGTGGACAGCTGCTTGGCCCGAAATCCCTTGTGCCCCAACGCTTCGACGGCAGCCTTGCGCCCTGTGGGATCCAGGTCAGCCAGATGCAGCGGAGGCTTGCCCCGACGAGGGGCGTCGAAGACGAGCTGTCCGGGCTTGGGGCGCCGGCTCGAGAGCGGCGCCTGGAACACCGGCGCGGGCGTGGTAGGGGTCAGGGAGGTTTTGGCGGTGGTTGGTTCGACGTCAGACATCGCCCACAGTGTCTCAGGGGTCAGGTGGTGGGGACAAATATCGCGAGCAGTGCCCAGGCAAGAGGGGCAGAGAGCAACAACGAGTCGATCCGGTCCATGAACCCGCCGTGACCGGGGAGGATGCTTCCCAGGTCCTTGATACCAAGGTCACGTTTGATGGTCGACTCGATCAGATCACCGACCGTCGCCGAGAGAAGGAGGGCCAGACCGACGATGCAACCGGCCCACCACGTCCCCCCCAGGATCAACATGATGGTGGCGATGCCGCCAATCACACAGGCGAGAGCGGAGCCCGCGGCGCCCTCCCAGGACTTCTTGGGGCTGATTGACGGGGCCATCGGATGCTTGCCCGCCACCACGCCCACGGCATAGCCGCCGATGTCGCTACAGATCGCCACGATCAGGAAGACGAACACCCGTCGGGCGCCATCCGGTTCTCTGAGCAGGAGGATGGAGAACGACGCCAGGAACGGCACGTAGGCGGCGACGAAGATGCCGCCGGCGATGTCGCGGATCGCATCATGGAGCCCATCGGCCATCCGCCAGAGCAGCAGCGAGATGCAGGTCAGACCGAAGGTGACGGTCAGCGCCTGCCCGCCACCGACGAACGACGCGACGATCATGGTGATGGCGCCGACCATGCTGGGCACCAGCGGGACATTGATCTTGCCTTGGGCGAGGCCGCTGCGCAGCTCCCATACGCCGAAGCAGGCAGCCACGGTCACCACCCCGAGAAACCCCTCCTTGCGGAAGATCAGGCTCGCGATGACCACAGCACCAAGACTGAGGCCGACGCCGATGGCAGTTGGCAGGTTGCGCCCTGCACGGCTGGGGCTCAACCCGGAGCCTTCGCCCGCTGTTCGTCGGTCGCTACGGGAGGACGGTGTTGTCGTCATACGTTGATGTACTCCTGCGCCTCAAACCTCGAGGAGCTCGGTTTCCTTGACCTTGAGGATGGAGTCGACGTTCTCGACATGCTTCTTGGTGAAGGACTCAAGCTCTTTTTCAGCACGGGTGCCCTCGTCCTCACCGATCTTGCCCTCTTTGACAAGGTGGTCGATCTCTTCCTTGGCCTTGCGACGGATGTTACGGATGGACACCTTGGCATCTTCGGCCTTGGAGTGGGCAAGCTTGATGTACTCCTTGCGACGCTCTTCTGTCAGCTGAGGCAGGTTGATCCGGATGACGGTGCCGTCGCTGTTGGGGTTGATGCCCAGATCAGAGTCACGCAGCGTCCTCTCGATCTCGGCCATCGCCGTCTTGTCGAAGGGCGTGATCAGGATCGTGCGGGCCTCAGGAGTCTGGAACGACGCAAGCTGTTGCAGTGGGGTCCGCGAGCCGTAGTAGTCCACGGTGAGCTTGTTGAACATCGCGGCGCTAGCCCGCCCGGTACGGATGGTTGCGAAGTCCTCTTTCGCGACCTCGATGGCTTTCTCCATCTTTTCCTCGGCCTCGTGCATGGTTTCGTTGATCATCAGGACTCCTCATCCGCAGTAACGAGCGTGCCGATCCTCTCACCCCGGATGGCCTTGGCGATGTTGCCTTCGCCTTCCATCCCAAACACGATCATCGGCAGCTTGTTCTCGGAGCAGATGGCGAACGCGGCCGCGTCGACGACCCGCAGACCCTGCTGCAGTGCCTCGTCATACGAGATTCGGTCAAGCTTGCGTGCGGTGGGATCTACTCGGGGGTCCGCGCTGTAGACGCCGTCAACCCCGTTCTTGCTCATCAGGACCACCTCGCACTGGATCTCGAGGGCTCGCTGCGCGGCAACGGTGTCGGTGGAGAAGTAGGGCAACCCGAAACCGGCGCCGAAGATGACGACACGACCCTTCTCGAGGTGCCGAATCGCCCGGAGCGGGATGTACGGCTCAGCGATCTGCCCCATGGTGATCGCGGTCTGGACGCGGGTCGCGACGCCGGCCTTCTCCAGGAAGTCCTGCAAGGCAAGACAGTTAATCACGATGCCGAGCATTCCCATGTAGTCGGCACGAGAGCGGTCCATCCCCCGACGCTGGAGCTCAGCCCCCCGGAAGAAGTTGCCACCACCCATGACTACGGCAACCTGGACTCCCGAGGCGGCTGCGGCGGCGATCTGCTCGGCGATGCCGCGCACGACGTCCGGGTCGAGCCCGACGTTGCCCCCGCCGAATGTCTCGCCGGAGACCTTGAGCAGCACCCGCTTGTAGGTCGGGCGCGCTGTTTCGGTGGTCATGGGGCCTCCCAGGCAAGTACCAGACGTATGTCGCGTGAGTCTTCCACAACCTCAGTGGTGAGGAACGGTCAGGATCCGACGCGGAACCGGGCAAACGCCTTAGCGGTCGCGCCCGACTCCTCGAGCACCTTGGCGACCGTCTTCTTGGCGTCCTTGGCGAACGCCTGCTCGAGCAGGACGTTCTCCTTGAAGAAGCCGTTGAGCCGACCCTCGATGATCCTGGCAAGAGCAGCCTCGGGTTTGCCCTCTTCCTTGGCCGTTGCTTCAGCGACGCGACGCTCGTTCTCGACCGTCTCGGCGTCGATCTCGTCCCGGGTCAGGACGGACGGGCTGAACGCCGCGATGTGCATCGCGACATCGCGAGCAGTCACCTCGTCGCCACCGTCAGTGGCCACCAGGACACCGATCTGGGGCGGCAGGTCCGGGCTTGTCTTGTGCAGGTAGGACACCACATGGGGGGCCTCGAGACGCGCTACGCGACGGACCTCGATCTTCTCTCCGATGGTCGCGTTGGCGTCGTCCAGAACTTCCTGGACCGTCTTGCCGCCCATGTCGCTGGCCAGCAGCTCATCGGCGCTGGACGCCCCGACGGTGACAGCCTGCGTGAGGACCTGGCCGGCCAGCGCGATGAACTTGTCGCCTTTGGCGACAAAGTCGGTCTCGCAGTTGACCTCGACGAGCGTGCCGACGCCGTTGCCGGCCTGGGCAGCCACGAGGCCGTTGGCCGCCGTGCGACCTTCGCGCTTGGTGACACCCTTGAGACCCTTGATGCGCAGGATCTCGGTGGCCTTGTCGTGGTCGCCGTCGGCCTCATCCAAGGCTCGCTTGACGTCCATCATGCCGGAGCCGGTCGACTCGCGAAGCGCTTTGATGTCAGCGGAGGTGTAGTTCGCCATCGTTATCGCTCTCTTTCGTGAGGGCGCGCCGGGCGCGACCACAGAAGGTCGACCCCGGCGCGCTGACTCGTTCAGGGTTCAGCAGGTGTGCTCAGGCCTTGACGTCTGAGTCCTCAGCGGTCTTGGGGGCAGGAGCCTCGACAACGGGAGCCTCAACAACCGGAGCCTCAACAACCGGAGCCTCAACAACCGGAGCCTCGACAGCCGGAGCCTCGACAACCGGAGCAGCCTCAGGGGCAGGTGCAGGCGACTCGGTATCCAGAACGGCAACGGCAACAGCAACCTCAGCGGCGGCGTCAGCCTCAGCCGTCGGGGCAGCCTCAGCGACCGGAGCCTCGGAGCCAGCGAGAAGCTCGCGCTCCCACTCGGCCATCGGCTCATCAGCAGCCACGGCCCCTTCTTCGGCAACGTCGCTGCCGCCACGAGCAGCAGCCCGCGCGATCAGGCCAGCGGCAACTGCGTCGGCAACCACGCGGGTGAGCAATGTGACGGAACGGATCGCGTCGTCGTTGCCCGGGATCTTGTAGTCAACTTCGTCGGGGTCGCAGTTCGTGTCCAGGATCGCGATGACCGGGAGCTTGAGCTTGCGCGCCTCGGTGACCGCGAGGTGCTCCTTCTTGGTGTCGACGATCCACACAGCTGAGGGGACCTTGGCCATGTCGCGGATGCCGCCGAGGGTCTTCTCGAGCTTGATCTTCTCGCGCTTCATCACGAGGAGCTCCTTCTTGGTCCGACCCGAACCGGCGACGTCGGTGAAGTCGATCTCCTCAAGCTCCTTCAGGCGGGACAGGCGCTTGCTGACCGTCTGGAAGTTGGTGAGCATGCCACCGAGCCAGCGGTAGGTCACGTACGGCATACCGACGCGGGTCGCCTGCTCGGCGATGGGCTCTTGGGCCTGCTTCTTGGTGCCGACGAACAGGATGGTGCCACCGTGGGCGACGGTCTCCTTGATGAACTCGTAGGCATCGTTGATGTAGGTCAGCGACTGCTGCAGGTCAATGATGTAGATGCCATTGCGCTCGGTCATGATGAAGCGCTTCATCTTGGGGTTCCAGCGACGGGTCTGGTGCCCGAAGTGGACGCCGCTCTCGAGCAGT
>Ga0209638_1002192_pt1 | contig 12089 bp, 11 predicted proteins | sample BarGraNGADG00211_FD_184490 | JGI IMG/M metagenome (GOLD analysis project Ga0209638, IMG submission 184490) | Arctic peat soil microbial communities from Barrow, Alaska - Barrow Graham LP Ref core NGADG0002-211 (SPAdes) (version 2) | ecosystem: Environmental > Terrestrial > Soil > Wetlands > Peat... | reverse complement strand
CCCCCGGTCGATGTTCAAATCGGTGGGGTATCATCGTGATGAACTGAAAAAGCCGGTGATCGGCGTCGTCAGTTCCTGGTCGGAGATGCACCCGGGCAGCTATCTCAACAAGGAATTGGCCCAGTTCGTCAAGGCGGGAATCTGGTCCGCCGGGGGCACGCCGGTCGAATTTCATACGATTGCGGTCTGCGACGCCATCGCCCAGGGGAATGGGATGCATTACGTCCTCCCCAGCCGTGAAGTCGTGGCGGCGGAGATCGAAGTCATGGTCGGAGCGGGCGGCTTCGACGGCCTTGTCCTCATACCCTCCTGCGACAAATCGCCTGGGGGAATGCTGATGGCGGCAGCGCGCCTCAACATCCCGACCATCTTCCTCCCCCCGGGGCCGATGCTCTCCCATGTCCGGAATGACGAACAACTCGTCCTGTGCGACATCAAGGAGGCGATGGGGGCCCTCAAGGATGAAAAGATCGACGCGGAGGAGTTCGAGGCGATTGAGGATGATACCTGCGCCACCGCCGGCGTCTGCGGCATGATGGGAACGGGAAATACGATGGGTTGCATCATCGAGGCCCTGGGGATGAGCCTCCCGGGCACCGCTACAACACCGGCCGTCTACGCCGCAAAGAGACGCCAAGCCAAGTTCACCGGTGAAAGGGCCGTCGCCCTGGTCCGGGAAAAGGCCCTCCCCCGCGCCATCCTGACCCGGGGAAATCTCCTGAACGCCATCCGTTTCCTGATGGCGATCGGCGGTTCGACAAACGCCGTCCTTCACCTTCCGGCCATCGCCCGGGAAGCGGGTTTTGAACTCACACTGCAGGAGATCGACGAAATCTCCACCGAGACCCCTTGTATCGCCAAATTCAAGCCTTCCAGCAAATATACATTGTGGGATTTCTTCAGGGCCGGAGGCGTGGGCGCCGTCCTCGGGGAACTGAAAACCCTCCTCAATCAGGAGGTCATGACGGTCACGGGTAAAACGATTGAAAGCTATTTCGGAGCGGTGAAGGACCGCGAGATCATCCGGACGCTGGGAAACCCTCTGCAGCCGCAGGGCGGCATCGTCATCCTTCGCGGCAACCTCGCGCCGGACGGAGCGGTCGTAAAGGTTAGCGGCATCCGGAGCGTCAAGCCGCGCCACGTGGGAACGGCCAAGACCTTCGACTCCGAGGAAGATGTGATGAAGCAGATCATGGGCAAGTCGATCCGTCCTGGGGACATCCTCGTAATCCGTTACGAAGGGCCGCGCGGCGGGCCCGGAATGAGGGAGATGTCGATTCCCGCCGGCATCCTGACCGGCATGGGGCTGGGTGACAGCGTCGCCATGGTCACCGATGGACGATACTCCGGCGCCACGCGCGGTTTCTGCATCGGCCACGTCGCGCCGGAGGCCCAGGTGGGCGGACCGATCGCGGCGGTCCGCGACGGTGATCAGATCGAAATCGACATCCCTCACAAGAAGCTGAACCTGCTGCTTTCGGACGAGGAGATCGCCGCCCGTCTGAAGGCCATTCCGCAGCGGCCGGCGCCGATCGATACCGGTTTTCTCGGCTTCTACTGCCGCCACGCGGCGCAGGCAGACAAAGGCGCTATACTGGAGAATTGAAATGTTGCTCCCGAAGATGATTCTGTGTCGCCAACACTTTTCGCGGGAAACCGTCATCGCGCCTGCGGAGACCTTGACCTCCCTGATCCGGTCAAGCTGGATTCCGGAGATGATCCGGCCGGGTCAGACGGTGGCCATCACCGGCGGCAGCCGGGGAATCGCCGCAATCGTCCCGCTCATGCGGGCGCTCGTCACAACGCTTCAGGGACTCGGTGCAAAGCCCTTCATCGTCAATGCAATGGGAAGCCACGGCGGCGCAACGGCCGAGGGGCAGAAAGAGCTTCTCTCCTCACTGGGGATGACGGAGGCCGCCCTCGGCTGTCCGGTCACCGTGAGCATGGAGGTCGATACGGTCGGCAAACTGGCGGACGGCTTTCCGGTCCTCTGCGATCGAAACGCGGTGGGGGCCGACCACATCATCGTGATGAACCGGATCAAGGCGCACACGGCGGTCACCGGCCCGGTCCAAAGCGGTCTGTGCAAAATGTGCACCGTCGGGCTGGGCAAGGTGGAACAGGCCTCCCGCCTGCACCGCTACGGCCCATCCCGGATGGGAAAGATCGTCCAGGAGGTCGCCTCGACGCTGGCCCGCCGGGCGCCGGTGCTGGCCGGGATTGCCATCGTGGAAAACGCCTACGGCGAGGTTGCGAGGCTGGAGCTGGTCCGGCCGGAGGAATTTCCCGCGGCGGATGCGAGGCTTCTGCAGGAGGCCTTCCTTCTCACGGCCAAAATGCCCCTTTCCGAACTCGATCTCCTCGTCGTCGAGGAGATGGGCAAACGCTACAGCGGCACGGGCCTCGACCCCCATGTAATCGGGCGCTGGCGCATCTGGGGAGAGCCGGAACCTGAATCCCCCCGGATCGAGCGCGTGGCCGTTTTGGGTCTCGATCCCTCCTCCCACGGGAACGCCCAGGGCGTCGGCCTCGCCGACCTGATCACGGAGCGGCTCTTCCGCAGCATCGATCTTGCAAAGACCTACAAGAACACCCTCACCACTACCTATGTCCAGCGGGGCATGATCCCCATCATCGGCGGCAGCGACCGCGAGACAATCGAAAATGCCGTCTATTCCATCCCGCTCGTCCACGAGGATCGGCTCCGGATCGCCTGGATCAGAAATACAAATCAGTTGGAAGAGATCGCCCTCTCACCGGCTGCGTTTGCCGGGTGCGCACCGGAGGCGCGTCTCGAAAAACTTCACAAGATCGACTGGAAATTCGACGAAAAGGGTCTTTTAATCCCCTGGGGAAAGGAGTAAGAAGCTGGTGGCCAAAGCATTGAAAATCAACCCCCGCGATAACGTCGCCGTGCTCCTCGAGAAGATCCGGTCCGGCGAAACGGTCGATGTTGTGACCGGTGTGGAGGTGACGCATATTCAGGCGCGGCAGGAGATCGCATTCGGGCACAAGATCGCACTCGCAAATCTGGATGCCGATCAGCCGATCATCAAGTACGGCGAGGAGATCGGCAGGGCCCGGACGGCGATCGGCGCCGGCGACTGGATCCACCTTCACAACCTCTACTGCCGCCGGGGCCATGAAGATCGGCCGGAATAGGAAATCATCATGCTCACATTTCAGGGATATCGAAGACCCCAGGGACTCCCGGGCGCCCGGAACGCGGTCGCCGTCATCCCGTCGGTCTTTTGCGCCAATACCGTCGCCCGGCGGATCGCCGAACACGTCGCCGGCGCGATTCCATTCTGTCATCCGGTCGGCTGCAGCCAGGTCGGCCTCGATCTGGAGCTGACCGCCCGCGGCCTGAAAGGGCTGGGAAAGCATCCCAACTTCTACGGCGTGGTCGTTGTCGGCCTGGGCTGTGAACGCTTCCAGGCGCGGGAACTGGCGGAGAGCATCGCCGCCGCGGGCAAGCCGGTCGAGATGCTGGTGATCCAGGAGGAGGGGGACACCCTGCGGGCCATTGAAAAGGGAATCACTTTCACCGGCCGTCTGGTGGAGGAGGCTTCCCGGCAGACGCGGGAAGAATTTCCCCTTTCCGAGTTCTGTCTCGGTCTGAAATGCGGCGGAACGGACGCCACCTCCGGTCTCGCGGCCAACCCCGCCCTCGGCTGGGTCACCGACCGGATCTGCGAGGCCGGCGGCCGGGCGATTTTCACCGAGGTGACGGAGCTGATCGGGGCGGAGCAGATCCTCGCCGGACGCGCCGTCAATCCCAAGGTGGCCAGCCAAATTCTCTCGACGATCGGCAACATGGAGAAGAGGCTTTCCGCCGCCACGGCAAGCGCGGAAATCCGACACCGTTCGGCGCTGATCTCCCCGGGAAACGAGGACGGGGGGGTCACCTCCGTCGTCGAAAAGGCGCTGGGCGGGATCTACAAGGCGGGAACCGGACCGATCAGCGGCGGCGTCGGCTACGGCGAATATCCGGAAGGTCCGGGTCTCTATCTGCTGGACTGCGTCGGCCACGACGGGGAGGCGGTTACGGGTCTTGTCGCGTCCGGCTGTCAGTCGGTCGTCTTCACGACGGGCCGCGGGACGCCGACCGGATTCCCCGGCGTGCCGGTCATCAAGATCACGGGAAACCGCGCGACCTATGAACGAATGAGATTCAACCTCGATTTCAACGCCGGAGGAATCGTGGAAGGGACGCCCATCGCGGAGGTGGGCGCGGAGCTGTTGGCAAAGGTCCTCCGGATCGGCTCCGGAGAGCCGTCGCGGGCGGAACTGCTCGGACATGACGAGCTGTTCTGCATCACGCGGATATAGGAGCCTGTTGAAACGGGCTCCTTCGCAGGCTGTTCAAAAATGTCCAGATGCGAGGCTCCTGAAATCCTGAGCCGTGAGGCGTACTGTTGGGTACGTTGAATGGCGAAGGATGAGGGGAACGAAGCAGATGGGCGTTTTTCAACAGCCTGTTAGGGTATGCCGGGTCTCATTGGAGACACCGGCCCGATCGTACAATCGATCCATTGATCATAAGGAGGTAGTCTGATGTTCAAGCTTCATGGTATCTACGCCCCCATCGCAACGCCGTTTGCGGGAGGGGAAATCGCCTACGACAAGCTGGAAAAGAATCTGGATTTCTGGCTGGGATCCGACCTGGAAGGGATCGTGGTCATGGGCTCCAACGGGGAGTTCGTCCTGCTTTCGCCTGCGGAAAAAGAAGAGCTGATGCGATTCGTCTGCGCCCGGGCGAAAGGGAAAAAGCCGGTCATTGCCGGGACCGGCGCCGAGTCGACGGCGGAAACGATGCGCCTCAATAAAAAGGCCGCCGAGGCGGGGGCTGACGCTGTCCTGATCGTCACCCCGAACTACTACAAGGGGGAGATGACCGATCCGGTCCTGGCGCGTTTCTACACGGACGTGGCCGACGCCAGCCCGCTGCCGGTCATCCTCTACAACATGCCCCGCAACGCGGGGATCAACATCTCCGCAAAACTGGCCGTCGAGCTGGCAAAACACCCGAACATCATCGGGATCAAGGACAGCGGCGGCAATATCGTCCAGATCGCGGACATGATCCGCAAGGCGCCGGATGGTTTTTCGGTGTTTGCGGGATCGGCAAGCTTCCTCTTCACGAGTCTCGCCCTCGGCGCAACGGGAGGCACCCTCGCGCTGGCCAACGTCTTCCCAAACGAGTGTGCCCGCCTGCAAACGCTCTTCGATGCCGGCAAGATCCGGGAGGCCCGGGATCTGCAGATGAACCTCATCGACAGCAACAATGCGGTGACGGCCCGGTGGGGCATCCCCGGACTCAAGGCCGCGATGGAGATGATCGGCCTTTACGGCGGAGACCCCCGCCCGCCGCTGATGCCCCTGAAAGAGGCGGACCGGGAGGAGCTCCGGAAGGTCCTGACGCAGACGGGATTTTTCCCGAAGGCGAAAGGATGATTTCTTTATAAGGATACGAAACTGAAAACATTGATCAAGGAGGAGTTTATGAAACGTTCGAAAGGCATTTTGAAGACAGCGGTTATGATGTTGGCGCTCCTGTTTGTCATGGGGATGACCCTGGGCGTAATGGCGGCAAGTGCCGCGGAAAAGTATCCGGCCAAGGCCGTGACCGTGATCCATGGTTTCAAGGCGGGCGGCGGAAGCGACCAGCTCGCCCAGGTAACCCAGCCCTTTCTGGAGAAGGTTTTGAAGCAGCGGTTTGTGAACGTTTACAAGCCCGGCGCCGACGGCGCCATTGTCTGGAAGGAAGTGGGCAAGGACACGAAGCCGGACGGCTACACCCTGACCACCTGCCTGACACCGAAGACCCAGCTCAACTCGATGGTCAACGCCAACGCGGGCTATTCGATGGCCGACTTTGAACCCATCGCGAACATGATCTTCGATCCGGGCATCCTCGTGGTGGCGGCGGACAGCAAATTCAAGACCTTTCAGGATCTCGTAGACGCAGCCAAGAAGGCTCCGGGACAGATCAGGCTCTCCCATTCCGGCAACGGCGGGGACGACTGGTATAATGGCCTGATGATCGCCAAACTGGCTGGTATCAGTTTCAACATGGTCCCCTTCGATGGGGACGCCCCGGCCTGGCAGGCGGCCGCCGGCGGCCATGTCGAGGTCTGTACCACGAACGTGGGCGTCGTGACGGGCCTGGTCCAAGGTAAGAAGCTTCGCGGCTTGGCGGTCTACACCGAAAAGAGGCTGCCGTCGATCTCCGAAGTCCCAACGCTGAAGGAGCTGGGGGTCAACCTGGTCGAAGGCTCCTACCGCGGGTATCTGGCCCCGAAGGGAACCCCGAAGGAGATTATCACCATCCTGGCCGACGGCCTGGAGAAGGTCTCGGCGGATCCGCAGCACAAGGCTGCCTGCGCCGCACAGAATATGGTCCCCGACTTCAAACGCGGAGACGCATTCAAAACCTTCCTGGCCCAGGAGGAGGAGATGCTCCGCAAGATCGCCAAGGAGATGAAACTCATCCCGTAACGCGGTAAAACCGGACGGCGGGGCCGACAAGCCCCGCCGTCCCTGAAAATAATCAAAGGGTTTATCTATGAAGGAACGTATTGTTTCCCTTGGGATCATGGTATTTGCACTGGTCTACCTGGCGGGCTCCATTTCGCTGAAGGTCGGAACCCGCGCCCAGCCGGGCGCCGGCCTGTTTCCGGCAGCGGTCGCCTTTTCTCTGCTGGCCATTTCCGCCCTCCATGTCTGGCGCACCTTCCGGAGGACGACTGACAAGGAGGAAGGGAACAGCTGGACGCAGATCGCCCCGGCCGGGATCGCCGCCGCCCTCGTCGTCTACCCGATTCTCTTGAAGACGCTCGATTTTCTCTTCTCCACATTCATCGTCCTTTTTGTTCTTCTTCGGCTGCTGCGTTTCAAAACGACCTTGATCTCCTTTCTGACAGCCCTATTCACCACCATTCTCTCCCTCATCGTCTTCACCGGACTTTTGGGCGTCGTCTTGCCATCGGGCGTCATGGAACAGTTTATCTTAACAATATTGGGGCTTGGATAATGGACGTCCTGCATCAACTCATGATGGGGTTCCAGGTTGCGGCAACCCCGATCAACCTCCTCTGGGCGCTCATCGGCGCCTTCGTGGGCACAATCGTGGGGGTCCTCCCCGGTATCGGCCCCCTGGGGTCGATGGCAATCCTGCTCTCCTTTACGCTGAAGATGGACGCGACGACCGCGATGATCTTCTTCGCCGGCATCTACTACGGCGCGATGTACGGCGGGTCGACCACCTCCATCCTGCTCAACATCCCCGGCGAGGCGGCCTCGGTCGTCACCTGCATCGACGGTTACAAGATGGCCCAGAAGGGACGGGCCGGCGCGGCCCTGACGATCTCGGCCGTCGGCTCCTTCGTGGCGGGCACCCTCTCGATCATCGGCCTGATGTTCGCCGCCTCGATCCTGGCCGATGCCGCCCTGAAGTTCGGACCGCCGGAATTCTTCGCCATCGGCTCGGTCGGCCTCCTCTTTCTCGTCCGCCTGAGCGGTGGATCGTTCATTAAGAACGTGATCATGCTCCTGTTGGGCCTTGCGCTCGCCACAATCGGCACCGACCATCTCTATGGCACGCCGCGGTTCACCTTCGACATCAGCGACCTGGGACAGGGGGTGGAATTCCTCCCCGTCGCGATGGGGCTCTTCGGGATCGCCGAGGTGATGCTGACCGCCGTGGAGAAGGAGGAACTGGGCGAGATGATCCGCGTCCGGATGCGCGACCTTCTGCCCACACTTGTGGAGTGGAAACGCTCCATCGCCCCGATCTTTCGGGGATCCTTCCTCGGCTTCTTCATCGGCCTCCTGCCGGGTCCGTCACCGGTCATCTCGACCTTCGTCTCCTATATGATTGAAAAAAAGGTTTCCAAACACCCGGAGGAGTTCGGCGAAGGGGCGATCGAGGGGGTGGCCGGTCCCGAATCGGCCAACAACGCGGCCGTCGGCGGGGCCTATGTGCCGCTTCTCGCGCTGGGCGTCCCCTTTACGCCCGCAATGGCGGTGGTCGTGGGGGCGCTGATGCTCCACGGAATCACCCCGGGTCCGATGATGATGACGGAGAAACCCCAGCTCTTCTGGGGGGTCATCGCCAGCATGTACATCGGGAACGTGATGCTCCTCGTCCTCAACCTCCCTCTGGTCCAGCTTTTCGCACTGATCACGAAGGTCCCCAAACCGATCCTTCTGCCGCTCATCACGCTGATGTGCGTTGTAGGCGTCTACAGCGTCAACTCCAGCTACGTCGACCTCTATGTCCTCGCCCTCTTCGGCATCCTCGGTTTTATTCTGCGCGATCTGGGCTACTCGCCGGCGCCCCTGGTTCTGGCCCTCGTGATCGGCCCGATGATGGAGAGCGCGATGCGGGAATCCCTGATGATCAACCAGGGCGCGATCGCCCCGATGATCTTCCGGCCGATCGCGGGAACGATCTATCTTGCCGCGGCCCTCGCGCTGATCGTCCCGCCCGTTGTCCGTGCGATTCGCGGGAAAAAGAAACCGCCGGCTACGGTTTAGGAAATCCTCGGCCATCCGCCAGAATGGCCTCTTCAACAATCGGTAACGCTAACATTAGGGCTGCGATCCGACGAAAGAACGGACCGCGGCCTTTTCATTCTCCGCACCGGCGCCCTCTCTCCCAAAGGGCATCCCTTCTCGGAGTCACATGATTTTTATGAACAATCTTCCCCTTTAATTTTTTCTTGACAGCCGCGTAACTCCATGTTAGAGGCATCGGCAAAGGATTACCGATGCCGATGAAACCAATCTTCAATATGGAGGAGATCGAAAAGAAGATCCTCCTGATCCTCCGGATCCTCCATGAGTCGCCGGAACCGGTGGGCGCACGTCTCATTTCCCGGCGCATGCAGGATCACGGGGTGACCCTGAGCGAGCGGGGGGTCCGCTACCACCTCAAGATGATGGACGAGCGAGGGATGACCCGTCTCATCGGCCGGCATGACGGCCGGGCCATCACGGAGCAGGGAATCGATGAGATCGCCCACGCGCGGGTCCACGACAAGATCGGCTTTGCCATCTCCCGCATCGAGATCCTGGCGTTCCGGACATCCCTCGATCTCGACCGGCGGCAGGGGCTCACCCCCGTCAACGTCTCCTTCTTCCCCAAAAAGGTTTTCAAAAAGGCGCTGGAACTGATGAAGCCCGCCTTCAGTGCCGGCATCCATGTCAGCGAACTGGTCGCCTGCGCCGAAGAGGGCGCCCGGCTCGGAGAGGTGACGGTCCCGACGGGATACATCGGTTTCGCCACGGTGTGCAGCATCGTCGTGAACGGCATCCTCCTCAAGCACGGCATCCCGATGGATTCCAGGTTCGGCGGCATCCTCCAGGTCCGGAACGGACAGCCGCTCCGCTTCATCGAACTGATCCAATATTCCGGATCGTCCCTCGATCCCTCGGAGGTGTTCATCCGGGGGCGGATGACCTCCGTCCGCCAGGCGGCGGAAAAGGGCGAGGGGAAGGTCCTGGCCAACTTCAGGGAGATTCCCGTCCCGGCCCGGAAACTGGCCGAGGAACTAATCACAAGTCTCCGAAATGCGGGGATCGGCGGCGTCCTTTCCATTGGCGAGATCGGCGAGCCGATCTGTCAGATCCCGGTCGACATGAACCGGTTCGGCATGATTCTCTACGGGGGGCTGAATCCGGTCGCCTGCGCCCACGAGATGGGGATTGACGTGGAGAACCGCGCCATGTCCACCGTCATGGATTATCAGGAACTGCAGAATTTCTGGGAACTCTGCAAGAACAAATAGGAATAGCAACATTCACCATTAACACTATGGAAAGAGGAGGAACAATTTATGGCCAAGGTTAATCCGTTTGCGACAGCACAGAGGCAGCTCGACCAGTGCGCAAAGATACTCCATCTGGATCCCGGCGTTCAGGCGATCCTGAGGGTGCCATCGCGCGAACTCCACGTTTCGATTCCGGTCCGCATGGACAACGGCTCCTTGAAGGTATTTCAGGGATTCCGCGTCCAGTACAACGATGCCAAAGGGCCCTGCAAGGGGGGAATCCGGTTCCATCCCGATGAGACTATCGACACCATCCGCGCGCTGGCCGCCTGGATGACCTGGAAGTGTTCTCTCCTCGACCTGCCCCTCGGCGGCAGCAAGGGCGGCGTGATCTGCAACCCTAAGGAGCTGTCCCAGGGTGAACAGGAGAGGCTCTGCCGGGCCTATATCGACCAGGTTGGGCGGATCATCGGCCCGGAAAAGGATGTGCCGGCGCCGGATGTCTACACCACCCCGCAGATGATGGCCTGGATGATGGACGAGTTTTCGAAGATCTCCGGCAAGAACCAGTTCGGCACCATCACCGGGAAACCCCTCGCCCTCGGCGGCTCCGCCGGCCGCGGCGACGCGACCGCCCGCGGCGGGCTCTTCACGGTCCGCGAGGCGGCCAAGGAACTGGGGATCAACCTTTCAAAGGCCACCGTCGCCATACAGGGTTACGGAAACGCCGGCTACTATGCGGCCTGCCTCGCGCAGACGATGTTCGGCTGCAAGGTCGTCGCCGTCAGCGACTCGAAGGGTTGCGTCCTGTGCGACGGCGGGCTCGATGGGGAGGCCGTCGCAAAGCACAAGGCGAAGACCTCCACGGTCTGCAACTTCCCGGGCGCGAAGGCGATCAGCGATGCGGAACTCCTCGAACTGGACGTGGACATCCTCTTCCCCGCGGCCCTGGAGAACGTGATCACCGAGGAAAACGCCCCGCGAATCCGGGCGAAGATCGTCGCCGAGCTCGCCAACGGTCCCACGACCCCCGAGGCCGATGAGATCCTCCACAAAAACGGCGTCCACGTCATCCCCGACTTCCTCTGCAACGCGGGCGGCGTGACCGTCTCCTACTTCGAGATGGTCCAGAATTTCTATATGTACTACTGGGAGGCGGAGGATGTCTACAAGCGCCTGGACAAAAAAATGACCACCGCCTACCATGCGGTCCTCAACACCTCGAAGAAGTACAACATCAACATGCGCCAGGCCGCCTACGTCGTGGCGGTGGAGCGCGTCGTCGAGGCGATGAAACTCCGCGGCTGGGCATAAACCGTCTTTAGATCCGAAAAAAGGGGGACTTCGCGTCCCCCTTTTTTTATGGATCTCATTTCAGCAATAAATCTTTACACAACCATTTTCCACCGCCCCAGCAAAGGACATGGTTTGTAATCTCTACAACGCGAAGCTCACCTGCGCCGCCCGGATATCGGCGAAAGCTCAGCAGTTTGTCGTCGTCAGGTGAAGCACCTGATTCGGCATAGGTATTGAGCGTCCGGACCATTCTCAGGCGCATGCGGCTTGATAGATAACCGGTCGGTACTTTGGAGGAGGAATCGGTTTTTTCTCAGCCCGGGCAGCCTGCAACCAAAGCTCTTTGGCTTTTTGAACCTCTTGAAGAGCCTTGTCAGGAGTCTGGCCAAACGCAGAACATGCCTCCAAATCGGGTATATCGGCAATGTAACCTTCGTCATCTTCAGAGTAGAAAATGTTTATATGGTAATCTCTCATTTGTCCTCCTCCAGTCTTAAGCTGTGGCGTTCGATCAACTTTAGAAATTGGCGCATCTGGTATGGTTTCGCTTGCCCTTTCACCTCTTGGAGATTGACAAGCTCCGGAATGTCAGGATGCGCGAAAATGTGGTGGCTGCCATCAGTCCGAGAAAGCCGGAACCCGAAGCCTTCCACCAGCACTATCATATCAAGAATCGGATATTTTTTGATCCTGCAAGTATCTTCTGCAATATCTTGCGCTTTGTCGCCACATTGTCACTCGTCCTTTGTTGGCCGAACGCCCAAGCTCACGGAGAGGCGTGCGTGCACGCCGATCCCGTGAAGCACGATGTTATCCGGTCTTTATTTTTATATCACCTTCTATGTAACGGTGAATGATGCCGGAAATAAGCGTTTGGTACGGCATACCCATCTCCATAGCTTTTTTTTGAATACCAATAAAGTCATGGTCATACAGACGAATCGTTATACGCTTGTCTTTTTTAAGTGTGTTATTTGCCGCTGCCTTAATCGATTCTATTTCTTTTTTTGATGGCGT
>Ga0209638_1002190_pt1 | contig 12097 bp, 14 predicted proteins | sample BarGraNGADG00211_FD_184490 | JGI IMG/M metagenome (GOLD analysis project Ga0209638, IMG submission 184490) | Arctic peat soil microbial communities from Barrow, Alaska - Barrow Graham LP Ref core NGADG0002-211 (SPAdes) (version 2) | ecosystem: Environmental > Terrestrial > Soil > Wetlands > Peat... | reverse complement strand
GACCCCCACGTCGATGTAGCAGATCACCTTCTTGCCCTGCGTATGCAAGGCACTGACGGTCGCCGCGGAGTTGTACTCCAGGTCGATGTCATAGACGTCAGGAGCCGGCAGCGCCTTGCCGGACAAGTCCAGCAGGCCCATCTGGACAGGACTGTTGAGGTCGAGGGAGTCTCCGAGGACCCAGTGCATCGACAAGGGCTGGGCCGCCGTGGGCTGCCACACGGTGGTGACGGCCGAGGCGGACGTGGGACTGCCGAACCCGGCAAGCGCGGCGGTGCACGCGAGGGCGAGCAACGAGGCGAGAACTGAGATGAGCGGGCGAGGACGCCGAGATGAAGGCCGGTTTGTACGGGGGGACATAAAGCACTCCTTAATATTGGCCAAGCCGATGGAGTTCCCACCGAATGGCGTATTGCGTAGGTCGTGAGTTCGCTCCATCATTTGACGTAGATGGTCGCCCACTGTATGACGTAGATGGCCTACTACGTCGGAATACGTAAAAAAACGTATCTTCTCGATGACATGAGGTGCCCGCGGCAAATCGCCCTGGGTACCAGGCCCCACACGCCAGAAGGGAAGCCCGGACTTCCGGGCTTCCCTTCTGGCAACTCGGCGGCGAGGTTCAGCTCACGCCGTCGGTGATACTAAAAATCCGCTGTCAGTTCCCCGCCATGTGGGCGAACAACGTGATCGTCCTGATGGCGGCAGGCCCGATGACCACGACGAACAGCGCCGGAAGGATGCAGAGCATCAACGGAAAGAGGATTTTGACCGGCACCTTCTGTGCCTGCTCCTCGGCTCGCTGGCGACGAATCAGTCGCATCTGCAGCGCCTGCTCACGAAGCACCTGTCCGATCGGCAGACCCAGCCGATCGGCCTGGACCAGCGCGGTGACGAAGGTCTTCACCTCTGGGACATTCGTGCGGGCGGACAACGAGGAGAACGCCTCACCGCGCGCTTTGCCGATCTGGATCTCAGCCAGCACTCGGGCGAACTCACCCGCGATGGGACCCTTGACGGACCTGGCGACCTGCAACAGCGCTGCGTCGAAACCCTGGCCGGCCTCCACACAGACGGTCAGCATGTCCAGCGCATCGGCCAACCCGCGCCGCAGCTCGTCCTGTCGCTTCAACCCAATGTTGTGCAGCAAGAGGTCAGGCAGGAAGAAGCCTGCGGTCGCCAGTGCCGCCGCTGCGAGCAGCCCGGTCAACGACGGGCCCCCGAAGGCAAAGCCGACGACCCCGAGCACGATCAGGGCCGCGCCCTTGACTGCGAACAACCGTTCGGGCGTCCACAATGGAGGGTTGCCAGCGAAGTCCAGGAGGCGATCCAGCCGCTCAGCCGCGCCAGTGGGCGACAGCCTCAAGGCCAGCTTTCGCGTGGTCTCGAAGAACGGTTTGACGAGTCGCTCACCAGCGGGCAACTCATTCTTGCCCACCTCCGAAGTGCGAACCCCATGTTCGATCAAGGCGAGGTTGCGAGCGACACCGGTGACCGTCGCTCGACCCGACAGCGCCAAGGCCAGTGCCGCAATAAGTCCCAGCACGAGCGCTGACGAGGCAAGATAGAGGATGACAGAGCCCATCAGACCTTCACCTCGACTACTTTGCGCATCCACACGACACCTATGCCGAGCAGGATGACTCCGATGACGGACATGATCAGCCCGAGGAGACTGGTCCAGAGCAGGGACACGTACTCCGGGTTGACCTTGAGCATGTAGAAGAAGAGCCCAATCGGCAGTGCGATGAGGATATATGCCGACAGCCGCCCCTCAGCCTCGATCCACCGGTGAGGTATTTGCCAGTGGATGGGTGCGTTTCTGAGCTGGCGTTCTCGATTGGGCCGTGAGGGAGCCGCCGGTGTGTCCCGGTTCTTCCACGCTGGTCCTTGGTTGGCCCTGTTGGGGCGCGGTGGTCAGGTCGTTGCTGGGGTTGGTGGTCCGCAGGCGGCATTGAAGAGTCCGTCCCACCCGTCTTGCCATGGCCAGTCCTTGGGTAGGTGCATCACGAGCCGCCGTGCGGAGCTCGCGAGGCGGGCGGGGACTGCGATCAACTGGCGGCGGATGGTCGCGGTGGTGGCCTTGGCGTGGAAGACCGACGCGAGGGTCCCGGCGGCGCGGGTCAGGTTGAACGCGATCGCGGCCAGCACCAGCCAGGCGGAGTTGGCGGCGAACGACCCTGAGGGCAGGTGTGCCAGGGCGCTGGCCTTCAGGTCGGCGATGACCTGCTCGACGATCGCGTGGTCGCGGTGGTCGCTCTCGGCCTGGAGCATGGTCAGGGGCGAGTCGGTGAACACGCCGTGGTGGCGGTAGTCGGCGAACAGCTCACCTTGGCCTTGGGAGACGGACGTGGGGTTCAGCCGTTTGACGCGGCGCACGATCAGCCGGCCGGTGATGTGCTCGGATTGGCGTCGGGAGGTGAACGCGGTGAAGGGGACCTCGGCGACCTGGGCGTCGGAGATGAACCGCTGCTCGGCTTCGTCCCAGATCGCGTTCGGGTAGTGGATCGGGACCCAAGTCGACTCCTCGATCTCCGAGATCGCTTTAACGACAGTGTGATTCATCCTGGCGGTGACCGAGAACCTCGCCCCGCCGCGGCGGGCGGCGGCGATGACGTCGCTGGTGTAGTACGCGGAGTCGGCGCGGACGGTGACCAACCCGCTCCCGCCGCACGCCTTGGCAGTGTTCAGGGCGTCGGTGACCAGCCGGGCCGCGCCGCGGGCGGAGTTCGTGCCACCTCTTCGTAGCCGGGTCGCGGCGATCACCGGCGCGCAGACGTCGGGGTGGAGACGATCGCGAGCAACGCGTTCAAACCCTTGACCCCGGTGCACCCGTACCCGGCGCCCTGCTTGGCGTAGCCGTGAGTGGCTTGATCGTGTCATCGATATCGACGTAGCAGACCCGATTGTCGACGGCAACTGAATACTGATCAGCGCGCGGCAACTGAAAGTTGACCAGCTTCCCCGAGACCCTTGCTCTAACCGAGCTTGGGAGGAAGCGAGTGTTGGACGTGGAGGACTGGGCAGAGGTCCGTCGTTTGCGACGGTCGGAGGGTATGTCGATCTCACAGATCGCACGAGTTGTGGGCCTGGCGAGGAATACGGTCAAGACTGCGTTGGCCAGCGAGGCCCCGCCGAAGTACCGCCGCGAGCCGGCAGGGTCGCTGGTCGATGGGTTTGAGCCGCGGGTCCGAGAGCTGCTGGCGGCGTATCCCACGATGCCGGCCACGGTGATCGCCGAGCGGGTGGGGTGGCCCTACTCGATCCGGACGCTGAGCGGTCGGGTGGCCGAGTTGCGGCCGGTGTATCTGCCGCCGGACCCGGCCTCGCGAACGAGTTACGTGGCGGGCGAGATCGCCCAGTGTGACTTCTGGTTCCCCGAGATCACGGTGCCGGTCGGGTTCGGTCAGAGCCGTACGGCCACGGTGTTACCGGTGCTGACGATGGTCAGCGGGTACTCCAGGTGGGCGTCGGCGGTGCTGATCCCGACCCGGCGGGCCGAGGACTTGTTCACCGGCTGGTGGCAGCTGATCAACACCCTCGGAGCTGTGCCGCGGGTCTTGGTGTGGGACGGCGAAGGCGCGATCGGGCGGTGGCGCGGAAAGCGCAGCGAACTGACCGCCGACTGCCAAGGTTTCCGCGGGACCCTGGCCACGAAGGTGCCGATCTGCAGGCCCGGTGACCCCGAGGCCAAGGGGCTGGTCGAGCGGCTACACGACTACTTGGAGCGCTCGTTCCTGCCTGCCTGGTCGAGATTTCACCTCACCTGGGGACTTCAACACCCAGATGCAGCAGTTCCTGGCCCGGGCGAACATCCGCCACCACCGACGGTTGGGATGCCGGCCCGTGGACCGGGTCGACGCCGACCGGGCCGCGATGCTGACCCTGCCGCCGGTCCCGCCGGTAGTGGGCTGGCATCACAGCACACGGTTGCCGCGCGACTACTACGTCCGGCTGGACTCCAACGACTACTCGGTGCACCCGGAGGTCATCGGCCGTCGTATCGAGGTCGCCGCGGACCTGCACCGGGTCCGGGTCGCCTGCGACGGTCGGCTGGTCGCCGACCACGAACGGATCTGGGCCAAGCATCAAACCGTCACCGACCCGGCCCACCTGTCCGCGGCAAGGGCCCTGCGCCAGCAACGACTTGAGCTCGTGCGACCGGCCGCCGAGACTCAGGTCGAACAGCGGGATCTGGCCGCGTATGACATCGCGTTGGGCACCGATGGTGGGGTGGCCTGATGGGCGTCCCGGCCAAGGCAATCAGCCGGGATCTTTCCGCCGAGGTCGCGTCCTTGACCCGGGCATTGAAGGCACCGACGCTGCGGGAGTCCGTGGCCCGCCTCGCCGAGCGGGCCCGGGCGGAATCCTGGACCCATGAGGAGTTCCTGGTGGCCTGCCTGCAGCGTGAGGTCTCCGCCCGTGACAGCCACGGCGGAGAGGGCCGGATCCGGGCGGCTCGCTTCCCGGCCCGCAAGTCCATCGAGGAGTTCGACTTCGACCACGCCCGGTCGCTCAAACGCGACACCATCGCGCACCTGGGCACCCTGGACTTCGTCACAGCCAAGGACAACGTCGTGTTCCTCGGCCCACCCGGCACCGGGAAAACCCACCTCGCGATCGGCTTGGCGATCCGCGCCTGCCAAGCCGGGCACCGAGTCCTGTTCGCGACCGCGTCCCAATGGGTCGCCCGCCTGGCCGACGCCCACCACGCCGGGCGCCTACAAACCGAACTCGTCCGCCTCGGGCGATACCCACTGCTGGTGATCGACCTATGCCGATACCGCGACTATGCCGAGGGGCGTGCGTTGCGGTTCGCGGAGGTGTTGAGTCGTCGGCCTTTTGCCGATTGAGGGTTCCGGTGGTCTCGGCATAGTTGCGCGTTGAGAGCAGCCTCGAATCGTGGGGGCACCGTGCTCCCTTTGAGGGAGGCGAGTGTGATGGGAAGTCCGCGGAGGAAGGCCGGTTTGTTGGCGCCGCATGTCGAGGGCTACCGGGCGTGGTTGATGCAGCGGGGCTACAGGCCCACGACGATTACGAACATGTTGAAGGACTTGGGCCAGGTCGGTGTGTGGCTCTCGTCGGAGGGTCTGGATGCGTCGCAGTTCAACGAGGAATGGGCGTCGGCGTTTCTGACCGCCCGGCGGTCGGCTGGTTGCCGGCACGTCCCGGGCACTCGTGCGATGGTGCCGCTGTTGACCTATCTGCGTGGGGCCGACGTCGTCGCGCCCCACGAGCCGGCAGTCACGCCGTTGGGTCAGCTGCTCGTGCAGTACCGGTCGTGGATGGTCCAGGAACGGGGCCTGGCGGCCATGACGGTGCTGCGGTATGAGAACACCGCACGTCGTCTCCTGCAGGAACAAGCAATGAAGGGTGATGTCTTCGAGCCCTCGGCCCTGACCGGGGTGGACGTCAACGCGTTCCTGCTCCGGGAGTGCGGCCGGGTGTCGAGTGGGTCGGCCAAGGGACGGGTCGGTGAGCTCCGCTCGATGCTGCGGTTCCTGTATTTGCAGGGCATCACACCGCTACGGCTTGGGACGGCGGTGCCTCCGGTGGGTGGCTGGCGGTTGGCCACCCTGCCTCCACCGGCCATGTCCGCCACGGACATCCAGCGGCTGCTGGACAGCTGCGACCGCAGCAGCGATGTCGGGATTCGGGACTTCGCGATCATGATGCTGGTCGCACGTCTGGGCTTGCGGTCGATCGAGGTGGCGCGCCTGGAGTTGGGCGATGTGAACTGGCGGGCCGGGGAACTCATGATCCGCGGCAAGGGCCGCCGCCAAGACCGACTCCCGCTGCCCGTGGAGGTCGGTGAAGCCTTGGTCGGCTACTTGTCCGCAGGCCGCAACCCGCAGGGTGCCAGGCTGCTGTTCCTGACTTGTCGAGCTCCCCGCGGACCCATCCGCCCGGACCTGGTCGGTGACGTCGTCGAACGGGCTTGTCTTCGAGCCGGCCTGCCACACGTCGGACCGCACCGGCTCCGGCATGCGCTTGCCGGTGAGTTGCTGCGCCAAGGTGCTGGCCTGGTCGCGATCAGCCAAGTCCTTCGTCACCAGGATCTGGCCACCACGGCCCTCTACGCCAAGGTCGACTTGAGCACGCTGCGGCAGGTCGCGCAGCCCTGGCCAGGAGCAGCCCGATGAGCCCGTTGGAGCAGGCCCTCGCGGACTACCTGCAACTGCGTCATTCGCTCGGTCACGAACTGGCCGAGGCTGCGTGGCTGCTGCCGAAGTTCGTGGCCTACCTCGACGCCCACGACCTGCGAACCGTGACGATCGAGGCCGCGCTGGAATGGTCCCAACAATCGGCGACCGGGACGGTGACGACCGTCGGTCCAAGGCGGATGACCGCGGCTCGTGGCTTCGCCCGCTACCTCTCGGGCATCGACCCGGGCACTGAAGTGCCGCCGCTGGGGTTGATGCCGAGTAGGCAGCGATGGCGTCGGCCGTTCATCTACGCCCCAGCCGACATCGACGCGATCATGAGCCAGGCCCGAGCCTCGATCGTGTCGCCACTTCGCGCGGCGACCTACCAGACCCTGATCGGACTCCTGGCAGCCAGCGGGCTACGGATCGGTGAGGCCATCAAGCTCGACCGCAGCGACATCGACTGGGACCAGGGCGTATTGCTGATCCGCGAGTCGAAGTTCGGCAAGTCCCGCCTCGTTCCCCTGCACCCAACCACCATGCAGGCCCTCGCAGAAAACGCGCGACTGCGCGATGAACTCCAGCGACGACCGAAGGACGCGAGCTTCTTCGTGTCCTTGACCCGCAAGCGCCTGAGCTACGCAGTCGTCGGCCAGACGTTCCGGCAACTCGTCGACAACGCCGACGTCGGAACGGACGCCCCGTCACCTCCCAGGCTTCACGACCTCAGACACACTTTTGCGATCCGCACCCTGCTCAGCTGGTATCGCAGCGACGAGGACGTGCAGGCCAAGATCCCGTCGCTGTCGACCTACCTCGGGCACCGCGAGCCCGCGTCCACCTACTGGTATCTGTCGGCCGCCCCGGAACTGCTCGCCCTGGCCGCGGCTCGTCAAGACTTCGCCTGGTCAATGGCCCGACCCGGCACTCGCTCATGACCCTGATCGCGCCGACGCTGCAGGCATTCTTCACCGATCGGCTCGGCAAGCAGCGCCAGGCGAGCCCCCGCACCATCGCGGCCTACCGCGACACCCTCAAGCTGCTGCTCGGGTTCGCGCACCAGAAGAGCGGCAAGCTTCCCTCACAGCTGGACTGGGACGATCTGGACGCCACCATGATCTCTGGGTTCCTCAACCACTTGGAAAGCGAGCGTCACAACAGCACCCGGACCCGAAACGTTCGACTGACCGCGATCCGCTCGCTGTTCTCCTACGCCGCTCTGTGTCACCCCGAGCACGCGCTGCTGATCCAGCGCGTTCTGGCGATCCCGCCCAAGCGGTTCGACAAACGGATCGTGACCTTCCTGAGCCCCGTCGAAGTCGACGCTCTCGTCGACGCCCCGGACCAGCGCCGTTGGGAAGGACGACGAGATCGGGTCCTGATGCTGCTCGCCATTCAGACCGGCCTGCGAGTCTCCGAACTCACGGGCCTGAACTGCAACGACATCACCCTCGGCACCGGCGCAAGCGTCCGCTGCGAAGGCAAAGGACGCAAGCAACGAGCGGTCCCCCTCACCGCCCAGGTCACCGCGCTTCTTCAGGTCTGGCTCCGCGAACGCGCCGGGCGACCCAGCGATCCGCTATTCCCCACCCGCACCGGCCGGCGACTCAGCCGCGACGCCGTCGCGCTGCGAGTCAGCACCCACGCCGCGACCGCAGCACAGAACTGCCCGTCCCTGCTCGGCAAGCGCATCCACCCACACGTCATGCGTCACAGTTGCGCGATGCAACTGCTGCAAGCCGGCGTCGACACCTCCGTGATCGCCCTCTGGCTCGGCCACGCCGGCGTCCGGTCCACCGATGCGTACGTCCACGCCGACATCAGCATCAAAGAGAAAGCTCTCGCCCTCACCACCCCTGCGGAAGCCAGGCCCGGCCGCTACCACCCGCCCGACAAAGTGCTCGCGTTCCTCGAGAGCCTGTAACTATGCCGAGGCGCAACCAGGCGAACCCTGCCCATCAAACGGGACCGGCAAACTCCTCGGCATAGTCGCGGTATCGGCATAGATCGATCTATGCGGATATCCGCATAGATCGACGAAGTCGGCTACATCCCGTTCGAACCCGAAGCCGCGAACCTGTTCTTCCAGCTCGTGGCCGCCCGCTACGAACGGGCATCGCTGATCGTGACCAGCAACAAACCCTTCGGCCGCTGGGGAGAAGTCTTCGGAGACGACGTCGTGGCCGCCGCCATGATCGACCGCCTCGTCCACCACGCCGAAGTCATCGCCCTCAAAGGCGACTCCTACCGACTCAAAGACCGAGACCTCGGCCGTGTCCCAACCACCACGACCGACGAACAATGACCCCGAAGGTGGTCAAAATTCAGTTGCCGAAAACTGGTCAGTTTTCGGTTGCCGTTGACACCGATCGACCCGGGCAGGATCGGCGCGTTCTTCGCCAAGGCGATCACGAACCGGGAAGCGACGGCGTCGAGCTGGCGGACTTGGCCGAAGGTGAACGTGCGTAGGAACGTGCCCAACGTCGAGGGGGCGCGGATCCCGGTGAACAACCGGCCCATCCGCCGTGGCGCAGCAGGTCCATGTCATCGATGCTGTCCGCGCCGGCGACCATCCCCGCGACCAGAGCTGGGACCCCAGGTGGGCGTTCGCACCGCCAGCACCCTTCAGAGTCAGCGCCGCGGACACCAGGTCCGCCAGGCCGGCGCGCTGGGCCAACGCCATCGTCGGAGCCAAACCCGCACACGACACGAGATTCGGGTCATCGAAGACCGCAGAGATGGCCGGGAAACTACGAGAAACTTGTCATGTACCGGGTTTGATGGAGACCATCAATCCTGGAAGGACGAACGATGGCGGCACCGAGGAAGTACCCCGAGGAGTTGCGTGAGCGCGCGATCCGTCTGACGTTGGACGCCCGGAAGGATCCGGCCAGCCGTCCGGGTGCTGTCACCCGGATCGCTGATCAGCTCGGGATCAATGCTGAGACGTTGCGTGGCTGGGTGGGGCAGGCTGAGGTCGACGCGGGCTCGCGGCCGGGGACGACCACCGGGGACTCGGCGAAGCTGGCCGAGTTGGAGCGGGAGAACCGCGAGTTGCGTCGAGCGAACGCGATCTTGCGATCGGCTTCGGCTTTCTTCGCGGCGGAGCTCGACCGCCCCTCCCGGTGATCATCGACTACATCGAGCGGCACAGGCACGTGTTCGGAGTCGAGCCGATCTGCACGACGCTGACCAGCGCGGAAGTGCCGATCGCTCCGAGTACCTTCTACGCCGCCCGCACCCGAGCGCCGTCGGCGCGGGCGGTGCGCGATGAGAACCTCAAGCCGGTGATCGCCCGGGTCCACCAGGAGAACTACGGTGTGTACGGGATCCGGAAGATGCATGCCCAGCTGAACCGGGAAGAGGTCCTGGCCGGTCGCCGAGCGGTGGCCCGTTGCACCACCGCGCGGCTGATGAAAGACCTTGGCCTGCGCGGGATCTCACGCTCCAAGGGTCCCCGGACCGCGGTGCCCGGGACCGCCCCGGACACCCGTAAGGATCTGGTCAACCGGGCCTTTACCGCCGACCGCCCCGATCGGTTGTGGGTCGCCGACATCACCTACGTGCGGACGTTCGCCGGCTGGGTCTACTGCGCGTTCGTGCTCGACGTCTTCAGCCGCCGGGTCGTGGGCTGGCAGGTCTCGACCTCGCTGCGCACCGACCTGGCCCTGGACGCCCTGAACATGGGGCTGTGGACCCGCAAGCACGACGGACACGACACCAGCGCCTTGGTGCACCACTCCGACCGGTTGAACCTGCCCAGTATGTCGCGATCCGATACACCGAACGCCTGGCGGAGGCCGGCGCCGTCGCGTCCGTTGGCAGCCGCGGTGATTCCTACGACAACGCGATGGCCGAGGCGTTCAACTCATTGTTCAAGGCCGAACTGGTCCGCAACCGCGGACCGTGGAAGAACATCGACGACCTCGAGATCGCGGTCGCCGAGTACATCGACTGGTTCAACTTCCGCAGGCTCCACGGGGAGATCGGGCTCGTCCCACCAGTCGAGTACGAGACCACCTACCGAAGCACAACCTGCCCGAGCAGCCCGCTCAGCGGGAGTTCGAAGCCTCCATCAAACCCGGTACTTGACAACTCGCATCCAGCGGATGCCCTTCTGTGCGATGAAAACGACCTCGAGTGGCACCGGCTACGAGCTGAGTTGTACAAACGGCCCCCAGGCCCTGCGTGTCAGGGTGAGTTGAGGCCAACGGTTCATAGCAAGTCCGTCCCACGCAGGTCGAGAGTCGGATTGATTCCTGATGCGTTCTTCAACTCTTGCACCCGTGCCCCACGATGGTCGGATGGATCCTTCACAGCCACGCGCTGGTGGCCCAACACATCGTCGGTCGTTCACGCCAGCGCAGAAGCTGGCGCACCTCGCCTCGTATGAGGCGGCCGTTGCCCAAGGCAGCGGTGGGGCCTACCTGCGCCAGGAGGGCCTGTACTCCTCCCAGATCACCGAGTGGCGCAAGCTACGTGATGCCGGCGTCCTGGCGGGGAAGTCCGCGGCGCCAAGGTCGGGCGTCCCACCGCTGAACAGGCCGACGCCCGGCTGCGACGGCAGCTGGACGTCGCCGAGCGCCGGCTGAGCAGGACCGAGGTCGCCCTGAGCATCATGGGAAAAGCGCACGCGCTCTTGGAAGAGATCTCCGAGAGCGCGCCGGATCAGCCCGAGCCCAAGAAGCATTGATGAGCACCTACCGGGACATGCTGGCCGCGGGCACCACCACCAGGGCGGCCGCCAGTTGACCGACATATCCAGGGCCACAGCGGGCAGGAAGCCACGTACACCCCTGCGGGTGGCCCCGCCGGTGCCGGCCAACAGACTCAGCGCGGCCGAGCGGGCACACGTAGTCGCGACGCTGGACCACCCCGCTTCGTCGACCAGCCACCGCTGCAGGTCTACGCCCAGCTCCTGGACGAGGCCACCTACCTGTGCTCGGTCTCTCGATGTACCGGATCCTTGGCGAACACCGCCAGGTGCGAGAACGGCGCCGGCTGGCTGGCCCGTCACCCGGCCCGGGTCCGCCCCGAGCTGGTCGCCACAGCCCCGGGGCAGGTGTATTCCTGGGACATCACCAAGCTCGCCGGCCCGGTCAAGGGCACCTACTTCGACGCCTACGTGATGATCGACATCTACTCCCGCTACATCGTCGGAGCCGTCGTCCACGCCCACGAGTCAGGCCCCTTGGCGGTAGAGATGATGAAGGAAACCTTTGGTATCCATGGGGTTCCCCAGGTCGTCCATGCCGACCGCGGCACGTGGATGACCTCCAAGACCGTCGCGGTCCTGCTGTCCGACTTGGAGGTCACCAGGTCACACTCACGCCCAAAGGTCTCCAACGACAACCCCTACTCCGAGGTCTGGTTCAAGACCCTGAAATACGCACCGACCTTCCCGGAACGCTTCGGCTGCCTCGCGGATGCCCGAGGCTTCTTGGACGACTTCGTCCAGCGGTACAACCACGAACACCGCCACACCGGGATCGGCCTGCACAGCCCGGCCGACGTCCACTACGGCCTGGCAGCAACCAAGGCCACCGAACGAGCGGCCACCCTGACCATCGCCCGAGCAGCCAACCCCGAACGCTTCACCAGCTCGATCCCACCCAAGATCCTTCATCTCCCCGACTCGGCCTGGATCAACCCACCACTGCCGGATCAACCAGCCGCGTAACTCCGACTGGCCTCAACCACCTTGGGGCTAAAGCTCGATGATGAACTTCCGGATCTTGAAGTTCGCGTTGTCGCCGCGTAGCCCGACTCCGCCTGGGCCTCGGAGTGCGAACGCGTCGGGGTCGCGGCGTTGAGCAGTACGTTCCCGTCGACACTGAGGGAGATGGTCACCCCCTCGGTATTTGTTGGCCTAGCCCCAATACCACTTAGTTAGGGTCCTATTCCCGGTTGCGCCGGGGTTTGACGTTTCCGGGGTGCTGGCCGCGAGGGGC
>Ga0209638_1002188_pt1 | contig 12099 bp, 12 predicted proteins | sample BarGraNGADG00211_FD_184490 | JGI IMG/M metagenome (GOLD analysis project Ga0209638, IMG submission 184490) | Arctic peat soil microbial communities from Barrow, Alaska - Barrow Graham LP Ref core NGADG0002-211 (SPAdes) (version 2) | ecosystem: Environmental > Terrestrial > Soil > Wetlands > Peat... | reverse complement strand
GACGAGCCGCTGACGGCCGCGACCCTCGCGCTCAGCCTGTTCTGGGCTGGCATCGCCGCCGGCCGCGTCGTCGCGAGCCGGGTTGCCGACCGGTTCGACCCGGTCCGCTTCACCGCCTCGTGCACGACCGCCGGTGGCCTTGCGATCCTCGCCGCGGTCGCCCTCGCCTCGGGACCGGTCCGGATCGGCCTCTTCCTGGCGGCCGGGTTCGCCTTCGGCCCGGTCTTCCCGATGATCATGTCGGTCGCTGGATCGCTCTTCCCGCACCGCGCAGCCGCCGTCGCCGGGATCGTGACATCGACGGGCGTCGTCGGGTCGATCACCTATCCCCCGCTCGTTGGCCTGGTTGCCGGCGTGGCAGGCCTCGGCGCAGGGATGCTCGGCGCAGCCCTGCTGATCCTTTCGAGCGGAGGAACGGTGGTCGTGGCTGGCCGGCTGGCCCGCGGCCGGGCGTCGCGATCCGAACCGGAGCACGGCTCAGCGGTGGAGGCGGGCTGATCGGTCCGGCGCCGGGCTGCTCCCGTCGGAGCGCCCAAGGATGACCCCCAGGGCTCGTTGGACGAGGAACACAGGGACCTGGCGCGCCCGGAGGGCGCACGGCGCGTGCGGACATCAAGCGTGATCGGGGGGGTGGAGGAGATCGTCAGAGCTCACCAGCGGCCCGAGCCGGTGAGTCGACTGGCGGTCGAGGCGCGGCATCACCGAGATCCACCGATCGTGTCCGGGCTGAGCGTCGGAGAGAACGTCCGGCCGCACGCGGTCGTGGTGGCCGACTTCTGGCTCTCGCTGGGCCTCGCGATCGGGCTCGAGCACGGGAGGGAGGCTCAGCAGCTGCTCGGGCTCATCGAGGCCAACGGGGAAGAGATGGCCGAACTCGCCCACGACGCACGCGCGTTCCTTGAGAAGGCGTTGGCGTAAGGCGCCGGGGACTCGTGTCGCACCTGTGTCGCGCCCGCGCGCCTCGCGAACGACATCTCCGTCATTGCATCGGGCAAACCGCACCGGATCGCCCGCCGAGCGACGAACAGATCGTCGGCCGGGCGCTCGCCATGGGCGGCTCCTGACGGCTGCTCTGGGGGCGGTAAGGATCGAGGGAAGCCCGCGTGACGCGTATGTGCCGCCGGTCGCACTCTCGGCAGCGGCGGGAGTTGCGGCGATCGTGTCTGCCCTTTCAGTAGCAGATGGCCGTGACTCGGCCGTCGGGATCAGAATCGAGGGTCGGCCGGAAGCGGCCTAGCGTGACCGCCTGCCAGTCGACCGGCAGACCGGACGCCTATCCAGCCGGCCTCGGAGGCTGCGTCGACAGCGCCCTCGGCGACGACAGAAGTCTGTGCCCGCCTATGGTCTTGGGAGACAGCGGAAGGGCCGACCACGCTGGCCGGCCCTTCCGCTGTCAGCCGTCCCCTCGAGCTGTGGGCCGGAGGCGGCGGCGGTCAGAACGACCACGGTCCCGGGAGGAAAACGGGGTCGTGATCAGGATGAAAGTCCGAGGATGGCGGCGCGCTCATCAAGCCATTGAGGGCTCGGCAAGACGTGATCCGCCGCCGGCACGGTAAGGCGCTCGCACACGGGATGGTCACCACCACCGAGTCCGTCCGCGGCCAGCAGTGCAGCGCCCACGGCGGACGCGTCCCTGACGGAGGATCGGCTCAACGGCATGTCCAAACGTGCGGCGATCGCCGTGACGAGGGGAGCAAGCATGGACGGGCCACCGGACATGACAAGGTCGTCGATGGCAACTCCCCGCTCGCGGACGCCCGCGATCAGGCTGGCGATCTCGTTGGCGAGGCCATCGATGACGGCTCGAGCCAGATCTGCGCGCGTCGAGTCCTCGCCCAGGCCGCGGAACTCGGCGCGCTTGGTCGCATCCGGATGAGGGGCTCCGCTGCCGCCGAGAAATGGGTAGAAGCGAACCACATCGGCCCGTCCCGCCTCGGCGAGCGTCCCGAGGTCGTCGAGGGGCACCCCCAGCGCGTCGGCTACCCATCGCAGCGTGCTGCCGAATGCGGGCACGGTCGCGATCACCTGAAACATCGAGGGGGCACCGGTCGGGAAGAGGTGGAGCGACCCGTCCCAGCCGGACGGGAGTCTGTCGAGGCGCGTGCCGATACCCAGGACGCCTGACGTGCCGAGGCTGAGCGAGGCGCGCCCCGATAGGTCGGCACCAAGGGCGCGCGCGGCGGCATGCTGGTCACCGGTCCCGACAACCACTTGGGCGCCATCGGCCCCCAGTCCGGGCCGCATTGTCCCGACGATCGTCGCCGGACGCAGGACGGGCACGAGCGCAGAGCCGGGGATAGCGGCGGCGCGGACGATCTCTAGGTCCCACGTCACCCGGAAGGGGTCGAAGTACTGCGTGCCGGACGCATCATTCACGTCCGTGACTGGATCGGTGATGGTGCTGAGCTCGTCTCGCACGAAGTCCTTCGCCGCAGGCAGTCGCTCGACCGCACCGATCGCGGAGGGATCGCATTCGACCAGGTGAAGCCACTTCGCCAGGGTGAAGTCAGGCAGCGGGATGTTGCCCGTCCTGGGCACAAGCGGCAGCTCCGGGTGCGCGGCGCAAAAGCGATCTAGCGCGTCGGCACCGTCGTAGTCGTTCCAGAGCAGCGTGTCGCGAACTGGCTTGCCGCCGGCGACAGGTACGAGCCCATGCATCTGGCCGGTGACGCCGACCGCATCGATCCGCCGTCCCGCCGTAACCATGGCCAGCGCATCCCGCGCGACCGCGACCCAGGTTTGCGGGTCGCGGGTCGGCGTCCCGTCACCCAGGTACGCGACCGATTCGATGCCCTCGATGTGGACGTCCCCGCCGACCACCGTTACAAGGCAGGCCTTCAGCCCGGACGTGCCAACGTCGATCCCCGCGACGGTGAGGGGCTCAGTTCGGGTCACCCCTTCACCGACCCCTCGAGCAGACCCGCAACGAACCACCGCTGCACGAGCAGGTAGAGGAGGATCAATGGCATCGCGACCAGGGCCAGGATGGCGAACAGGGCTCCTGGGCTCGAGAGGTACACGCCGCTGTACTGCTGTGGGATCAGGGCGAGTGTCTTCATCTCGCCGTCCGTCATCACGGTGAGGGCCAGGAAGAACTCGTTCCAGCTCGTGATGAACTGCCAGATCATGATGAAGACAATCGACGGCCGGACCATCGGGATGACGACGTCGAGCAGAAGCCGCCACGAGTTCGCGCCGTCGACGATCGCCGCCTCCTGGACCTGAAGCGGCAGATCGTCAATCACGCTGACCAAGATGACGGTCGCAAAGGGGATACCGAGCGCGGTGTAGGGGCCAATGAGGCCGGCATAGGTATTGAGCAGCCCGAAGCCCTTCAGCTCCTGCGTTACAGGCACCACGAGCGCGGCGATTGGCACCATGAGCGTCATCAGGATCCCGGCGTAGATAAGCCGGCCAACGGGCACCCGGAGGATCGACAGCGCATACGCGAAGAGCGTCGATCCCACAGCCACGAGAATTGTCGTGGCGCCCGCGACGACGATGCTGTTAACAAAGTACCCGAGCAACGGGTTGTCGTGGAAGATTGTCTGGTAGTTCACCAGCGTCGCCGACGGCAGGACGATCGCCGGGTCGAACGCGTCATTGGGCCCGCGCAGCGACACGTCCACCATGTAGATGATCGGCAGCAGCCAGAGGCCGGCCACAGCCGCAAGCACGACGACGGTTGTTCGAGAGAACCACCGCCTACGCAACGATGTGTGGCCAGCGGACCGACGAGCGGCGTTGGGGATCGTGCCTGCCATCGGTCAGGCGTTCCCGCCGCCGGTCGGCGACAGGCCGGTGTGGAGGACGCGCAACTGGAGCAGCGTCAGGGCGAACGCGATCGCGAGCGTGATCGAACTCAGCGCCGACGCATAGCCCATGTGGTTCAGCCGGAAGGCCGATCGGAAGATCTGCGTGCCGAACACGTCGCTCGCGTGGTTCGGGCCTCCGTTGGTCATCAGGAAGACCAGGGCGAAGGTTTGGAGGGTGCCGATGATCCCGAGCAGGAGGAGGCTCTTGGTGGTCGGTGCCAACATGGGTATCAGGATGTGGCGCGCCAGTCGGAGACCCGTCGCACCATCTGCCTTCGCGGCGTCGAGGATCTCAGACGATATTCGGTGCAGCCCCACGATGTAGAGCAGCATCGAGAAGCCTGTGTACATCCAGATGTTGACAGCAATGACAGCGTAGATGGCGGTCGACGGCTGGCCCAGCAGGCTGATGCCCTGCATCGAGACACCGATGCTCTTGAGCAGGTTCTCGAGCGGGCCGTACATCGGCGCGTAGAATTGCTGCCAGACGATCGCGACGACGGATACGCTCGTGACCATCGGGATAAGGAAGGCGGTTCTCAGAACGGCCTTGGTCCGGCGGGTGTGGGTCTCGATCAGGTAGGCCAACGAGCCACCCACCACCATCTGGATCGTGATCGTGAGAACGGCCCAGATCGCCATGTTCACGACCGCCGTCGAGAAGATCGGGTCGGTCAGGACCGCCTGGTAGTTGGCGAGCGGGCCGGTGCCGGCGCTGGCGGAGTCCTTCGAGAAGAAACTCATGGCGACGACGCTGACGATCGGGTAGAGCACGAACGCGACGAACAGGAGCGTCGTGGGGAGGATGTAGAGGTAATGGGTCCGCCGCCGCCCGAGGAGCCGTGGCTCCGGCGGGCGGCGGGCGGGCCGCGCCAGGGAGGCGACCTTGGTCATCGAGCTCAAGGTCGCATCTCCTTTGGCGCCGGTTCAGCCTCGGCCTACTGGCCGAGCACCTTCTTCTGGGCGGCCGCGACGTCGGCGACCGCCTGTTCCGCGGTCTTCTGTCCGGCGGCGACGGCTTGGAGCGCGTCATCGACGGCCTGCTGAACGTCGGCCGAGTACCAGCGCTGGTTCACTGCGCTGGGGAGCTGAGCCATAAACTTGTTGTACAGGGACGTCACGTTCGGCCCAACCCCCGCCGGGAGCTTGACGTCAAGGAATGCGGGAAGGTTGTTGACGTCGGCGAGGGCGGCCTGACCGGCCTCACCGTGGAGCAGCGAGGCAAGGAAGTCGAAAGCGCAGGGGTTGCCGGCGCCGTTCTTCGTCATGCCGTAGCCGACGTCGATGCCGCCGACGACCGCGCCAGGCTGTGTGCCGGGGGCGATCGATGGCCACAGGAAGTAGTCAAAGGCCTTCAGGTCGTTGACCTGGTCGGGCTGCGGCGGGGCCAGGAACGCCTCCTGGAGCCACCACGACCCGAAGGTGACCATGCCGACCTTGCCGCTCGCGAAGAGCTGGGCGCCAGTTGGGTAGCCCTGGGCGCCGAGCGCGCCATCCTGGAACACGCCGTCCGTGAAGAGGTCGCCCCAGGTCTTCATCGCGGTGACAATCGCCGGGTCGGTCCAGTCAGCTTTGCCCTGCTGGACGGCGTCGGTGACGCCCGACTTGACCTGGTTGGCGAGCTGGAGGAACACGTTCTCGTTCTGCCAGGAGCCGGCGGCGCCCTGGTACATCGGAATCACACTGTTGGCCCGGAGGGTCTTCGAGACCGCGATCAACTGATCGAGCGTCGTCGGCACACTCAGGTTGTACTTGGCGAAGATGTCCTTATTGTACCAGATGGCCAACACCTGGGACTCATGCGGGAGCATGTAGAAGTTCGTGTCGCCAGCAGGATTGCCGAGTTGCATCTGCTGAAGATCGACCGCCGGGAGGAGCTTCTGCCAGTCAGATCCCCATGCCTTGGCGGCGTAGTCCTGGATCGGCGCGAGCTGATCGCGGTACTGCTGGGTGAGCGATCCGGGCTGAAGACCGATGACGTCGGGCAACGTGTTGCTCGCCGCCGCCGCCTTCAGCGCGGTCAGGTACTCGGGGTCGTAGTTGTAGTACGTGTATTTGACGGTTACGCCCGGGTGGGCCTTCTGGTACGCGTCGACCGCCTTCTGCATCGTCGACTGGACGAACCAGGACCAGACGGTGACGGTGCCGCTCGTGCACGCGGCGGTGGTCGATGGCGCGGCCGAAGCTGCCGCGCTGGCAGCGGCCGAAGCTGCCGCGCTGGCAGCGGCCGAGGCCGCGGAACCTGGAGCGGTCGTCGCGGAGCTGCCCGTGCAGGCGCCAACCGCCAGCACCGCGGCCGCGGCCGCGGCAACCAACTTGAGGCGGTATGAGGTCATTCCGTTCTCCTCTGCGGGGAATGAGCTAGCGACCACGCGCGAAGCGTGGTGCTCAGGGCCTCGGCCGAGAGGCCGAAGCTGTGCAGGAGGTCGGATGGACGGCCCGATTCGCCAAAACGGTCGGGAACGCCAATCCGCTCGAGCCGATGCTCGACACCTGCCGCATCCAGGAGGCTCGAGACCGCGTCAGCGAGACCGCCGTGGATGTTGTGTTCCTCGACTACGGCGACCGAACGCTCCGCGAGGCCACCCGCCAGCGTAAGGTCGAGGGGTTTGATTCGCGACACCCCGATGACGCCCAAGTCGATGCCTTCACCCCCGAGGGTGGCGGCGGCGGCCAAGACGTCTGCGCAGATCGTGCCCGTTGTCACGACAACGTGCGAGCCGGAGCCCGTTCGAAGCATGTGGAACCCGCTGGACCGGTCGGCACCCTCCTCGATGACCTGCGGGCTGGGGAACCGCGCGAGTCGGACATAGGTCGGGCTGTCGATGGAGAACACTTCCTCCATCACGGCCCTCAGGTCGACGGCGTCGAGGGGCGCATAGACGCGGATGCCGGGGATCGCTTGCATGATCCCGAGGTCTTCCACGGCCTGTTGCGTTGCGCCGTCCTCACCAAGGCTGATCCCGGCGTGAAAGCCAAAGAACTTGACGTTGAGTCTCGGGTAGGCGACCGAGATGGCGATCTGGTCGGCTGCTCGCCGCGTGAGAAACGCGGCGAAGGTATTGACGACAGGCATCCCCCCCATGAGGGCAATTCCAGCGGACATGCCCACCATGTTCTGTTCGGCGATGCCGACGTTGAGATAGCGGTCTGGGAACGCCTTGTGGAAAGCGGCAGTCCGCGTCGAAGTGGCCAGATCGGCGTCGAGAACGGCGAGGTTGCTGTAACGCCGACCGAACTCGGGAAGCAGGGCGCCATACACGTCGCGAAGAGCAACCTTCTCAGTCACGAGTGGCCTCCTCGAGCTCCGCGACCGCTTGGGCATACTGCTCGTCGGTCAAAGCATGGCTATGCCACTCGTATTTGCCCTCCATGTACGACACGCCCTTGCCCTTGATCGTGTGGGCGATGATGGCTCGCGGCGCAGGGGAGACTGCTGTGCGCGCCCAATCCACCGCATCGACGATCTGACCGATGTCGTTGCCGTCGATCTCCCGGGTGATCCAGCCGAACGCCTCGAACTTCGGGGCGTACGGCGTGAGATCGAGAATGTCGCGGACCGGCCCGTCGTTCTGGACGCCGTTGGCGTCCACGACCGCGACGAGCCGGACCAGGTGCTGCACGCCCGCCAGGGCGACGGCCTCCCAGGTGTTCCCGGAGTCCAACTCGCCGTCGCCGAGGACAACATAGGACTGAGCCGCGGTCGGCTGCCGGGCCAGCCACCACGCGATGCCCGCGGCAACCGAGAGGCCCTGCCCGAGCGAACCCGTGGACATCTCGACCTCCGGCAGGCGGGTGCGGTCGGGGTGGCCCTGGAGGCGGGAGCCGAGCTGGCGGAGCGTCGCGAGCTCTTCATGCGGGATCACACCGACGCCCGCGAGCGCCGCGTATAGCGCCGGGGCTGCGTGGCCCTTCGAGAGGATGACGTGGTCCCGGACGGCACCGCCGGCCTTGAGCTTATCGACGTCGATCGCATAGCCGTAGAGCACGGCGAGAAGATCGGCACACGACAGGCTCCCGCCGGGGTGGCCTGAGCCCGCGGTCTTGATCTGCGCCAGGATGTCGAGCCGAACCTGCAAAGCGAGCTCGCCAAGGGCATCGAGGCGCTGGGGCGTCAGGGTGCTAACGGTCGGTACCTCCTTCCGATGTATCTGGGGCCGGGTTGGTCCGGACGGCCCGTGTTGGGACCTTCATGGGGTCGAGGACCGCGTCGATCTCGTGAACGAGCCCAAGTCGCTCTGGCCTGGCGAGCGCCAAGCAGTGGAAGAGCACGTCGGAGAGGACCATCTGGAGCAGCCGCGTCAGCGCGGCGTCATTGCCGAACTGGCCAACTCCAGGCGGAGTGGTGATCGACACCTCGGCGAGGCGCCCGACCGGTGAACGGCGCTCGGCGACCAGACCCACGGTGTGGGCCCCCCGCCGGCGAGCGATCGTGGCCGCCTGCACGACGCTCTGCGTACGCCCGGAATAGGAGACCAGCACCACCACGTCGTTCGGGTGCACCTGCGAGCAGAGTGCGAGCTGGGTGTGGGTGTCCTCCGAGTAAGCGACCGGGAGACCAAGGCGGAGGAGCCGATGATGCATGTCCATAGCGACCATGGACGACAGCCCGGCGCCGACAAGGATGATCCGATCGGCCCCGTCAAGAAGATCGACGACCCGGGCCAGCCGCTCGTCCGAGACGAGCATCTGGCCGAACGCGAGGGCACGGCTCGAGACCGAAGTCAGGATCTTCGTCGCAACGGTGGGCGGGTCATCCGACTCCGAGATCGCCGGGTCGAGGGGTGAGTGGAGCGGCACGCCCCCGGGGGTCACGGTGCCCTCGCGCGCGAGGGCCCGGCGCAGCAGCGCGAAACCGCGGTATCCGAGTCGACGCGCGAGACGATCCGTGGTGGAGCGGCTAACTCCGGTCTGTCGGCAGACCTCGCCTGTCGTCACGATGGCGCGCTCCGCGTCAGAGATCGACAGGAGGTATTCGACAACACGACGCTCCGACTTCGTCGCGTGATGTTGCGCCAACTGCGCGAGCAGACCAGTCGTGTATGGGCTGGACTGTGTCATTTCATTCTGATGCGCTATGCGTCATACTCCTAAACTGCCAGCGTCTTGATGACACATACCATATCTTATATGTCAAGATGGCGAGCGACTATGTCAAGATGGCGAGCGACCGGATCGGCTGGGAGGTAGCGGTGGACAGCAGCTCGCGGGCCATCTCTGTTCTGCGACCGCTGCCGGACCTGCGCCCACGCGTCTGGGGCGGCAAGCGCTTCAGCGACGGCGGCCGCGGAAGGCCGATCGGTGAGGCTTGAATCGCCGGTCCCGCCTCGCTCGTGCCGTGGGTAGCCGGGCCGGACGACGCAGTCGGCGAGGGGCAGGTCATCGCCCTCGACCAGCTCGCGGCTCGGCTCGGCCGCGCCTTCGTGGGGACCCGATCGCCGTGGTCGGATCGCTTCCCGCTCCTCGTCAAGTTGCTTGACCCGTCGCCAGACTCAGGGCCTGTGGCCGAATGTTCGAGCCTGAGCGTGACGTCCGAAGTGGCGGGCCATCCTCGGACGCCCAATCCGACACGCGGCCCTCGTGCTCAGGGATTTCGGCCACAGGCCCTCAGACCGCCCGGGCGGGCAGCACGGCGACCCCGAGCGGCCGGCGGCGCACATACCCCCCTAGGTCTCGACTCTCATCTCGCCCCGACCACCCCCACACTACCTGCTCATCGTGCCGCCTACGAAACGGGCCGCGATCGCTGCACGGCTCTACCCGTGCCCGCCGTCCGTGCGGCCGCCAGGCGTTCGGGCTGGCTACGGGGTCTGCTTCGCCGCCTCGAAGGCTTCGGCGACTTTGTCCCAGTCGGCCTCCCAGACGGTCGTGCCGAGAGGACCCCACAGCAACTCCAGGGCGTCGCGAGACCTTGGGTCGAGACCCTGGTCCCCCCGCGTCGCCACCATCGTCGTGTCCCACGGCCGGTAGCCGTCGTGCCTCGGCGTGAGCAGCACCCCAACCGAAAGCATCTCGGCGCGCTCAGGCATCAGCTCGAGTTGCTGCTGATGCCTCAGGGACACGTAGTCGCGGAAGGTGGCCGCGACAGTGGCGCTAAAGCGAGTCGCGACCCCGAACAACAGGTACGGGCGAGCGGGCCAACGGATGTTCCGAAACCGCCACCTTTGCCCAGGTTCCGGCACGGCGGCGACCTCTGCCATCCACCGCAGGATGTCTCTGCCGAGCTCGGCCCGGTAGGCGACTGGGATACTGTCGAGGGCCGCGAGGGCGTCAAGCCTCGCGGCCTCATCGGCCGAGCCGGTGGTCGCGATGTCCTCCAGCACGGTGCGCACGACGACGTGGAACTGGTCCTCGCCGTGCCCAGCAGGCACCTGCGGTAGCTGCGGCACCGACTTGGGCTCGGACCCCAGGGCCGTCAAGCGCGGGTCGCCTTCGCCCGGCGGGGCTACCGCGTCTGCCGCCGCGAATTCGTAGTAGCGGACGGGCTCCTCGCCAAGTGGAACGGGCGAATCGGATGTGACGCGGTGGAGGTATTCAAGAACGGCGTAGGTCGACTTGAGCTGTTCGAAGAGGAACTCCCAGTCCCGGCGAAGCAGCACGACCACGCCCGCGGCCGGCACGTAGCCGGTGATTCCGGGATGGTCGACCACGACGACCTTCAGCCACGTCCTTCTTACGGTCTCGATCGCGACGCTCCGACCACGCTCGTTGACAAGGTTTGTCGTGGGCGTGGAGGTGAGAGCTCGAATGGTACCCGTCGCCTGGCGCGCGCCTTCGCGGATCTTCTTGTCCAGCCACGATCGCTCCTTGCGATCGTCATTCGACGGCGCGTGCCGAGCCTTGACTTGGACGGACGCCGCCCGATCTCCAACGACCAGGATTGCGTCGCCCAGCTCCCGACTTCCGGAGCCACGGGGTCGCAGCGCCGGACGGAACACAAAGTCGGGCAGTCCCCAGAACGCGGCCGCGTCTCGCGTCGCGTCTTCGGCAGCGCCTCCGTGTTCCACGTCCGGCGGCAGGAGAGAGGCAGCCATGATCGGGCGCAGGAACACCCCATCGGGCGTTTCGACTCTGAGGACGAGTGGCGGTTCGGGCATCGCTCGCAGGGTACGTCCGTCGAGCCAGTGATGGCGGGGCCCTCAGGAGGTACTCGACACTATGCTTCCATGGTGTTGTGTCCCAGATATCGACGCGAGATCGCACTAATCCCTCCTAGGTCGACCTCGGTTGGAGGCCAAGGGGCGACCCGTGGAGGCAGACAGTCGGGGCTGACAAGTGCGACGTGGCGCGAAGACTTCGCGGACTCTACCCACGCCGTGCGACCGTCCCGTGGCGGCGCTTGCCGCCCTTGATGGTCCGGCTCGGCGGCTCGTGACCCCGTTCTGTGCCGGGTCGTTCGCCAGTTGACTTCATCGTCCGGCGATACCACGCCTCGAGCTCATCCCAGCGGTCATCGAGGCCCAGTGACTTGAGGAGCAGTCCGACGGCGCGTCGGTGACCGACGAGGCGACGCGCGTATCGAGCGACTCCACCCAGTAGCCGCCGTACGGGGTCCAGAGGTGCGCCTCGGCCGACTCGGCAAGTGCGCTCGCGGCCGCTTGTCCGATCTTGGCGAGCTCCTCAGCCAGGCCGCTGTCCTTGGGTACCGCGGGAGCTGACTGTAGTGGCGCTGCACGACGTCGAAATCGTCGCTGATGGCGTTCCAGAGGACGAGCCCGAGCTTGCTGGCGAGCACGGCGAAGGCTGCGTCGCGATCGGAGTCGGTGAGGATGTCGAGCCGCATCTGCTTCTCGGTCTCGACCTCACCGCCCAACGCTCCGATCGTTCGGAGGTGCCACGGTGAGATCGGCACCCAGTAGAGCGCGGTCTTTCTTGCTGTACAGGTGAGCCTTCCCGCCCGGCGTCGGGCGGGAAGGCTTCGCGGCGTCGGCGAGACGAGTCCAGAGCTCAACCGCGAAGTCCGTGCCGAGCCGCAGCCATCCGGCTCCGTCCATCGTGACCGCCGCGTCCTGCCAGCGGATCGCCCCGAACAGCGCGGGCCTGAACCGACTCGTCCACCGTTGCATCGCCTTGGAGGCGGCCCTGGCATCGGACCGCACGCTCCCGCCGGACGCGCTCTTCCCGGACGAGTCGGCGTCGTGACCGCCGAGCGCCGGCTCGCCAAGCTCGAGGGCGCCCTCTCGCCGAAGGCGGCCACCCTCCTGTGGCTGGAGGAGGCGCAGCAGTTCCGCTCACTCCCCGCCTACGTCAACTGGCTCATCGACCAGCCGATCTCGGCCGCGCC
>Ga0209638_1002186_pt1 | contig 12101 bp, 12 predicted proteins | sample BarGraNGADG00211_FD_184490 | JGI IMG/M metagenome (GOLD analysis project Ga0209638, IMG submission 184490) | Arctic peat soil microbial communities from Barrow, Alaska - Barrow Graham LP Ref core NGADG0002-211 (SPAdes) (version 2) | ecosystem: Environmental > Terrestrial > Soil > Wetlands > Peat... | reverse complement strand
CCGCGCTGCCGGCGTCCTGCTCGGCATGGCCTGTGGTGACGCGCTGGGCGCCCCGTTTGAGTTCGGCCTGCCGCTGGGTCCTGACTTTCCGGTGGCCATGAAGGGCGGCGGGTCAATGGGCTGGATGCCGGGGGAGTGGACCGACGACACCTCGATGGCCATCGCTATCGCTGAGGTCACCGCGACCGGTGCGGATGTGGGAACGGTCGCGGCGCGTGACCAGATCGCGGCCCGCTGGGCAGAGTGGGCCGAGAAAGCCAAGGATGTCGGCGTCCAGACCAGGACCGTGCTTTCCGCTGCCACCCGTGCCGCTCGTTCACGTGGCGAGACAGAGCCGACCGGTGACGACCTGACGTCGGCTGCTGCCGAGCACGACGCCTTCACCGGGCACTCTGGCGGCAACGGTTCGCTGATGCGGACCGCGCCGATCGCCCTGGCCTATCTTCACGACCCGGACGCCCTGGTTCTTGCGGCACAGGAGATCAGTGCCCTGACGCACCACGATTCCGAAGCGGGCGAGGCCTGCGCGTTGTGGTGCCTGGCCATCCGGCAGGCGGTCCTGCACGGGACCCTCGATGTTCGCAGCGGTCTGGAACACCTGTCGGAGGACCGCGCCCGCGTCTGGGCCGCGAGACTGGATGAGGCCGAGGCAGGTCAGCCGTCCGACTTCGAGAAGAATGGCTGGGTCGTGGAGGCTCTGCAGGGTGCATGGTCCGCCATCACCAGCGCGGCCGAGGCGACGGGGCCGGCGTGCTGACCGCGCGTGGCGGCACGTCCGACTCTGCGGGCTGGCCGTTGGGCGCCCGGATGGACTACTCCGAATACAGGGAGCCCGACGCGTTGGCGCAGGATCCCCACGATGCCCACGTCTGGCTCGGCGGCGTGGACGCCCTGGGCAACCTGCCCGAGGGGGTGAACGCCGTGGTGTCGCTCTGCCGACTGGGAGACAGGCAGGTCCCCGCCCAAGGTGTGGATGCTGGCGACCACATTGAGGTCTGGCTGATCGACGAGTCCGAGCCGGACAAGAACCCGAATCTCGACTTCGTTCTGACCGATGCCGTTGCGGCCATTGAGATGCTGCGCGCTGAAGGCAAGACGGTCCTGCTGCACTGTGTTCAGGCGCAGTCCCGGACCCCCGCCGTCGCTGCTCTGTATGGCGCGCGACTCACCGACCGCACTCCCACCGATGCGCTCGCCGACATCGTCGAGGTCCTTCCCAAGGCCAGTCCCAACAGTGGTTTTCGGGCAGCGTTGGGGCGCCTCTGAGTCGGATGTCTGGTAACGCTGACCGAGGGCAGCGCCGGCCGCCCGGCCGTACATCTCTTCCGCTCGAAGTCGGGTCTTCAGTCGCCCGTGCACAGGCCACAGCTCGGCTTGTGCCGCCCCCATCGCCTCCGCCACCTGCCCCACAAGGTCGGAGTGTCCTTCTCGGCCAGGGATGAGTTCCATCACGGCTCCCACCGCCAAGCCTGTGCGGACCGGCATCTGTGCGCAACCACCATTTGGCAGGTCGATGGCCGCGGACCATAGCCGCGTGAGACATCGAGAAGACGTATGAGGACCTGTGCGCCGAGTCAACTCGTGACGTTGACCAAGAAAGAAGTGAGGGGGCATGCTGGCTGACGTTCTCATTCTGGAGGCGTCATGGACAGACTCCCGGTCGTGTACGTGCGCGGGTACGCCGGCGCAACGTCAGGGATCGACAGCCAGGTCGACGATCCGTTCTACGGGTTCAACCTGGGCGCGACGCATGTGCGGGTGGGTGGTGACGGCGACCCGATGTTCTACCAGTTCGAAGGACCCATGCTTCGGCTCATCACCGATGAGAACTATCGACTCATCGTCCGCGGCGACCAGCAGCAGTTCCTGAACGACGCCGAAGACGGGACGGTCCCGCCGGAGTCGCTATGGGTCTACCGGTTCTATGACCAGGCCGCCACAACCTTTGTGCCGCAGCCGCACGAAGGCATGGTTGAGCGTTTCTTCAGCGGTCTTCGCAAGCACATCACGGCCGACGGTTTTGACATCGAGACTGCGGCGGCCGGCCTGTACGACCTGATCATGACGATCCGGGCCAAGACCGGAGCGGACAAGGTGCTCGTCGTGGCCCACTCGATGGGTGGCCTCGTCGTCCGGTGCATGATGCAGAAGATCTGCTTCGAGGGCAACAGGGTCCCGGCTAAGTCGATCGTGGACAAGTTCTTCACGTACGGCACGCCGCACGGTGGCATCTCGTTCGACATCGGTGCCCTCGACTGGGCGCAGCAGGCTTTCGGCCCCGCAGGCGCCGACATCTTCGCCCCCGAGAAGATGTTCGGATACCTCACTCCCGGCAAGAAGTTCGGTGACCTGCCGGGTCGAGGCGACCAGTGGGACCCGCAGCTCGTCGACGAAAAGGTGTTCAGCTCGGCCAACATCTTCTGCCTCATCGGCACCGACCCCAAGGACTATGGCTTGTCGCGGGTCGTGGTCGGGCCCAAGAGCGACGGCCTTGTCCGCATCGAGCACGCCTACGTTCGCGGGGCGAACCGCGCCTACGTCTACAAGTCGCACTCCGGCTCCTACGGAGAGGTCAACTCCGAAGAGGGATACCAGAACCTGCGCCGGTTCATGTTCGGCCGCTGGGCCGTCAGCGTGACGCTCGGTGGGCTTCCGGCCTATCCGAAAGACATGGCTCAACGCCCTCCCGAGGACCAGTGGCCCACATGGCAGGCCGACATGAGTCTGGCCATCCGCGGCGTCTCGGTCGTCATCAGCGAACAGCAGGCTGCGCACTGGTGCCCCATCCAGATCAACGAAGAGCTCAGCCAGCACGTCGACTCTCCGGACGATCCCGTGCCGCTGGCGTCCACCTTCTTGCTGGACCCAGCGCACCTGTTGGAGCTTGCCCGCGAGCGCGGCGACGCCGATCCCAGCCAAAGGCACGGCGGCCGACTGCGCTACGTCTTGTCGTTGAGCGTGTCCAAGCTTGTTGAACGCGGCGGCTTCTTCATCTTCGGGGAGCATCTGGAGCAGGTGGCCGACTGGTCCGACTCCTTGATCGTCGACGTCGGACCCAACGACGCGGGCACCGGGCTCCAGGCGTGGGCGGCATGGAACAGCCAGGTCGCCGGACCCAACGACGAGCTCGACCCGATCACTGAGGGGCTACCGGCAGACAAGCGCGATCCGATCTCGTTCGACACCACGGAGGGGATGAGGTCCTGCGACATCGGCCTGCCCACCGTGGCGCAAGGCCTGCAGATACTCGGACCGCGCGCCCACATCACCATCCAGGTCACCGATCGCACCAGCACTGCGGCAGCCGTCAGCGGATGACCTTCGAGATCGTGCCGGGCGACGCGTCCTCGCCATACGTCATTCACGTTCCTCACTCGTCCACCCGGATCCCGGACGATGTCCGCACCCAGCTCTTGCTCGATGACGACGAGCTCGCCGAGGAGCTGCGCCTCATGACCGACGCACGCACCGACGAGCTGGCTGCCCTTGTTGCCAGACAGGTCGCGCCGCGGCCGTGGTCGTTTGTGAACCACCTCTCGCGACTGGTCGTGGACCCCGAGAGACTGCCCGATGAGCATGAGGAGATGTATGACGTCGGCATGGGTTCCGTCTACACCCGCACCTCTGCCGGGATGGTCCTGCGGGACGTTGACGAGCACGCCGAACGCCTACTCCTCAAACGCTTTTTCACGCCGTACGCAGAGGCGTTGGCGGACCTCGTCGACGAAAGGATCACCGCCTGCGGGTATGCCGTGCTCGTCGACCTCCACTCGTACCCAGTGGAGGCCTTGCCATACGAGCTGCGCCAGGATGCGAAGCGTCCGCCGGTGTGTCTTGGCGTCGACGTTGATCACACACCGACGGCTTTGCGCGAACGGGCGTTCAGGGCCTGTTCCGGCATCGGCGAGGTTGTGGTGAACGAGCCCTTCGCCGGCAGCTACATACCGCTTCGTCACTTTGGACGCGACAACCGGGTTGCCTCGGTGATGGTGGAGCTGCGACGGGACACGTACATGCGCGAGGAGGGAAGCATGGACCCCGACGGGGTTCGTCGGGTCAGCGACGCACTGGCGGCCATCCTCGGAGCCTGAACCGAGCAGTGGACGATGACCACCTACGCTTGACTACAGCAAATGGCGTACCTCAATCTCCTGCATTACACGTAGAGAGACATGGAGGGCCGTTCGATTCGCTCAAATCAACTATTTCTGGGAGAAGATGGAGGATCCTTTCTCGTGTTCGTGACGTACAGTGTTAGGTAACACTTAGTTCAAGAGTTGGTAAAGACCAAGTCAGAATCTGGCGTCAGTCTCATCGCAGACGGTTGAGCGTCCTGTTGCCGAACTTGGATGTCTCACGCAAGGCTGCAGGACGAGGGTGAACACGCCATGGCAAAGGGTTCTTTGCCCGCCGTATCAACGGCGGCGCAGCCGTCGGGGGCGCCCAACAGTCTTGACACCGTGCGAGCGTTGTGTCACGACCTGCGCCAGCCCTTGGCGACCATCCGACTGCTGGCGGGAGCTGAGGGGGGCGACGTTCGACACCGCTTGGACGGGATCCTCGATCAGGTCCAGTGGTTGTCTGACATGGTCGAGGGAGTTATCGGTGATGCTGCTGGCGACCGCCCGATACGTGTGGATGTTGCCGACCTGACATTTCGCTGCGTGCTGCGGGCGCGGCCCACAGCAACGTGCCAGATTAGGTTCTTCGGTACCGACCGGACCATGGTGGTTGGAGCACCCATCGCGCTCAGCCGCGCCATCGGCTGCGTGCTGGACAACGCTGTCCGGGCAGCCGGCCCAGCTGGGCGGGTCACCGTTGCGGTGACCGGCACGGACAGTGAGATCACCGTCAGGGTCATCGATGACGGCCCCGGTCTTGGGCAGGTGCCCACGAACAACTCGCTCGGGCTGACCATCACCCGCGCTCTCGTCTCGGCCTGCGGTGGCGCGTTCGAGCTGAAACCAGGCGCCGCAGGCGGCGTGGTCGCCCAGATCCTTCTGCCCGCCATGAGCCCCAGAGCAATCGCGTCATGAGGCTGCTGATCTGTGACGACCACAAGCTGTTCCTCGATGCGCTGAGCATGGCTCTGACAGACAAGGAGCACACAGTCGTGGCGACGGCCCTCGATCCCGACGAGGCGGTGGAAGCTGCCCGCGAGCAGCAGCCGGATGTGTGCCTGCTCGACGTGAGTTTCCCCCACGCCAACGGGCTGAGCGCCATCGCGCGGATCCATGACGTGAGCCCCGACACCAAGGTGGTGATGCTGTCGGGCTCGATCAACAGGCGCCTGGTGGCGGACGCCATCGCCCAGGGCGCTCAGGGATTTGTCGGCAAGGAGAAGCCCGTAGGGGCCATTCGCGAGGCGTTGGAGATGGCATGTCAGGGAGATCTGGCAGTGGATCCGCTCGTGCTGCAGGACGTCCTGCGACCTCACCCCGAGACCGATGACCCGCTGTGGATGCTGAAGTCCCTGACCGAGCGCGAGTGGGAAGCGCTGGGCTGCATCCTGGACGGGCTGAGCACCAATCAGATAGCCGAACAGCTTGGTGTGCGACCCAGTACGGCTCGCACCCATGTGCAGAGAGTGCTCACCAAGCTCGGCGTGCACTCACGCCTACAGGCGGTCGCCCTGATGATTGCCGATTCCTCGGTAGACACCTGACCCGCCTCGGTTCGCTGACTCGGTCGCCGGGAGCACTGGACGTCCCATCTGGCGGGTTGGGGAAGATGCCACGAGGTTGACGATGTCTGACGCAAAGAGCGCTTGCAGAGGAGAATGCCCGGATGAAGCTCAAGCTCGACCTACATGACATCCATAACCAGGGCGCGGAGATAGACCGGGCACTTCGGGCCATCATCGACGAAGCAGTCGCCAAGAAGGCACCCCTGGTGGAGATCATCCCCGGCAAGGGTTCCGGAGCCCTGAAGAAGCACGTCCTGCGCTTCCTGGATCAGAAGGAGATCAAGGCCCTCTACCACCGGGTCGAGAAGGACTCTGACAACTTCGGACGCGTCTTTGTCCACTTCCGCTGGAAGTGAAGGCCTACCGGCACCGACCTCAGCGGCTGGTTCTGCCCGACCCGGCACTACCGCCCCAACCCAGCCAGGCGGTCCCGGCGCAAGCCATCGCCAATGAGCCGACCATCGCGACCAGCCAGCCTGCGAACACAAGCAGTGCCAGCTGGCCCACTCTCGCCTCGGCGGGCGCAAGACTCGCCCCGGCAACCACCACACCAGCTGTGGTGGCCGAGTGCCAGGGCATCGCGATGACAGCTTCCCGCACCCCTGGGCGTGGTTGCCAGGTGATCCGGTCAATCCCGTGTTGTCGGGCCTGGGCCAGCACTCCTGGCGGAACCACCGGCATTGCACCGTCGAGCCGGGCGGTGCTTGCCCGGACTGCGCCCGCCGGGCCGAACACCATCAGGAACGGGCCGAGGTCGGTCGCCAGGTCTGCGGGTGGTCCAGGTGTCACGCCGGCGGGTTTGCCGCCGCGCGACAGGGTGTCGGCAGCCCGCTGAGCCATTGCCCGGGGGGCGTCGTCGACGCTGCTGCGGGTCAGTTGCTGCGTCGTGACGTAGGAAGTCGCAGCGAGCACCGTGGCCACCACAGCCACCGGCAGCCAAGCCACCAGAGCCGTCCGAAACCAGCCAACATCCATGGTTCCCACCTCGGTGACGCTACTCCCGCAACGGGTTTGCTGTCAGGCGAGCGGTGTGGTGCCCGAGTCGCCAGCGATCGCCGTCGTGGTGGGCGAGGACGCGACGAGACGCGTGTGGATCTCCGTGGTCAGCTGGTGGACAAGCTTGGTTAGCTCGGTGTTGGAATGTAGCTCCAGCTCGCTGGCCACGAAGTCGTGGTCGGCCTTCGCCTGTTGGAAGGACGCTTGCCGGTTCTGCCCGATCATCACGAACGTCGACAGGAAGATCGCCTCCAGGGAGACGATGAGCGTCAGGGTCGGCCACGGACTCTTCTCGAAGACGAGCATCCACACGGCAAAGACCACGGCGTGCAGATACACGAAGTTCATCGAGCCGGCGAAGGCCGTGATCGCGTCCGCTACCCGCAGCTGGATCTGAGAGGACCGGCGTTCGGCCTCCGCCAGCATGCCGGGATGTTGCAGTTTGTTGGGCTGGGTAATGGTCATCGTTGGAGTCCTCCCCCGTGAGGCCATGGCGTGGCGCTCAGGTTGGATAGTCTGCTTCATGGAGCCCCGCGCCGACAGTGTTTTCGACCGTGGCGGACGTTCGAGCTGGGAGGACACGGGGACATGGACCGCGCTGACACGTCGGAAGAGGTTGTGGACCGCGGCCCGTTCAGCGGGCGTCCCTGGCTGTCGAGCTACGCGCCAGGAGTCGAGCCAGACCTCAAGGTCCCGGCCGAGTCGCTGCCCGAGATGCTCATCAGAAGCGCCGTGCTTCACCGCGACCGGGTTGCCCTCGACTTCTTCGGCGCGGAGACGACATACACCGGGCTTGCCGAAGCGGTGAGCCGGGCCGCAGAGGCGTTGCGCACCGTGGGGGTGAAGGCGGGGGACAGGGTCGCGCTGATCCTGCCGAACTGCCCGCAACACGTGGTGGCCTTCTATGCCGCGCTGCGACTCGCTGCGGTCGTCGTCGAGCACAACCCGCTGTACACAGCCCCCGAGCTGGAGCACCAGCTGTCCGACTGCGGGGCGACGTTCGTCGTGTGCTGGGACAAGACGGCACCGGTGATCGACGAGCTGCGCGCGAAGACCGCGGTGCAGGTCATCCTGGCCGTCGACCTGACGAGCGCCGTGCCGTGGAGCATGCGTCTCAAGCTGCGACTGCCGATCGCCAAGGCGCGCACGGCCCGCGCGGCGCTGACCGGGCCGGTGCCCGCAGGGGTCCAGAGCTGGGAGCGGGTCTCAACCTCGACCGGCCCGCTCGATCCGGCCCACCCGCAGCCGCGCCCCGAGGACGTGGCGCTGCTGCAATACACGGGCGGGACGACTGGCACGCCCAAGGGCGCCATCCTGACGCATGCGAACCTGCGGGCCAATGCGGCTCAAGGGCGGGCATGGATGCCCGGGCTCAAGGATGGCGAGGAGACCGTATACGCGGTGCTGCCGCTGTTCCACGCCTACGGGCTGACGCTGTGCCTGACCTACTCGATGAGCGTGGGAGCGACCCTGGTGCTGCTGCCGCGCTTCGACCTCGACCTGATGTTCGAAGCGATCCGGCGCCGCCCCCCGACGTTCCTGCCTGCGGTCCCGCCGATCTACGAGCGGCTTGCCACGGCAGCCCGTGAGCGTGGCGTCGACCTCACATCGATCCGTTACGCCATCTCGGGCGCCATGGCGCTGCCGCCCGCGGTGGTCGAGATGTGGGAGGCCGTCACCGGGGGGCTGCTGGTCGAGGGCTACGGGATGACCGAGACCTCGCCCATCTCGCTGGGCAACCCAGCGGCGCCAACCCGGCGACCGGGGACGGTTGGCATCCCGTTCCCCTCCACCCGGATCCGGATCGTCGACCCGGACGACCCGTCGCACGATCTTCCGATCGGGGTGCAGGGCGAGCTGCTGATCAATGGCCCGCAGGTGTTCGCCGGATACTGGAACCGTCCGCAGGAGACCGCCACGGCGCTGCTCCGCGGTGGTTGGGTGCGCACGGGCGACATCGCGATCGCAGACGCCGCCGGCTTCGTCCGCATCGTCGACCGGATCAAGGAGCTGATCATCACCGGTGGTTTCAACGTCTATCCCTCCGAGGTCGAGGACGTCCTGCGCGAGATGCCCGAGATCGCTGACGTCGCCGTGGTCGGTGTCCGGACGCCTGACGGTAGTGGCGAGGAGGTCGTCGCCGCCGTCGTGCCCGCGCCCGGTGCGACGGTCGACCCCGAACGGGTGCGGGCCTTCGCGCGCGAGCGACTGACGGGCTACAAGGTGCCGCGCCGGGTCGACATCGTCGATGAGCTTCCTCGCTCCCTGATCGGCAAGGTCCTCCGCCGCCGCGTGCGCGACCGGATCGAGGCGGCCGAAGCCTTCGACGCCGACTGACTGAAGTCGTGTTGACCTCCGGCGTGTGACCTCCGTGTGACCTCCGAATTGTGACCCAACAACAATTGTGACCCAACAACAGGGACCTTGGTCCTACGAGCACCGTGGTTCCGGTCGCAGGATGGGAGGGCTGCAAAGCACACCCGCTGACCTGGCCGAACGGCCGAGGCGCGCGGCGACTGGGAGGTATTTCGTGAAGGCTCTGGTGTACCACGGACCAAATCAGAAGGCTTGGGAAGAAGTGCCCAACCCTCGGATCATCGACCCGACCGACGTGATCGTGCAGGTGGACACGACCACGATCTGTGGCACCGACCTGCACATCCTCAAGGGTGATGTGCCGGCGGTGACCGACGGGCGGATCCTCGGCCACGAAGGTGTCGGGACGATCACGGAGGTCGGCTCGGCGGTTTCCGAGCTCGCCGTGGGCGACCGGGTGATCATCTCCTGCATCACCTCGTGCGGCTCGTGTTCCTACTGCCACCAAGGGCTGCCCGCGCACTGCCTGAACAAAGAGGGCGTCTCCGGCATCGGATGGATCTTCGGTCACCTCATCGACGGGACCCAGGCGGAGTACGTGCGCGTCCCCTTCGCCGAGAACTCCCTTCACCTGGTGCCCACGGGCGTCAGTGACGAGGCGGCGGTCATGCTCTCCGACATCATGCCGACGGGCTTCGAGATCGGGGTGCGCAACGGGCGGGTCAAGCCAGGTGACGTCGTGGCTGTCATTGGCGCTGGACCGGTGGGCCTTTCGGCGATGATGACCGCCAACCTCTATGGCGCGTCGCGCATCATCGCCATCGACCTCGACGCGAACCGACTTGGCCAGGCCCTGAACTTTGGCGCCACCGACTCTGTCAACAGCGGCCACGCCGACTGGAAGGAAGAGCTGATGGCCCTGACGGAGGGCGGCCTGGGCGTGGACGTCGCGATCGAGGCCGTAGGCGTGCCGGAGACTTTCTCGATGGCAACCGAGATCGTCCGCGTCGGCGGGACGGTGGCCAATGTCGGTGTGCACGGGAAGTCTGTCGAGCTGAAGCTCCAGGACCTGTGGATCAAGGACATCGCGATCACCACCGGCCTGGTCAGCGCTACCAGCACGCCGATGCTGCTCAGGCTCGTCGCGCAGGGAAGGCTCACGCCAGAGAAGTTCGCGAGCCACCAGTTCACGTTCGACACCATCATCGAGGCCTATGACACCTTCAGCCGCGCTGCGGAGACGAAGGCTCTCAAGGTGATCATCACGCGCTGACGTGCATCGGCTCGGCCAGGCACTGGAGAGGGACGCAAAGTTCCTCTCCAGTGCCGTTCCCGGCGCCGACCAAGCCGGTGGCGGACGTGATTCTGCCGCTGGCTACAGTGAGCGGCAGACCGGCCATGAGAGCCTGACTGGGCTCTGTGAACGCTCGGTCTGCGACAAATAGGGTCGCACCAGACGACCCGCCGACCTAGGTGAGGGTGCAGCAGAATGGTGATGATCCAACCGTCCGCGGGGAACATGCTGACTTTGCGCGTGTCGTTGCAACGCGTCCCAGGCACATTGGGGAAGTTGACCTCAGCGCTTGGCGCTGCCGGCGGGCTCTTGGACGCCATTGACATCATCGAGCACCAAACGCATTCCATCGTCCGGCAGATCCAGGTGGAGACCCGCGGGGAGGCGCACGGCCTCGAGGTCGTCGCGGCCGCGCGCGCAGTCGAGGGCGTGGAGCTGCTCTCGGTCTCCGACCGGGTGTTCGACCGGCACATCGGCGGCAAGATCGAGGTGACGCCGAAGTTTGCGGTTCTCACCCGCGACGACCTTTCGATGGCATACACCCCGGGTGTCGGCCGGGTCTGCACGGCGATCGCGGAGACGCCCGAGCTGGTGTGGGACTACACCATCAAGTCGAACTCGGTGGCCGTGTTGACTGACGGCACCGCGGTGCTCGGTCTTGGCGACATCGGCCCAGAAGCGGCCATGCCGGTGATGGAGGGCAAGGCGATGCTGTTCAAGCAGCTCGCCAACGTCGACGCCTACCCCGTGTGTGTTCGCACGTCCGGCGTCGAGGAGCTCGTCGCGATAGGCAAGGCGATCGCGCCAGGATTTGGCGGCATCAACCTGGAAGACGTCGCAGCGCCGGTGTGCTTCGAGGTCGAGCGACGACTGCAGGACGAGCTGGACATCCCCGTCTTCCACGACGACCAGCACGGCACCGCGATCGTCTCGCTGGCCGCCCTGTACGGCGCGGCTGAGGTGGTCGGCAAGAAGCTCGACGATCTCAACGTGGTCTTCCTGGGCATGGGCGCGGCCGGAGTGGCCTGCGTCAAGCTGTGGCAGTACGCCGGCGTCGGCAACTTCATCGGGGTTGACCGCAAGGGCATCGTCTCGAAGGACCGCACCGACCTGAACCCCGAGAAGCGTTCCATCGCCGAGACGACCAACTCCGAGGACCGGCGCGGCGGGCTGAAAGAAGCGCTGGTCGGTGCTGATGTGCTCGTCGGCGTCAGTGGTCCTGGCCTGGTCCAGCCGGAGTGGGTGGCCACGATGGCCAAGGACGCGATCGTCTTCGCGATGGCCAACCCGATTCCCGAGATCATGCCCGAAGAAATGCCGGACAACGTGGCGGTCGTCGCCACCGGCCGTAGCGACTACGCAAACCAGATCAACAACGTCCTGGTGTTCCCAGGCCTGTTCCGTGGACTGCTCGACAGCCGCGCTCGGTCGGTGGACATGTCGATGAAGGTTGCGGCGTCTCGTGCCCTCGCCGACATCGTCGCCGAGGACGGGGCCTCTCGGGACTACATCATCCCGTCGATCTTTGATGCTCGAGTGGTGCCGGCGGTATCCCGAGCAGTGCAGGACGCTGCGACGGCAGCCGGACTCGTGACCGTGACGGACTCGGTGAAGACCTCGCACCTGAGCTGACGCGCTGACACCAACGGCCCGGGCCGCCTCATCAGAGGCGACCCGGGCCGTTTCGGTAGTGGCCGGGGGACCGCCTTCGTCAGGGGCGGCCTGTGCTGCGGCGGTAGTAGTTGCGCCAGATCAGCCGATGGATGGGGATCCACCGGGGGATCGTACGCAGACCCGGGATGAACGGCA
>Ga0209638_1002184_pt1 | contig 12103 bp, 10 predicted proteins | sample BarGraNGADG00211_FD_184490 | JGI IMG/M metagenome (GOLD analysis project Ga0209638, IMG submission 184490) | Arctic peat soil microbial communities from Barrow, Alaska - Barrow Graham LP Ref core NGADG0002-211 (SPAdes) (version 2) | ecosystem: Environmental > Terrestrial > Soil > Wetlands > Peat... | reverse complement strand
CGAGCGCGCCCGACAAACCCGCCAACGGGACGTCGCGGCATGGCAACGGTTCCTCGCGGCGGACCTCTGATGAGACGCGCTGGATATCATCAGCCAGTGAGATCCTGCTATATAGTGCCTACACCCACTGGCGCGCACGGCTGGAAGGCAGCTGCGGAGTGGTAGCCCAGATAGATCGCGACTACGTGAGAGTCACGCGCTCCCGTGCATTTGTGCGCCTGGCGTCGTACGGTCTTTTTGAAGGCAGACCTCCTACGACGCGAGGTAGATTCCTCAACCGACTTGTATTTGCCCAACTCAAAGCGGCCAGCAGCCACTGGGCGGCACACGCGGTCAGGCAGCCTGTGTTCGTAGTGGGCATTGGGCGCAGTGGGACGACGCTGCTGGGACGATTACTGTCGACGCACCGACAGGTCGGATTCCTCAACGAGCCTCGGGCGATGTGGCAACTAATACTTCCGGAGCACGATGTATCCGGCTTCTATGGCGACACCGGTCGCTATCTCCTGACGGCGGATGACGCAAGCGATGAGGTCTGCGAGACGGCCAGAAGCCTTTACTCGTGGTATGCAGCGTCGACTCGGTCGTCGCGGGTCGTGGACAAGTATCCAGAGCTCATCTATCGCATCCCATTCGTCAGGCAACTATTCTCGGACGCGCTCTTTGTTGCCATCGTACGAGCTCCGGGCGCTACCGTCAGATCGATCGGCACCTGGTCTGAGCAGCATGGAACCGGCGGGGCCGACTGGTGGGGGGTCAGGAATGTGAAGTGGTCCAACATGCAAAAAGAGCTTGTACCTCGCCATCCGGACATTGAAAGTCTCCTGCAGATGCGGATTCAGGCGACCGACGAGGATAGAGCCACGGTGGAATGGGTCTTGGGGATGCGCGAAGTGGCCCAAGCCAGGGACGCAGGCTTGCTCGCTTCCTTTGTACGGTACGAGGACCTCGTAGCCCAGCCCGACCAGGTACTTCGGAGGGTTCTTTCCGAACTGGACCTCCCGCTCGATCAACGCGTGCTGACCTATGCCAAAGGTGTGATCACCCCCACTCCGACCTCGCTGACGCGGGAGTCGCTCACCCAATTCGGAGTTTGGGCCGAACCGGTCGCGGAGACCGCACGGGCGCTCGGCTACCAGTTCTGAGGAGCGGCCAGTCCAAGAACGGCACCGGTCGAGACTCCCGCGAGCGCGCTGCGCTGAGCGGGACGAAGGGCATAGGCGCAGGTCGGTGGCTCGGACGCGAGCGCTCGACAGCGACGACCGACTGACCGGACTTCTTTTTTGCCGTGGCTTCGGGCTAACATCTCATGGTGGGCTTGTGGCTGGCTGGAGCGGCGATCGCCTTTGGCGCCGTAGTGATAGCAGCGACCTTCTACGGGCTGCGCAAGCCGTTGCTTTTCCTGGTCGGTGTCACCGGCGGGCTGGAGCACGCGCAGGTTCACAAGGTCCACCTGTTTGTGTTCGCGGTGTTCCTGCTGATGCTCTCGGGTCGCCGAAAAGACGGCCATGCCCTGACCCGCTACGCTGTCATTATCCCCGTCGCTACGGCGATCCTGTGCGTGTCCGTACCTCTGGGGTCCCTAGTCAACAGCCGCCTCTTCGCGCTTCAGCTGCTGCTTCTGTCCTTGGTTGCTGCGGCACTCGTCGTAACGCTGAGACCCGGTGAGGTGAGGACGGTCCTCAGCGGATTGCTAGCCGTCATCTCGGTCGGCAGCACCGTGGCCGTCATGCAATACGCGCATCTTCTTCCGCTTGTCTTGTTCCGCGGTGCACCACGTCCTATGGGCATCTACTCTGAGCCGGACTGGCTTGCCCTGTTCGCGGCACTGGGCATCGTGCTTGCCGCTCGGGCACCGCTTGGAAATCGAGTTCGCTTCTGCCTGATCAGCCTCAATGGCGCTGCGTGCGCGGTAGCGGTCGCGCGTGGCGCGTGGCTCGCTCTCATCGTGGTCTTCGCTTTCAACGCCGTTGCTTCGCTCGTGGTGAGAAATAACCCCGACAAGCAGCCGGGGACCGGCCGACTCATCGGCGTATTCCTCGTTGCCGGCGTTCTGATCCTCTCGCTCAATGGCTCTCTACGCCAGACAATCGTAGCTCGAGTCCAGGGCGCGACACAAAGCAGCAGTCTCGACAACACTGCACAAGATCGTTTAGTTCAGACACGGGCACTTCTCAGCCTGGCTCAGAAGGAGCCCTGGCACGGTTTTGGGCTCAGCGCGGAGGGTCGGGTCCAGCCGTTCGGTCAAATCCAGTACGCAGGCACATCCGCAAACAACGTCACGAGTGACTGGATCCTCGGCTGGTGGGTAGACGGAGGCTACCTGGCCTTACCCCTTATTGCTCTGTTCCTCTATGCGGCCATCCGTCGCCTGCCGCGAACTCCGAGCCTGCTCCTACTGCTGGTGCTCACAAACGGGTTCTTTTCAAACGCGACCCCATTGCCGATTACCTGGCTAACGCTGGCGCTTGTGATGAGCCTCTCGCAGGCTGCCAATTGCCAGGAGACTTCGCCGATTGTCTCTGTGCCGAACGGTAAGAGGCTTGCAGTCAGCGGTGCGATGTGAATGAGCCGGCGGACTTACAGACGCCGCCCTTGGCGAGGAATGGGGCGGTACCTCACATCGGTCGATCCCACAGGCCGACCCCCATTCGCCTTGCATGAGCGGGGTTGCAGCCTGTCGAGCACCAGCGCTCGGGGTGCTCCCGCCCGCGTCGACGAGCCTGTCATAGTGCGAGTAGGGATGGTGGTGCGCGCGCTTGTCGTCTGGTACAGCAAGCAGAATCGCGCGCGGAAGGCAAAGTTGATCCTCGAATACATGGACCGCCACAGCCTCGGATCGGTGATATTCGTCGGGAGCAGGGGAGCAGTCGGAGACGGCCTAGGAGACTGCTGAGCAATCCCGCCTGAGGGTGCTCGCGATTTCGATGCCAGTCGACAAGAATTGGGGGATGCAAGGCTCCTCCCGGCCTGACCGGCAATTCCTCGACGCAGCCGCCTTCTGCAGTCACCTCCTCAAGGAGGGCTCGGTCTACGCGTTCCTCGCCGAGCACCGCACGAGGCTGTTCCCCGACGAGATGTTCGAGGACTTGTTCCCCTCGGGTCGAGGTCGTCCCTCGGTGCCAGCCGACGTGATCGCGACGGTCATGGTGCTACAGGCGCTCGAAGGGCTGTCAGACCGGGAGGCCTGCCGGCAGCTCGAGACGAACATCGCCTGGAAGGCGGCTGCTGGCCTGGCACTCACCGACGAGGCATTCCACCCGACGGTGCTCGTGCTGTGGCGCAACAAGCTGCGCAGTTCCGCGCGCCCGCAGCACATCTTCGACGCCGTCCGCTCCGTCGTGAACGAGTCCGGCGTGATCGCCGGCAAGCACCGGAGAGCACTCGATTCGACGGTGCTCGACGACGCCGTGCAGCGCCAGGACACGATGACGCTGCTCACGAGCCAGATCCGCCGGGTGCGAAAGCTCGTGCCCGAGCTTGACCATGTCTACGTGCACGAGGAGAACCTCGCCGGCGGTCGTCCACCGTGTGACTTCGAGGACCGAGACGACGTCGACCGCGTGATCTCCGAACTGGTCGAGGACGCCTACGAGCTCGTGTGGGCAGCCGACGAGCTCAAGCTCGACGAGACCCAGTCCGATGCCGTCGCCCTCCTCGCCCTCGTCGCCGGCCAGGACGTCGAGCCGGGAGAGCGGCCGGGTCGGTGGAAGATCGCGAAGCGGACCGCTCCGGACCGGATCATCTCGACCGTCGATCCCGAGTCTCGCCACGCCCACAAGACACAGCACTCCTACCGGGATGGCTACAAGGCGCATCTCGCCGCTGAGCCCGAGACCGGGATCATCACCGCCACGGAGCTCTCGGCCGGCAACACCGGGGACGCCGAGGCGGCACCGGCGCTCCTTACCGACGACCCGGCCGGCACCGAGGTGCTGGGCGACTCCGCCTACGGCTCCGGCGCGCTGCGCGAGCACCTCGGGGAGAACGAGATGACGGCGGTCATCAAGCCGATGCCGCTGCGAAGCGCGGTGGAGGGCGGCTACACCCTCGACGACTTCGAGATCGACGAAGCCGCCGGCACGATCACCTGCCCTGACGGCATCACCGTCACGATCAGCAAGAACCGTCGTGCCCGATTCGGGAAGCACTGCACGTCCTGCCCGCTCCGGCGCCGCTGCACGAAGTCCAAAGCCGGCCGCACGATCGTGCTCCACCCGAACCACGAGCTGCTCGCCGCCGCACGCGCACAGGCGACGACGAGCGCCTTCCAGGAGACCTACCGCCAGCACCGGCCGATGATCGAGCGGACGATCGCTTGGCTCGTCCGTCACAACGGGCGCAAGGTCGCCTACCGCGGTGTCGAGCGCAACCGGATCTGGCTCGCCCATCGAGCAGCGGCCGTCAACCTCACGCGCCTCGTCAACCTCGGGCTCGCCCACGATGGGCGGTGCTGGGTGATCGCTGCCGAGTGAGGCCGATCCGGCCGTCGCGCACCACGACCGGAAACCTCGAGTGCCTCGATAAGGGCCGGGAAGCCCCATTCCGCAAGGAATCCGGGCCGATTCCGCTCCGGCAGGAGCAAGGAACGGGCAGAAGACCGGGTTGATCGTCCGGCACGCCTCAAGCGGCGTTGCTCAGCAGTCTCCTAGAGAGGCGGGTGTGCCCCATTGACGATCCTTGGGAAACCTCGCCACAACGCGGGGCTGTCCGACGAGCGTGAGCAGGAGGGACTGACTCACCGACCGAGACCCGCTTGCGGGCCGGGAATACCGGGAGCCTGAATGCTCACAATCGTTCCGTCGCATCGTCGCGACGGCCAGGCGGGCCTGTTCGGAGCCTTGAATCCGGGAGGGGCAGCGCAGCCAAGACATGAAGCTGCGTTCGGTGACGCAGGGTGAGGGACACCCCCCATAGCAAGAGCCTCGATCCTCCTACTCCCCAGGCGGATGGGGGCTGTCGTGCCCGTCGCGGCCACAGAGCTGAACAGAGAGATAGATGAAGCGTCGTAGTCCGAAACCGCTAGCTATGCCGATCTTCGGGACCCCGGCTGACGGGCGCCAGTGCTGCGTGTGCGAACGATGGTTCTACCGGACGCACTTTTGGCGACCGAATCTCCATGCCTTCGTCAATAGGTGCGCCGACTGCATCCGAGCTGGGCGCCGACCACAGTCCAAGTCCTCAAACAACGAATCAAGAGGAGCCACGAGATGAAGTCACCGACAGAGCGTTCACAGCTTGCGATGGGTACGGTTCAGTGATGCCGTGTTCCGAACCTCCTGGACCGAATCCCGGCCCCGACCAGGACCTCGACGAGCCAAGCCGCGACGAACAAGCACTCGCGCTGCGACGTCAGTCGCTCCCCTATGACGAGATCGCATCGAGGCTCGGATGGGCGTCCAAGTCGAGTGCGTTCCAGGCTGTGCAGCGGGCGCAGGCCCGCGAGCAGCAGGAGTCGCCCCAGCAGGCCCGGGCGAACATCTCGGCCCAGCTCGACGAACTGGGCGAGGCCGTGCGTTCGATCGCGCTCGGCGACGGCTCAGCGCCCGACCTGCGGCTGCGGGCGGCCAAGGGGTACCTGTCGGTCCTCGACCGCAAGGCAAGGCTGCTCGGACTCGACGTGCCGATGGTGCGCGTGGTCGAGATCACGGAGATCACCGAGGAGGCCATCGCTAACGAGAAGGCGCGCATCGGAGCTGAGCTGCGAGATGCAGGCTTTGACCTGTCGCTACTTCCGACGAGCGAGCAGATGGCCGCTCAGATCCTGGCCACAAGGTCAGCGCCGGGCGGCGTCGAGTTCGTCGGCGTCGCGGGAGGCGTGTCGCTCCGAAGGGTCGAAACCAGCAATCCGAAGGCCGACGAGCTGTGACCGCTCCGGGGCCGCCCCGAATCGAGCTGACCGACGACCAGGCAGCCGCCGTGCTCGCAGACGCCCTCGCTGGTCGCAACTTGACTCGCCGGGAGGCCCGCCAGCTCGCCGCCACTCTTCGTGCAGTGGTCGAGGCGCTCCCGCCCGGCACGGGCAATCTGGCGGGCCTCTCACGCCGCCTCGGCGCGGCCGCCGACATTCTCGAAGGTCAGCCTGCCCCACTCCCGCGGCGTCGGCGCGCCTGAAATCGGCGCCAGGTACCGCCGTCGCTCCGATGGAGCTCCGAGATTCAGACTTGCGTGACGGCCGTTGGGATCTGCACCAGATCGCAGAGGGCTTTCTTGTGGGGAATCTTGGCAAAGTATCCGGCACCGAAGGCAATGCACTGCAGCACATACCAAAACTGCCCAGCGTCGGTCATACGAGTGCGGCCCGCGTCACTGAGAGCCTTCTTGACCGGAACCTTCACGAAGTAACCGGAGCCAAACGCGATGCACTGCAGCACGTACCAGAACTTCTCTGCGCCAGTCATCTCCGCGAGGCCTGATTCGCTGAGTGCCTTCTTGACCGGCACCTTGGCGAAATATCCGGCACCAAGGGAGATGCACTGCAGCACGTACCAGAACTTCTCTGCGCCAGTCATCTTCGCGAGGCCGGCGTCACTGAGAGCCCTCCTGGTCGGAACTTTGGCGAGGTACCCGGCACCGAAGGAGATGCACTGCAGCACGTACCAGAACTGCTCTGCGGGCTTCAGTCGCAGCGTTCGCACAGGGGGAGTCACGTCCTCCCCTCCTGCCGTCGAACTCGCTATCTCCGCACTAGCTACGGGCGGGGCGACTGGAAGGGGCGCCTCAGAAGTCACAACTGGGACAATCGCTTCGTTCGGAAAGGCGGCGTCGCCTTCTGTGCTTCCGCCATCGGTCATTTCGCTCATCGACCGTCTCCAGTCACCAGAACAACCCGATGCGCGAGGGTACGCCCGATCTGACAGGAGCGCCTCGAGCTTCGCTCCCGCGTCCGCCCGCTTTACAGCAACCGAACGTTTGCTGTACACTTGACCTATGCGAGCGATCGGGTACGCCAGGGTTTCGACGGATGGACAGGCCGAGTCTGGAGCCGGCCTCGACGCTCAGGTGACCGCCATGCGGGCAGAGTGCGAGCGGCGGGGCTGGGAGCTGCTGAGAGTCGCCACGGACGCCGGGGCGAGCGGCAAGAGCATGAACGGCCGCCCCGAGCTGGCCGGCGCCCTGGACGCGCTCGACGCCGGTGAGGCCGACGTGCTGCTCGCCGCCAAGCTCGACCGCGTGAGCCGCTCGGTGCTCGACTTCGCCGCCCTCATGGCTCGGGCCGACCGCCGCGGGTGGCGCATCGTCGTCCTCGACGTGAACGTGGACACGACGACCGCGTCGGGCGAGCTGATGGCCACGGTCGTCGCCGCGTTCGCCCAGTACGAGCGCCGCCTGATCGGGCAGCGCACCAGGGACGCCCTGGCCGCAAAGCGGGCCGCAGGCGTCGTCCTAGGGCGCCCTCGGACGCTCGACCCGGCCATCCGGGAGCGGATCATCGCCGAGCGGTCCGCCGGTCGCAGCCTGCGGGCGATCGCCGACGGGCTTACCGCCGACGGCGTGCCGACCGCCCAAGGCGGGGCGCGCTGGTACGCGAGCACCGTGCGACACGTCGCTAACGAGGAGGACGCAGCGTGACGAACCGCAGGCACTTCGGGAGCGTCAGGAAGCTGCCCTCCGGCCGCTACCAGGCGTCGTATTGGCACGAGGGGGGGCGCCATACGGCACCCGACACGTTCCCTGCCAAGGCCGACGCGCTCGCGTACCTCGCGACCGTCGAGACGGACCTGCGCCGGGGCGCGTGGATCGACCCGATGGCCGGGAACACGACCGTGCGAGTGCTGTCGAACGAATGGCTCGGAGCGAACCCCCGCAAGAGGGTGAGCAGCCGCGAGCGCGACGCGTCGATCCTCCGCTCCCACGTGCTCCCAACCCTCGGCGCCCGCACGCTGGTCAGCGTCACCCGCCACGACGTGCAGTCCCTCGTAGACGGCTGGGCTCCCCTCCAGGCTCCCTCGACGGTGGCAAGGCAGTACGCGACCTTGCGCGCAATGTTCACGTTCGCGGAAGACACGGAGCGGCTCGCTCGGAACCCCTGCCGTCGCATCCGGCTCCCCCGCACCCACCTCGTTGAGCGCCCGGTGCTCGGAGCGCACGAGTTGGAGAGCCTCGCCGACGCGCTCGGACCGGATCAGGCGTCGTTCATGTGGACCGGCGCGGTGCTCGGACTGCGGTGGGCTGAGGCCGCGGGACTGACCGTCGATCGACTCGACTTCCTCGGCGGAAAGCTCACCATCGACCGCCAGCTCGCCCGTAGCGGATCCCTAGAGGCTCCGAAGTCAGACGGGGGCGCTCGTACGTTTGCTTGCCCAGTGTGGCTCCTGGACGAGCTAACCGCGCTCCTCGTTCGCCGCGACCTGACCGCGGCAGACGGGGACGCTCTCGTGTTCGTCTCGCCCGACGGTGCGCGACTCGCCTACACAAACTGGCGCCGGCGCGTCTGGATACCCGCGTGCGAGCGGGCCGGGCTCGCGGGGCTCCGCTTCCACGATCTGCGGTCCCTGGCCGCCACCGCGCTCGTCGCGGTTGGCACCGACGTGAAGACCGCGCAAACCCGCCTCGGGCACTCCTCGTCCCGCATGACCCTCGACATCTACGCGAGGGCAACCGCGGAAGCTGACCACGCTGCGGCCGACAAAGTGGGGAACTACCTTCGCCCTTCGCGATCGAATCGGAGCCGACCCGCCGGTCCGCCCCTCTGAGCGCGCCTCCCCCAGACGCGAGGACACCCGCCCGAGGCGGTGATCTAAGTACCAACCGCGGGACTAGTCCGGTAGCCTCTCGACATGGCCAACGAACAGCAGGAGCTCGACGAGATCCTCGCGACTGCGGACCCAGCCGTCGATGAGGTGATCACGGCGTACGAGCCATTGGAAGCCCTTTATAGAAGGGCATACGGCTCGGACGAAATCCTTGTGGCTGCGAGTGACACGACGATGATGCCTCGCGCCATCGTCGACGCCTCCCCAATTACGCGCTGAGCCGCTCGGTGCCGACCTGGGGACAAGTCGGCACCGAGCTCCAGCGCCTAATAATTGCCCGGCAAAAGTCCGGCCCAGAGAAGGACCCGCCCAAGCCGAGTCCTCACGATGAGATCCGCCGCAAGTACTTGGCAGAGCTAGCGGCGCACACCGGCCGCCCCGTAATCGTCTACGCGTCGGCTTGGCTCGAAGGGCGACCCCTTCCTGACCCCAGTCTTGTAAGCGTGACAACACGAGACGTCATGGGCTTCATGGAGGTGGTGAAGGGTCTGCCTCGCGGGCCGCTCGACCTCATTCTGCACAGCCCGGGCGGCGACGGCGATGCAGCGCGCCAGATCATGGGCTACTTGCGCTCCGAAGGATTCGACGATATTCGAGCGATAGTGCCCGTGGCCGCCATGTCGGCGGCGACGATGATGGCGCTGAGCTGCGACGAGATCCTGATGGGCAACCACTCGCAACTCGGCCCGATCGACCCGCAGTTCACACTTGTGACGCCGGACGGGCCGAGATTCGCAGCGGCGCAGGCAATCCTCGATCAGTTCGAACAGGCGAAGTTGGAGCTCGCCAGCACGCCCGCGGCGCTCAACGCCTGGCTCCCAATCCTGCGCTCTTACGCGCCGGGATTGCTGAGCCAGTGCGTCACCGCCCAGCAGCTCGCCGAGGAGATGGTCGCCACGGCGATGGCATCTCACATGTTCAAGAATCTCGACGCGGTCGGGGCTAAGGCGAAGGCGGAGGCTGTCGCGGCGTGGTTCAACGATCACAAGACTCACGGCAGTCACGGTCGGCCGCTCCCGCTTGTCGATGTCCAGGCGCAAGGCTTGCGCGTGGTCCCGCTGGAGGCCGATCGAGAGCTGCAGGACAAGGTCCTGAGCGCCTGGCACGGAGTGCAGCACAGTCTTACCGGCGTCGCTGTGAGCAAGCTCATCGAGAACCATGTCGGTAGCGCATGGATTCTCCAGTCCCAAACGGGCGTAATCATGCTCGGGCCGCAACAAGGAGCAGCCGGGGCGCAGCCCGCCGCACCGCGGCCCGCCGCGCCCGCCCGTGCACCGAGCGGGAGTCGTCAGCAACGGCGTCATCCAGGTCACTAGGCCGAGCGACGCCTCTGGAGCTCGACTCTTCCTCACTCCGCGCTCTGGGAGCCGGCACATCCCATCCTGCGCTCTGGCTCGCCGCTTCCCAGTTCTGAGCGTCCTCGCACGTCGTCGGGTCGCCCGATCGCGCACGCAGCGCGCACGCCGGAGCACCAAGACAAACCAGACCGGTCGCTAGACCAGCTCTGACCTGCTAGTTTACGGTGGGGCTAGCAAGAATCGAACTTGCGACCTCAGCATTATCAGTGCTGCGCTCTAACCGACTGAGCTATAGCCCCGCGAAGACGGTCAAACTACACCAGCGCCAACGTTACGAGTTTCGGCGCTACACATCGATGGGCAGCCTTGGCTGGCCGTTGGCTTCCTCGCCGGTGTCCGGCGGGACCTTCGCGACCGCGGCGACGGTCTGCCCTTCGTCGAGGTTCATGACCCGGACACCGGTGGCATCGCGGCCCTGAGCGGCGATCTGGCGCACCGAGGTCCGGATGAGCACGCCGGCCGACGAGGCGACGATGACCTCGTCGTCGAGCGACACCATCAGCGCCGCGACGACCGCCCCGCGGCGCTGCGTGAGCTTGATCCCACGCACGCCCTGGCCGCCACGGGTCTGGCTGTGGAAGTGCTCGAGCTTGGTCCGCTTGCCGTACCCGGCATCGGTGACGATGAGCAGGTCGACGCCCTCGCGCGCGACGTCGCAGGAGACGACCTCGTCGTCCGGCTTGAGACGCATCCCGCGCACCCCCGCCGCGCTGCGTCCCATCGGCCGCGCCTCGGACTCCGAGAACCGAATGGCCGTTCCCCGCTTGCTCACCATGATCAGGTCCTCGTCGCCGGCGGTGCGGATGACCCGCACCAGCTCGTCGCCCTCGTTGAGGTTGATCGCGATGAAGCCCTCGCGCCGGGACTTGTCGTACTCACTGAAGGCGGTCTTTTTCACCTGGCCCTTCTTCGTCGCGAACAAGAGGAACTGGTCGGCGTCGAACGTGCGCGTCTCGACGATCGCCTGGATTTGCTCGCTCGGCTCGAGCGGGAGCAGATTGACGATGGGGGTGCCGCGGGCGTTCCGGTCCTTCACCGGGACCTCGTGGGCCCTGAGCCGGTACACCTTGCCCCGGTTCGAGAAGAGCAGCAGGTGTGCGTGCGACGTGGTGTGGACGACCTGGTCGATCAGGTCCTCCTCTTTCATCTTCGCCCCTTGTACCCCTCGGCCACCGCGGGCCTGGTTGCGGAACGCGTCGGCCTGGACGGCCTTGATGTACCCAGCATGGGTCAGGGCGACGACGACCTCCTCGTCGTCGATGAGATCCTCGACGTCGAGGTCGCCCGGGTCGTGGACGAGCCGGGAGCGCCTCTCGTTGGCGAACTTGTCGCGGATCGCCGTCATCTCGGTGGCGATCACGCCGCGCAGCCGGGCCGGGTCGGCGAGGATCGCCTCGAGCTCGGCGATGGTCTCGCGAAGCTCGGCCATCTCGGCCTCGAGCTCGGAACGGCCGAGCCGCGTGAGGCGCCCGAGCGTCATGTCCAAGATGTGAGTCGCCTGGATCTCGCTGAACTCGAACGGCTCGGCCATGAGGGCGGTGCGCGCCTCGGGCCGGTCGGCCGAGTCGCGGATCGTCGCGATGACCGCGTCGAGCATGTCGATCGCCTTGAGGAGGCCCTCCACGATGTGCGCTCGCGCCTGTGCCTTGCCGAGTCGGTACTCGGTCCGCCGTGTGACGACCTCGATCTGGTGGTCCACATAGGCCGAGATCGCCTGTGCCAGGTTCAACAGGCGAGGCACACCATCGACCAGCGCCAGCATGTGAACGCCGAAGCTCGTCTGCAACGGGGTGTGCTTGTAGAGGTTGTTCAAGAGCACGTTCGCGTTCGCGTCCCGCTTGAGCGTGATCACGAGCCGGGTGTCGACACCGGCGGACAGGTTCTCGATGTCCGAGATTCCCGAGAGGTCGCCGGCCTCGATCGCATCGCGGATCCGTATCGCGATGCCGTCGGCCGAGGTCTGGTACGGGATCTCGGTGACCACGATCT
>Ga0209638_1002177_pt1 | contig 12141 bp, 13 predicted proteins | sample BarGraNGADG00211_FD_184490 | JGI IMG/M metagenome (GOLD analysis project Ga0209638, IMG submission 184490) | Arctic peat soil microbial communities from Barrow, Alaska - Barrow Graham LP Ref core NGADG0002-211 (SPAdes) (version 2) | ecosystem: Environmental > Terrestrial > Soil > Wetlands > Peat... | reverse complement strand
GGTCCCGGGCAAGGACATCCAGATGGTCACGGCCGACGCCACGCATGATGGCATGCAGGCCCTTGTCGATGGCAAGATCAACTTCATCGTCGAGTGCAACCCGTTGCTCGGTCAGCAGCTGGCCGACGTCATCAAGCAGGTCATGGCGGGCAAGACGCCCGAGAAGCGCATCTTGACCAAGGAGACGACCTTCACGCAGGACCAGGCGAAGGCAGCGCTGCCGACGCGTCAGTACTGAACCTGTGACGGCAGTGCGACGGGGTGGTTCACCACCCCGTCGCACTGCCGAACTCCCGCGAACCCGGAAGGTTTGAGATGACTGCTCCACTCACCATTGTCGAGATGCGCGGTATCTCCATCGAGTTCCCTGGAGTCAAGGCGCTCCAGGAGGTCGACTTCACGCTCCGCCGGGGCGAGATCCACGCCCTCATGGGTGAGAACGGTGCCGGCAAGTCCACCCTGATCAAAGCCCTCACTGGCGTCTACACGATCGATTCCGGGCGGATCGTCGTCGACGGAGCGGCGCACGCGTTCGCCGGTCCCGCCGCCGCGGAGGCGGCGGGCATCAGCACCGTGTACCAAGAGGTCAATCTCTGCGACAACCTGACGGTCGCGGAGAACATCATGCTCGGGCACGAGTCTCGACGGAACGGGTCGATCGACTGGCGCGACATGCGCCGTCGGGCCAAGGGGTTCCTTGCGCGGCTCAGCCTCGACATCGACCCCGGGTCGTCGCTCTCGACCCACTCCCTCGCCGTGCAGCAGCTGGTGGCGATCTGTCGGGCCATGGTGGTCGATGCCAAGGTGCTCATCCTCGACGAGCCGACGTCCAGCCTCGATGCCTACGAGGTCCAGCAGCTCTTCGCCATCATGAGGTCCCTTCGTGACGAGGGCGTCGCGATCCTGTTCGTCTCGCACTTCATCGAGCAGGTCTACGAGGTCTCCGATCGCATCACGATCCTGCGCAACGGACTTCTTGTCGGGGAGCACCTGACCCCAGAGCTGCCTCGGCTCGAGCTCGTCTCGAAGATGATCGGGAAGTCCCTCGAGGCCCTCGAGGCGCTCGAGGGCAGCACGGGGCACACCCCGTCGGAACAGACCGGCGCTGCGCCCATTGCGCAGGCGATCGGGTTCGGGCGCCGCGGGACGATCGAGCCCTTCGACCTCGACCTGTTCGCCGGCGAGGTCGTGGGCATCGCTGGGCTCCTCGGCTCAGGACGTACCGAGCTTGCCCGGCTGCTCTTCGCTGCGGACCACGCGGACGAGGGTCACCTCGTCCTCGACGGCGCCACGATCAAGCTGCGCAACCCGCGCGCCGCAATGCGCCGCAAGTTCGCGTTCTCCTCCGAGCAACGCAAGGTCGAGGGCATCATCAGTGACCTCACGGTGCGCGAGAACATCGTGCTCGGCGTGCAGGCTGACCGCGGCTGGGCGCGCCGGATCCCGCGGCGGAAGGCCGACGAGATCGTCCGCAAGTACATCAAGGCGCTCGACATCCGCCCGACCAACCCCGAGACACGAGTGGGCAACCTTTCGGGCGGCAACCAGCAGAAGGTTCTGCTGGCACGGTGGCTCGCCACGGCGCCGCGACTGCTCATCCTCGACGAGCCGACGCGTGGGATAGACGTCGGCGCCAAGGCCGAGATCCAGCACCTCGTGGCTCAGCTCGCGACCGACGGCATGTCGGTCGTCTTCATCTCCGCAGAGCTTGAGGAGGTGCTGCGCCTGAGCCACCGGATCGCCGTCATGCGCGACCGCCGCAAGGTCGCGGAGATCCGCAACGACGAGACGGTCGACCTCGACGACGTCGTCGAGCTGATCGCCAGTGGAGGGCAGGCCTGATGCGCAACCTCAACGTCATGGACCTCGTGCGCCACCGACTCTTCTGGCCGCTGGCAGCGCTCATCGCGCTGCTCGTCGCCAACACGATCCGGACGACGTCGTTCCTCAACATCCGGGTGCAGGACGGTCACCTCTACGGCGCGCTGATCGACATCCTGCGCAACAGCTCGCCGCTGATCCTGGTGGCGCTGGGGATGACCCTGGTGATAGCCACCCGCGGTATCGATCTGTCGGTCGGTGCCGTGGTGGCGATCTCCGGAGCTCTCGCGTGCAGCTTCCTTGCCTCGGCGCCGAACCCCAACAGCATCGGCACGGTGCTTGTCGCATGCGGCCTCGCACTCGCGCTCTCGCTGGTCCTCGGGGTCTGGAACGGGTTCCTCGTCTCGGTGCTGGGGATACAGCCCATCATCGCGACCCTGGTGCTGATGACCGCGGGTCGCGGCATCGCGATGCTCATCACGAGCGGGCAGATCACCATGATCCACTCGACGCCGTTCAAGACGATCGGCTCGGGGTTCTGGCTCGGAGTCCCCGTCGCGGTCCTCATCGCGGGGAGCGTGTTCGCGATCATCGCGGCCCTCACGCGGCGCACCGCGCTGGGCATGCTCATCGAGTCGGTGGGGATCAACCCGCAGGCGAGCAGGCTCGCGGGGGTCCAGTCGCGCAGCATCATCTGGACCGTCTATGCGGCGGCAGGGGTCTTCGCCGGTGTCGCAGGGCTGATGATCAGCTCGAACATCATGGCCGCCGACGCGAACAATGCCGGTCTGTTTATCGAGCTCGACGCTATCCTCGCCGTCGTGATTGGCGGGACGTCGCTCGCGGGTGGCAAGTTCTCGCTCTCCGGGACGCTCGTCGGCGCCTTCATCATCCAGACGCTCACGCTCACCGTGACGATCCTCGGCATCCCACCGGCTGTCACTCCGCTGTTCAAGGCGATCGTCGTGATCGCAGTCTGCCTCCTGCAGGCCCCCATCGTCCGGTCACGGCTCGCAGTCAGACGACCAGCCAGACCCGTCCCGGTGGAGGTGGCAGCCTGATGGCGATCGACCAGCTCGTCGGCAGGACCCCCGTAATGGCGGCGGTGACGTCTTTGCGTCGCCGCGTCCGGCTGGACCGCCGGCACCTGCCCGTGGTGGGCACGCTCGTGGTCCTCGCGCTCATCTTCGCGATCGGCGGCAACCGCTACGAGAACTTCCTTTCCGGCCGGGTGTTCTCGAACCTGTTCATCAACAACTCGCACCTGATCGTCCTCGCGGTGGGCATGACCTTCGTGATCCTCACCGGCGGGATCGACCTGTCGGTCGGTGCTGTCCTCGCGCTCTCGAGCATCCTGTCCGCATCGCTCCTGCACAACAATTGGCCGGCCTTCGTCGTCATACCGCTCGCGATCCTGGTGGCTACCCTGCTCGGGCTGCTCGTCGGCCTGATGATCCACGTCTTCGAGATCCAACCCTTCATCGCGACCCTCGCCGCGATGTTCCTCGCGCGCGGCCTGTGCTACGTGATCAGCCTCAACTCCATCCCGATCGACAACCCGACCATTGTGTGGCTGTCGAGCACGCGCTACCCGATCGGTGACAGCTGGGTCGTCACGCCGAGCGGGATCATCGCACTCGGCGTCGTCGCCGTCGGCTTCTACGTTCTGCACTACACGCGGTTCGGACGCACCGTCTATGCCATCGGCGGGGGAGAGCAGTCGGCGATCCTGATGGGCCTGCCGGTGGCACGCACCAAGGTGCTCGTCTACGTCATCTCCGGGACGTGCGCCGGGATCGGCGGCATCCTGTTCTCGGTCTTCTCGCGGTCCGGGTACTCGTTGACGGGCGTCGGCATGGAGCTCGACGCGATCGCTGCCGTCGTCATCGGCGGCACTCTCCTGACCGGCGGGAGCGGCTTCGTGCTGGGTTCCCTGCTCGGCGTCCTCGTGCTCGGCACCATCCAGACGATCATTACGTTCGAGGGCACGCTGAGTTCGTGGTGGACCAAGATCGTGATCGGCGCCCTGCTGCTGGTCTTCGTGGTCCTTCAGCGCGTCCTGATCGTGAGGCGACGGTGAGTCGCGCGGGGGGCCGGTAGCGGGCCGCCTCGTCAGTGGCGTCACGCGCGTTCCTGGCCCAGTTCGGCAGTTGCAATTCCATCCGCACCTCCCCAGGCAACCCGACCGCGGCGCGAGGTCGACACGGCGCTCGGCGTGCACCGCCGCCCGCGGTGCGATGCACTTGACTCGTGGCACGAGTGGTCTGGTCGCCCGCGATGGGGGACATGGATTTCGGGGCGGGGCATCCGATGGCGCCCGTCCGCTTGGGCCTGACCATCGGTCTGTCCCGGGAGCTGGGCCTGCTCGACCACCCCGACGTCGAGGTGGTCGGCGCGGCTCCGGCGGGCGACGACCTGCTCGCGACGGTGCACACCCGCGCGTACATCGCGGCGGTGCGAGCGGCATCGGCGGACGGGACGGTCGATGGCGCCTACGGCCTCGGAACGAGTGACGTGCCGGTCTTCCCCGGAATGCACGAAGCCGCGGCGCGCGTGGTCGCCGCGAGCACCGACGCCGTGCTCGCGATCTGGTTCGGTGAGGTGGACCACGCGGTGAACATCGCCGGCGGGCTGCACCATGCCATGCCGGACCGGGCATCCGGCTCCTGCGTCTACAACGACCCGGCGGTCGCGATCCGGTGCTTGATCGATGCCGGCGCGGAGCGGGTGGCATACATCGACCTCGATGCGCACCACGGCGACGGCGTCGAGCGGGTGTTCTGGGACGATCCTCGGGTCCTGACGGTCTCGGTCCATCAGAGTCCGGACACCCTCTTTCCTGGAACCGGCCGGGCGCAGGACACGGGTGGCCCGCAAGCCCGCGGGACCAAGGTCAACCTGGCCCTGCCCGCCGGCACGGCCGATGCCGCGTGGCTGCGCGGTGTGTACGCGGTGGTCGACCCGGCCGTACGTGCGTTCGGGCCGGAGTTCGTGATCAGCCAGCACGGGTGCGACGTGCACGCCGCCGATCCGCAAGCGGACCTGGCGGTCTCCGTCGGTGCCCAGCGCGCCGCGATGGACCTCGTGCACTCGCTCGCGCACGAGGTCGCTGACGGGAGGTGGCTGGCGCTGGGTGGTGGCGGGTACGCCATCGTGGATGTCGTCCCGCGAGCGTGGTCGCAGCTCATCTCGGTCGTGACGCACCGGCCGATCCCACCGGGGACGCCCGTCCCTGAGGGCTGGCGGGACCTGTTGCGAGAGCACTTCGGCCGTCCCGGCCCGGCGTTGATGTCCGACGGCGCCACGCCCGTCTTCCGGCCGTGGTCCGATGGCTTCGACCGGAGCGACCAGGTCGACGCCGCCGTCATCGCGACTCGAACGGCGACCTTTCCTGCCCTGGGGATCCTGTCGATCCTCGAGTGAGGACGAGGCTGGAGCAGGGGCGGTGTCGGCCGCGTCCCGTAGATCGGGGCGAATCGGACTGCATGCTGCGCATTTCACCCCTTTCACTCCAGCCACGACAGCCCCTAGAGTGTGTTCGCTGCGCGGATAGCGGGACCCGATCCGGCATCAGCCAACTGCAGACCGCGCCGGTCACGCCCGGCCACGAGTGAGGATGGACGACGATGACGAGTGACCGCGGCCCGATGCGTTCGCGCTTCCTGACGGTGGCCGAAGTCGCAGAGATCATGCGCGTCTCGAGGATGACGGTCTACCGACTCGTCCATTCGGGTGAAATGCCCGCTGTTCGGGTCGGTCGATCGTTCCGGGTGCCTCAGGACGCCGTCGACGCCTACCTGAGCACGGCCTTCATCGACGGAGAACGCCTCTCCTCCTAGAGGCGGTAGGGTGAGGGCGGACTTCCCCGAGCGCGTGTGTACGAGGTGCGCTGCGCAACCAACCGATCGACATTGTGAGGACCCGTGGGCTCAGTCATCAAGAAGCGACGCAAGCGCATGGCCAAGAAGAAGCACCGCAAGCTGCTTCGCAAGACTCGACACCAGCGTCGCAACAAGAAGTGAGACCAGGCCCGGCAGCTGCCGGGCCTGAGTCGTCTCCGGGTGGGTGCGGCGTACGCGGGGAGCGTGGCGGTCGTCGGGAACCGCTCAGCCGCCCGGGAACATCCGCCGGAGCGACCGCCAGACGAGCGTGAGCACCCACAGCAGTCCTGCGGCCGCCGCGGTGTTCGCGCCTCGGCGGGCGGCTCGGCGTCGGCCCCGGAACTCCCGGATGGGCCAGCCCACGGAGGCGGCATAACGGCGCAAGCGCGAGTCCGGGTTGATCGCACACGGGTGCCCGACCACCGAGAGGATGGGGACATCGTTCGTCGAGTCGCCGTAGGAGTAGCAGCGCGAGAGATCCAGGCCCTCGCGCTCCGCGAGCTGGCGAACGGCCTCCGCCTTCGCCTCGCCGTGCATCAGGTCCCCGATCAGCCGACCGGTGTAGAAGCCGTCCTTGTGCTCGGCGATCGTGCCGAGCGCACCCGTCGCGCCGAGACGCCGCGCGATCAGCTCGCCGATCTCGCGCGGGCTCGCGGTCACCAGCCACACCTGATGGCCGGCGGCCAGGTGCCCGTCGAGGAGCGCCCGGGTCCCGGGGAAGATGCGCAAGGAGAGGACCTCGTCATAGATTTGCTCGCCGACCACCGCGATCTCGGCGACGGACCGCCCCTCGACGATGGACAGCGCGCGGGAGCGGACCTTGTTGATCTCGTTCTTGTTCTCGCCGAACAGCAGGTACCGCGCCTGGTGCCAGCCGAAGCGCACGATGTCGAGCGTGGTGAAGAAGCCACGGCGGCGAAGGCCGCGGGCGATGTGGAACGCGCTGGCACCACGGATGATCGTGTTGTCCACGTCGAAGAACGCCGCCGTCTCACCGGCAGCGCCCAGGGCAGGCCGGATCGACTCGGGCACGTTCTCCACTGTAACGAGCCTGCGTAGGGTTGGCGTCATGGCCGAACCGTCCGAGCCGCGCGTCGCCTTGTACACCCGACCAGGGTGCCACTTGTGCGGCCCAGCGCGTCAGATCGTGCGCTCGTTGTGCGCGGAGCTGGACGTCGACTGGATGGAGCGATCGATCGCGGACGATCGCGAGCTCACGGTCGACTACGGCGAGCTGATCCCGGTTGTCACGGTCGACGGCGTCCAACAGGGCTTCTGGCGGATCGATGAGGTGAGGCTCCGCGCCGCACTTGCGCGGGACGTCCCGGCCTCGGGTCAGGGCAGCTAGGCCGCGCGGAGCTGGGCGCCGTCACACGGGGGAGCGTGGCGGCACGCACGCTGGGCCTGCCGCTGCCACCACGCTCCCTTGCGGCTCGGCGGGTGTTCAGGCCGCGCGGATGGCGGAGACCTCGAGCTCGATCCTCACGTTGTCCGACACGAGCAGTCCGCCCGTCTCGAGCGCCGCGTTCCAGGTCAGCCCGAACTCCTTGCGCGAGATCTGGGTGCTAGCGCTGAAGCCGGTCCGGCGGTTGCCCATCGGGTCGTCCGCGACACCGTTGAACTCGGTGGCGAGCTCGACCGGGCGGGTGACGCCGTGCAGGGTGAGGTCGCCGGCGATCACGAAGTCGTCACCCGACGGGGTGACGCTCGTCGAGCTGAAGGTCCACTCGGGGTACTTCTCGACCTCGAAGAAGTCGGCCGAACGCAGGTGCGCGTCGCGCTTCTCGTCGCCGGTCGCGATGGAGGCGGAATCGATCGTGACGGCGACCCTCGAGTCTTCGACGTCGTCGCCGACGGTGATCTGGCCCGCGAAGCCGGTGGCGCGCCCGCGGACCTTGGAGATCCCGGCGTGGCGCACGATAAAGGCGACGTCGCTGTGGGCGGTGTCGATGGTCCAGGTTCCTGCGGTGAGGGCGGTGGGAAGGGCGGTCGTCATGGTGACTCCTGTCAGGGGGCGCCGATCGGCGGGTGATCTTGTTGAGCGATCAACTAAAGGACCAAGACGTCCGATCTATTCCGACCCGATCGTGCGAGTCGGCCCACGAACGGGTCACCGGTCGCGAATCCGAGCGGTAAATTCAGTGCATGACGTCCGGGACCATCGCGGGAACTCGCTGGCTGACTGCCGAGGAGCAGGTTCGGTGGCGCGCCTACCTCAACGCCAGCGTCCGGCTGATGGACGCCCTCGGCCGCCAGCTCGAGCAGGACTCCGACCTCTCGCTCAGCGAGTACGAGGTCCTCGTGCAGCTCTCCGAGTCGCCGGGCCGGATGATGCGGATGTCCCAGCTCGCCGCAGAGGTCGTGAACTCCCGCTCCAGGCTCACCCACACCGTTCGGCGGATGGAGGAGCGCGGCCTCGTCGAGCGGCAGAGCTGCGCCGATGACGGTCGTGGCGTGAATTGCGTCCTCACGCCCGAGGGCTTCGCCCGCCTCGAGGGGGCGGCACCGGGGCACGTCGCGGCCGTGCGCGAGCACCTGGTGGACCGGCTCGACGACGAGCAGTTCCGGACCCTCGGCGAGGTGATGGACAAGGTCGGCGAAGCGCTCCGCGACAGCTAGACCGGCACTGGACGGACCACACCGTCTCGTTTGGGACACTTGCTCCATGGCGTCCACCACGATCCACCTGCTGCGACACGGCGAGGTGCTCAACCCTGAGGGCATCCTCTACGGCCGCCTGCCCGGGTACCGCCTCTCCGAGCGGGGCGAGGCGATGGCGGAGCGGGTCGCCGGGTTCCTCTCCGCAAGCCGCCGGATCGACGCCGTGATCTCGTCCCCGCTCGAGCGCGCCCGGCAGACGGCAGCCCCGATCGCGTCCGCCTTCGGCCTGGACATCCAGACCGACGATCGCCTGATCGAGGCCGACAACTACTTCGAGGGCATGACTCTCGGGTTCGGCGACGGCTCGCTGCGACACCCTCGGCACTGGCCGAAGCTGCGCAACCCATTCCGGCCGTCGTGGGGTGAGGCGTACCGCGACCAGGTCGGACGGATGACCGCCGCCATCGCCGCCGCGCGCAGCCAGGTTCCCGGACGCGAGGCCGTCCTCATCAGCCACCAGCTGCCGATCTGGGTCACCAGGCTGTCTTTCGAGGGCCGGCACCTCTGGCACGACCCGCGCAATCGGACCTGCTCCTTGGCCTCCCTGACGACGCTCCACTTCGACGGCGACACTCTCACCGGGATCGAGTACCTCGAGCCGGCCGCAGACCTGCTCCCCGGGGCCGCCACCGTCGCAGGCGCGTGAGAGCGGGCCGATGAACCGCCGCGCCGCGATCGTCGTCGCCGCCCTGGTCGGACTGCTCGCCGTCGGTGGCTGCTCGGCGTCGTCCGGTAGCAACCAGAACGCCGACGCCGGCAACGCCGGGTACGTCTCGGGGGACGGCAGCGTCACGACGTGGGCGGTCGGCGACCGCGGGAAGCCGGTCGAGCTGGCCGGGACCGACTTCAGCGGCGCCCCGGTGGACCTGGCGACGCACCGCGGCCAGGTGGTGGTGATCAACACCTGGTACGCGGCCTGCCCACCGTGCCGGGCGGAAGCCCCGGACCTCGTCCGGTTGGCCACCGACGATGCCGCGAAGGGCGTCACCGTGATCGGGCTCAACGGCACCGACGACGCCGGCGCGGCCCAGGCCTTCGAACGCACCTTCGCGGTCCCGTACCCGTCGATCGACGACCGTGACGGCCGCGGCGTCGCGGCGCTGCAGGGCGTCGTCCCGATCTCTGCCGTCCCGACCACGGTGCTCCTCGATCGTGACGGCCGGGTCGCCGCGCGGATCCTGGGCCGCGCCGACGCGTCGACGCTGCGGAGCCTGGTGGACGACCTCATCGCTGCAGCTCCGGCCGGAGCATCATGATCGGCTCGCCCGCGCACGTGATCCTGGACGGCGCGCTCATCCTCGCGATCCCGATCGCGCTGCTCGCCGGACTTGTCTCGTTCGCGTCACCGTGCGTCCTCCCGCTGGTGCCCGGCTACCTCGGTTACGTCACCGGGATGACTGGCGCCGAGCTCGGTGAGCAGGGTGCACGCCGACGCAGCCGGATGCTCGTCGGTGTCGGCCTCTTCGTGCTCGGCTTCACGGTCGTCTTCGTGGCCCTCGGGGTGACGTTCGGCGCCGTCGGCCTCGCGGTGCGGCCATGGCAGGACCTGATCACCCGGGTGCTGGGCGTCGTCGTCGTGCTGTTGGGACTGGGGTTCCTCGGCTTCGTCCCGTTCCTCGAACGGGAACGCCGGATCCACCTGCGGCCCGACGCCGGTCTGCTCGGTGCCCCGCTGCTCGGCATCGTCTTCGGGCTCGGTTGGGCCCCGTGCATCGGCCCGACGCTCGGCGCGGTCCTCTCGCTCTCCCTCGATGGCGGCAGCCCGGTTCGCGGCGGCATCCTCGCGGTGGCCTACTGTCTGGGCCTCGGGATCCCGTTCTTCGTCCTCGCGCTGGCGTTCCAACGGTCCAGCCGCGCCCTCGGATTTCTTCGGCGGCACCGGTTGCTGATCATGCGACTCGGCGGCGCGCTCCTGATCCTGGTCGGACTCGCGCTGGTCACCGGGCTCTGGGGAACCTGGGTGCACTCGCTCCAGGGCCTCATCAGCGGATTCGAGCCGGTTCTGTGAGCGGGGTGGACGGGGCGATTGTCGCGCCTCGGCTCGGCCTGCGCGGCTGGTTGCGCTGGATCTGGCGGCAGCTGACCAGCATGCGCACCGCGCTCTTGCTCCTGATGCTCCTCGCGGTCGCCGCCGTCCCCGGTTCCGTCCTGCCGCAGCGCGCGCAGAGTCCTGAGCGGGTCGCTCAGTACCTGCGCGAGAACCCGGGCACCGGCCGCTGGCTGGATCGGTTCAGCCTCTTCGACGTCTACGCGGCGCCGTGGTTCGCGGCGATCTACCTGCTGCTCTTCATCTCGCTGGTCGGCTGCATCATCCCGCGCATCGGTGTGCACGCCCGGGCCGTGCGCGCGGCACCGCCCCGGGTACCGCGACTGTTCGAACGCTTCCCGGTGCACGAGAGCCTGACCGTGGACGCGTCCCCGGACGAGGTGATCGCCGCGGCGGTCCGAGCGCTGCGCGGATCGTGGCGTGCGCTGCCCCGGTTCCGGGTCCGGGTGGGCGAAGGCCCGGGGGAGACCCGAACCGTCGCCGCCGAACGCGGATACCTGCGGGAGACGGGGAACCTGGTCTTCCACGTCGCGCTCGTCGGCCTGCTGATCGCGGTCGCCGCCGGGCAGTCCTTCAGCTATCGCGGTCAGGCGATCGTCGTCGAGGGACACGGGTTCGCCAACGCGGTCGTCGACTACGACACCTTCCAGCCCGGGACCGCGTTCCAGCCGGCGAGCCTGGTGCCGTTCTCGCTGACCCTCGAGAAGTTCACGGCCAGGTTCACCACCAGCGGCCAACCGCGCGACTTCCAGGCCGATGTGAGGGTGCGCGAACCCGGCCGGGCCGAGGCCGCCGGGACGATCCGGGTGAACGAGCCGCTCCTGGTCGGCGGCGCGAAGGTGTACCTCCAGGGCAACGGCTATGCGCCGGACATCGAGGTGCGCGACGCCGCGGGGAAGCTGGCGTTCGCCGGCCCGGTCCCGTTCTTGCCGCAAGACACGGTGTACACGTCCCGCGGTGTCATCAAGGTGCCGGACGTCTCGACGGGCCAACAGCTCGGCTTCGTGGGCTTCTTGCTGCCGACGGCGGTGGTGGACACCTCCGGAGCCCGCTCGGTCTACCCCCAGCCGCTCAGCCCGCTCCTCGTTCTGAGCGTCTTCACCGGCGATCTCGGCCTCGACTCGGGCGTTCCGCAGAACGTCTACCAGCTCGACTCCTCGCGGATGACGCGCCTCGTCGGTGCCGACGGGAAGCCGGTGACCCTCTTCATCGAGCCTGGTCAGACGGTGCAGCTGCCGGACGGCCGGGGCTCCCTCACCTTCACCGCCCTGCCCCGCTACGTGGCCCTCGACCTGCGCCGCGACCCGGCGCTGCCGTGGATCCTCATGTTCGCGCTCGCGGCCCTTGCCGGCGTGACCGTGTCGCTGTTCACGCCGCGGCGGCGCCTGTGGGTACGGGTCCAACAGGTCGATGGCCGTACAGTGGTCGCCGCTGCCGCGCTGGCGCGCGGCGACGACCTCGGCCTGGGCGCCGAGGTCGAGCGGGTGCTTGTCGCGATCCGGGGGACCGGGTCCGCGGAGTCGAGCGCCGACGGACCGACCGCGACGGCCTGAGGGGGAGACGCGTGGAGATCGGCAATCTGAGCACCGTTCTGGTGTGGGCTGCGGCAAGCTCGTACACGATCGCGCTCGTCGCGTTCTCGATCGATCTGGCGAGGCTCGCGGACGACCCGACCCGGGCGCGTGGCCACAAGGCGGTCGGGATCGCGATGTCGACGACGACTCTCGGGCT
>Ga0209638_1002176_pt1 | contig 12143 bp, 9 predicted proteins | sample BarGraNGADG00211_FD_184490 | JGI IMG/M metagenome (GOLD analysis project Ga0209638, IMG submission 184490) | Arctic peat soil microbial communities from Barrow, Alaska - Barrow Graham LP Ref core NGADG0002-211 (SPAdes) (version 2) | ecosystem: Environmental > Terrestrial > Soil > Wetlands > Peat... | reverse complement strand
GCGGCGGCTTCGCACGGCCGCCGGACGACCACGCCCCAGGCGCCGCCGGTGAGATATTGGAGCATCAGCCAGGTGAGAGATCCCACGCTCAGCCCGACGACGAACAGGTACGACCACAGGTAAGAGCGGTAGAACTGGGTCGGCGATTGAAAGAACCCGACGGCGCACAAAACAGCGCCGACGACGCCGGCGATGGCGGCGCGCGTGCGCCATGTGCGCAGGTCCGCGCGGAGTTCGGTGGAGACGCTGAAATCGAGCGCGGAGGTGGTCACTTCGAGCCTCCCGCTTGGCCGGCAAGTTGACCGCGCGCCTCCGCGGGGACGTCGGCGATGGTCGCATTCTGGCTCAACTGGAGCGCGCGTATGTAAGCCACGATGGCCCAGCGATCGCGCGGCTCGATCTGCGCGGCGTAGTCGGGCATGGCCCCGAAACCGGCGCTAATCACGTCGAAGATATATCCGTTGGGCACGTTCCGCAAACGATCCTGATGATAGGTCGGCGGATGCCGGAAGCCGCGGCGCGGGATCATCCCGTCGCCGTTGCCCAGGTGGCCGTGGCAGGGAGTGCAATAGATATTGAAGCGCTGCTGCCCGCGCTCGACGACTTCCTTGGTCACAGGGAAGGGGAACGTGTCGATGGGCTTCCCGTCGGGTCCCTTTCCGGTATAGAAGGCCACGTCGTCTTTCAAATGGCCGCGCGCGACCGAGCCCTCGATCAGGGGCCGTTCGGAGCGCCCATCGCCGAAGAAATCGCTGGGCCGCAGCGGAATGTATTTGGGCTGGTCGTGCATGTCCTGACGGCAGGCCACCATCGCGGCGAGCGCCAGCACGGCCGTTCCGAGTTTCCAATCAATGCGCAACTTCAGACACCTCTTGGGGCTCCAGGGTACGCAGAAAATCGCCGGTCCGGGCGCGGTCGAACAGCGGGTCCGCCGATTCGATGCACAGAAAGAACCGGTTGCGGGAAGCCAGCGCGAACCGCGACACGTTGAAGACCGGATGGTAAGGCATGGGCAAGCCGCACAATCCCAGAAGGCCGAGCACGGCGGAGAGGGCCGCAAACAGAATGGTCATCTCGAAGGTGATGACGATGTAGGACGGCCAGCTATCGAGAGGCCTCCCGCCGACGTTGATCGGGAAGCTCACGACCGTGATGTAATACTGCAAAAAGTATCCGGTCAGCATGCCAATGATGCCGCCGGTGAGCACGATGAGCGGCAGCTTGTTCTTGTGCAGGCGCAGCGCGTCGGTGAGGCCTTCGATGGGGAAGGGCGAGAATGCGTCGAGCTTGCGATACCCCTTTTCGCGCGCCGCGCGGGCGGCCATGACCAGCGCGGTGGGGTTATCGAACTCGGCAATCAGGCCGTAGATGGCGTTGGTCACCCGCGCTCCTCCTTGACCTTGGCCTGCGGCAACAGGGTACGGACTTCAAAGATGGAAATCATGGGCAACAGGCGAATAAACAGGAAGAACAGGAACAGGAACAAGCCGATGGTGCCGGCGAAGGTGGCCACATCCCAGCGGGTGGCGTGAAAGTACCCCCACGAGGAGGGCACGAAATCCTGCGCCAAGCTCGACACGATGATCATGAAGCGCTCCAGCCACATGCCGACGAGCACCAGGATCGACGAGACGAACAGCAACACCGGGCTGGTCCGGACGCGCTTGAACCATAGAAACTGCGGAAGAACGATGTTGCACGCGATGAGCGCCCAATAGCTGTGCCGGTAAGGCCCGGTCAGGCGATGCCAGAAAGCGGCCTGCTCATACACGTCGCCGCTATACCAGGCGGTGAAGTTCTCCAGGATGTAGGCGTAGGCGACGATCAGGCCCGTGGCCAGCATCACCTTGGCGGAGTTCTCCAGGTGCTTATCGGTGATGAGGCCCTGTAGTCCGTACACCTTGCGCAACGGAATGGCCAGCGCCAGCACCATGGCAAAGCCGGAGTAAATCGCGCCCGCCACGAAGTAAGGCGGGAAGAAGGTGCTGTGCCACCCGGGAACGATGGCGATGGTGAAATCGAAGCTCACCACGGTGTGGACCGAAAGCACCAGCGGCGTCGCCAGGCCGGCCAGGAGAAGCGTGGCGGTTTCGTACACGCTCCAGTGCCGCGCCGAGCCGCGCCAGCCCATCGACATGACGCCGTAGATCATGCGCCCGACGCGGTTCTTGGTGCGATCGCGCAAGGTGCCCAGGTCGGGCATCAGACCCACGTACCAGAACAGCAGCGATACGGTGGCGTAGGTGGAGACCGCGAACACGTCCCACACCAGAGGGCTGCGGAACTGCGGCTGTATGCCCATGCTGTTGGGGTACGGAAAAAGCCAATACATCAGCCAGGGACGGCCGAGGTGGAGCACGGGGAACATGCCGGCGCAGGCCACGGCGAACAGGGTCATCGCCTCGGCGAAGCGGTTGATGGAGTTGCGCCAGCGCTGGTTCAGCAGGAGCAGGATGGCCGAGATGAGCGTACCTGCGTGGCCGATACCAATCCACCAGACGAAGTTGGTGATGGCGAAGCCCCACATGACCGGCGCGCGGATGCCCCAGATGCCCGTGCCCTTGGCAAACAGGACCGCCACGGACAACAGGAAGAGCAGCAGCAATCCGAACCCGGCGCCGAAGCAGAGCATCCAGAAGATCGGGGTGCGCTTGGTGAGCACGACGGCGGAAATCTGGTCGGTGACGCTGCCGAAGGTATAGCCGGGGGCGATATCGGCCTGGGGCGGCGGCTCGACGAGTTGGGGGGTCTCTGGCATGGGCTAGGTCAGAACTCCGCGATGGGTGCAACCGCTCTCTGACGTTCGCGGCTCGGAATCGGGAGCGGAGCCGCGAACGTAAGAGAGCGGTCCAGGTGAGATGGCGAGGCTGTTTACCGGCAAGCGCAAGTTCATTCGCCGATCTCCGGGTTGGGATTGCGCAGCTCGGCCAGATAGGTGGTGCGGGGGCGGGTGTTCAGGTCGGCCAGCATCCCGTAGTTTAGTTTCTCGGCTTTCATCTTCGACACGCGGCTGCTGGGGTCGTTCACGTCCCCGAAGATAATGGCTTCGGTGGGGCAGGTTGCCTGGCACGCCGTCTGGATTTCGCCGTCCCGCACCTTGCGGCCCTCTTTTTCCGCGTCGATCTTGGCGGCATTGATTCTCTGCACGCAGTACGTGCATTTCTCCATGACGCCGCGGCTGCGCACGGTCACGTCCGGGTTGTGCAGCAGCTTGAGGCTGGGCGTCTCGTAATCGGAGTACAGATAGAAATTGAAGCGGCGAACCTTGTAGGGGCAGTTGTTGGAGCAGTAGCGCGTGCCCACGCAGCGGTTATAGACCATGTCGTTGAGGCCTTCGCTGGAGTGGCTGGTGGCCTGCACGGGACAGACCAGCTCGCAGGGGGCGTTCTCGCACTGCATGCACGTGACCGGCTGATTATCGATCTCGGGATCGTTGATTTCACCCTTGTAGTAACTATCGACGCGCAGCCAGTGCATGGCGCGGCCCCGGCGCACCTGATCCTTGCCGACGACGGCGATGTTATTTTCGGCCTGACACGCCACCACGCACGCGCTACAGCCCGTGCAGGAAGTGAGATCGATGGCCATGCCCCACGCGTGACCCTCGTACTTCCATTCGGGATAGAGAGTGAGACCGCGCGGCGGGTCTTCGGAGCCGGCGTGCACCGACTCGGGATTCTTCTTGTAGTCCTCGATATCTCCGGCGCGGAAGATATGGCGGCGCGCGTCGAGCGTGTGCTCGTTCTGGGTGGTGGCGAACACATAGCTGCCCGCAACCTTTTTGGCGTCCAGTCCGGTGTCGTGCCATAGGGCCTTGGCCGTGCGCAGGCCGTATGGGTTGAAGCCGATCCCCGTGCCGGCGCGCCCGGCGCGCGTGCGCCCATAGCCGAGATGCAGGGTGACGGCGCCATCGACGTGCCCGGGCTGAATCCACGCCGGCGCGCGCAGCGAGCGTCCCTGGTAGGTCAGTTGCAGCATGTCGCCGGTGTCCACGCCGAGAATGTGCGCGGTCCCGGGGCTCACGATGGCGGCGTTGTCCCAGGTGAGCTTGGTGATGGGCCGGGGCAGTTCCTGCAACCAGCCGTTATTGGCGAAGCGTCCGTCGTAGATGGCGGGGTCGGGCCGGAAGATCACTTCGAACTTGCCGCCGAGCCGCGGCGAGCGGGCGGGTCCGCTGATGTTCTCGCCGTGCAGCGCCGGCTCCTTGGTGGCGAAGGCGGTATTCGCGACTACGCCATCGTGCACCGCGCGCCGCCACCAGGCATCGAAATCGACGCCGGTATGCTGGCTGGCCCAATAGGCCTTGACCGTCTCGCGGCCATTCATTTCGGGCTGCTCGGTGAACATCTGCAAGACTTCATAGGCCGACCTGCCGCCATATAGAGGTTGGATGAGAGGCTGCTGGATGGTGGCCGTGCCATCGAACGCGCGGGCATCGCCCCAAGCCTCCAGGTAATGGGTTTCCGGCAGACGCCACTGGCAGGCCCGCGAAGTTTCGTCGTCGTAGAGGTTCAGGTGGGCGCGCATATGGGCCTTCTGGATGCGGTCGCGCAGGCCCAATTCGACCGGCGCATTGAAGACCGGATTTCCGCCCAGGATCAGCAGCAGGTCCACCGCGCCAGCGTCGAGGTCCTTGACCAAGTCCTGCAGAGAGGCCACCTGATCGACGGGATTGGCCTCGATAGGGTCGGTGTAGAAGACGGTCTTGCCGACGTTGCCGAGGCTGACGTTCATGGCGTGCGCCAAGGCGTGTACCTCGAGCGGCTGATGCTCTCCCGCGATCACCAGGCTGGCGCCCTTATTGCGTAACAGGTCCTTCCCAATATCGCCGACCCATTTGTAGACGTCGTGGTTCTCGCCCATTTGGGGCCCGCGCCCGGTACCGACGGCCGTGGTCAACGCCCCGGCGAAAACTTCGATGTCGGCGGCGCGCAGCGGGAGACGGTGATCGGCCTTCGACCCGGTCGGCGAGGGCATGGGCTCCACCACGTAGAGCCGGTTCATGGCCGTCTGGCCGCCGCGCACACGGCGCCGCGCCGCGAACTGGCGCGCGTACCGCAAGCTGCCCGGGCCGGAAGCCAGGAAATCCGAATCGATGGAAACGACGACGTTGGCGTTCGAGAGGTCGTAGTACGTGTTCAGCGGCTGGCCGAAAGCCATGACGGCCCCGGCGCGCGCAGTGTGCGCCCCGGCAGGCTCCCACTGATGCCACTTCATAGCCGGGAAAAGCTGGCGAATGCGCCGGAGCTGGTCGGCCATGGTGGGCGAAGTCACGGTCTCGGTGAGGATGCGGATGCCGGCGCCGCCCTTGGCCTTCTGCTCCGCCAGGATTTCGCGCAAGGCCCCGTAGAACATGCCCCACGAGCGGACCTCGCCGGAATTCGTGACGGTGGCCATGCGATCCGGATCGTAGAGTTGCAGGACCGAGGCTTGGGAGAAGCTGTCGCAAGCGCCCAGCGTGGCGGGGTGTTCCGGGTTGCCCTCGATCTTGGTGGGCCGCCCTTCGTGGCTCTCGGCGAGCACGCCGCTGGCCACGCCGTTCAGCGTGGTGGCGGTGGCGTAGAACAGCGGCCTGCCGGGGATGAGATCTTCCGGCTGCCGCACGTAGGGCATGATGAACTCATTGGGCTGGCGGGTGCAGGCCGATAGGCCGGCCAGCGCCAGCGACGCACCCATGAGCTTCAGGAAATTGCGGCGGCCCTTGGCCGGGTCTTCGTCCTCGCTCCAGCCCACCGCCTGGCGCGGGAATTCGCGCTCCATCAAGTCCTGGAATTCGGGCGTCGCGGCGAGCTCGTCGAGGCTGCGCCAATAGTCGCGCCCGTGCGCGCCCTCGAGCCTTGCCCGTACCGCGGCGAGATCTAGTTTCTTGCGTGGATCCATCATCGGTGGCAAGTGTTGCAACTTGTGAGCGTGCGAGCGTCCTGAATGCCGTATTCCTTGACGAGCCGGCGGCCGATTTCCTCCTGGTCGCCGGCGGGATGGTAGCCCATGGCCGTGACGGACTCGCGCGGCCTGACGTACTTCTCGGGTTGGCGGTGGCAGTCCAAACACCAGGACATCTGCAGCGTGTATTCCTGCGCGGTGAGCGGCATAAGGTCCACCCGGCCGTGGCAGCTCTCGCACCCGATCCCCTTATCGATATGAATGCTGTGATTGAAGTAGACGAAATCCGGCAGGTCGTGCACCCTGGTCCAGCGGATCGAGTTCCCGGTACGGAAACTGGCGCGCACCGGCTCAAGCGTGGGACTGGTCAGCCAGATCTGCGAGTGGCAGTTCATGCAGGTCTTGGTGGGCGGGATGTTGGCGAAGCTGGAGGTCTCGACGGTGGTGTGGCAGTAACGGCAGTCCAGCCCCAGTCCTCCGACGTGGTGTTCGTGGCTGAAGGGGACGGGCTGCGGGCGGACCTGGGTGGCGCGCGTGACCCAGCCGGAACTGTCGAGTTGCACGCCGACCCAGGCGAGGAAGGCCACGATGAAGACCGCGCCGAAGACCATGAAGCGCGCAATGGCGTTGGCGCTGTGGTGAAAAAGTTGGGACATGGTCTAGGCTTGTCCCATTTCGACTGCGTGAGCTTTTTCGTCAGGCATCGGGAGAACAGGAACCGCTCCAAGCATACCTCAGTGAGGCATCCCTATCAGTTTCGCTCGATTCGACCTCATCTAACGGATGCGGGGCAAAGCAATTTGTTTCAAGGAAACGAATGAGTGAAGAATTTCACGAAATTGTTGGATGTAGCGGAGGGGTAAGGGGGAGGCGGATAGGGGATTCACCGGAGGGGAGGGGGAGAGGGCTTCGTTGCCGTGGAGGGTCCGGCGCAGGAACTTGTCAACGCCGGTCGAAAAACTCCTCAGGGGGTGGAGCGTACCGACGGTCGCCGACTTCCAACGCTTCGAGGCGATTCCCGTAGAAGAATCGGTTTGGCGTCCCCAGGGGGATTCGAACCCCCGTTACCGCCGTGAAAGGGCGATGTCCTAGGCCGGGCTAGACGATGGGGACTTGCTGGGCCGGATGGATGCGAACATTCCTACTGTAGCGTTTGCAGGACCCCAGCGTCAACCGCGCTCCGGCGCGCGTGGAGCGCGCGAAACCCGGGGAGCGCAGGAAGCGAGAATCGCTTTGGGGACGCGGTCCAGCGGCGAGACCGATCGGCGGCGCCCAGCGCGATCGCTTCCCGCGGGCCGAGCCGGCGCTTGATGCGCACACCGTTGGGGCGAACTTTCAGATCCGAACCGATGGGCAGTTCGTGCACCCACCGTGGTTCCATCCGGTCTCACCCGTTTGCCCGTGAAACGCAGTACATCCGGACTGGAGAAACCGGTCATGCCCAGATGCACCAGTTGTGGGTACAGCCTACGCAGTTGTTCGGCATCGCGAAAGATCGGATCCATGGCCCATTCGCTGTCCGCGCAGGTCCCGGGGGACCGCCCCACCAGCCGGACTCAGCGCCAAGGGCTGAGTGAAAGCGATACCCGACTGCGATATAATCGGGCCTGTGAAAGCCTTATTTACAGCACTCGCATTTGGATCCGCGATGTTTGCCCAAACTCCGGCTCCAGCCCCCAACGCGGCGTTGATGAATCCCGCGTCTCTGAAAGAGCAAGCGCCGGCGAAGTTCAAGGCGAAGTTCACCACGACCAAAGGCGATTTCGTCATCGAAGTGACTCGCGCGTGGGCGCCTCGCGGCGCGGACCGCTTCTATAACCTGGTCAAGAACGGCTTCTTCACCGATGCCTCATTCTTCCGATACCATCCCGGGTTTATCGTTCAGTTTGGAATGCCGGCCGATCCGAAGGTCGGACGGGCATGGAATAACGCGACTATTCAGGACGATCCCCTGAAACATTCCAACACGGCGGGGACCGTCGTGTTCGCGAACGGAGGCGCAAATACCAGGACGACGCAGTTGTTCATCAACCTGGCGGACACCTCCTCTAATTTGGATCACCAGGTCGGCTTTTCCCCGTTCGGAGAGGTTGTTCAGGGCATGGACGTTGTTCAGAAGTTGTACAGCGGCTACGGCGAAATCCCCTCCCAGGGCGGAAGCGGCCCGGACCCGAACCGCATCGGGGCCGAGGGGAAAGCGTACCTAGACAAGAACTTCCCCAAGCTGGATAGCATCAGGTCCGCGACGGTACTTCCGTAGGGGTCGGGCATGCCCGACCCAGGCCTCCTATGAGGCTCCAGTTTCTCTTCCTTGCCGCCGGGCTGGCGTACTCCCAGCAGACGACGATTACCGTGCTGGCCACCACGGACATGCACGGTAATCTGTATCCCGTCGATTACGTGACGGATCAACCCGCCGCGCGCGGGCTGGCGAAGGTGGCCACGCTGATCCGCGCCGCCGAAGCGGAGAACCCGAACCACCTGCTGCTCGATTGCGGCGACACCATTCAAGGCACGCCGCTGGAGTACGCCTACCAGGACATCGTGCGAACCGGATTGGGCCCGCTCGGCTTGAAGCCCGCCGCGCCACTGGACCACGACCCCATGATGCTGGCCATGAACCGTCTGGGCTACGACGCCATGACCGTGGGCAACCACGAATACAACTTCGGGTTGAAGAACCTGGATAAGGCACGTTCGGACGCGCGGTTTCCGTGGCTCTCGGCGAACACCGCGGTCGCGCCCGGCGGAAAAGAGCGGCCTTTTGAATCCTACATCGTGAAGACGGTGGGAGGCGTGAAGGTGGCCGTCATCGGGATTACTACGCCTGCGATCCCCACCTGGGAGAAGCCGGAGAACCTCGGGTCGTACCGTTTCCTGCCGCCGGTGGACGCTCTGAAAAAGGCCGTGGCGGCGCTACGCGCCGGCGAGCATCCCGACCTGATCGTGGTGGCGGCGCACGCGGGCTTGGGCCGCGACCTGGATACCGGCCGGCTCGAAGATCCCGCCGAGAACGCTGTCTACGATATGGCGGTGGGCGTCCCCGATGTGGATGCCATCGTGTTCGGCCACTCGCACAGCCAACTGGAAGGACGGACCGTTGGCAATGTTTTGCTGGTGCAGCCGAAGAACTGGGCGATCTCGCTGGCCCGTCTGGACTTCACGCTGGAACGGAAGCCTGGCGGCGGCTGGAGGGTGGCTCGGAAGACGAGCCGCCTGATTCCCGTAGCCGCGGCGACGGCAGCGGCGGAGGACATCCTAGCCATTGGGAAACCCTACCAGGAGCTGGCGGAACGCTACCTGGACACGCCGGTGGCCGCTTCGGCCGGCCCGCTGAGCGCGGCGCTGGGGCGCGTCGAAGACACGGTTATCGTGGACGCCGTGCAAGAGGCGCAGCTCTACTATTCCAAGGCCGACGTTTCCTTCACGGCCCTCTTCAACCCGGCGGTTCGCGTGCCGCAAGGCCAGGTGACCGTGCGGCAGATCGCGGCCCTCTATCCCTACGACAACGACCTATACGTCGTCGAGGGAGACGGCAAGATGGTGAAGGACGCGCTGGAGAACGCGGCGCGATACTACCTGTCCTGCGACGGGCCGCGCTGTTCCCAATTGCCGCTGACCAATCGCAGCGTAGCGGGGTTTAACTACGACATGGCGCAGGGGGTCGAGTACGAGATCGATCTGACCCGGCCGGAGGGCGGCCGCATACGCAATCTGCGCTGGCATGGAGCGCCGCTGGCGCCGGACCGGAAGCTGCGCGTCGCCATCAATAACTACCGCGCGGCCGGCAGCGCGGGGTACTCCATGTTCGTAGGGGCCAAAGTGGTATGGCGGGGCCAGGAAGAAATCCGCGACATGATCGTCCACTATTACACGGACCGGAAGAGGCTGCCGGCCGAGGTGGACAATCACTGGCGCCTGATTCCGGACGAAGCGCGGAAGACGCTGGAAAAAGAGGCGCAAGCGGTTGGCGGCCGGCCGCAGTTGCAGTGAGTGGGGCGGGCCTCCAGGCCTGCCCAGCCATGTGCTACATGTCGCTCGTGCCCTACTACGAGCGGCGCTTGCCGCATTGGCAGCCGGATGGCGCCGCGTTGTTCGTCACTTGGCGTTTGCACGGGTCTCTTCCCCAGTGCTTTCATTCGTTCCAAAGCCAGCCCGGCGGCAGGGCATTCGTTGCAATGGATCGTGAGCTGGACAGAGCCTCAGACGGCCCATGCTGGCTCAAAGACGACCGCATCGCGCAATGCGTGATCGACACCTTCCGGTACGGAGAGAAACAACTTGGCCTCTATGAGTTGCGATCCTGGGTTCTGATGAGCAATCATGTCCACATTCTGCTCTATCCGAAGATTGAGCTCGCGAAAATTACCAAGACGATCAAAGGCTTCTCGGCTCGCCGGGCCAACGCGATTCTCGATCGGCGGGGCCAGCCTTTCTGGCAGGACGAGTCCTACGACCACTGGGTGAGGGATCGGGTGGAGTTGGAGAAAGTGGTGCGGTACATCGAGGGCAATCCGGTATCGGCCGGGCTGGTGAACCGGCCCGAGGATTGGCCTTGGTCCAGCGCCCGCGAGACGGTTCTTTGACGGCTGGGCAGGCCTGGAGGCCCGCCCCACTTTGTGGCGGACATCCAGGCCTTGGCTCCTACTTTCCTACCACCCGCACGTGGAAGCTATCGGGCACGGACGGCGAACGCCGCGGCTGCCACCAGAACGACTGTCAGAAACTTCTTCATTGCGTCGCTCCTTGTTTGCCGCCCCGGCCTCCGATGTAATATCGCACCGCCGGGGTCACCACCAGCGAGAGAACCATCGAAGCGAGAATTCCGCCAATCACCGCGATGGCCAAAGGCTGCAACATCTGCGATCCGGCGCCCAAGGCGAGCGCCAGCGGGATCATGCCGGCCACGGTGGCCAGCGCGGTCATCATAATGGGGCGCAGGCGGCGCTCGCCGGCGCGAATCATGGCCTCTTCCGGCGGCACACCGGCCGCGCGGAAGTTCTGATCGGCATCGAGCAGCAGGATGCCGTTCTTGGCCACGATGCCGATCACCATGATCAGGCCCATGAACGACGCCAGGTTAAACGTCTTGCCGGTGACCAGCAGCGCCACGAACACGCCGGAAGTGGAAAGCAGCGCGGAACAGATCACCGCGATGGGGGCGGCGAAATTGCCGAACTCGAACAGCAGAACGATGAACACCAGCACGATGGCCAGGGTCAGCACGAACGCCAGGTCCCGAAAGGACTGTTGCTGCTCGTGGTACGCGCCGCCGTACTCCACGCGGATGGAAGGGGGCATGTTGAGGGTGGCCATCGCCGCCTGCACTTTTTCGATTCCAGCGCCCAGATTCAGGCCTTCGAGCCGGCCGGTGACGGTGACGTCGCGCTGCAGGTTCTCCCGCCGGATTTCGGTCTGCCCGGGGAGATCCACCACGCTGGCCAGCGTTCCGATGGTGGCCGTCTTGCCGGTTCCACTGACCAGCAGCGTGTTGCGGATGGCCTCCAGCGAAGCGCGTGTCCGCTCCGGGAACCGGACCCGTATGGTGTAGGCGCGGTCGTTGATCACCACCGGCGTAGGCGCGGGTTCGCCTTGCAGGATGGCGCTGGCGTCCAGTTCGATTTCCTGCGGGCTGAACCCGGCGCGCGCGCTGACCGCCTGATCCACCTGGAAAACCGTGGCCGGCCCGCTGATGGTGTTTTCGATGCCGTTGAGGACATCGACCACGCCCGGAATCTTGGCGATCGCATCGCCCACCCGTGGGGCCCATTCGCGCAACAGGGCGGGGTCCTCGCAGAATAGCTTGATGGCGATCGGTTCCGGTTCGTTGGAAAGGTCGCCGATCATGTCTTCCAGCTTCTGAACCAGCTCGATCTTCATCGTGGGCTGCGCCTTGGCGAAGCGCTCGCGCACGTCGGCCATTACCTCGTCGGTGCTGCGCTTGCGGTCGCGCTTGAGTTTCACGGTAAGATCGCCGCGGTTGGCCTCCGTCACGGCCGCCAGGCCCAACTCCATCCCCGTCCGCCGCGAGGTGGTCTCCACGTCCGGAACCTGGCGCAGGATGCGCTCGATGTCGGAGACCATGCCGTCGGTATCCACGAGCGACGCGCCGTCGTAGTAAGCGCATGACAAATAGAGGCCGCAAACTGAGGCGGCCTCTTTCGCTATTTCAAATCGCAGACACGGTGTCGCCTGTTGGCACATCGCGTCAATTTGGACTCGCGCCTTGAACGGTCGCTATCGGAGGCATAGCGGACATT
>Ga0209638_1002175_pt1 | contig 12146 bp, 21 predicted proteins | sample BarGraNGADG00211_FD_184490 | JGI IMG/M metagenome (GOLD analysis project Ga0209638, IMG submission 184490) | Arctic peat soil microbial communities from Barrow, Alaska - Barrow Graham LP Ref core NGADG0002-211 (SPAdes) (version 2) | ecosystem: Environmental > Terrestrial > Soil > Wetlands > Peat... | reverse complement strand
CGCCGCACCGCCCGCCGTCCCCGACGAGCTCGAGCGCATCCTCACCGAGGACGAGGAGATCGAGCGTCGGACCCGCGAGCACCACGAGACGCCGCACTTCCGCAAGGAGGTGGACTGACATGTTGATGCCCCGCAAGGTCAAGCACCGCAAGCAGCAGCGCGGCCGCATGAGCGGCAAGGCCAAGGGCGGCAGTGACGTCACCTTCGGCGACTTCGGCATCCAGGCCATGGAGCCGGCCTGGCTGACGGCGCGCCAGATCGAGGCAGCCCGTATCGCCATGACCCGTCACGTGAAGCGTGGCGGCAAGGTGTGGATCCGGGTCTTCCCGGACCGCCCGGTGACCCAGAAGCCGGCCGAGACCCGCATGGGCTCGGGCAAGGGCAACCCCGAGCACTGGGTGGCCGTGGTCAAGCCCGGGCGGATCCTCTTCGAACTGGCCGGCGTCGAGCCCGACCTGGCCCGTGAGGCCATGGAGCGGGCCATCCAGAAGCTGCCCTTCAAGGCGCGCTTCGTGATCCGACCCGGTACGCACGGCACGCCGGAGGTGCAGGTCTGATGGCCACCGCAGCAGAGATCTCCGAGTACGACACCGAGGAGCTGGAGCGCCAGCTCTCCGAGACGCGCCGCGAGCTGTTCAACCTCCGGTTCCAGCTGGCCACCGGCCAGCTGGACAACTTCTCGAGGATCAACCACGTGCGCAAGGACGTGGCCCGGATGATGACCGAACTGCGCATCCGGGAGATCGCCGAGGCCGAGGGTATGGCCATGGAGGACCTGCCGGCCCACCAGGCTGCGGCCCGCCGCCGGAACGAGGACCAGGAGCTCGGACGGGACAAGACCACCGCTGCGGAACGCAGGGCAGTGGCCAAGGCCGACGAGGACGAACATGATCACGGCGCCATCGACGACGAGTTGGCCGAGGAAGTGGCCGACGACGACGGGATGGCCCTGCCCGACGTCGAGGCCGCCGATGCGGTCGAGGGCTCGGACGATGCAGAGGAGAAGAGCTGATGGCTGACGAGACGACCGCAGACGGGACCGCCGGGGAGCGGGCCAACCGTCGCAAGGTCCGCGAGGGGCTCGTGGTGTCCGACTCGATGGACGCCACCGTGGTGGTGGCCGTGATCGAGCGAGTGCGCCATCCCCGGTACGGCAAGACCGTGCAGCGGACCAAGCGCCTCTACGTCCACGACGGCGAGAACGCCGCCAAGGTGGGGGACCGGGTGCGCGTGGTGGAGACCCGACCCCTGTCCAAGCTCAAGCGCTGGCGGCTGTCCGAGGTCCTGGAGCGTGCCCGATGATCCAACAGGAATCGCGACTCCGGGTGGCCGACAACTCCGGGGCCAAAGAAGTGCTCTGCATCAAGGTGCTCGGCGGCTCCCGCCGCCGCTACGCCTCGATCGGGGACGTCTTCGTGGCCACGGTGAAGGACGCCATCCCGGGCGCAGCGGTGAAGAAGGGCGATGTCGTCAAGTGCGTCGTGGTCCGCACGAAGAAGGAGAAGCGCCGTCCCGACGGTAGCTACATCCGCTTCGACGAGAACGCCGCCGTGCTCATCAACGACCAGCAGCAACCACGAGGAACCCGCATCTTCGGCCCTGTGGGCCGGGAGCTGCGCGACAAGCGCTTCATGCGGATCGTCTCGTTGGCACCGGAGGTGTTGTAGATGCGAATTCACAAGGGTGACAAGGTCCAGGTGATCAGCGGCAAGGACCGCGGCAAGCAGGCCAACGTGGTCCGGGCCATCCCGGCCGAGGGCAAGGTCATCGTCGAGGGTGTGCACGTGGCCAAACGCCACGCCAAGCCGACCCGCGCCACGATGCAGGGCGGCGTGATCGACAAGTTCATGCCGGTGGCCGTCTCCTCGGTGGCCATCGTGTGCAACAACTGCGGACCTACCCGCATTGGGATGCGCATCGACGAACAGGGCCGCAAGTTGCGGGTCTGTAGGAAGTGTGGAGGCGATCTGTGATGACCGCTGCCGCCACCGCGACGCGACCCCGTCTCAAGGAGCGCTACGACTCCAAGGTCCGGGCCGAGTTGAAGGAGACCCTGGGTCTCGACAACATCATGGAGGTCCCCCGCCTCTCCAAGATCGTCATCAACATGGGCGTGGGCCGGGCCACCCAGCAGAAGTCGCTGATCGAAGGGGCCATGCGCGACCTCGAGATCATCGCCGGGCAGAAGCCGGTGGTGACCCGGGCGAAGAAGTCGATCGCCTCCTTCAAGTTGCGTGAGGGCCAGGAGATCGGGGCCAAGGTGACCCTGCGGGGTGACCGGGCGTGGGAGTTCTTCGACCGCCTGCTGGCCATGGCCATTCCCCGCATCCGTGACTTCCGAGGGTTGTCCCCCCGGTCGTTCGACGGCCATGGCAACTACACCTTCGGGGTGACCGAGCAGTTGATCTTCCCCGAAATCGACTACGACCGCATCGACACCACCCGGGGCATGGACATCACCATCGCCACCACCGCACGTACCGACGACGAGGGCCGGGCACTCCTGGCCGCGTTCGGCTTCCCGTTCCGACAGGAGAACCAGTAACCCCATGGCGAAGAAGGCTTTGATCGAGAAGCAGCAGCGCACCCCGAAGTTCAAGGTGCGCGGGTACACCCGGTGCCGCCGGTGCGGTCGCCCCAAGTCGGTGTACCGCAAGTTCGGCCTGTGCCGGATCTGCCTGCGGGTGATGGTCCACGCCGGTGAGATCCCCGGCGTGACGAAGGCCAGTTGGTGAGAGGAGGCGACGAACGATGACGATGACCGACCCGATTGCCGACATGCTGACCCGTATCCGGAACGCCAATACCGCTCACTTCGATACGGTCTCCATGCCCGGATCCAAGCTCAAGGAGTCCCTGGCCGCCATCTTGGTGGACGAGGGCTACATCGTGGGCTACCAGGTGAACGAGCGCCCGGACAAGCCGGGCAAGACCCTGGAGATCCAGATGAAGTACGCACCCGACCGCGCCCGGACCATCTCGGGGATCAAGCGGGTGTCCAAGCCCGGCCTGCGCATCTACGCGCGGGCCGACAAGATGCCCCGCGTGCTCGGTGGTCTCGGGGTGGCGGTGGTCTCCACCTCCAAGGGGCTGATGACCGACCGCGAGGCCCGCAAGCGTCGCATGGGTGGAGAGGTGCTCTGCTATGTCTGGTAATCACTCCGCTCCGGCCCATGCCCCCATGGGAGGTGGTCGCTGATGTCCCGCATCGGACGCGCCCCCATCCCGGTGCCCTCTGGGGTGTCGGTGGCAGTGGGCACGGACAACACCGTCACGGTCAAGGGACCCCAGGGCGAGCTGGCCCGCTCGGTTCCCTCGGCGATCACCATCCGCCAGGACGGCGACGTGCTGGTGGTCGAGCGGCCCGACGACCAACGCCAGAACCGTGCCCTGCACGGGCTGACCCGGTCCCTGGTGGCCAACATGGTCTCCGGGGTCACCGACGGGTTCTCCAAGGAGCTCGAGATCGTGGGGGTCGGCTACCGGGCCATCCCCAAGGGTCCCGGTGCGCTCGAGTTGGCGCTCGGGTTCTCCCACCCGGTCAACGTCAAGGCCCCCGACGGGGTCACCTTCGAGGTGCCCACGGCCACCCGCATCATCATCAAGGGGATCGACAAGGAAAAGGTCGGCCAAGTGGCCGCGGACATCCGCAAGCTGCGTAAGCCGGAGCCCTACAAGGGCAAGGGCATCCGCTACGCCGGCGAGCGGGTCGTGCGCAAGGCCGGGAAGGCAGCCAAGTAATGGCACGCACCGATCACAAGCTGGAACTGCGCCGTCGGCGCCACAACCGTGTGCGCCGCAAGGTGCACGGATCGGCCGAGCGTCCGCGCCTGGCCGTGTTCCGGTCCAACAAGCACATCTCAGCGCAGCTGATCGACGACGACGCCGGTCGCACCCTGGCCGCGGCCTCGACCGTCGAGGCCGCGCTGGTGGGCACGTCGGGCGGGAACATCGACGCCGCCAGCAAGGTGGGCGCACTGGTCGCCTCCCGTGCCAAGGAAGCCGGCATCACCACCGTGGTCTTCGACCGTGGCGGATTCGCCTACCACGGGCGGGTGGCCGCACTGGCCGACGCCGCCCGCGCCGAAGGACTGGAGTTCTAAGACCATGGCCATGAACGAGCAGCAATTCGAGGAGCGGACCATCCGGGTCAACCGGGTCTCCAAGGTGGTCAAGGGCGGTCGTCGGTTCTCCTTCGCCGCCTTGATGGTGGTGGGTGACGGCAACGGCAGGGTCGGGCTCGGCTACGGCAAGGCCAAAGAAGCGGGCCTGGCCGTGCAGAAGGGCATCGAAGAGGCCCGCAAGAACATGTTCGACGTGCCGCTGGCCGGCTCGACCATCACCCACCCCATCGTGGGGGAGAGCGGTGCCGGACGGGTGATGCTGAAGCCGGCCGCACCCGGTACGGGAGTCATCGCCGGTGGCGCGGCACGGGCCATCTTGGAGATGGCCGGCATCCGCGACATTCTGGCCAAGTCGCTCGGATCCTCCAACGGGATCAACGTGGCCCACGCCACCATCGCCGGCCTGAAGGGCCTCAAGCGGCCTGACGAGATCGCCGCCCTCCGGGGCAAGCCGGTCGAGGAGGTGGCGCCGGCGGCCATGCTGCGTGCCTACCGCGAGCGCCGGCGTGAGAACGACCTGTTCACGGAGGTGAGCTGAGATGGCCGCTGCTGCCGCCAAGGCACCGACCGACGGCACGTCCACGACCGGCTGGATCCGGGTCACCCAGATCCGCTCGGCCATCGGGACCAAGCCGAAGCACCGGGGCACGCTCCGTGCGCTGGGCCTGAGGGGCATCGGGCGCACCAACGTGCTGCCCGACCGCCCGGAGATCCGTGGGATGCTGGCGCGGGTCCCCCACCTGGTGGACGTCACGTCCGCCGAGCACGACGAGAAAGGCCGACCATGAAGGTCCATGAGCTCCGACCCCCCGCAGGGTCCACCCGGGCCCGCCGGCGCGTGGGGCGCGGCATCGGCGGCAAGGGCGGCAAGACCGCCGGCCGCGGCACCAAGGGCCAGGGTGCCCGCGACACCATCCCGATGGGATTCGAGGGTGGCCAGCTGCCCCTCATGCAGCGCATCCCCAAGCTGCGCGGGTTCAAGAACCCCTTCCGGATCGACTACACCCCGGTGAACGTCAGTGCACTCCAGGCCATCGACGGGGCGTCCATCGACCTCGACGGGTTCGTGGCCAAGGGGTTGGCCCGCAAGGGCGACCTGGTCAAGGTCCTCGGAGGCGGCGGGCTGACCAAGGCCATCTCGGTGGAGGCGCACGCCTTCTCCAAGTCGGCAGAGTCGGCGATCACCGGCGCAGGAGGGTCCATCACCGTGGTTCCCCTGCCGTTCGGTCATCACCGTCCGCCGGCTCAGGGCAATGCCCTCATGAACCGGTAGCATCGGCCCACCGCGGCGTCGAGGAGCCCCATGCTCGCCAGTTTGGCCAACATCTTTCGCATTCCCGACCTTCGGAAGAAGGTCATCTTCACGCTGACCGTCATTGCCCTCTATCAGTTCGGGGCCAACGTCCCGGTCCCCTTCGTCAACTTCTCGAAGGTGGCGCAGCTGTCGGCGGCATCGAAGTCGTCGGGCGTGCTCGGCTTCCTCAACCTGTTCTCCGGCGGTGCGCTCACCCGCATGGCCGTGTTCGGGCTGGGGATCATGCCCTACATCACCTCCAGCATCATCATCCAGCTGCTGGCCACGGTCATCCCCAAACTGGAACAGTGGCGTGACCAGGGGGCGGTCGGCCAGAAGAAGCTGACCCAGACCACCCGGTACCTGACGGTGGCCCTGGCCCTGATGCAGTCGACCGGCCTGGTCTACCTGTTCCACAAGGGCGGGGGCGGCCTGCTCGGGACCAGCCAGAACGTCGACCTCATCCTCAACTACTCGATCTGGCGGGCCGGGTTCATCATCCTCACCCTGACCGCGGGCACCGCCTTCGTGATGTGGCTGGCCGAGCTGATCACCCAGCGGGGCATCGGCCAGGGCATGTCCATCCTGATCTTCGCCAACGTGGTGGCCGGCATCCCCTCCGGGCTCAACACGGTCCTCCAGGAGGGTGGCCGGATCAAGTTCTCCGTCATCTTGCTGGTCTCGTTGGCGCTGCTGGTGCTGATCGTCTTCGTCGACCAGGGCCAGCGGAGGATCCCGGTGACCTTCGCCAAACGGGTGGTGGGCCGCAAGATGTACGGCGGCTCGAACACCTACATCCCGCTCAAGGTCAACCAGGCGGGCGTCATCCCGATCATCTTCGCCAGCTCGGTGCTGTACATCCCGGTCCTGTTGTCCAACATCATCCCGTCGTCGGCCTTCCGGAGCTGGGTCAACAGCAACGTGACCCCGACCAGCATCTTCTACATCCTGACCTACTTCATCTTCATCCTGTTGTTCACCTTCTTCTACGTCTACGTCGCCTTCGATCCGCACCAGCAGGCGGACATCATCCGAAAGCAGGGCGGCTACATCCCGGGTATCCGTCCGGGGCAGCCGACCGAGCGGTACCTGGCCCATATCCTCAACCGGATCACCTGGCCGGGTGCGTTGTTCCTCGGTGGGGTGGCCATCACGCCGTCCCTGCTGATGGCGGCTTGGAACATCACCAGCTATCCCTTCTACGGCACGACCTTGCTCATCGCCGTGGGCGTGGCTCTCGAGACGATGAAGCAGATCGACAGCCAGCTCATGATGCGAAACTACGAGGGCTTCCTCAAGTAGGTGGTACCCGGAGCCAGGCTCGTTGTCCTCGGCAAACAGGGGGCAGGCAAGGGGACGCAGTGCGTGCGCCTCTCACACCACTATGTGGTGCCCCACGTCTCCACGGGGGACATGCTGCGCGCCGCGGTCAAGCAGGGCACCGCCATGGGGAAGAAGGCGAAGTCCCTGATGGACCGGGGTGAACTGCTCGGCGACGACCTGATCATGGACATGGTCACCGAACGCCTGGGGGAGAAGGACGTGCGGGCCCGCGGGTTCGTCCTCGACGGTTGCCCCCGCACGGTGTCCCAGGCCGAGCGGCTGGCCGCCATCCTCGCCCCCTACGACCTCGACCTGGCCATCGACCTCGAGGTCCACACCAGCCAGGTGCTCCGTCGCCTTGCCGCCCGCCGGGTATGCGTCGACTGCGGGGCCAACTACTCGACCTCGACACCCCCGCTGATCAGCTGGACCTGTGACGTGTGCGGCGGCGAGGTGATCCAGCGCGAGGACGACACCGAAGAGGCGATCTCCCGTCGTCTGGAGATCTACGAGCTGCAGACCACCCCGCTCATCGAGTGGTACCGGTTCCGGGGCCAGCTGGAATCGGTCCCCGGCACGGGTACGCCCGACGCGGTCACCCGTAGAATGGTCAAGGTCATCGAAGATCGACGCAATCGTGGAAGTGGGTTCGGGTGACAGGCAGCTTCCGATGACAGACGGCGTCCGATGAGACGGAACGCCGAGGAACTGGACAAGATGCGCAAGGCCGGCCGGGTGGTGGCGGAGATCCACGAGGCGACCAGGGCGGTCATCCGTCCCGGGGTGTCCACCGCCGAGATCGACCGGGTGGCCCGCGGCGTGCTGGACAAGCGCGGGGCCGGGTCGAACTTCCTCAACTACCACGGCTTTCCCGCCGTGGTGTGCACCTCGCCCAACGCCATGATCGTCCACGGGATCCCGTCGGAAACGGTCATCCTCGAGGAGGGGGACATCATCTCCGTGGACTGCGGGGCGATCATCGAGGGCTACCACGGGGACGCCGCCTACACCGTGGGGGTGGGTGAGGTCTCCAAGGAGGCGACGCGCCTGATGGAGGTCACCGAGCAGAGCCTGTTCGCCGGCATCGACCAGCTGCGGCCGGGCAACCGCCTGCACGAGGTGGGCCGGGCCGTCCAGGAGGTGGCCGAGGCGGCCGGGTTCTCGGTGGTGCGTGAGTACGTGGGTCACGCCATCGGCACGGCCATGCACGAGGAACCCCAGGTGCCCAACTACTGGCCCGGCTCGGGCGGGCCCACGCTCAAGACAGGCATGGTCTTCGCCGTGGAGCCGATGGTCAACGCCGGCGGGGCGGGCACCGTCCAGCTGGACGACGGCTGGAGCGTGGTCACCGCCGACGGGAGGCTGTCGGCCCATTTCGAGCACACCATCGCGGTGACCGACGACGGTCCGGAGGTGTTCACCGTCCTTTGACCCCGCAGCGGGGCCCCTCCGGCCGATTCGTGGGTCGGACTGGCAATTTGTCGTCGACGGGCTACACTGGTAGCTCGGCTGGCCACTGTTGTGCAGCGGCGTGCCGATCCCGCGAGCGGTGGTGCCCTTACCGGCGTGCGCCGAATGCGGTGCGGACGAACCATGACGCAGTGGTTCGTGGCGCACGCTCGGCCTGAGGCCGGGCGGAGCAGACGACAGAACGATTTGAGGAGATTCACCTGCCTAAGCCCAAGGAAGATGCCATCGTGCTGGAGGGGACGGTCGTAGAGCCACTTCCGAACGCCATGTTCCGAGTGGAGCTGGAGAACGGACACAAGGTTCTGGCCCACAGCTCCGGAAAGATGCGGATGCACCGCATCCGCATCCTCCCCGGGGACAAGGTGCAGGTGGAGATCACCCCGTACGACCTGGCTCGGGGACGGATCACCTACCGATACAAGTAGACGTGCCGGCCACCGACGACAGGGCGGCCGGACCAGCAGGCACGGTGGGGCAGTGACCGCCGTGGGCAGCACGAGACAACGCAGCACGAGACAAGGACGACAACGTGAAGGTTCGACCGAGTGTCAAGCCGATGTGTGAGAAGTGCAAGGTGCTCCGCCGTCACCGGCGGGTCATCGTCATCTGCGAGAACCCGCGCCACAAGCAGCGGCAGGGTTGATGAGCACGGACCAGGCGTAAGAGAGAGAAGGAACGACACGTGGCCCGCATTTCAGGCGTGGACATCCCCCGCGAGAAGCGGTTGGAGATCTCCCTCACCTACATCTTCGGCATCGGCCGGACCACCGCGCAGCAGATCTGCGCGGCCACCGAGACCAGCCGCGACACCCGGGTACGCGACCTGACCGACGAAGAGGTGACCCGCCTCCGCAACTACATCGACGCCAACCTGCAGGTGGAGGGTGACCTGCGCCGTGACGTCTCCCAGGACATCAAGCGGAAGATGGAGATCGGCTGCTACCAGGGGATCCGCCACCGCAAGGGCCTGCCGGTCCACGGTCAGCGCACCCACACCAATGCACGTACTCGGAAGGGACCGAAGAAGACGGTCGCCGGAAAGAAGAAGGTTCGCAAGTAGATGGCCAAGCCCACCAAGCCTGCCGCGGGAGCCCGCCGGCCCCGCAAGCGCGAGCGGAAGAACATCACCTTCGGCGTCGCCCACATCAAGAGCTCGTTCAACAACACGATCGTGTCCATCGCCGACCCGGAGGGCAACGTGCTGGCCTGGGCGTCGGCGGGCAACGTCGGGTTCAAGGGATCCCGGAAATCCACGCCGTTCGCTGCCCAGCTGGCTGCCGAGCAGTGTGCGAAGAAGGCGATGGAGCACGGGGTACGCCGGGTCGACGTGCTGGTGCGCGGCCCGGGCTCGGGTCGCGAGACGGCCATCCGCTCGCTGGCCGCGGCCGGCATCGAAGTCGCCGGCATCAAGGACGTAACCCCCATTCCCCACAATGGCTGCCGCCCCAAGAAGCGGCGCCGGGTCTAGGGCCGGGAACTAGGACACAGAGGAACACTTATGGCTCGTTACACCGGACCTGTCTGCCGGCTCTGCCGCCGGGAGCGCACCAAGCTCTTCTTGAAGGGCGAGCGCTGCTACTCGATGAAATGCCCCGTCTCCGAAGCGGTGACCGACCGGCACAGCCGTGCCTACCCTCCGGGGGAGCACGGCCGCGACCGTATGCGCCAGGGCTCGGAGTATCTGGGCCAGCTGCGGGAGAAGCAGAAGGCGCGCCGTATCTACGGTCTGCTGGAGAAGCAGTTCCACAACCTCTACGTGGAGGCCAGCCGGGCACCGGGCATCACCGGTGAGAACCTGCTGCGCATGCTCGAGCAGCGGCTCGACAACGTCTCCTTCCGTGCCGGATGGGGAGCCAGCCGCTCGCAGGCCCGCCAGTTCGTGCGCCACGGCCACGTGCTGGTCAACGGCAAGCGGGTCACCATCCCGAGCTACCGGGTCCGCCAGGGCGACGTCGTCTCACTGAAGCCCTCGTCCCGCGAGCTGTTCCACGTCCGCCGCAACATGGACACCCTCGATCGCCAGTTGCCGCCGTGGCTGGAGACGGTCGGGGACCGATTCGAGGTCCGGGTGTTCTCGTTGCCGCTGCGTGAGCACATCGACGAGCCGGTGCAAGAGCAGCTCATCGTGGAGCTCTACTCCAAGTAGTCATTTTCCGACCACGCCGTACCGTCCCAACCGGGCCGTTTGACCTGAACGACCGAGTCCGCACGACCACCACCGACACTGCGCAGCACACTGCCGAGGAGCCCTGATCAGCATGCTCATCATCCAACGACCCACCGTCGAAGCCATCGGTGAAGAAGAGGACAACCGCCAGCGCTTCGCTGTCGGCCCGCTCGACCCCGGCTTCGGTCATACCCTGGGCAACTCCCTGCGCCGCACGCTGCTGTCGTCCATCCCGGGTGCCTCGATCACCCAGGTCCGGTTCGACGAGGCCCTGCACGAGTTCACCACGCTCCCGGGTGTCAAGGAGGATGTCACCGACCTCATCCTCAACCTCAAGGACATCCTCTTCCGCGTGCACAGCGAGGAGCCGGTGACGGTGCGCCTGGACAAGCGGGGCCCGGGCGACGCCACCGCCGGCGACCTCCAGGTCACCGCGGACGTCGAGGTGCTCAGCCCCAGCCAGCACATCGCCTCCCTCAACGCCAAGGGCCGCCTGGCGGTGGACCTGACCGTCGAGCGGGGCCGTGGCTACCTCTCGGCCGACAAGAACAAGCGCTCCGCCATCATCGGGGTCATCCCGGTCGACGCCATCTTCTCGCCGGTGCGCCGGGTGGCCTTCACCGTCGAGCCGGTCCGGGTGGAGCAGTCCACCGACTTCGACCGCCTGGTCCTCGACATCGAGACCGACGGCTCCCTGAGCCCCCGCGAGGCCCTGGCGTCGGCCGGTGACACCCTCCGCACGCTGGTCGGCCTGGTGGCCGACCTCGAGGACGAGCCGCTGGGCCTCGAGCTCGGCGAGGTGGGCACCATCGGTACCGGATCGCCCGATCTCGACCTGCGCATCGAGGACCTCGACCTCACCGAGCGTCCCCGCAACTGCCTCAAGCGGGCGCAGATCAACACCATCGGCGAACTGGTCGACCGCACGCTGGACGACCTGCTCAACATCACCAACTTCGGCCAGAAGTCGCTGGACGAAGTGCTCCAGAAGCTCGATGAGCGGGGACTCTCCCTGCGGGTCAAGGACTGAGGGAACTCCATGCTCGGTACTCCGAAGAAGGGCCGTCGCTTCGGCGGCAGCTCCGCTCACCAAAAGGCGATGATGGGCAACCTGGTGGCCTCGCTGATCGCAGCCGAATACCTGGTCACCACCGAGGCCAAGGCCAAGGCCCTACGCCCGGTGGCCGAAAAGGTGATCACCGCGGCGGCCAAGGGTGGCGTGGCCCGCCAGCGCAACGTGGTGGCCTTCATCCGGGACAAGGACATGGCCAACAAGCTGTTCGCTGAGATCGGCCCCCGCTACGCCGAGCGTCCGGGCGGGTACACCCGGATCCTCAAGCTGGGCAATCGTCTGGGCGACAACGCCCCGATGGCCCGCATCGAATTGGTGTGAGCCGGACCCCCCGACCCGGGGGATCGGACGACAGGGCCGGAGCCGGTGAGGCCGGGGCCGACCCTGGTGGGGACACCGCCGACCAGTCCGCCACCGTCCGGTGGGCGCTGACTGTCGCCTACGACGGGTCCAGCTATCACGGCTTCGCCGCCCAGACCGGGCAACGGACCGTGGCCGGCGCACTGTGCGAGGCGCTCGGCCGGGTCACCCGCACCGAAGTCTCCCTGACCTGCGCCGGGCGCACCGACTCGGGCGTGCACGCCGTGGGCCAGGTGGTCCACTTCGACCTCCCCGCCGAGGTCGCCGGCAACCTCGACCCGGTGGCCATGGTCAAGTCGTGCAACAGCCAATTGGGCCCGAGCATCGTGGTCCGTC
>Ga0209638_1002174_pt1 | contig 12167 bp, 16 predicted proteins | sample BarGraNGADG00211_FD_184490 | JGI IMG/M metagenome (GOLD analysis project Ga0209638, IMG submission 184490) | Arctic peat soil microbial communities from Barrow, Alaska - Barrow Graham LP Ref core NGADG0002-211 (SPAdes) (version 2) | ecosystem: Environmental > Terrestrial > Soil > Wetlands > Peat... | reverse complement strand
CTCCACTCAATCCGGGACCAACTCGAAGACACCGAGGGCAAAGAGGTCGACGGCGAGGGAGACAAACTTCCGCCAACCTGACCGTACAACTCACCCGACGCAGGCCCCCGGCTACTGCCGGGGGTTTTGCGCGTCAATCGGAGCTAGGTGGCCATGGCGACCCAGTGACGAACGCAACCATCAACTCGCTCGTGGAGTTGTGCTTGCTCACAACACGGCGGACTGCCTCCAAATGGCGATAAGCCTGAAGTCGGTCATGGTCCGGATCGTCGTCAACAACTCCTGGAGGAGCTTCCCGAACAAAGCGGACCTCATACTCAATCGCCATGGTCAGGATTCGAGCAGCATCGGGATCGTCGATCGACAGAGAGTGCTGGTAGACCCGAATGGCTTCTTCACTGTCATTCTCCATTACTTCACACCTTCCGTCGTAGACGAGAACACGGTATCCCGGCGGCCCCCGGTGCGTCACGGGCCGGGGGCCTGTCGCGTCCCCCGCAGGTCCCGGCGACGGAACAGCCGTAGCCGTCTAGCTCGTTTGAAGAGTCAACAGGGTCAAGAAGAGAGACATATCATTCGATCCCTCGAGGTTGTCCAGCTTGCGAATTGCGTCCTTTGCCGAATCGATCAGCGTTAAAGCACCTGGCTTTGTGAACGTAGCGGTGTGGTCGTAGTCGGCCTCATGTCTCGCCTGCTGCAGTTCTTTGAATGTGCCAGCCACATCTACGAGCACTGTATTTGACCGAAGCCTGACAATGGCCCAACCGGTTCCCTTCGGCGTGATCGTGATGTCGCTGGTCCCACTTACGTGTTCGCACACCTTCAAAAGGGCGGCGTGCTGATATTTTCGGGTGAGCCGGAATTGATCAATATCTGATGCCTGCGGGAGCTGATGCCTGGATGCGATGAGAATCAGATGATGGAACACGGCATAGTAGGCAGCAGACACCGATCTGCGAAGGTCGGCATTTCGTGGCGACCCAACACCCGCGCGACGCCCAGCCAAATCTTCTGCCTGTCGGATTAGCCATGCCGGCCTGATTTCGCGCGGCACGGACGAGCGTCAGTCAGTCACCAAAAAGGGGCGGGGCATCGACCCGCGGCTCATCGTCTTCCTGCGGATCATCTGTCTGAGGAGACAGGCTGATGTAAATAGGCATCTCGATGGGTGGGATCTCTCGAGCCACCTCGAGCACACGGCGGCGGATCTCAAGTGTGTCTTCGTAAGGCCATGTGTCATCGGTGGGATTTGCCAGCGTTACATATACGAAGAGGGCCGGATCACCATTGGCGTCCTCAGTCGTGTCGAGTCTGACGGCGACTACCCGAGTTACGCCAAATGTCTGGCCGTCCAGCGCATCCTTGATCCGATCCACCTCCACTGGCGCTCCAAACGCGAGTAGTAGTCCCATGCGGTGAATCTTACCTATTCGTCATGGTTTAGCAACAACCATCTGGCGCCAGCATGTCGCCGTTCGCTTGAAGGGACCAGCCGGGGCGGCGCTGGGGCGAAAGGATGACTCCCCGTACCGGATCTCGGGCAAATCAGCGGTTTCGATAGGATGCGCAGCCGGAAGAAGATGGGGATTCCAGATGATGAGCCGGCCACAGACCGATGAACGCTTCCTCGCCTCCGGCGACGAGGCTGGCACCGCTCCCGACGACCGACGGTTCCGGCCCGACGTCGAGGGCCTGCGAGCCGTCGCGGTGCTGCTGGTCGTTCTCTACCATGCCGGCGTCCGGAGCCTGCCCGGTGGCTTCATCGGGGTCGACGTCTTCTTTGTGATCTCCGGCTTCGTCATCACCGGCCTGCTGCTCAGGGAGCGCCAAGGGACCCGGCGGACCTCGATCCTCGACTTCTACGCCCGTCGGGTCCGTCGCATCCTGCCCGCAGCGACGCTGGTGATCCTGGTGACCGTCCTCGGCGCCTACGTCGTGCTCGGGGTCGTGTCCGGCAACACGACGGCCGACGGTCGGTGGGCGGCGGCCTTCCTCGCCAACTTCCACTTCGAGGCGATCGGGACCAACTACTTGTCGGCCTCCCGGCTCCCCTCCCCGCTGCAGAACTACTGGTCCCTGTCGGTCGAAGAGCAGTTCTACGTGGTCTACCCGACCCTGTTCCTGCTGGTGGCCGCTATCAAGGGGCGCCTGTCCCTGCGGATCCGGATGGTGATCGCCCTCGGCATCGTCATCGTCGCCTCCTATTCGATGTCCATCGTCCAGACCGCGTCCCATCCGACCGCTGCCTACTTCTCCCCCTTCACCCGTGCCTGGGAGCTGGCCCTCGGGGCACTGGTCGCGGTCGCCACCTCGTGGCTGAAGCACCTGCCGGCCCAGCTCGCCGAGCTCCTCACCTGGGGAGGCCTGGCTGGCATCTTCTATGCAGCCGTCGCCTTCAACGCCCAGACCCCCTACCCGGGGTCGTTGGTCGCGGTTCCCGTCATCGGTGCTGCCCTGGTGATCGCCGGAGGGGTGGCGAACCCGAAGTCCGGGGCGGAGTCACTGCTCGGGCTCCAGCCGTTCCAGTGGCTCGGCAAGCGCTCCTACTCCCTCTATCTGTGGCACTGGCCGATCCTGATCATCGCCGCGGAGAGCGTCGGCAAGGCCACGCTCCCGCTCGGGAAGAGCCTCCTCCTGGTGCTCCTCGCCCTGGCGATCTCGATGGCGACCTACCGGCTGGTGGAGAACCCGATCCGCCACTGGCGGCTTCCCTCGAAGCAGAGCGTCGTTGCCGGGGTGACGTTGGTCGTCACGACCATTGTCGTCCTCACCCTGCTCATCGATGCGGAGACCACGCCTCCGACCCACTATCACGTGATCCCTGCCGCCAACACCCAGGTCGTCCTCGACCAAGTTGCAGCGGCCACCAAGATCACAACAGTTCCCAAGTCGGTCGAACCGTCACTTTCCCAGGCGGGCAGTGACTTCGTCGGTTGGGGAGGCATTCTCCGTTACGGTTGCACCGCCGCGGTACAGCCTTCGGCATTCAGTGAACCGATCTGCACAATCGGTGACGTCAATGGACGTCGGTTGATGGTCCTTTACGGCGACTCCCATGCCCTCATGTGGCTTCCGGCATTCCAAAGTATCGCAAAGTCTGCGCACTGGAGATTGGTCGTATTTGCACGGTACTTCTGTCCAGCAGAGATTCTGACTGTCGCAAATCATCCGGCAATCGGCCGTGCTGGTGGCCCCTTTACGCAGTGTGACAAATGGCACGCCTGGGTGGTAAAGACGATCAACCAAATGAAGCCGAATCTGGTGGTCGTGACTCAAGAGAGTTTGTACCAAGTTCCAGGCCTGACTGGATCACAGGCTCAAGGCTTTACGACACCTCAATGGGAGCTGGGTCTTACCAAATTGCTCCAGGGGATAACCACCCCCAATATCAGGAAAGTGATACTTGGCAACATCCCCATGCTCCCGCAGTCGGGACCAGTATGTCTTGCTGCCCATACCGATGACGTTCAAGCCTGTTCGGCACCAGTACAGTCATCGGTGTTGCAGTTGAACCAAGCTGAGCGGTCAACCGCGGCCACGGAAGCCACTCAATACATCGACCCGACGCCGTGGTTCTGCTCAGCCACCTGTACGGCGATCATCGCACGGTATGGCGTCTATCAGGATCAGTACCATGTCACCGGATCGTACGCGAAGTACCTTCGAAACGCACTAGCCCAGGCACTCGGTTTCCCCCTGATCGGCAAGGTTCCCCTGAGCTGAACCAGCTCCAGCCGCTCACTTCGCCAGGTGTCGGACCAGGCTCTTGCACAACGTCATCGGAGGAGCCGGTGCAGTGACATCTGCCACCGTGGCCAGAGCGGGCGGCATTCCGGTGCCACTCCCCGTGGCGGCCACGTGTGCTACTTCTGGGGTGGTCGTGTGCCCATCATCTCCGGATGTCCGGCCAGTGGACCCTCGTCGTCTTCAGGTTCAGACCAAGTCACTCCCTTTGACTAACGAACTCCCCTGTCACTTGCCAGCGACATGGGACCAGGTAGCCGTTGGTTTTGCCAGCGGCATGGGACCACCCCCGTTGCCAGTTATGGGACCACCCTGAGGATCCACCAATGCCGGCCGAAGAGACATTCGGCTGGGCCTCCGACGCCGATGCGGAGGAGACCCCATGGCATTCAGGGAGGTCACAGTGGTTCAGATTCGAGAGGCGCTCAGGCGCTGGTTGAGGGGTGAGGGGTGAGGGCGAGCGCCCCATCGCCAAAGGGATCGGCGTCGACCGGAAGACGGCGAGGCGCTACATCGCCGCTGCGATCGAGCTCGGCCTCGACCGTTCGGGCGGAGAAGGGCAGCTCACTGACGAGCTGATCAGCCGGCTGGTCGAGGCGGTCCGCCCGGTCCGCACTGACGGCCACGGCGAAGCATGGCGGTCACTGCTCGCCGAAGAGGAGCAGATCAAGAAGTGGGTGAACGACGACGAGCTGACCGTCGTCAAGATCGGGATCCTCCTCAATCGCAAAGGCGTCGTCGTGCCCCACCGGACACTGGCGCGCTTCGCGGTGGAGCGTTGCGGAGCGGGTAAGCGCACCACGACCGTGCGCGTCGACGACCCGCCGCCGGGGACCGAGCTGCAGGTTGACTTCGGCCGCCTCGGGCTGCTTCCCGACGGGGACAAGCAACGCGTGTGCCAGGGGTTGATCTTCACGGCATGCTTCAGCCGGCACCATTTCGTGTGGCCGACGTTCGCACAGACCACCGAGGAGGTGATCCGCGGGTTCGAGGCGGCCTGGGGGTTCTTCGGCGGTGTGTTCCCGGTGGTGATCCCCGACAACATGAAGTCCATCGTCATCCACGCGGAGCAGTGTGCGCCACGGTTCAACGACGTGTTCTTGGAGTACGCGCAGGACCGCGGCTTCGTCATCGACGCAGCGAGAGTGCGGACCCCGACGGACAAGCCACGTGTCGAGCGGGTCGTCCACTACGTGCAGAAGAACTTCTTCGCCGGGGAGACCTTCGTGGACCTGGCCGACTGCCGGGCGGCAGCCGAGACCTGGTGCGCAACGACAGCGGGCATGCGGATCCACGGCACGACCCAGTGCCGGCCTGTCGAGTCGTTCCGCACCGAGGAGCTGCCGCTTCTGCTCCCCGCCCCGGGAGCGCCCTTCGACACGCCGGTCTGGTCCGACCCAAAACTCCACCGTGACTGTCACGTCCAGGTGGCCAAGTCGCTGTACTCGGCGACCTACACCTTGGTGGGCAAGACGCTGCGGGCCAGGCGTGACTCCACCACCGTGAAGCTCTACTTCCGCGGCGAGCTGATCAAGGTCCATCCACGCGTCGCTGCTGGTCAGCGCTCCACCGATCCAGCGGACTTCCCGCCGGGCAAGGGTGTCTACGCCACGCGCGACGTGGCGTCGCTCACACGCATGGCAGCCACCCACGGGCCGTCGGTCGCTGCCTACGCACAGGCCATCCTCGACACGCCACTGCCGTGGACCAAGATGCGGTGTCGAAACTTGAAGCGTCAACCGACGAAACTTTGGATGAAACCTGCGAAACCTTTTTCTGTTCCCACCACGCGCCCACCTGGTCGAGGAGTTTGATCGTGTCGGCGACGTCATCGTCCACTCGCTCTTCGTTTCGGAGAGCTTCCTGAAGGTCGGCGAACAGACGATGGCGAATAGCGGCCGCGACGTTCGCCGGCACGAACACCCCCTCGCTGAGGATGGCGACTGGCTTTGTCACCGGAACGGGCTCGCCATCGTCTCGCCGTTCTTCCGCTCATCGCGATCGTCCTCGTCGTCGACAATGACGGTGGAGGGCATGGAGGTGGAACCCGTCCACGTGCCGTGGAGGGGCTGGATCGGGCGGCCGAGGAGGTCGAAGGCGTTGTCGTGGTCGGCTCCGAAGAAGACTATTCCCCCGGGAGGCGGCGCCTGGGTTAGCGACAGGAGGGCCAGGCTCAACGCGGTCCCACGGTCGTTATGTTTGTCCGGATCGTGATCCAACTTGAATTGGTTGGGTGACGTCTCGACCAACCGCATATTCACCAGTTCGTCGGTGAGGGCGGGATCGTCGGGAATGGCGAGACGGTGACTCTTGATCGCGACGTGCAGGGCGAGCGCCATCCGAGCATTGCTTTGCGGGGTGAAGTTGACCATGTCGACGGTGACGCCTCGGCTCTTGATCCGTTGGACCATCGAGGCGGCCTGGTACGGATCGGCATATACGTGCGCCCGGTACTGCTTGGCAGCCATGACGATCCACGACTCCACGTCGTCGAAGTTGATCGGATTGGCCTTGGATGGTTTCCAAACCTCGAGCCGGTCCAGCACGTATCGCTGGACAACTTCGCGACCGTCTGCATCGGGATCAGGAAGCCGCTCGGCATGCATCACCGCACAAGCCGTCCTGTCCTTAACCATGGAGAGGTCGACGCCGATCACGTACTGTCGACCAGGTACTGGGTCGAGTGGTCCTTTGAGGGTGACGCACGCGTGGACGTCGTCGATGTTGGTGAGTCGGTTTTCTGGGGCACACCACTGGTTGAGAAATAGACGGGCATATTCGGACTCGAATCGGGCATCTCTCTGGTCAGCCAGCCACACAGGGTCGGTCCAACTGAGCGGGCCGGGAATGTCAGCAACAGTCCAGAGCTTCGACCGCTTCGCCTGTTGATAGATCCGATGGCTCCATGAGCCCGGATCACCACTGGTCGTGATGACGGCGAGCTTGGCGCCGGCCACCTTGCCCATCGAGGTGGTGATCCCGGTCCAAAGGGTCTTCGAGTTCTCGGTCCCAGGCCACAAGCAAATTTCATCCGCCAGCACGAAGGCCGGCTTGATTCCGAAGGCGCTCGCACCGTCCGCGCTTTCGATGTCCAAGGTGGAACCGTTCACCGATGTCACCCGGTTGCGGTCGACGTCGAGCAGAGCAGCAAGTCCGCGGGTCCGAATAACGAATCCGTTGAGGAAGTTCCGAACCCGGCGTGCTTGGTCCTGGTCGCGTGCGTAGGCGTAGCACTCCGAACCCGGCGGCAGACTGGCGACAAGCATGACGATCAGCCAGGCGGCGGCGTCGGTGGTCTTCGATCCGCCACGGGGCCGGGATTCCCAGCGGTAGGGCGGTGTCGACGGGTCAAGGATCGCCCGTGCTGCGTCCCACTGAAACGGGAGCGCAGCGTCTCCCCACCGTCTGCCATCGTCGAGGATGAGGCTGCTCATGAGGTCGAGAGCGGCGGTCATCGGTCCACCGCCTCGACCCAGTCCCGCCGGAGCCGTAGTTCAGCCCGTTCAGGCTCGGAGATAGCGGCAAAGAGTGCGTTCCACGAGGATGGATGCCACTCGCAGTCACCGGCTGGACGTTCCCAGATCGTGACGGGGAAGTCCTTGCCGCAATTCCAGCGGAGGAGCAGAACATCCTCGATCGTCCGCCTGGCTCGTGTGCGCAAGCGGACCCGACAGGCTCCCCCGCTGTTCTTCCAGCGGACCGACCACTCAGTCACCATCGTCGGGTCCTTCCGTCGTGCCGTGGCCGGCTTCGAGTGCTTGGGCGGCGTGTCGGGCCTCTGCGGCCTTGCGGATGACGGCGCCCTGAGCCATGAGGTCGGCCAGGCTCAGCTCGGTCACGGCGGCAGTGCCGGCCACGGCCCGTAGCCGAGCTTCGCCTAGCGGCGTGAGTCCCAAGTCGCCAGCCAGCGTGTGAGCGAGCCTGGTGGCGGCTGTGGCCTGTTCCCACGTGCGACTAGGCACCTTGCCAGCGCCCTTGTCAGCCACAGTGCCGGCGATGAACTCGTCGAGCATCCGTTCCCGTGCGGCGGCACGTAGGTACCGGTGGACTGACGGGAGGAAATGCGGGCGATCGCACCATGGGGCCAACTCGAGGAGTTGCTCGTGGACTTCGGCGGCCCGCGCCTCGATCATCCGTTCGGATCTGGCGCCGTGGGTCAGATGGGCAACGTTTCCCGGCTCAAATGGCGGCCATGAGTAGCCCCGGGCGGTCAGCGTCGGCGTGCCATCCTTCCGGGTGGCCGGGATTGCGCCGATGACCTGGGCCTCACCTGCTAGTTGCGGACTATCTACACTCCCCGTTGGCTCGCTGACCTGGCCTTTCACTGTTCCAGCGTCCGAAAGTGCGGCTTCAGAGCGGATAACTGTGTCATTTCCAGCGTCGGAATCGTCCGGTGCTTGCGTGCGCAACGATTGGTGGAGCGGGGTTGGCTCGGTTAGGGAAGGCCGGCGACGGGTCATACCGACACCTCCTCTTCATCGAAGAACATCTCGTCGGTTGGTGGCGGTCCCACATCTCGTGACGGTGTGACGGTTGTGACGTTCACTAAGTGAGCCGGTCCCAGCTCGCTTTCAATCCCGCTTTCATTCCCTACCAATTCAGTAGGAATTCTTTTTGAACTATGTAGAAGTCCATCGTTTTCCTTCACGCCTGGGTCCGTCACATAACGGCTCCAAACGTCGACGAGGTCGCCTCGGGCGTATCCCTTGGAAGTTCGCTCTCCGATTCGCACAGTCCGGGGTTTGACCTCATATTTGGCCAGACGGCGGGCCAGACTGCGGGCGTCGAGCGCCTTGCCTCTGATATCACCCCAGGGCGCCAGCTCCATCTCAGTGAGGGCCGTGAGGATGTCCTCGGTGAAGAGATACTCGGCTTCCCCCTCGGTGAATACCGTGCGGATGTCCTCCAGCAACCTCACACCCAGGCTGGGTGGAGCTGACTTAGCAGCCGTCACAAGCGTCACAGCGGCACATCTCGCCCGCTCGGGCCAGTCACCGCCGGCAGCGTCGGCCACGCTCAATAGGGCCTCCCAGATATCGGCATCCCGGTCCTGAACGCAATCGGGCATCTCGGGCCAACCATGAATCGGAGCCGACCTGGACCAGTCGCCCAGCGCATCTCGCAAGGCGTATCCCTCCGGAGCGTGTACCCGGTGACGGAACGGCTCTATTAACTCGCCCGGCGCCCGACGCCGCATCCGGACAACCACGGAACGGGACATCAGCGTGGGGGGAAGGTCGTCGAGCCCAGCGAGGGCCACGGCACAGTAAGCAGCCAACTCCTCGGTCTCAATGAGGTTGCCCCGCACGACGCACCGGCCCGCCACTGCCCCTTTGCGGTGCCCGGCGTTGAGTAGCCCCCGGATCTCCTCATTCTCCTTAGCCCTGGGACCGAACACGGTGTCGATTTCGTCGTACAGCACCGTGGGCGTGCCGGCCTCGTCGGCCACCTTGCGGAACAGGTAGGCGGGCGTGGTGTTGACCGCATGGACCGGCCTCGGGACGAGCAGCTCGGTAACCTCGAGCGCCCGGCTCTTGCCGCTACCCGGCTCGGGTGAGAGGAAGGCAATCCGCGGGGTCGATTCCCAGACGTGCATACGGTGAGCGTGAGCGACCCACAGCACATGAGCCACCAAGGCATGCGGGCTCGGATAGGCGACGAACCTCGCAAGGAACTGCTCCACGTCGTCGAGCAGTTCAGCGCCGGTAATGTCATCGGCCGTCATTGGGCCACCTCCAACTGAGCGAAGGCGTCCCGCGTGACGTCCGGATCCCATCCGTGCGCCAACATCTCGGCCTCGGCGGCCTCGAGGCGTTCGGCCCGGGTCCGGGGACGCCAAGCGATGCCGGCCTCAGCTATGAGCCCAGCCGTGTCCTCCATGTTGTGGCCGGCGTCCAGCGGCTCGCGGGCGATGCTGCAACCAATGAGGTCATCGTCGATTCCGACTGACCGGGACAGCGCCGCACGACGCTCCATACCCAAAGGTGACAGCGTGTCACCTTTGTTTCCCTGTGAGAGCGTGTCACTGGTATCTGAATCGAGCGCATGGCGTCTCTCCTCGGCGGCCCGAGCCTTCAAGATGCTGCCGATGTGGTCCTTGGCGTCGGGATCCAGTCGGCGGAAGATGGACTCGAGCTCGTCGGGAGTCAGGTCGACCGTCATGACATGCCCGATTCGATGTCGCGAAGGGCTGCGTCCAGTAGCCAGATCGCGGCCTCGGCAGCGAAGACTTTGTCACGACGCTCGTCTATCAAGGCGGCAGCTAGGCCAGTGATTGCCGCTTCGATCCGGCTAGCAGCGGTACACTGACTATCGAGAGAAGATTGGACGGTCGGCCGGGTGGTGGTAGCCCGGTCGCCGTCGCGTCTGGGCTTCACGATGCCGCCTTACGGCCGGACCGAGCCTGGGCAGACCGAAGCGCTAGCCGTGTGAAGTGTGCTTTCTTGGCTGCCTCGGCGCGACGCTGGCGCTCGGCGACAGGAAGCGTTCGCTCGGGATCGACCTGCTTTTGCCAGTAGTCAAGTTGGCCAGGACCGGCTGCACGAGCAGCTTCGGTACCGACGACACCGGCGTACTTAGCCGATTTGGAATACCCGCCAATACGAGCACGCTGTGATCGCTGCTCCGGGGTGAGTTCTTGCAACGGGGGCACCAGACCTCTCGGTCGATGCCGGGCGCTGATCTCCGGACGTAGGGAGGAACTCCCTATGGCAGAACTACAACGCTGTCACTCTAGCACAATGTTTGCGACTAACGATGTGCTTAGGGAGCATCTGGGTATATCGCCCACCTGACCTCCGCCTCCACGCGACCCCGCAGCCAGGCACGGGGCACGTCCCAATGGCCACACTCACAGGCAGCGGGCACCGTGTCCGGGAGGTCGGGGAAATGCTCTTTGAGGTAGGTCTCCATGGCCCCGAGAAACTCAACATATTGTTCTCGGCCGACAACGTCCTTTGCGGGAGGCGGGCTCGTGCGCCACGTCTGACCAGCGGTCAGCCCGGGTGGAGCGCCACCCTCCAGCGTTTCCGTGAACGGCTCGCCGGTGGGCGCCCCAGACTCATCGAGCAGTTGAACGATTCCCCCAAATGGGTAGGAAACATTCGCAACGTACACCTGGTCACCACCCGCCCGGTATACCCCGGCGAGGAAGTGCCGGCTCTGACACCTCACCCCCAAAAGCGTTGCGCCGTGGCGCGTCTTTGGATTACCCAGCACGGCGTCGAGTGCTGACGAATCGTGGCCCGGCGGATGCACCTCTGTAAATCGTCCATCGTTCACAGCCGGTCGCCGGGAGACAGACGGTGGTAGGCCTCCCGAGCCCGCTCGTCGGCCGCACTGGCGCCGTACCGGCTCACCATCTGCCGTGAACGCCACCCGAACAAACGCATGGCGTCCCCTTCATTGCCGCCGGCAGCGAGCCACTGGTGGGCGGCCGTGTGGCGGAGCTGGTGGGGGTGAATCTGCGCGATCCCGGCCTTCGTGCATCGCCTGCGGAGCATCTGAGCCACACCGGAGTCACTCAACGGACCTTTCGGGCCGAGCCACAGCATCGGAGAAGATGCCATCGGGTGACGCGCCCGCAGACGGAGATACCGCTCGATCGCCTGCCCGGTTTTGGCGCCGAAGGGCACAGCTCGGACTCGGCTGCCCTTCCCCGTCACGACCACCACCTGCAAATCGAAGTCGACGTTCTCAAGGCGAAGGTGCGTGACCTCCGCGAGCCTCACGCCGCAGTCGAAGAGCACCCGGAGGATGGCAACGTCGCGTCGATCCACAAACTCCTTGCCGTCGCACGCCTTCAGGAGCTTCTTGAGGTCATCGTCAGAGACGATGTCTACCGGCACGTCCGGCACATGCGGCCCCTTGATGTTCACCATCGGACTGACGGTGATCTCGCCGTCCTCCACGCACCACTTGAAAAACTGCCGAACGTCGGCGTAGCGCACTCTGGCAGTTGTCGGCTTCCACCTCTCGAGTTGGTCGGCCAGGAACGCCTCGACGTGCTCCCGGTTGATCCGATCCACCTGAGTCGGCATCCCCACCCGAGCCAGGTACTCGCGGAAGATCTTTGTCGAGTCGGTGTAGCCCTTCACCGTCTTCGGCGACTTGTTGCCGGCTCGCAGCGAGAGCTCGAACCCTCGGAGCAACTCCGCAATGTCGTTGACTTCGAGGGCTTGGGTAGTCTGTTCCATGTTGAGACCTCCTAAGGGTCTGGACCATGCCCCGGGGCCGGTAGAACGGTCGCTGGGGCCTTTTCTTTTCCCCTAAGTTATCTGCTCTCGCTGCATTGTGCAAGTACCTTTTGGGATATCTACCCTGGTGGTGGGCGCTGAGGGACTCGAACCCACGGCCTGCTGCTTGTAAGGCAGCTGCTCTAACCAACTGAGCTAAACGCCCGAAGGCACAACGCTACCCGCCGA
>Ga0209638_1002172_pt1 | contig 12172 bp, 9 predicted proteins | sample BarGraNGADG00211_FD_184490 | JGI IMG/M metagenome (GOLD analysis project Ga0209638, IMG submission 184490) | Arctic peat soil microbial communities from Barrow, Alaska - Barrow Graham LP Ref core NGADG0002-211 (SPAdes) (version 2) | ecosystem: Environmental > Terrestrial > Soil > Wetlands > Peat... | reverse complement strand
TGCCATCCGACCACGGGTGCCGGAGCTGCAGCACCACCTGCCCCTCCGGGGTGAGATGGAGCCGGTCCTGCGCGACCGGTGGTCGCAACGCGTACCGGCAGAGCCGCTCGAGACGGTCCCGCTCGTCGGCGGGCACCCGCACGCCCGCATGAAGATCGAACCCCTCCTGGCGGGCGTGACCGCGCACCCGCGCGGGGGGCTCGCCCTGCTCCGGCGCGGCGCCGCATCGCCGGACGGGCCGGCCCGCCCGGGAGCCGAGCGCGAAGGTGCCCTGCACGGACGCCGCCGCGATGCCGGCCAGCACGGGCGCGTCCTCCGCCCAGCCCTCCGGCACGCCCGCACCCTCGTCGCCCTCTCCCATCCCCCGCCGCTCGAGCAGGCGCCTGACCCGCGGTACGATGGTCGCGAGCACCTCGGCCACGTCGAGATCCGTCAGGGGCGGGGCCGGACAGAAGCGCACGCCCACGCCGTCTCTCGCAAACACGCCATCGATCACGAGCACGTGGGTATGGACATTGAGATTGATCCCTCCGCCGAACCGCTGCACGAGCGCCATCCCTCGACTTCGCTCGGGATGGTCCTGAGCGACGTCGAAGGGCCACGGCCCCACCGCGTCCGTCCCCCACCCCGGCCTCGCGGGCCACGTGACGCAGGAAGCCGAGGACCGTCCGGACGTCGACGCCCACGACCGCGCGGCACAGGTCGTGGGCCCACGCCAGCCGATAGCGCAGCCGATGCGGCAGGGTCAGCACCAGTAGTGTCCGGTCATTGATCGACTGAAGCGCCGTAACATCTTGATGGACTTAGAGATACGTGTCGTTGTGTCACTTTTCGATATCTTCGGCGATCGCTGTTTTGTGGCACTCAGAGCCCTGCGCGACAATGTGGGATGCTGCCTGGCCGCACCGTGTTCGCCGAGTTGATGGACCACGTCTCACGATTCGAGTTTCAAAAATGTGTCTGCCGATATGACGGCAATTACAAGTCATCGCGCTTCTCGTGCTGGGACCAGTACTTATGCATGGCGTTCGCACAGTTGACCTATCGCGAGAGTCTGCGCGATATCGAAGCATGCCTGCGCGCCGTGCAACCCAGGTTGTATCACGTCGGTATCCGCACGCGCGTCGCGCGGGCCACCATGGCGGATGCCAATGAAACGCGTGACTGGCGGATCTATGCCGACTTCGCGCAGGGACTTATTCGCACGGCGCGCGGTCTCTATGTCAACGAGCCCCTGTCCGTCGACTTGGCGGACACAGTCTATGCCCTCGATGCCACGATCATCGAGCTGTGTCTCTCGGTCTTTCCTTGGGCTCACTATCGCCGCCGAGACGCGGCGATTAAGTTGCATACGTTGGTCGACCTGCGCGGCGCGATCCCCACGGTGGTACAGATTACGGCCGGAAAATGCGCCGATGTGACCGCACTCGACACTCTCGTGCTTGAAGTCGGCGCGATCTATCTGATGGATCGCGGCTATGTCGACTTCACCAGGCTTCATCGGTTCACCGAGGAGGCGGCCTTCTTCGTCACGCGCACGAAGAAGGGCATTCGGTTCACGCGGTGTGCTCGCTCCGGGCGGCTCCTCGGGCACCGGCGCCAACATCACCTACGGCTACTACTTCGCCGCCGGCACGTCCATGGCCGCGCCGCACGTATCAGGACTCACGGCGCTGATTGTCGGAAAGTACGGACACGTTCCGCCCGCTCAGATCCAAGCGATCATCGAGCAGTCGGCTGACGACATCTTGAAGCCGGGCGCGGATGGCCTCGGCAAGGGCCGCATCAACGCCACGAGGGCTCTCGGGCTTCAGTAATTCCGTTGGACGAAGACCGCCACGGGGGGCCACCCAGGGAGTGGTGGCCCCTCGTTTTGTACCAGCGTGTGCGGTCTCAATGTCTCGTCGCCTTCCGGGTCTGGCTGCCTGACCCACCGGCCCATGACGATCGTCGCGCGTTGTCGGTGTTTCGTGGCGCCGGCCCCGCTCGCGGAGGGCAGCGTAGGAGCCGTCCTCCAACAGGCAGAGGAGTTGGGGCACACTCGGCGGCGGCCGGCGGCATCGCTCAACCCGTGGGGTTCGGGTTGCGATTCCTGAGGGACCGACGGCCCGTCGTTGGTCGATGTTTCGCCGAGCAACCGATACGGCACCGGTCTCGACTACGCCCACCTGGCTTGGCGTCCGTGGACGTGGGCCTCGACGGGTGTCTCACAAACCCCGCCTGCGCCTGGCTGCAGGAACTCGCAGAAATCGAACAGATTCGCATGGTGTACCGAGTCGGCGGGCGTCTCGTCAAACATGCGATTTCTGAGACGCCAACCCAGTAGCGAAGTTCCGTGACCCGACGCGCCCGAAACACAGGCGTCGGCCCGGCCAGTGGAGTCTCCGCCCGCCAGAACACTCAGTCTACCCGCCGCCGGACAGAGCCGGCCCCCCCGGAGTACCGCACCTGGCCAAGCACCCGCATCAGATGGTCCCTGACAACCAAAGGCTGGTCCCAGCAGGAACTGGGCGATCAGGCCGGCATCGACCGTTCGTACATGAGCGGGATCGAGCGCGGCGTCCGGAACATCTCGGTGCTGAAAGTCTTCTCCATCGCGCGCGCGCTCGGCGTGCAGCCTGCCAGCCTCTTCGCTAAAGATTGACTCGACAACTGACCGAGAACCTTGCCGCGGATACTCCTGCGGTCGCCGCCTTGAACCCGCTTCTCCCCTCGCATTCGTAATTGTCAGCGGCAGGTATGACAGGCTAGGTCAGTCCCCCCGTGGCACCGCGTCCGTGGCGCTTCGACGGCGCGGAATCCACCGCCGGGGTGGCGGGAGGGGAATCATGGACCATGGTGTGGCCCAACTCTACCGCTGCACCCGGTATCGGTCTGTGCCGGATTGCACAGCCGGCGACCGATGCTACTTCCCGGCCTCCTGCGGCGCGCCCCCCTTGTTCAGCGAGGGCCGCGTCGATCTGCGCCTTGAAGTTCGCAAACGGCTGCGCGCCGGTGAGGAAGCGAACCGGCTTCAGTTTGCCGGTGGCCGGGTCGCTGACGGCCAGGAAGAAACTCGGCGTGCCCTCGACGCCGGCGGCCTCCGCCTGCGCCATGTCCTTGCGGATGTCGGCGGCGAACTTCCCTGATCCGACGCACGCGGCGAACCTGGTCGAGTCGAGCCCAACCGCGGCCGCGTGATCGGCTGTCTGCGCGATGGCCTGCGGGTTCGCGAACAGCCGGTCGCGCATCTCCCAGTACTTCCCCTGCTCGCCCGCGCAGCGGACCATTTCGGCGCCGCGGAACGCGGCGCTGTGGATCGACTCGAGCGGGAGGTCGATGATCGCGTACTTCAACTTGCCCGTCTGGATGTAGGCCTTCTCGATCTGCGGGTACGTCTCACGGACGTATCTGATGCAATACGTTCACTGGTAGTCCGTCAGCTCGACGAGCACGAGCTTGGCCGCCGGCGCGCCTTTGACCGGCCTGCCGCCGAGGTCGAGAACGGCGCTGGCGGGAGACGGGGCCTGCTGCCGCGCGCGCAGTGGGGCCAGCAGAGCCTTGATCTCGTCGAGGTCCTTCTGCATGGCGTTGACCTGCACGCGCAGCGCGTCGATCTGCTTCTGCGTGTCGGCGCCCGTCGTCGGCGGCTGCGCGGAGCACGCAGGGGCCAGTGCGACGCAGGCCAGGAGAATTCCGAGTGCCACGCTGAGCGGGCGAATGTGCATGCGGCTGTCCTTCATGGGGTACCGTTCACACAATAGAGCGGCGGTGAGACAGGGTCAAGCGTTCAGTCCGTTCGGGAGATCCGCCACGAGCCCTTCAGGCGGGTGGTCGCGATGATCGGCGCACGGCCGCCGAGCGACGCCGTCACGACCCGCCTTCCGCTGAACTCACCCTGCGCGAGGTCGGAGTGATTGGGGTCGGGATCCACGCCTCCCTTCATCGTCCCCTCGACCTTGACGGTGGTCACCAGGGGCAGTGCCGTGACGGTTTCGTTCCTGACCAGCTACTTCTCGAACGTCAGCGTGAGCTTCCCGGTGGTGGAATCGTACTGTCCGACGCACGGGACTTGTTGTTGGACCGGTCCCTGGTCCGTGTGCGCCATCGGGAACTCAAAGCTGCCGCGGATGTTGTTGCCCGAGTCAATCGTGATCGTCAGCTGGAACGTGAACCCCGCGCTCCCGTCCTCGTTGGATTCCTCGACGTTGATCTGGCCGGACCACTTGCTGCCCGCAAGCTTCGGCCAGATGACCAGGCCCTGGGTGGCCGTGGATTCGCGCCCGCCCGCCCCCGAGCCGGTCGGCGGTGTCGCCCCGTCAGTTCTCGCAGGCCGGGCTCGCCTGCCCGGCGTGGCTGCTGCCTGGGGCTCTGGTCCGGACGCCAGGGCACCGCCGGGCGGGAGCTTGTTCTCGATGGGCGCGGCCAGGGTGTTGATATTGCCGTACGACTTCGGATTCGGCGACCCGTCTTCCTGCGAGAACGCGACGTACGCGTCCTTGGTCATCTGCGCGCCCCACGCCGGGAGCGGCATCAGGCTGTACGGGCTCTTGTCGAATCCCTTGAACGACTTGGAATCGAGGCCGTGGTGCCACGCGTCGATCACCCAGACCTTGCCGCCGATGGCGACGCCAAGCGCGCCGTGGTTGAGATTGACGACGTCTCGCGCCTGGAAACTCCACGCGTCGGCGGCGAACTGAGCCTTGCTCTTGTCGGCAACGATCTTGACGAGGTGATCGGACTTGAAGCCGGCGCCCTCGAGCGTGGACTGCAGGGCGTCGGTCAGGTTCCCGCAGGTGCCCACGTTGGAGTCGCCGTACTTGACCTGCGCCTTCAGTCGCCCGACGAGCGAGGTGTTGGGCTTCACACCCAGGCTCTCGTACTTTTCGGCGACCTTCCCGGCTAGATAGCGGGCCTTGTCCGTTTCCGAGCCATTCTGGATGGCGGCCGGCGCCGACTTCATCGTCTCCTTGCCGAACTTCGTCCAATCCACGCCGAGCCCGTCGGCTCGCGCGCCCGGCGGCGCGACCAGCGTGGCACCGAGAAACAGGACGACGGCGAGAATCCGGGTTCCGGCGCACATGTCGCGGGCGCTCATCGGGTGAACTCCAGTCGCTCCAGCATCCGCATGGCCTCGCTGGGGAGGGACGGGGGCACAGACCTCAGCCGCTTCCCGCTAGGACTAGAATCTGGTAAACTTCTTCCTCTACGGCTTGAGGGCTTCGTAACTGGTCGCTTCGCCCACCTGCTTGTGGGCGCGGCGTTTGTCTGAACACGGGGCACAGCGACCAAGAAACGACCAAACACGGAGTCAGAGAAAAGCCAAGAACGCTCGTAAGTCGTTGTATACACACGCTTTAGCCGGCGTAGCTCAGTTGGTAGAGCAGCTGATTCGTAATCAGCAGGTCGCGGGTTCGAGTCCCATCGCCGGCTCCATAAAATCAATAACTTACAGACACGCCATCATAGCTGCCGCCAGAATAGGTGGCAGATAGGTGGCAAACCGTACCAACTGGCACGGCTAGGTGGCACCTCGAGGGCAGAGTCCGGGGATTGCCCTGGGCGCAGGAGGTCCCGGGTCCGAATCCCGGCGCCCCGACCACCATCAAACCAGAGAACCGAAGAATCCCTGGCAGCCGCTCGACGGCGCCCGCCGCTCTTCCGATGATGTTGGATAGTCAGCCCCCTACAAACGCGATCGTGGCCATCCAGGTTGCCGTGCGGATCGTCTCGCCGTCCGTCAGCCACACCCACACCTCGCCGCGCGTGGCGTGGTGCAGGAGCGCGTCCGCTTTCCTGTCGCCGGAATAGTCGCCGACTCTACCGAGACACGAACCGACATTGAACAGCGGGCCGCGGGCATGCTGTCGGCCGCGGCTGGACGCCGGTATGGCGAGCCGTCCGGTAGACGTCATGGATGCCGGCCGCCGTGCAAGAGTGACGCGATTTGCGAGCAGGAGTTCGGAACGATCTCGACTGTCTGGATGCGGTCGCTGAAGTCGGCGGTGGTGCCCACCTGGTCGATGTTGACGAGCGCCGGGGTCGCTGGCGACACCGAGCCGTGGGCGATCAGCACGCTGACAGCGCCGAACGTAAGGCGTCTCGAGTCCGGCGGCGTCGCCCGCCCGACACGGGTCGTGAGGCTTCTCTGCAGCATCTGCCCGTGCCAGTCCTGCGGACGTGGGCAGAAACTGCCTGCCCGGAGGGCTTGGTCGGCGAATTTCCTCGGTCTTCCTGCGCCATGCGGCGTGGCATCCCCTGTGCGACTGGCACGGCGTGGCCTCCCCGTCGACGGTGTACGAACCGCGGACGCCGTCGCAGGGCGTACTGTACCAGGTGGTCCGCGATCACTTCGAGACCTTCCGCGCGCAGGCCGCCGGTCTGCGCGACGGAGAAGGGCTGCCCCGGTTCGTCGAGCAGGAATTCCGTGACTTTCTGCGCTGCGGGTGCCTGGCCGGCCGCCTTCGCTCGCTTCCGCTGCGACGACTGTGGCGTCGATCGGCTGGTCCCGTTCTCGTACAAGGCGAGAGCGTGTTGTCCGAGCTGCGGCCCTTCGACGATGCTCAGGGCCGTCCCGAGCAAGGTCGAGGGACGGCGGACGGCGAATGGCGGAACGCGCCTCGCATCTGGTGGATCACGTGTTCCCGCCGGTGCCGGTACGGCAGTGGGTCTTGACGCTGCCGCATCGGCTGCGCTACCGGCTGGCGTGGGACCACGACCTGTGCTGCGCGGTGGCCCTTCGACGATGCTCAGGACCATCCCGAGCCACGTCGAGGGATGGCGGTCGCTCGTCGTTCGTTTCGGGAATCCCGCCGACCCCGGCGAGGCCAGAACCATCGACGCGCCAACGGCCGAGGAGAGCGCCGCCCCCCGCGCGACCGAGCCCGAACCGGGGCCACCCCACGTGCATGATGGGCAACGTCTCCGCCCGGATGCGCGACTCTCGGTCGACTTGATGCGCCGAAGCTTCAGCGTCGACGTGCTCGCGTGTCCGAGGTGCGGCGGGCGCCTCCGTCTGATCGCGCTGATCGAGGAGGCCTCGGTGATCGAGCGGATCCTGCGCCACCTGCGTGTGCCCACCGACGTCCCCACCCCTCGCCCAGGTCGGGCGCCGCCCCTCGACGTTGCTCGGGGTGCCCTGAGCCGGGTCGAAGGGCGCCGCTTCTCGCGGCCAGCTTCTTTGACGAAGACCTTTACGTCGCGGCCTTCACCCCTCACGTCTGACCGTCGCGCCGAGCTCGGCTCGCCGGAGGTATGCCCCCCGTCGTCCGGCGCGCCTCGCTCGGCGACTTCCTCCTTGACACGTCGGCGGCAGCGGCGACAATAGGCCCTGTGCCTGGGCGAAGCGGCGCCGCGGAGCGGTTCCTCCGGACAGCGCCAACGCTGTCTGATAACGGGTGTTCGGTTAACTTGGCCAAGGCAGACCGGCCTAATGCTTCCTATCGACTTCCCGACGGGCCCATGATGGAGACGAACTCGCCCTCTTTGATGTCCGCGTTGATGCGACGCAGCACTAGCTGCGTCCGACGCCGACCGGATACGATTCCTCGAGCTTGCGAAGCGAGATCGACATCGCTAATCAGCTCTCAACGCCACCAGAGGATCCACGCGCGTCGCGCGGCGGGCGGGCATGTACGCGGCGACGAGCAGCACTCCGAGCAGCATGACACAGACGACGGCGAAGGTTGCCGGATCGTTCGCCTTCACGCCGAAGAGCAGATCTTCCAGCACACGTGTCGCGAGCAGCGCGCCGACGACGCCGACGCCAATGCCCATCAAGCCCATGCGCAGCGCCTGCGACACGACGAGCACGCGGACATCCGAGGCCTGCGCCCCAAGCGCCATCCGGATACCGATCTCGCGGTGCCGCTGCGCGACTGCGTAAGCCGTGACGCCGTACAGGCCGAACCCCGCCAGTAGCAGCGCGAGCCCCGCGAAGCTGGCCACGAGCGACGCGGTGAACCGCGGCGTCGCGATCGATCGGGCCACATAGTCCCGAATCGCCTTGACGTCGCCGACCGGCTGATCCGGATCGAGCCTCGTGACTGCGGCTCGCAGAGCGCCGCTGACGGCGAGTGGGTCGGTCTTCGCACGGACGGCCGCCGCCATGAACGGCCAGGGCGTCTGCGGAAATGGCGTGTACATGCCCGGGCGCGCGGCTTCCGACAGCTCGCTCTGCTTCACGTCGCCCACGATCCCGACGATCTCGCGCGGGCCGCTATTGTTGATGCCGACGGTCAGCCGCTTGCCGATCGGATCCTCATTCGGCCAGTAACGCCGCGCCATCGTGTCGCTGATGATGACGACGACCGGCGCGCTCTCGTTGTCGCGCTCGGTGAATGCCCGGCCCCTGATCACAGGAATCCCCATCGTCCTGAAATAGTCCGGGCTGACGGCGAAGAATGCCGCCGCAGGACGCTCCTTCGGATCGGCGGGTGGGTGGCCTTCGACGATGAAGCCGATGCCCATGTCGTTTCCGCTGAGCGGAAGCGTCGTCGCGATGGCGCTCGACGCGGCGCCAGGCAGGGAGCGCATCTCCGTAAGCAGGCGATTGTAGAAGCCGATCTGCACGGCTTTGCCGGTATAGCGCGTCTCTGGCAGCGACAGCTCCATCGCCACCGTCCGGTCGGCGCTGAATCCGGGATTCACGTGCCGGAGCTCGACGAGGCTACGAATGAGCAGTCCGGCGCTCGCCAGCAGCACGAGGGACACGGCCACTTCAGCGACGACGAGCACCTGCCGAGTGCGGGCTGAATGCGCTCCGCTCGATCCACGCGTCGCGTCCTTCAGCATGTCGCCGGCGTTCGACTGCGAACTGTGCAGAGCCGGGACGAGGCCGAACAGCACGCCGGTGCCGAGCGACACGAGTGTCCTGAACGCGAGCACGCTACGGTCGATGCCCACGCTCTGCAGGCGGGGAATGCTGACAGGACTGGCGGCGACCAGCGCCTCCACGCCCCAGAGCGCGAACAGCACGCCGACGATGCCGCCGGCGACCGCGAGCACGACGCTCTCCGCCAGGAGCTGGCGCACGAGTCGGCCGCGGCTGGCGCCCAGCGCCGCGCGAATCGCCATCTCGCGTTGGCGCGCCATCCCGCGGGCGAGGAGCAGATTGGCCACGTTGCTACATGCGATCAGCAGGACCGCGGCTACCGCGCCGAGCAGCACGAGCAAGCCGAGCCTGAAGTCGTGCACGAGCAGGTTCTGAAATGGCGTGACGTGGGCGCTGGTATCGGAATTCGACTTCGGATACGCGGCCGCGAGTCGCGCCGATATTGTCGTGAGCTCCGATTGCGCCTGCTCGATCGTCGCGCCCTGACGGAGATGTCCCACGGCGTACATGAACCGCGCGCCCCGCAGGTCCTTCCATTGCGCGATCAGCGCGTTCGCGCCGGTTGGCAGCCAGACGTCGACACGGTCTGCCTGAATCGGAAACTGAAACGCCGCCGGCATGACCCCGATGACCGTGAAGGCCTGACCGTCCAGCGTGACGCCGCGCCCGATGATCGCGGGATTGTGCGAGAAGCGGTGCACCCAGAGCGACTCCGAAATCACCGCCACGCCTGCAGCACCCTTCCGATCGTCCTCGGCGCGAAAGGTGCGGCCCATCAGCGGCGCGGCGCCAAGAAGCGGCAGCAGATCTGGTGTGACGAACGCCACCGGCAGGCTCGTCGCCTCGCCCTGGCCCGTGATGTTCACCGAGCCGCTCGCGTATCCCGCCATGCGATCGATCGCGCTCGACTGGGCTTTCCAGTCCGCGAAGTCGGGAAAGGAGCCGGAGCCGTCGGACTCATGACCGCTCCTCGACTGGATGGCGACGAGGCGCGAGGGGTCGGCGAAGGGCAGCGGCTTCAGGAGCACGCCGTCGACGATGCTGAAGATCGCGGTGTTCGCACCGATGCCGAGCGCCAGCACGACGACGACAATGGCAGTGAAGCCCGGCGTCTTGATCAGCGTGCGGATCGCATGTTTGAAGTCGTGCACCATTCGTACCTCGAGGCAAGCGAGTGCTCCAGCGCACTCACCGTGCGCAAACCCGGAACCTTGAACCCTGAACCGTCACCGCCAGACCGACCGTCAGCCAATAACCTCGATGTGAAGGCTACGAATTCACCGCTGCGCTTGATCCGACTCGCGGAGACTTCGCGAACGGCGGATTCTGCGCTGTTAGGCACAAAGCAACCGCGACCTCAGTGACCACCTCTGTCAAACAGAGAATCACGATCTCCGGCCCAGTAGGCCTGAGTCCGCTCGAGCAGGACTGTACGCCTTCCGGCGATGCCTCGCGGCCGTGCTGAATTGGGATATTCCCCAGTGTGCTGTGTCACTCAAGAGGACCCGCTCGCCCTTACGGTACTGACCGAAGAAACGCTCAGCAACAGCGACGAGGTGAAGCTCTCCGAGTCACGGGTTTCTGTCCGGCCCTGAACAGATCAACTCGGCGACGTGATGTTGTAGCCCGGCACCTCCATCGGTCAGATATCACGACCTCTCCATGCCGTCTTCAAAACATCTCCACGACTGAGGACGATTCCGGCGGACTGACGAGGAGCGGCGAGGAGACGGAAGCGTGAACAACATCTTCGGAATCAAACCCTTATCGCAAAAAGTCGCGCGCCATCAACCATTTACGGATTGCGCTCTTTAGGTTTCAAATCCCGCCCCCGCAAAGCCCAACAATCACAAAGCGCGCAATAGCCGCTAATCGCCTAGCAGCCTGTGGTTTTAGTCGCGCACGCGCTGCTCGCAGTCCGAGGCGCGCGTGACTCACGTCGCCGTTTTTCGATCAATCGCCAGAAACGATCATCGTCGATACACTGTCACGCATGGCGATGGGAACACGACACACCGAGCAACCGCCCTTGTGGATCGCGGCGTCGGATCTGCCGATGTCGCCGGGCCACCCGTTCTACGTGCGGCTGAACGCGATTCTGGACGCGGCCCACTTCGATCGCGTCGTCGAGGCGCAGTGCGCCCAGTTCTACGCGCCGGTGATGGGGCGACCGAGTCTGACGCCGGGGCGCTATTTCCGCCTCTTGCTGGTCGGGTACTTCGAAGGCATCGACTCGGAACGGGGCATCGCCTGGCGCACGGCCGATTCGCTGGCGGTACGCAGTTTCCTGGGCTTGGGGCTCGACGCCCCGGCCCCGGATCACTCGACGATTTCGCGGACGCGGCGCTTGATCGATATCGAGACCCATCGTGCCGTCTTCACCTGGGTACAGGAGCGCTTGGTGGAGGCCCACCTGTTGCGCGGCAAGACCGTCGCCATTGACGCGACCACGCTGGAAGCGAATGCCGCCATGCGCAGCATCATCCGGCGCGACACGGGTGAAGGGTACGTCGCGTTCCTGACGCGGCTGGCGGAGGTCTCGGGCATCAAGACCCTCACGCGCGAGGCGCTCGCGCGCTTCGACCGCACGCGCAAGAAGAAGGGCACGAATACGGACTGGATCAGTCCGTCCGACCCGGACGCGAAGATCACCAAGATGAAAGACGGCCGGACGCACCTGGCGCACAAAGCCGAGCACGCCGTGGACCTGGAGACCGGGGCGATCGTCGCGATCACCCTGCAGGGCGCCGACGTGGGCGACACCACGAGTGTGCGCCAGACACTCATCGCCGCCGCGGAACAGGTGGAGGCGGTGCGGCCGCCGACCAACGACCCGCCGCACATCGATGAGCTGATCGCGGACAAGGGCTACCACAGTAACGCGACGATGGTCGACCTGCAGGCGGTGGACGTGCGGACCTACATCGCCGAGCCGGATCGGGGGCGCCGGGATTGGACGGACGTCCCAGAGGCGCAGGCCCCGGTCTACGCGAACCGGCGACGGATTCGGGGAACGCGAGGCAAGCGACTGATGCGTCGACGAGGCGAGTTGGTCGAGCGGCCGTTCGCCCACATCTACGACACGGGAGGGATGCGGCGAACGCATCTGCGTGGCCATGAGAATATTTACAAACGCCTGATCGTGCACGCCAGCGGATTCAATCTCGGCCTGCTGATGCGGACACTAATCGGCGTCGGCAAGCCGCGGTGTCTCCAAGGGGTCGCTCACGCGCTCCTTCTGGCGATCTGGCATGTCGCAAAGCTGGTCACGAGCGTCTGGAACCACGACACCGCGTGGTTCGGTCGAATGCCGGGCCGCACGATCACTCACCGGTGGGTTCCTCGCATCCGGCTGCACGC
>Ga0209638_1002170_pt1 | contig 12174 bp, 7 predicted proteins | sample BarGraNGADG00211_FD_184490 | JGI IMG/M metagenome (GOLD analysis project Ga0209638, IMG submission 184490) | Arctic peat soil microbial communities from Barrow, Alaska - Barrow Graham LP Ref core NGADG0002-211 (SPAdes) (version 2) | ecosystem: Environmental > Terrestrial > Soil > Wetlands > Peat... | reverse complement strand
ATCCTTTTGATTGCCGTTTCGCTTTCATCCTGTAAAAAGTTAAGTAAATACGAAGGAGTTCCCTTTACTGAAAAGGAGCCCCGAGACTGGGAAAATCCGCAAGTATTTAATATTAACAGGGAAGATCCGCATGCATCTCTTATCAGTTTTTCTGATGAAAAGAGTGCACTTGAGGCAATAAAGGTTAATTCTCCAAATTATAAATCTCTTGATGGCATGTGGAAATTCAACTGGTCTAAAACTCCTGATCAGAGGCCTTTCTGGTTCTTTAAAGATGATTATGATACACGTGACTGGAAGGAGATTGAAGTACCATCAAACTGGCAGATGAAAGGTTATGATCTTCCGATTTATGCAAATATAGTCTACCCGTTCTGGACCTGGGAAGATGTATTCAATTCACATAACCTGACGAAAGGAGTTAACTCTCCAAAACCGGAAATCAAGGATTCAAAAACCCCTGGTTCATCCGGTACCGTCTATGTATATAAAAAAGTTCCGCCTGCTATTCCCCATGACTGGAATCCGGTAGGATCATATAAAAGGAATTTCACTGTTCCTTCCGACTGGAATAGCAAAGAAATATTCCTCCAATTCGGGGCTGTCAGTTCTGCATTTTATGTTTGGGTAAATGAGAAGCTTGTGGGCTACAGTGAGGATAGCAAAATGCCTGCAGAATTTAATATTACAAAATATCTCAAAGAGGGAAAAAACTCCCTTTCGGTGGAGGTTTACAGGTGGAGCGATGGCAGTTATCTTGAAGATCAGGATTTTTGGAGACTTAGTGGCATTCAAAGAACGGTTTTCCTTCACGCACGTCCAAAAACATATATAAGGGATTTTTTTGCAGTTGGTGACCTAGACAAAAATTACAATGAAGGTGTGCTGAAAGTAAACGTTTCTTTAAAGAGCACTATAGAAAACAATAATGATTTTGTTGTTGATGCATCTCTTTTTGAAGGCACAAAGAAGCTTTTCACCGAATCTAAAGATATCCGGTTGTCAGGTGACAATGTATCTGTCAATTTTATTAAAAACATACCCGGTATCAAAAAATGGTCAGCTGAAAAACCAAATCTCTATTCATTGGTATTAAGCCTTAAAGAAAAAAACGCCTCCATCGTTGAGAGTGTAAGTGCAAAAATCGGATTCAGAAAAGTGGAAATCGTTAATTCACAGTTGCTGGTTAATGGTGTTGCAATACATATTAAAGGGGTTAATATGCATGAGCACAACGAAATAACAGGGCATGTTATTGACGAAGCTACTGTAATGAAGGATATCAGGGAAATGAAAAGTAATAATCTCAATGCCATGAGGACATGCCATTACCCGCAGCAGGAATTCTGGTATGAGATGTGTGATAAATACGGGCTGTATCTTATTGATGAAGCGGATATTGAGTCGCATGGTATAGGTTATGATAAAAATGTGACGTTAGCAGACAAACCCGAGTGGGCTGCGGCGCATCTCGACAGGATGCAACGAATGCTTGAAAGAGACAAAAATCATCCGTCAATTATAATATGGTCAATGGGTAACGAGGCTGGTGACGGTCATAATTTCCTTAATGGCTACAAATGGATGAAGAAAAGAGATGTCACTCGGCCTGTCCAGTACGAACGTGCTGAGAAGAGCACTAACACTCCTGAAAGGCATACCGACATCTGGGGCAATATGTATGAACCCATTGAAGGACTGGAAGCTTATGCAAAAAACACCAGGAATGACAGACCAATGATTATGGTTGAGTATGCTCACGCAATGGGGAATTCAACGGGTAACTTGCAGGATTATTGGGATGTCATAGAAAAATACCCAAAACTGCAGGGAGGTTTTATATGGGATTGGGTTGACCAGGGATTTCTAAAGACAAATGAAAATGGTGAAAAATACTGGACATATGGCGGTGACTATGGCGAATATGGTACCCCAAGTGATGGCAACTTCAACATAAACGGGCTGGTCTGGCCAGACAGGACACCGCATCCGGGTTTGTCGGAAGTAAATAAAGTCTATCAATATATTGGTTTTGAGCCTGTTGATCTGGCCAAAGGAATGATTAAGATTAAAAACAAATATGATTTTACCAATCTTTCGGAATTTAATTTTGATTGGGAGATTGTAGCAGATGGGAAAGTTGTACAATCAGGAAAGATACCGATGCCCGATTTCAGGCCAAAAGCTGAAATTGCTTTTCTTTTACCTTTTAAGAAGATAGATCCTGTGCCCGGAGCTGAATATTTTCTTAATATGAGGTTTTCAAGAAGTGATGAATGGAATTATGTACCTGAAGATCACGTTTATGCAACTGCCCAATTTAAACTGCCTGTCGAAGCAAAGCCTGTGATTCTGAAAGACGATAAACTTGCTGTTCTTCAGACTAACACTATTGATAAGAAACTGGAAGTAAGCGGCGTTGATATGAAGATTGTTTTTGACCTGGTTAATGGCAGACTGACTTCTTATAATTATAAAGGGAAAGAGATTTTCAAAAAAGGTCCGGAACCTGATTTCTGGAGACCACCAACCGATAACGACTACGGCTACAATATGGATAAGTTATTAAAGTCATGGAAAAAAGCGGGGGAAAGGACGATGGTTACCAAAGCGAACATCAGTCAGCCTGAATTAGGAAAGGTAGTGGTAACCTTTAATTATGATATTCCGGATACAAGTGGTAAGAAGATTGCCGGCTATGCTACAACATTTACCATATATGGATCTGCAGATGTGGTGATTAAAAACCAGTTTTCAAAAATTTCCGATAAAATTCCGGAGATTCCGAGAATGGGAATGCAAATGCAACTTCCCGGGGAATTTACAAATCTTAAATGGCTCGGACGAGGACCTCATGAGAATTATGTTGACAGGAAAACTTCAGCCGATGTCGGCCTTTACGAAAGCGCTGTTGCTGACCAGTATACACCTTATATCAGGCCCCAGGAAAATGGCTATAAGACCGATACAAGGTGGCTTACCCTGACAAATGACAATGGTATTGGGATACTTGTGACCGGAGATCCGTTAATCTGTTTTGCCGCACTCAATAATATTCATGATGATTTTGAATCTCCCGGGAAATTATCAGAATACAGGAAAGATGCGAAAACCGCAAATACTCATACAATTGATGTTAAACCGCGTGACATGGTTAACCTGAATGTTGATTTAGGTCAAATGGGTGTGGGAGGTGATAATTCATGGGGAGCACTTATTCATCCAAAATACCGGTTACTTGATAAAAAGTATGAATACTCTTTCAGGATCAGACCTGTCATTAAAGATGATGATATACTGAAACTTGCTAAAGAAAAGTTTTAAGGAAGGTTGAAGTGTTGAATGTGTTGAAGGGTTGAATTTTTAATTAAATCCACACTTCAATTCTTCAACTTAGTCCTTCATAAAAGTATGCTTCTTTTTTATCAACATCGTCCCAGGTGTAGATCTTTTTATCTCCGTTCAGATGGTATAGATTCAGCAACGCAAAATCACCCGCGCACATAGTTGCATGGACGAACAGAAAGAGCGAAAGGCTCCATTTCCACAAGCCGGGAAGAAGAAAGACAAGAAGTACCAATCCTATACTGATAATAAGAAAAGGAGTCCATGCCACAATCCTGAACTGAAGCGGTGTGGCAACATACCTGTGAGCAGTTACATAAAAGAGGTATTGTTTAAGATCCATTCCCACCCTGATATTTTTTGCTCCGGAAAGATAATAAGGGATAACGTGCAACAGTTCATGCAACGGAATGCAGATTAAAGGCAGAACAATCATCCCAATGAAAGAGTGCAGAATAATATGAGCTATCGGGAAGTTTCCGGAAACTCTTATCCTAATAATTAAAGTAAAGCACAGAAACAGAAGACATAGAAACCAGTAGAGAAACATAAGTCCTGATTTTTTCTTTAAATATTCAAATACGAATTGAATCAGGTTCGTGTAAGGAATCGTCAGGAAAAGTCTGAATTTCTTTTGATCCTCGAGATCTTCAGCAGAGAATGTCATAAAAATACTTTTAACAAATTTACCTTTTAAACGAATCAATACAAACCGGAATCAGTGTTTTCCCGGTTTTCGTATATATAAAAGCGCCTCAGGTGATAATAAGATGTGGCCCGGAATTTGATACATTTGCAGAAAATCTGTTTGTGAAACTGATAATTGCAATACTGGTATTCTTTATTTATGTCGCTGATTCCACAGGACAGATCGATTCATTAAAACAGCGGACTGATTCTCTTCCGGGAAAATCTTACCTGCTTCAGAAAGTGAATAGAGATGGCGTTACACTGCCGGAAGTTGAAATTAAAGAAGTGACTGTTTATGCGCATCCGCAATTTCCCAGAAAAAGCGATTTCCGTAAATACGAAAGACTAGTCTATAACCTAAAGAAAGTTTATCCTTATGCATTAATTGTGAGGAACAGGTTAAGTAAAGTTGACGAGGAATTAAGTAATATTAGGAGTGATAAGGAACGTAAAGACTATTTGAAAAAGGTGGAAAAGGATGTTTTTGCAAATTATGAAGGCGACATTCGTGATATGACAATTACGCAGGGCCGATTACTCATTAAACTTATTGACAGGGAAACACAAAATACATCGTACGCTCTTATAAAAGATTATCGGGGGAAGCTGGCCGCCGCTTTCTGGCAGGGGATAGCCCGTATTTTCGGGTCAAACCTTAAAGAAGAATATGATCCGTACGGTGAAGATTCTCTGATCGAAACAATTATACTGGAGATTGACGCAGGCAGGTTATAATTAAAACCTGTTAATTTAATTGATTATATGAAACGCATTTTTATCGCATTGAAAGTCGAGGCAGAAGAACCTCTTTTGGCGATGGTCTCGTCGTTAAAATCCGGCCTGAATAAAGATATAGTCAAATGGATTAATCCGAATAATATCCATATTACTCTCGCTTTCCTGGGGAATACAGAGGAGAAAATAATAAAAAACATCGGATCAATGCTAAAGGAGAAATGTAGTGGATCAGGGAAATTTGAACTGATTCTTAAAGGATTGGGTGTTTTCAGAAATCTGAGTGATCCTCGCATAATCTGGACCGGTATTGAACATTCTGAAAAATTAATGCATCTGAATAATATTATTATGGGTGGGTTGAATGATTTGGATATTAAGACGGAGGATCGTAAATTTAATCCTCATCTGACAATCGGACGTATAAAACATCTTAATGACAAGGAGAGCCTTAATATCCTAATTAAGCGATTTGAAAATTCTGAAATGCAAATAATTCCGGTATATGAGGTTATTCTTTACGAAAGCATTCTTTTTCCAACAGGAGCAGTGTATAAACCTCTGGCCAAATTTAAACTGGAGTAGTTACATTATTTCGCAGTGCTTAACTGGTAGATGATAGCTCGTGGCCGATAATTTAATTCCTAATTCGTAATTTCTAATTTCTAATTTCTATTGACTCTTCTTCATTTTTTCTACTTTTGTCGGGAATAAAAAATTGATCCGGTAGATCATATGTCAGATACATTTGAAGCAAAAGGCAAACGCAAAAAACTTGTGGCAGAGTTACGGAAGAAAGGAATCTCAGATGAAGAAGTACTTAGAGCCATTGATTTGGTTCCACGTCATCTTTTTATGGATCCTGCATTTCTCATTCATGCCTATGTCGATAAGGCTTTCCCTATTACATCGGGTCAGACGATTTCACAACCTTACACAGTTGCAGTGCAATCTTCTTTGCTGAGAGTGAAGAAAAGGGATAAAATTCTTGAAATCGGGACCGGGTCGGGCTATCAGGCAGCAATACTTGCCGAGATGGGAGCAAAAGTTTATACTATTGAACGTTTCCGGGACCTTTTTCTTAAGGCCCAGAGAACTTTAACATCACTAGGATATTCTGCAGATTTTTTTTATGGTGATGGATATGAAGGTAAGTCTCAGTATGGACCTTTTGATAGCATTATTATCACTGCCGCCGTTTCTGAGGTTCCTGATATACTCCTTCATCAACTTAAAACCGGAGGACGACTGGTTGTACCTCTTGGTGGTTCCGGTTCACAGGTAATGACTGTCATAGAACGTACGGGACCTGAGAGTTTTGAACATACAGAACATGGAAATTTTATTTTTGTACCTATGCTTAAAGGTACTGTAAATGGAAAATAATTTGTTATGAAAATTTATAAGTTTGTTTTTTCGCCAATTGATGTAAATACATATATCCTTGTTGATGACTCGGGTGATTGTGCAATAATAGATTGCGGCTGTTACGAAAAGCAGGAATCCGAAGAGATTGAAAATTTCATTAAGGAAAAGGGTATTAATCCGGTTTTGCTGTTAAATACGCATTGCCACCTTGATCATCTTTTTGGCAACAGTTTTGTTCTCGAAAAGTATGGTCTGAGAACTTTTTCAAGTGAACTTGATGAACTGAACAGGAAAAATGCAAGCCAGCATGCCATGCTTTTTGGTCTGACAATGGATACTCCGCCCGAACCTGCAGGTTTCATATCAGATAATCAGATTGTTACTTTTGGAACAACTGAACTAAAGGCGCTTCATGTTCCTGGTCATACTTCGGGAAGCCTTGCCTTCTACAGTGAAAAAAACAATTGTGTTTTTACTGGTGATGCTCTCTTTTCCGGAAGTATTGGAAGAACTGATCTTCAGGGTGGCAATTATGAAACACTTATAAGAAGCATTAAGAACAAGTTATTTGTTCTTCCTCCCTCAACTGTCGTTTATCCGGGTCATGGAAATGAAACAACTATCGAAAGGGAAATGAAGTCAAACCCATTTTTTAAATGATTTAAATCCTATAATTTGTAAGTTCTAATTCTTAATATTATCGTTTTATTGATTTTCTAAACTATAATATATGCTATCAGATAAGTTTGTAACCCGACATATTGGACCACGTGAAAATGATTTGCCGACGATGCTCAGTACAATAGGTGTTAATTCCCTTGAAGAGTTGATTGAAAGGACGGTTCCAAAATCTATTGTACTCGACAAGCCGCTGAGGCTTCCGGAAGCAATGAGTGAATTCGAATATCTTAATTACATTAAGTCTCTAGGGAAGAAGAATAAAATGTTCCGTTCATTCATCGGACAGGGGTATTATGGTGTTGCCCTTCTGTCGGTAATTATCAGGAACGTACTTGAGAATCCTTCATGGTACACATCTTACACTCCATATCAGGCTGAAATTTCGCAAGGTCGTCTGGAAGCCCTTCTGAATTTTCAGACAATGATCATTGAACTGACCGGTATGGAGATTGCCAATGCATCATTACTCGACGAGTCTACTGCAGCAGCGGAAGCAATGATAATGATGTTTAATGCCCGGTCGAGAGCTTCAGTGAAAGCCGGAGCCAATAAGTTTTTTGTTGACGATGATGTTTTTCCACAAACTCTTGATGTTTTAAAAACACGTTCAAAACCACTTGGCATTGAACTTGTTACAGGAAAATACACTGCAGCTTCCTTTAATGAATCTTTCTTCGGTTCTTTTGTACAATATCCTGCCGCTTCCGGCCAGCTGTGCGACTTTAAAGCATTTACCGATCTGGCACATGCAGCGGGAGCTCATGTGGGTGTGGCAGCAGATCTGATGAGCCTGGCTCTACTGACCCCTCCCGGCGAGTGGGGTGCTGATATAGTTGTCGGTTCAAGTCAGAGAATGGGACTTCCAATGAGTTTCGGAGGCCCTCATGCCGGATATTTTGCCACAAAAGATGAACTGAAAAGAAGCATGCCGGGAAGAATAATCGGCGTTTCAGTTGATGCCCAGGGAAACAGTGCATTAAGAATGGCATTGCAGACACGGGAACAGCACATAAAGAGGGAGAGGGCCACCTCAAATATCTGTACTGCTCAGGCGCTTCTTGCTATAATGTCGGGTATGTATGCTCAATATCATGGTCCGGAAGGATTGAGAAATATCGCAAAACATATTCATAATGCAGCATGCACCATAAGTTATAATCTCAAAGAATCAGGATTCAGACAACTGAATTCGGTGTTCTTCGATACCTTAAAGATAAACCCGGGGATAGGTGTTTCAATAGAAACAATCAAAAAGCTCGCACTTGAAGCAGAAATGAATTTTTATTATCCTAATGATGATACGGTGATTATAAGTACTGATGAAATAACTACAATTAAAGAAATAGATACCATCATAAATATATTTCTGAGAGCAGCAGGAAAGGACCCGGTTAAGATCGACTCTTTCTGCCATTGTGAAATTCTTGAGGAGAGATTTCTAAGAAAGTCATCATTCCTTGAAGTGGGAGCCTTTAACCGTTATCATAGCGAGACTGAAATGATGAGGTATATCAAGATGCTCGAAAGAAAAGATTTTTCACTTACTCATTGCATGATTTCACTGGGTTCCTGCACAATGAAGCTAAATCCTGCAAGTTCAATGTTTGCTATGAGCTGGCCTGAATTTGGAAATATTCATCCTTTTGTTCCGGCAGACCAGGCACAGGGTTATTATCAGATTATGGATGAATTAGGAGAGGCGCTTAAGGAAATAACAGGTTTTTCAGCAATCTCATTTCAGCCAAATTCAGGAGCTGCCGGAGAATATACCGGACTAATGGTCATCCGGCAATATCATCTTACAAAAGGAGAAGGGAACAGAAATATTGTTTTGATACCATCATCAGCTCATGGAACTAATCCGGCAAGTGCCGCTATGGCAGGTATGCAGATAATAGTTGTGGAATGTGATGAAATGGGAAACATAAGCGTTGCTGATCTTAAGAAAAAGGCGGAGGAACATAAAGATAATCTGGCAGGATTTATGATCACATATCCTTCAACACATGGCGTGTTTGAAGCTGCAGTAACAGAAATGTCTGATATCATCCATGCGAATGGAGGGCTTGTTTATATGGACGGTGCAAATATGAATGCACAGGTCGGCCTTACAAATCCCGGACATATAGGCGCAGATATATGTCATCTTAACCTTCATAAAACATTCGCCATTCCACATGGCGGCGGTGGCCCTGGTATGGGTCCCATTCTTACCAATGATAAACTATCCGAATTCCTTCCTTCCCACCACTTTGTTAAAACGGGAGGAAGTCATAGTATAACAGCTGTAGCAGGTGCTCCTTTCGGAAGTGGGCATATACTTACTATTTCTCATGCTTATGTAATGATGATGGGATCCTACGGACTGACTCAAGCTACAAAATATGCCATACTAAATGCTAATTATATAGCTGTGTCATTAAAGAAGTGTTTTAAAACTTTATATACAGGAACAGAAGGGTTTGTCGCGCATGAGATGATACTCGATTGCAGGAATTTTAAAACAGAAGCAGGTATAACCGAAGCAGATATAGCCAAGAGATTGATGGATTATGGATTCCATGCACCGACTCTTTCATTCCCGGTTCATGGAACCCTCATGGTGGAACCGACTGAATCAGAGTCACTTCAGGAACTTGATAAATTTATTAGCGCTATGAAATCGATATGGAATGAAATCGAAGAAATAAAAAGTGGCAAAGCGGATAAAGTGGACAATGTCCTACATAACTCCCCTCATACCGTTTTGGTTGTAACAGCTAATGAATGGAATCATACTTATGATCGACAAAAAGCCGCTTATCCTCTTAATTGGGTTGTGGAGAATAAGTTCTGGCCTGCTGTCGGACGTATTGATGATGGGTTTGGTGATCGTAACTTGGTTTGCACTTGCGATTCGATTGATTTATACAGGCAGTCGACGATCGATCTCCCCTTAAATAAATAATAAATTTTTTTCTAACGAAAAAAATTATCAAATTTAGTATACATAAAAACCTACAATAACTGATTTAATTTGTTATGCGCAATTCTGCATGGATTGATCTGATCAATCTGATCGACGGAAAAAAACTGAACTATAACCCGGTAGGGTTTATCGTTGACAGCCCTTGGATACCCGGCTGGTACAGGATATCTAACATTGATTATTATTCATCAGATGAACACTGGCTTAAATCTAACTTAAAAGTTGTAAACACATTTCCTGATGTCTGGTTCTTACCTTCCTTCTGGTCAGAATATGGCATGTGCACAGAACCATCTGCCTTTGGTTCGAGAATGATATTCCTCGAAACGAGCCTACCGCATGCTGAGAAAATCCTTGCTGGTATAGATAGAGCGGATTCTCTTCCGCAACCAAACGTAAAAACAGACGGATTGTTACCTTTCATGATAAGTCGTCTGAAGAACAATCAGGAAGCTATTATTAAATCCGACCATCAGATCAGATTTGCTATTGCAAGAGGCCCTCTGAATATTGCCAGTTTTCTGATGGGAACGACCGAATTGATGATGGCAACTGCAATGGATCCTGAGGGTACACACAGACTTCTTAAAAAAATCACCGATTTTATTTGTGATTGGTTATCATGGCAGAAAGAGTGCTTCCCTTCAATAGATGGAGTTCTTATACTTGACGACATAATCGGATTTGTCGGTGAGACGGAGTTCATAGAATTTGTTATTCCCTATTTCAAGAAGATATTCAGCTGTACGGGTGCAAAGGTAAGATTTCTTCATAATGATGCAGATGGGCTGGTAACAGCCAGATATCTTACTGAGATAGGTATTAATATGTTTAATTTTTCCTTCGAACACACTCTGAGTGAGATTCGTGGATTGGCAGGACCAGAGGTTATTCTTGTCGGTAATATTCCTCCCAGGGATATTCTTTCGCAGGGTACTCCGGGTCAGGTTAAAACCGCTGTAAATAAGGCTTTTAACGAAATCGGCGATTATAGCAGGATTATCTGGTCAGCTGGAGGAGGAATGCCCCCCGATGTCAACAGTGAAAATATCAATGCTTTTATTTATGCTGTCAAGGAACATTCGAAAAACTTGTGATTATGAAGTGTGGGTAATAAATCGGGGAAACATATGCAGGTTGATATAAAGACACAAGGCTTCACAAAGAGAAATATTTAGTAATCCCGTTGATCTTTAATGTCTTTGTGTCTTGCCAAAAAAATATTCAATTAAGAAATCCGGAACAATGAGAAAAACAATAATATTTCTGTTTTTTGTATTGATAACCGCTTCATGCAGACAGAGTGGTTCCAAACTACTAACTGCCAAATCAGGAACTTTTATGGAAAAAACATACCAGGTAAAATTGATCACAATGGATCCGGGTCATTTTCATGCAGCTCTTGTCCAGAAAACTATGTACCCTCAGGTTTCTCCTGAGGTGCATGTTTATGCGCCACAGGGACCTGATTATCTGCAACATATCGATAGGATCAAAGCGTACAACGCAAGGCCTCTTAATCCTACTAACTGGAATGAAATAGTATATACCGGACCTGATTTCTTTGAAAAAATGCTCTCTGACAAATCAGGGAATGTTGTGGTTTTATCGGGGAATAACAGAAAAAAAACTGAATATATTACAAAGTCAATTAATGCAGGTCTTAATGTACTTGCAGATAAGCCAATGATAATCAGCCCTGAGGATTTTCCCGCTCTGGAAGCAGCTTTTAAAACAGCAGGGGAAAAGGGAGTCCTCTTATATGATATTATGACTGAGAGATATGAGGTGACTACAATTCTTCAGAAACTTCTTTCACAGAATAGTAATATTTTTGGCACATTAACGACCGGTAGTAAAGAAGAACCTGCAGTAACCAAAATCAGTGTACATCATTTCTCAAAGTTTGTTTCGGGAAGTCAGGTACTTCGTCCTGCCTGGTATTTTGATATTCAGCAACAGGGGGAAGGGATTGTAGATGTAACAACACATCTTGTTGACCTTATTCAATGGGAATGTTTCCCTGAACAAATTCTAAACCCATCAGACATAAGGATGATAAACGCAAAAAGGTGGCCGACCCTTATCTCGCGCGAAGAATTTAAGGGAATTACCGGGTTGGATGATTTTCCTGGTTATCTTGAGAAGGATGTCAAAGACGGGAAACTGAATGTTTTTGCAAACGGGGAGATGGTTTATCAGATAAAAGGGATTTTTGCTAAGGTTTCTGTTGAGTGGAAATACCAGGCTCCTCCCGGAGGTGGTGATACACACTACTCAGTAATGCATGGAACAAAATGTGATCTGATAATCAAGCAGAGTGCTGAGGAAAATTTTTTACCGACATTATATGTAAAAAATATAAAAGAGCTAAAAATGAATGAGTT